>Ga0210399_10003821_pt1 | contig 11738 bp, 10 predicted proteins | sample IncBWC14MmetaG_FD_150865 | JGI IMG/M metagenome (GOLD analysis project Ga0210399, IMG submission 150865) | Forest soil microbial communities from Barre Woods Harvard Forest LTER site, Petersham, Massachusetts, United States - Inc-BW-C-14-M | ecosystem: Environmental > Terrestrial > Soil >...
ATGAGCCGGCACCAGGCGTTGAAGCAGTGGTCGGGCCGGCAGGTCGTGGACGAACTCAAGAGGCGGGGCATCCTGATCCGCAGCCCCTCGCTGCGGGGGGTGGCGGAGGAGGCCCCGGGCGCCTACAAGGACGTGACCGCGGTCGTAGAGGCGACGCACCGAGCCGGCCTCGCCCGGCGGGTGGCCCGGCTCGTTCCCATCGTCACCGTCAAGGGCTGAGTCGTCCTACCCCCCCACTCCCGGATGGTCCACGCTCGCGGGAGGGACCTCCCGGCTTTCCCGGGTGAGCCCGAGGAGCAGGAACAAGACGGCGAGCACGAGGTAGCCGAGCCCGAATTGGTAGGGGATGGTGCGCTGCTGCGCGTCCGCCAGCGTCCAGGGCAGATACATGTTGCCGTCGGGGGAGGCCGAGTGGACCACCCCGAAGAACGTGAAGAGGGCCAGGATGCCGAGGTAGAGTGCGGAGCGCGGCAGCCGCCGATCGATCAGCTCGGCCAGGAAGCCTCCCCAGAGCATGGCAGTGAGGATGAAGCCGTTGCCCACGGCCAGGGTCACCAGCACCTCCGGCAGCTCCTTCCCGGGCGCGGCCAGAAGGGCCCGGAAGCGCTCGGGGGGCACGATCGCGGGGTTGCCGAGCTTGATAGCGAGCAACCGCGCCACGGTCGGGAAATGGGCGAAGGCCACGGCGGGGGCGTGGCGGGCGGGGCAGGCCAGATAGGCCTGGGCCATGATGTCCAGAGCCACGAAGATCAGGATGGGGGCCAGCACGGCGCGCGGGATCAGCTCCACGATGTAGGAGACGTAACCGAAGATCCCACCCAGCCCGATGAAGAGGCCGGTCAGGAGCGTGTATCCGGCGCGGGCCCCCATTCCTTTGTAAGCGGGCTGGCCGATGTAGGGCGTGGACTGGGCCACGCCCCCGCAGACCCCGGCGATGAGGGTGGCGACCGCTTCCGTGAGGAGGATGTCGCGGGTGCTGTAGTCGTCGCCCGCCACCCGGGCGCTCTCGGTGACGTTGATGCCGCCCACCACGGTGAGGAGCGCGAAGGGGAAGGCGATGGGCAGGTAGGTCAGTGCGGGCACGAGGCCCTTGAGAAAGGCAAGGGTGGGGAGCGGCAGGCCGAAGTGGAACTCCGCCAGGGGCGCCTGGTAGGCCCCGCCCACCAGCCCGGCGGGTCCGAGGACGTGATAGAGCAGGGTCCCCACCGCGATCGCGGCCAGCACCCCGGGCAGGTTGCGGGGCAGGCGGATGCCGGCCACCAGGTTGTAGAGGATGAGACCGAGCGAGACCATCCCCACCAGGGGCAGGCCGAACACATCCACTAGGGGGATGAAGCCGATGAGGGCGAGCCCGATCCCGGCTATAGATCCCAGAAGCCCGGCCTGCGGCACCACCTTTTGGACCCAAGCCCCGGCGAAAGAAAGGACCAGCTTGACCAGGCCGATCATGACCATGGTGGCCATGCCGATGTACCAAGTCATCAGCGCGGCCTCCCGCTCGGGGAGTCTGCCTTTCAGGGAGACGAAGGCGGGGCCCAGGACGACCAGCGCGATCCCGATGGTGGAGGGCGTGTCGAGGCCCAGGGGCATGGCGGTGATGGCGGTCCGACCCGTCTTCTTGGCGAGCCTCCGCGCCATCGCGGTGTAGACGAGGTCGCCGAAGAGCACTCCGAAGGCGGTGCCGGGGAACATGCGGGTGTAGACGATGTCCGCCGGGTAGCCGAAGGCGAAGATCAGGATCCCGGCCAGGAAAGAGAGGACGGTGAGGTTGTCGAACATCAGGCCGAAGAAGCCGTTGATGTCGCCGACCACGAACCAGGGGTACGCCTTCGCTTTCTCGTTTGTCATGCCGTCCCCCCCCGCGGATCTTACCAGCCCCCGGCGCGGGTGGGGTCCTCGGGGGCCCGAAGCACCCGGGTTCGGCTAAGATTGAACCCGTGAAGTTCCTGGCCGCCGCCCTCCTCGCGCTCTGGGCCCGGGGCGCGCCGGTCGACGGTCTCGGACCCCTCGCCGCCTACCCTGGCGGGGAGGGCTTCACGGCCCTGGAGCGCGCGGAGATCGAGCAGGGCCGCATCGTGGCCCGGGTGGTGGACACCGGCGACCGCTCGGAGGTGATGACGATCGGGGCCGTGCAGGTGCGGGCCTCGAAGGACCGGTTCCGCGAGTGCGCCCGCGACCCCTCCTGCCTTCGCCGCAGCGACAACCTGGTGGGGGCGGGGCGGCTGGGGACGCCCCCCTCCTCCCACGACCTGCAGGCGCTCAACTTCGATCGCCGGGAGCTGGAGCGCCTGCGGGAGTGCCGGGTGGGAGACTGCGAGGTGCGCTTCTCGGCGGACGCCATCGAGCGCTTCCGGAAGGAAGTGGACTGGTCGTCGCCGGCCGCGGCCGAGCGCGCGGCCGGCCTCTTCCGGGAGACCCTGGCCGGTTACGCGTCCTCCTATCAGGCGGGGGGCAACCGGGCCCTCCCGGTTTACCGCGACGGCAAGAGCGCGACCCCGGCCCCGGATAGCGTGCAGACCCTGCTCGAACGGCCCTGGTTCGTCCTCGCCGACGTGCCCGAGCTCCGCCGCTACCTCCTGGACTTCCCCCAGGCCCGCCCCGACGCGGCCGAGGACTTCGTGAGCTGGTACGAGGAGCGGGCCCACCGGTTGTCCGTGATCGCCGTCAATCACAACACCATCTACGAGAAAACCGACGGCAACTTGAGCCGCATCTTCGTGGCTTCGAAACAGCTCTACGCCAGCCATTACTACGAGTCGTCGGTCGAGGTCATGGCGTTCGTGAGCGGCAGGGTCGGCGACCGGGGTACCCTCCTCTTCCTGGGGCGGGCGCGCGCGGACATAAGGCCCGCGGGCTTTCACTGGTTCGAGCGGGTGCTGCTCCGGCGGATCGTGCGTTGGCGTCTGCTCTCGCGCCTGCGCGACGCCAAGGAGAAGCTGGAGTCGGTCAGCTCATTCCGCGCCTCGCTGCCTTGACCTCCGCACCGGAGGTGTTGATCTTCACGATCGACGCCGGAGGGGGGCATCGAGCCGCCGCGGACGCCCTGGTGGCGGCGTCCGAAGAACGCCCCCGTCCCTGGCATTTCCAGGTGTTGAACCTCCAGTCCCTCCTGCTGTCCCTGGATCCGCTCAAGAGCCTGGGCGGGCTGACGCTCGAGGAGGCCTACAACGGGCTCCTCCAGCGGGGCTGGACGGCCTTCATGGTGCCCATGCTCCGGGTTCTGCATGGTGCCATCGCATTGCGCCAGAAGGCCCTGAGCGCGGCCCTGGCCCGCCACCTCGGGGAGCGCCGCCCCGCGGCCGTGGTCTCGGTCATGCCTAACTTCAACGGGGTCATCCGGGACGCGCTTCGGGCCACGCATCCCGGGGTGCCCTTCCTGGTCCTGCTCACGGATTTCGCCGACTTCCCCCCCCACTTCTGGATGGAGCCCGGGGTGGATCGCGTGATCGTGGGCTCCGATCGCGCGGGGGAGCAAGCCTTGGAAATGGGGATCCCGAATGAGCGGATCTCGCGTGTCTCGGGCATGGTCCTGCATCCCCGCTTCCACCGGGGAGAAGGCCAGCAGCTGCGGAGCGGGGTGCGGAGCGCGCTTGGCCTGGGCCCGCAGGACTTCGTCCTGCTTCTGCTCTTCGGGGGCAAGGGCTCCGCGGAGATGGAGCCGCTCGCGACCCGCTTGCTCGACTTGTCTCCCTCCTGGACCGTAATCGCGATCTGCGGCGACAACCCGACCCTATTCGAGCGTCTGGCCCCCCTGGAGGCTGCGGCGGGGGGGCGCCTCCGCCGCCTCGGCTTCACCGACCGCGTGGGGGACTACATGGCCGCGAGCGACGTGCTCATCACCAAATCGGGCCCGGGTTCCCTGGCCGAGGCCTTCCACCAGGGCGTGCCCGTGGTGGTGACCGCGAACCGCCGGACCATTCCCCAGGAGCGGTTCAACACCCGCTTCGTGGCCGAGCGGCAGCTCGGGCTCGTGGTCCCGCACTGGCGCGAGATGCCACCCGCGGTGGCCCGCCTGGCCCAAGATCCCGAGCGTCTGGCCACCCTCCGCGCGAACATAGCGGCCCTGCCCAAGAACCGTGCCGTCTACGAGGCCCTCGAGGTCATCGGGAGAGAGATCGGCTTCTAGATGCTAGGATGGCCTCTTCATGGAGACCGCCAAGCTCCTCTACCGCCGGCTCGACGCGCTCTTCGGAACCCTCGACCCCAAGCGCCCGCCCGGGAAGGCGCTGGAGTCGTTCCTGGAAGACGCCTTCCGCACCCTGCACGAGGACCTGCGCTTGCGCGCGGGGCTCCTCTACGCCGAGCGGCGGGACGGCTTCGCCCTGACCAAGACGGTGGGCGATCTCGAGAGTCCGGTGGCGGAGACCCTCGACCCCTCGAAGCCGCCCCTGAGCCTGATCTTTCGCCATCGCGTCTACATCTTCAGCGACCTTAGCGCCGAAGGATCCCCCCAGCGCCTCGGCCTCCTGCCCCGCCGGGCGGCGGCGGCTCTGGTGGTGGGCCGGCGGCCGAACCGCCACGTCTTCTTCTTCCTGCTCGCTGACGGCTGGGTCCCGGAGGAGGTGGACTTCACCCTCACCACCGTGCGCGCGGCCCTGGGCTCCCGCCTCTTGGACGCGCGGGCGCAGGGTACCTTCCGGGAGGCGGCGGAGATCCAGCAGAGCCTCCTCTTGGAGGAACCGCCGGACTTCCCCGGTTTCGACCTCGCCTGCCGCTCGGTTCCCGCGGAGGAGGTGGGGGGGGATTTCTTCGACTTCCATGTTTTCGATGGGGACATGCTCGGCCTGGCCATCGGAGACGCTAGCGGCCACGGTCTGCCCGCCGCCCTCCTCGTGCGCGACGTGGTCACCGGTCTGCGCATGGGGATCGAAAAGGAGCTCAAGGTCGCCCACGTCTTCGCCAAGCTGAACCGCGTCATCCATCGCAGCAACCTCTCCAGCCGGTTCGTATCCGTGTTCTACGGAGAGCTGGAGTCGGACGGCAACCTCACCTATGTCAACGCCGGGCACCCCCCACCCGTGCTGTTCTTCCGAGACGCCGCTAAGGGCAACGGGTATGTCGAGCTGGCCACGGGAGGCACGGTCATCGGGCCCCTGCCGGAGGTGCAGTTCCGCCGGGGTTTTGCCCGCGTGCGGCCCGGCGAGGTGCTCGTGCTCTGCACCGACGGCATCCTGGAGCGGCGCGACCCCGCGGGGGAGTTCTTCGGGACCGAGCGCCTGATGGCGGTGGTGGCGCAGAAGCGGGACGGCACCGCGGGGGAGATCCTGGAGGGGCTCTTCGAGGCCGCGATCGCCTTCGGCGACGGCCGCCCCTGGGAGGACGACGCCACGGCGGTGGTGGTGCGACGGCGGGGAGCGGACTAAGCGAGTTCGGCCATTGAGCCGATGATCGGGTGGGGGCCGGGCTCCCCCCGCCCCCCGCGCACGCAGAGCGCGGTGCGCAGGCCGGCGCCCCGGGCGGCGTCCGCCTCCCCAGGGGTGTCGGTGACAAAGAGGACCTCGGCCGCCGGGCGGCCCAGGGCCTCGGTGATGCGCGAGTAGCTGGCCGCTTCCTGCTTGGGTCCGGTGGTCGTGTCGAAATACGCGTGGATGAAGCCGCTCAAGTCTCCCGCGGTGGAATGCCGGAAGAGCAAGCGCTGGGCGAGCACGCTGCCGGAGGAAAAGATGGCCAGCCGCCTCCCTCCCGCGGCCAGGCGGGCGAAGGCGGGGGGAACATCCTCGTAGACCTGGCCCTTGAGCTCGCCGGAGAGGTATCCCGCCTCCCAAATGCGGCCCTGCAGGGCCTTCAGGCCGGTGGACTTCCGGTCGCGGTCCATGAGCCAGAGCACATAGGCGACCGCGCCCACCAGCCGGGTCGCCGGCGGCTGGTCCGGCCAGGGCGGCGGAAGGGGGGCGACGGCGGCCGCGTGCTCCTGGCGCAGCCGGTCGAGGTCCGCCTGCACCCCCTGCTCCGCGGCATGGCTCTCCAGGAAGGAGCGGACGCGCGCGCGGGCATAGGGGAAGAGCACGGCGTGGACGAACTCCACGGGGGTGGTCGTGCCTTCGATGTCGAGAACGACCGCGGAGAGCCCGGCGGCGAGGGAGGGGCTCACCCCGGAGGTGAGGGTAGGAAGGCGGGGCCTAGACACACCGGCTCGTGCTGCCTTTCCGCTCCGCTCTCGGTGTAGTGGGGCGTCCAGCCGGAAGGGTCCTGGAAGAGACGGATAGCCCTTATCCGCCGGTCCGCGCAGAGGTCGAACCAGTGCCAGGTCCCGCGGGGCACCCTCAGCAGGTCCCCCCCTCCCACCTCGATGGCCAGGACGGGACCCTCTCGCGGCCGGACGTGAAACAGTCCCCGCCCCTGGAGGATGAAGCGCACCTCGTCCTCGTCGTGCCAGTGCTCGCGGCTGAACTTGGCGAGCATGGCCTCGAGCCCGGGGGTCTCCGGCTTGACGTCGATCACATCGGCGGTGACGTAGCCGCCTTCCTGCTTGAGCCGCGAGATCTCGCCCGCGTAGGCGGCGAGGACGTCCGCGGGCGGCGCGTCGTCGGCCACGGGATGAGCCGGCTCCCATTGTTCGTAGACGATCCCCGCCGGGGCCAGCTGCTCGCGTACCGCCTTGGGCTCCTGGAGCGTCCGGCTCTGGCTGGGGATCCTCACCAGGACCATGTTTCCTCCCTCACGGGGCCCCTCCCGCCAAGGACGGCCGCGCGCCGCCCTGCCGGCCCCGCACCTCGAACAGGAATTCCAGTATCTCCACGTGCCGCTTCGCCTCCGGGAGGTCCCGGCCCCAGGTGTAGAGCCCGTGCCGGTGGAGCAGGAAGCCGTGGGCCTCGGGATGACGATCGAGGGCGCGCTCGACCTCCACGGTCAGGCCGGCGTAGTCCTGGGAGTTGGCAAGAATGGGGATGGCTTCCCGGTGGTCGTGGGAGCGGACGCCGGCCAGCCCCTTGAGCATCTCGTAGCCCTCGATGTGGACCACTCCATCGGCGGCGTGGGCTTCGGAGACGAGCGTGCTCCAGACCGAGTGCGTGTGCAGGACCGCGCCCGCCGGCCGCCGACGCACGATGGCCAGGTGCAGCCCGCTCTCCTCGGAGGCGTGCCCCTTCCCGTTCTTCACCGCGCCCCTCTCGTCGATGGTCAGGATGTGCTCGGGGCGGAGCGCGCCCTTGTCCACGCCGCTCTGGGTGATGGCCAGGCGAAGGGGCTCGCGGCCGAGGACGACGCTCAGGTTGCCGCTGGTGCCGAGGAGCCAGCCCCGCGCGTGAAAGGCCGACCCGACTTCGGCCATGGCGCCCGCGAGGCTCGCCGGAACCCGAGGGCTTGCGGTCGCGCGAGCCATACCCGAGTGTAACAGGAGGCGCGCGGTCATTTCATGAGCGCCCCGCACCCCGTCCGCCGGGCTGGTGGCATCGGTGGACGGTCCTCAGGCCGACATCAGCCAGCGCACCGCGGCCACGATCGACTCCGCGGAGATGCCGTGGGCGTTCATGAGCTCGGTGGGCTTGCCGGAGCGCGGGATCTCACGGATGCCCAGCATGTGCACGGGCGCGCGGCCCGCGACCACCCCCGCCACCGCCTCCCCGATGCCCCCGCACACACTGTGGTCCTCGACGGTCACGAAGCCCCGGGTCTCGGCCGCGGCCTTGAGGAGGGTGACTTTGTCGAGGGGCTTGACGGAGTAGAGATCGATGACCCGGGTAGAGATCCCCTCCGCGCCCAGGGTCTCGCCCGCCCGCAGGGCCTCGGGGACGGTAATTCCCGCCGCCACCACCGTGACCACATCGTGGGCGGTGGCGCGGAGGGTCTTGGACCCGCCCACCGGAAAGAGTTCCTGGTTGTCGTAGAGGACCCGGGTCTTGGGCCGGCTGGTTCGGATGTAGACGAGGCCGGGGGTGCGGGCCGCGGTCTCCACCAGGCGCTCCCCGCTCACGGCGTCGCTCGGGTAGAGCACGGTGGACCCGGTGATGGCGCGCATCATGGCCAGATCCTCGAGCGCCATCTGCGAGGGGCCGTCCTCTCCGATGGAGACCCCGGCGTGGCTGCCGCAGAGCACCAGATGAAATGGCCGGGAGTAGGCGGCCATGCGGATGAAGTCGTAGGCCCGGGTCAGGAAGCAGGCGAAGGTGGAGGCGAAGGGGATCTTGCCCTCGGTGGCCATGCCCAGGGCGGCCCCCAGCATGTTCTGCTCCGCGATGTAGGACTCGGCGAAGCGCTCGGGAGCCACCTCCTTGAGGCGCTCGCTGAAGGTGGAGTTCTTGGTATCGCCGTCGAGGGCCACCACCTCCGGGCAGCACCGGGCGAGCTTGGCGAGGGCGGTGCCGTAGGCTTCGCGGGTGGCGACCTCCTGGCCCCGGGCGTATTCCGGGGTGAGCGCGGGTAGGACGGGCGGACGGGAGGGCGCGGGGGGGTAGCGGCGTGGCTCCACGGGGAGCTCGATGGCGGTGTCGCCCAGCTCCCCCAGCGCCCGGGACAGTTCATCCCCCTTCTTCACCGGCTTGCCGTGCCAGCCTTCTCGGTCCTGGAGGAAGGACACCCCCTTGCCCTTGAAGGTGCGGGCCACAATCCCAAAAGGACGGCCCTGGGTGGTGCGCGCGCGGGCGAAGGCCTCCCGCACCGCCCCCACGTCGTGGCCGTCGATGACCAGCGACTCCCAGCCGAAGGCCTGGAAGCGCGACTCATAGCGGGCGGTGTCGTGTTCGTACATGGTGGGTCCGCTCTGGCCCAGGCGGTTCACATCCACCAGCGCGCAGAGGTTGTCCAGCTTGTAGAAGGACGCAAACTGGGCGGCTTCCCACACCGAGCCTTCGGCCGCCTCTCCGTCCCCGAGGAGGCAGAAGACGCGGGCCGGCGTTTGGTCCAGCTTGCGGGCCCAGGCCATGCCCGCGGCGGCGCAGAGCCCCTGCCCGAGGGAGCCCGTGGCGACCCTCACCCAGGGGCTGCGCGGGGTCGGGTGCCCCTCCAGCCGGCTGTCGAAGCGGCGCAGGGTCAAGAGGTCGTCCGCGATGGCCCCCGATTCCTTGAGTGCGGCCCAGAGGATGGGTGCGGCGTGGCCCTTGGAGAGGACGAAGACGTCCTGGTCCTTCCCGCTGGGATCCCGGGGGTCGAAATGCATCTCGTCGAAAAAGAGGACGGAGACGAGCTCCGCGCAAGACATGCAGCTGGTGGGGTGCCCCGACCCCGCCTCCGCCGTGGACTCGAGGCAGTGGCGGCGCAGCTTCTGGGCCATCTTGAAGAGGGCGGGGTCTCCCACCGACATCTGGTTCTCCCTTCCTCAGTTCGGGGTTTTGAACCGGAGGGCGGAGTCTACAACACCCGCGCCCGCCGGGTCCATCGCGGTGCTTCCCGCTCGTTAGAGGTCGAAGCGGGCGCGCAGGTGGGGGGGGACGACGGGGCAGGCTTCCGTCGGCCGCGCGAAGAGTCGGTAGCGCACGCGCGCCACGGCGTCATAGGCGGCGTCGCGCAACCGCGTGGGGATGAGCCCCCCCCCGGCGGCCAGGAGCCGCCAGAGACCACCCAAGCGGGCCATAGCACGGAGCACGGCCGCCGACCGCATGAGGAAGGCACCATCCGCGGTCTCAAGGATCAGGCTGTCGGGAAGCGGACGAGGCAGCTGGCCGCTCACCGCCCGGAAGGCGTCGCCGTCCAGGGGTGCGAAGCGGAAGGCCCGGCCCGAGGGATCTTCGGCGAGCAGGAAGCGCACCGCCCGGTGGCAGAGACCGCAGGTCCCGTCATAGTAGAGCCGCTCCCGAGCCGCGGGCGGCGCGGGTTTCACCCAGGCGGGATCGAAGGCGAAGAGGCTCACCCAGACGACGGCGGGCAGGCCGGCCCACGCTCCCGAGGCCGCGGCCACGGCCCCCTCGAGGGCCAGCATGAGCATCCAGAGCCAGGGACGCCAGGTCCGGACAAGAGCCAGGGGCAGGACAGCCAGCTCGGCAAGCGCGGGCCAGGGGCGGCCGGCGAGAAACCTTGCCACACCGGAGCTCAGATAGAAGAGCAGGAGCAACCCCCAGGCCGCAGTCTGCAGGGGCGCGGGCACGCGCCAGGCGCCGGCCGGGTCCGGACGGTCGCGCGCCGCCCAGGCGCCATAAGGCGCGGAGGGGAGGGCGACGTGATAGAGGAGGAGGACGCCGACCACGAGGGGGCCGGGCGCGATCAGGGGAACGGGAAGGGCCACGAACCAGGCCACCGCCAAGGCGAGGGCGGCCGGGCGGTCGAGCCAGCCCGCGGCCAGAAGGAGGCTCAGGAGGGTCGCGGCCGCAGTCAAGACCGGGCGGACCCCGCCTGCGGCCAGCCGGGCGTAGTGAACGGCGAGGTACCCGCCGAAGAGGATGCGCAGGACGCTGTACTGCCCGCCCGTCCAACCGTTCAGGGCTTCTCCGCCAGGAGTTCCGCCACCCGGGCTTCGATGCTGGGCACGGGGGCCGACCCCTCGCGCCGGAAGCGCATTACACCCCTGCCCGCGGCTTTGCCCGGCTTTCCCGTGTCTTCCCTCATGTCGATGATCAGCTTGGTGGGAAAGACCGTGACCTCGTACGGCCCTAGGAGGGCGTCTGCGAGATAGACGGGGAAGCCGATCTTCTTCTCCTTGACGAAGGCCTCCAGGGTGTCCCGGGGATCGGTGACGTCGAAGCTCAGGAAGGCCATGTCGGATCGACCCTTGAGGCGCTCCTGGTAGGCGCTGAGGTCGGGCAGCTCCTTGATGCAGGGTGCGCACCAGGTGGCCCAAAAGTCCACCACCACGATCTTGCCCGCCAGGTCTCGGGTCCGGAGGACGTGGCCGGAGAGGTCCTTGACCGCGAAGTCGCGGGCTGGGACCCTCACCATCTCCCAGCCGTCGCGCTCTCCTCCTCCCGCCGCGGCGAAATGGGACAAGCCGAGCAGCGCCATAAAGCCCACCCGCGCCACAACTCTTGGGCCCAAGCGATCCCCCCTCTCGCCCCCTTCAACCCAGGTTAGCAGAGTCCGCCCGTCCCCGCCCCCCCGCGATTAGAATGGGGGCAGGAGGCCCACCATTGCCATGAAGACCCGGATCGAGCGCGACACCTTCGGCCCCATCGAGGTCCCCGCGGACCGCCTCTGGGGGGCCCAGACGCAACGCTCCCTCGCGAACTTCAAGATCTCGAAGGAGCGCATGCCGGAGGCCCTCCTCCACGCCCTGGCCGTGGTCAAGAAGGCTTCCGCCCTCGTGAACATGGACCTCAAGATCCTGGAGGAGAAGAAGGGCCGGGCCATCGTGGCCGCCGCCGACGAGGTGCTGGCGGGGCGGCACGAGGACGAGTTCCCGCTCGTGGTGTGGCAGACGGGGAGCGGCACCCAGACCAACATGAACATGAACGAGGTGCTGGCCAACCGCGCCAGCGAGCTCCTGGGGGGGGAGCGGGGCGAGGCGCGGCTCGTTCATCCCAACGACGACGTGAACAAGGGCCAATCCAGCAACGACGTCTTCCCCACCGCCATGCACGTGGCGGCGGCGGCCGCGCTCCGCGAGGCGGTGATCCCGAGCGTGGCCCGCCTGCGCGACGCCCTCCAGGAGAAGGTGGTGGCCTTCCGGGACGTGGTGAAGATCGGCCGCACCCACCTCCAGGACGCGACCCCCCTCACCCTCGGCCAGGAGTTCTCGGGCTACGTGTCCCAGCTCGATCATGGGATCGCCCACACGGAAGCCGCCCTCCCCCATTTGCTGGAGCTGGCCCTGGGCGGCACCGCGGTCGGCACCGGCCTGAACGCCCACCCCGCCTTCGCGCTGCGCGTCGCGG
>Ga0210399_10003822_pt1 | contig 11736 bp, 8 predicted proteins | sample IncBWC14MmetaG_FD_150865 | JGI IMG/M metagenome (GOLD analysis project Ga0210399, IMG submission 150865) | Forest soil microbial communities from Barre Woods Harvard Forest LTER site, Petersham, Massachusetts, United States - Inc-BW-C-14-M | ecosystem: Environmental > Terrestrial > Soil >...
GTTGGCCGCTTCGTCGACGTGCTGATGGCCTTTCCGCTGTTCGTGCTGGCGATGGCGATGGTCGCGGCACTCGGCAATCGGGTCGAGAACATCGTCATCGCTACCGCCATCATCAATCTGCCGTTCTATATCCGCTTCGCGCGGGCGGAGGTGAACATCCGCCGCAATTTGGGCTGGGTCGAAGCGGCGCGCGCTTGCGGCGACAGCCATATCTCGGTCGTGCTGCGCTTTCTGCTGCCGAACGTGCTGCCGGCCATGGCGGTGCAGATGTCGCTCAATCTCGGCTGGGCGATCCTCAACGCTGCCGGACTTTCCTTTATCGGGCTCGGGGTCAAACCGCCGACGCCGGAATGGGGCATCATGGTCGCGGAGGGCGCGCGCTTCATCTCGACCGGCAAGTGGTGGCTGATCGCGTTTCCCGGTCTCGCGCTGATGCTGGCGGTGCTGTTCTTCAATCTGCTCGGGGATGGGGTCCGCGATATCCTCGATCCGCGCATGCGAACATGAGCGACGTGTTGCTGGAATTGAACGATCTGCACGTCACCTTTTCGACCCGACGCGGCCTGGTCGAAGCGGTGTGCGGTGTCACGCTGTCGCTCGATAAAGGCGAAACGCTCGGCCTTGTCGGCGAGAGTGGTTCGGGCAAATCCGTCACCGGCTTTGCGATCACCGGGCTGCTCGATGCAGCCGGTCAGATTACCGCTGGCAATATCCGGTTTCGCGGGCAGGACATCACCAGGGTTTCGTCGGCGGATCTCCGCAATCTCCACGGCGCCGCGATGGCGATGATTTTTCAGAATCCGCGGGCGGCACTGAACCCGATCCGCGCCGTCGGCGAGCAGATCGCCGACGCCATCCTGGCTCACAAAAGAATGTCGCGAGTTGAGGCACGCGCCAAGGCGCTGGGGCTGCTGCGCGCGGTGCAAATTCGCGAGCCCGAAAAGCGCATGGCCGCTTATCCGCACGAACTCTCCGGCGGCATGTGCCAGCGGGTGATGATCGCCATGGCAATTTCCTGCGATCCTGCGCTGCTGATTGCCGACGAGCCAACCACCGGCCTCGACGTCACGACCCAAAAGATCGTGATGGACCTATTGGCCGGGATCGCGGCCGAGCGCGGCATGGCGACCATCTTGATCACCCATGACCTCGGTCTCGCAGCCCGCTATTGCCGCCGGATCGTGGTGATGGAACGGGGTCGCCTGGTCGAGGAGGCAGAACCCAAAACGTTGTTCCAAGCGCCGCGCCATCCCTACACTAAGCGTCTCGTTGCAGCGTCGCCAACGGCGTCCTCAGGGATCGCGGACCTCGTGACGGAGGAGGAGCGGGGGCGGTGCGTGCCGATCAAGGTTGCGCCCAGGCCGATGCCCCCGCCGGGGACGCCGCCGCTGCTCGAGGTGCAGAAGCTAGCAAAGCGCTTCGATCAGGGCGGCGCCGCGGTTGCGGATTTTTCGATGAAGATCAGAGCCGGCGAGAGCGTCGGCCTGGTTGGCGAATCCGGTTCGGGCAAAAGCACGACGTCGCGGATGATCTGCCGGTTGATCGACCCCAGCGAGGGCGAGATCAGTTTTGAAGGACAATCGATCGGCCATATCCTGGCGCGCGACTTCCATCGTTCGCCGTTCCGCAAGGATATCCAGATCGTTTTTCAGGATCCGAACGACAGTCTCAACCCACGCTTTACCGCCTTTGACTGCATTGCCCATCCGCTGCTGCGACTCGGTGGTCTGCGCGCAGGTGACGCATTGCGGAAGCGCGTGGAGGAGTGCGCGGAGCGCGTTGGACTAGCGGTCGAATTGCTGACGCGCTTCCCGCATCAGCTCTCCGGCGGCCAGAAGGCCCGCGTCGGCATCGCGCGTGCCATCGCCTGCCAGCCGCGGTTGTTGGTGCTGGATGAGCCAACGGCGGCGCTCGACGTTTCGGTGCAGGCGGTAGTGCTGCAACTGCTCGATCGGTTGCGACGCGAAAATGACCTGGCTTTCCTGTTTGTCAGCCACGACCTCAACGTCGTTCGCATGATGTGCGATCGGACCATCGTGCTCCGAAATGGCCGCATCGTCGAGCAGGGGGAAAGCCGGGCATTGTTCGACAATCCGCAAACCGCTTACACGCGCGAGCTGGTTGAAGCTGTGCCCCATATCGAGGCGGGACTTGCTTTGATTCGACGGTCCCAGGGATAACTTCGACTGCCGCGAGGGCCGACTAACCTCTCGCGGATGCAAGGTAGACAAGCTGTCGGCTTTCGATCTTAAAGCTCAGGCGGAAGAACGTAGACGCGGGTCCTGGACGAATTCGATGATCGCGAACGGCGCGATCACGACGATGAGGACGACGACTGAGGCCACGGCGATGACCGGGCTGACTTGGAGGAGAATCCCGTCCCACATCTGCTTGGGCAATGTCGTCTTGATTCCGCCGCCGGCCGACAGCTTCGTCGGGAAATAGCCCGCACAGATGGCGTTGACGTTGGCACAAATGTGGTCTTAGTTGTTGCTTGTTGGTGCGCCACATTGACGGTATTGCAAAGCAGAGTCCAACTAGGACAAGAGCGCGTCTACTTGAGTTGGTTCAGCAAATCGCCTTCGATAGTTGCTGAAACCATCGACGCTCGAAAGCGCGGAAATATTCCTGTGGATTCAAGAGCAACAATTTTTGACGGACCGGCTATCGGCATTTGACCGCCGACGTCGCCGACTTGTCGTTGCCATCAACGTGCTACCGTCACTTCGAACAATCGAGTGGGAATAATTCGCGGCCAGGCCCGAAGCTATCCCATTCTATCCGAAACTGCGCTCCTCATTTCGTCTCGACTATCGGATGAACGGACGCGCGAGACCGTTACCTTCGGCAAATATGGTCCCACAGGCTTGTCGCTCGCCCGCGCCATAGCGCTCTGCATCGATGCCAAGCGAGCGATCAAGGAGGGACGTTCTCCAGCCGTTGAGAAGCAGCGCGCGAGACGACGCCTGCTGGAAGCGAAAGGCTTCGGCGAATTGGGCGAGACGTGGCTAGTGTCAGCACCTATGGCTGACAGTACCCGCGCGATGCGCCGTTCAATCTCTGAGCGCGAACTCCTGCCAACTTGGCGCAAGCGTCTGCTGCCTGAGATCGTTCCGGATGACTTAAGGGCCCACTGTGCAGCAATTGTCGAACGGGGAGCACCGGCAACCGCAATCTACGTTCGCGACATCGTCAAGCAGATCTACGCTTTCGCGATCTGCATGGCGAAAAGGTTGCCAATCCGGCTGACGAAGTCGGTCCGTCATCGATCGCGCATTTTGTACCCCGGGATCGCTCCCTGTCTCCAACCGAAATCCGCATCATGCTCAAACAGCTTGAGCACGTAGCCACGCTCCCAACGATCCGGCTTGGTGTACGGCTCTATCTTCTAACAATGGTACGGAAGCGAGTTGCAAGATGCCAGATGGGAGGAGGTCGACTTCGAAAATGCGGTCTGGACAATCCCGAAGGAGAGAATGAAGCGCTCAAAGGCACACAACGTGTACCTGTCGCGCCAAACACTCGATATCTTCATTGCCCTCAAAACTTGCGCCGGCAACTCAAAATGCGTTCTTCCGTCGCGCTACGACGCCGATAGCCCGATGTCGCGGACCACCTTCAATCGCGTCACCTCTCTGGTCGTCGAGCGGGCCAGAAATGAGGGGCTCCCCCTCGAACACTTCACGGTTCATGACCTTAGAAGGACTGCATCACGGCGCTCATCGACGATCCTCATCAAGGCATGCTTCTGCTCAGAGGGCGACCATGCCGCCATCCACGCTGACATCGGCACCGGTGATGAAGGAGGAGCCGCTCGACACCAGGAACAGGATCGCTGCGGCGACCTCCGGCGATTCGGCGAACCGGCCGATTGGCGTCAGGGGCAGGAAGGCCGCGCGCTGCGCGTCGGTGACATCGCGTTGGAGCCCCGTCATCGTCGTGCCCGGGGAAACCGAATTGATCTGGATGTTGTAGGGCGCATATTGCACGCCGGCCTGGCGCGTGAGCGCGAGCACCGCCCCCTTCGACGCGCAATAGGCCGCGGCGTCGCGCAGGCCGATATGGGCGGCAGTCGAGGCGACGTTGCAGATCTTGCCGCACTTGCGCGCGACCATGCCGGGCAAGACGGCCCGCATGCCGAGCCAGACGCCCTTGGCATTGATGTCGAGGATGCGATCCCACACCTCCTCGGAGACGTCGGCCGCCGTGTCGCCCGGCACAGCGATGCCGGCATTGTTGACGAGGATGTCGATCGGACCGTGGCGCTCCTCCACATCCTTGATCAACGCCGTCCAGCCGGCGGCATCGCGGACGTCGAGGACGACGCCGGTCGCAATGCCGCCTGTCGCCCGGATCGAAGCGGCGGCTTCTTCCGCGCCCTTCCAGTCGACACAGACGACCGTGGCGCCACCCGCGGCAAGGCCCTCGGCCGTGGCCAGGCCGATGCCGCTTCCGGCCCCGGTGACGATGGAAATCTGGCCGTCAAACTGCGGCGAGGGTTTTGTCATGGCTTTCATCCAGCTTGGCAAAGGAAGCGTGCGACATCGAAGAGCCCAGACTCATGCGCGGATGCCGGCCTCTCATCGACTCAGGCAGACAGGATGTAGAAGGAATGGACATAGCCGAGGCCGAGGGCCGCATACCAGGTGATCACGAGGGCCAGCATCACCACGCAGACCGTGATGCCGCTCGCCGACATATGGGGCGCTTCGACGAAGGTGCGCTGCGGATAGGCCCCGAACGCCCGGGCCTCCATCGACATCACCATCATCGAGGCCTTGCGCAGGCTGCCAACGAGAAGGGGCATGGCGTAGCGCTTGGCCTCGCCAATCCGGCCGGCGACGCTGCGCTGATGCACGACGCCGCGCACGGCCTGGGCCGCGCGGATCGTCTTGATCTCCTCCTCGATGGTGGGGATGATGCGCAGCGCGATGAAGAAGGCATAGGCGATGCGATATGGCACCCTCATCTGGGTGACCAGGGCGATCGCCAGTTCGCGGGGATCGGTGGTGCGCACGAAGACCAGCGAGGACAGGATGATCGTGTAGATGCGCAGCGCCGAGGCCAACGCATAGTCGGCGCTTTCGGCATAGATCGGATGGCCGAGGATGTGGAAGGCGACGTGGTTGCCGGGCAGTGTCAGTGTCTGGATCACGAGGAAGCTCAGGCATGCGAGGGCGAACAGCCAAGTGCCCCTGACCACCACGAGCAGCGGCAGCCGCGCCAGCACAAAGGCGGTGAAGAGCACCACGATTGTGATCACGATCTGAACCCAGGCGATATAGGCTCCGAATGCCAGCAGGGAGATCGCCACAAGCCAGGCGAGCTTGGTGAGCGGATCGAGGCGGTGGAAGAAGGAAGTGCCAGCGCGGAACTGAAAGGCGGTAGACCTGTTCATGCGGTCTCGCCTCCGATGCGCGCGATCGTGTCCGCCAGCAGGGGCAGGGACAGCGTAGGCCGCAGCAGGCTGCCGGGATGTTTGGCCACCAGAGCCTTGCTGATCTCGTAGACCGGCGGGGCCAGCAGCCCGGCGTCCGCGATCAGGGCGTCGTCGGCGAACATCGCTTCGGGGCTGCCGTCGAACGGCAGTCGGCCGCCAGAGATCACCAGGGCGCGATCCGCCCATTCGGCAACCAGGCGCACGTCGTGGGTGATCATCAGGATGGAGGTGCGATAGCGCTCGCGCAGCCGCGCCATCAATCCCATCAACTGCTGGGCCCGCTCATGGTCCTGCCCGATCGTCGGCTCGTCCAGCACCAAAAGATGCGGCTCGAGTACCAGCATGGTGGCGACGCTCAGGCGTCGCCGCTCGCCAAGGCTGAGGCTGAACGGCGAGCGGTCGCGATAGCGCGTGAGGTCGACGATGTCGAGCACCTCGCCGACACGCTCCGCGACGGCGTTGTCGGCGTAGTTGCGCACCTTGAGGCCATAGGCGATCTCGTCCCACACCCGATCGGTGACGAACTGGTGGTCTGGATTCTGGAAGACATAGCCGATCTCGCTGGAGATCTCGCGGGCGCTGAGATCGGCGACATCCCTCCCTTCGAGCCAGATCGTGCCGCGCGGCGGCGCGTTGATATGCATCAGCAGGCGGGCAAGCGTGGTCTTTCCCGAGCCGTTGCGCCCGCACAGCGCAATCATCTCGCCCCGACCGACGTCGAATCCGATGTCGCTGAGGATCGGCAGCTTCTTCTCATAGCCGAAGCTCAGCTGTTTCACCCGCAGGAAGGCCGGGTCATTGGCAGTGGACGGGCACGTCGAAAGAGGGGCCGGCGGCTGCGTTGTCGCTGTAGCCATCCCGATGCAGCGATCGGCGAACGCTACCGCTTCGCTGACATTGAGGGGCATGCCAGTGGCGTCGACAGGCCGTCCCATCCGGTCGCCAAGGGCAAGGGCGAATTCACAGGCCTGCGGAAACCAGGCGCTGGTGGGGACGGCGGCATTCTCCTCGGAATAGGCAACCCGGCGCTGCGAGAAAGCCTCGCGCGGCGTTCCGTCGAACACGATGGAGCCGCGATCCATCATCAGGACACGCGACACCCGGTCGGCGAGTTCGTCGACCCGGTGTTCGACCATCACGATGGTGGTGCCGGCTTCTCGGTTCAGGCGTTCCAGCACGGCAAAGATCTCGGCCATCCCGGCCGGATCGAGATTCGCGGTGGGCTCGTCGAGCACGAGCAGGCGAGGGCGCGCCGCGAGCACGGCCGCAATGCTGACGCGCTGCTTCTGCCCGCCCGAAAGGTCGAAGATGGAGCGGTCGCCGAAACCGTCCAGGCCGACGAAGTCGAGCGCCTCCCGCTGGCGTTCCAGGATCTCGGCGGCGGGACGACAGAGATTCTCGAGGCCGAAACAGACCTCGTCGCGCACCCTCGTGTTGATGATCTGCGCCTCTGGATCCTGGAAGACCATGCCCACTTCGGTGGCAAAGCTGGCGACCTTCGTCGACAGGATCGGCTTGCCACAGACGGAGGCCTCACCTTCCAGCCGACCCCTCAACGTGTGGGGGATCGTTCCGTTCAACAACTGGAGCAGCGTGCTCTTGCCGCAGCCGCTCGGACCGAGGATCAGCACGAACTCGCCGTCGCGCACGGTGAGCGAGACATTGCGCAAGACGTCTTCGGTCTCGCCCTCGTAGGCGTAGGAGATATTGCGGAGGTCGACGGCGAGGTCGCACGCGGACCGAGCTTCCGTCCCTGACCCGGCCTCCTGAGCCGCCGTTGCCGGCGCCAGCGTCACCTGCGCGCTGCGCAGGCTTGCGACGTCGGTTGGATGACCGGCTGCGACAGAAGCCATTGCTCGCATTCCTTCCGCCTGCGGACGGATCCTGATGATCCATCCACCGCACCGAGAAGTCGCGCGGTTCGGGTCGGCGGGAAATGAGTTGCCGGACCGAGCCGCAAGGCCGCGCGGGGCCGTCAGGCTGGGGAGCCCTGGACCCTGGCCGGTGCTTCCGCCGAGGCAAGAGCCGTGCCGCGCAACACACCGGCACGAGCCAATGCGTGAGCAATCGGCTTCACGAGGACAATGGCGTAGACAGCGCCGCTGACCATGCGGATGGCGAGCGCGAGCAGGTTGTAGCCGAGCCCCAAGTCGCCGACGCCGAAGAAGTAGACTTCGGGGATCTGCTGGAGGATGGGGGCGAGGGCACCCGACAGGGCGAGGACCGAGAGGGTCCATTTGCGATAACCGTAGAAGGCGAAGCCGAGATCCGACATGAAGCCTTGCAGGAAGCCGGCGCCCAAAACCATGATGCCGTTCGGATTCCCAGAAAGGACCTGCGCCACCCCGTTCATGGTTTCGGCGATAGTTGCTGCGCCCGGCTTGCGGATGATATAGCCGCAGAGCGGGCCGGAAATGTAGAAGCCGCCGCAGATTGCAGCAAAGGCAAGAAAGCCGTAGCTGCCGGAAAAGGTCATGAACAGGCGCCCGAGCATGGCATTGGGAGTGCCGAGAACGCCGTTGATCACGCCGATAATCGCCATGATGACGATCTCCATCAACGTGAAGCCAACGAGAAACTTTCCGCTGGTGCGGTTCATGAAGTAGGCAATTGCCGCCAGGACGATGCCGACAACGGCAACGATGAGATAGAGGACGCCGACAGTCATAGGAAGATCCTCGCAGTTTGAAGTGGATGCCAAACTGCAGGCCGCCATTACCTGTGTGGGCCGCGAGCCTGCGAACGATTCGACCTCGACGGCGTGGGCTCCGGGAGTCGAGCACGTGCTGCTCGTGTCAGACGGCGTCACGTCTTCTGTCCGATCGCAATTGAAATACTGCGTTCATTTTCCCGATGCGCACAGTTGAAGATGTCGCCAAACGATGGGTGTTTTGCATAAATTGTATGCAGGCCTCCCTATTTGATCAGCCTGTCCGATTAGACTTGGGTGGTCCCCAAGCGAGGTCTTGCGAGAACCATGTTTCAAGGGGTCGCAATCTGCAGTGCCTACGCAACGAGCGTCTCCTCGGAGCCTTTCGGACCGATGGTGAGGCCGACCGGGGTGCCACGATGATCGGCCTGACGCAGATTAATCTGCGAGCGGCCGGTCAGGCCCGCGATCGCGGTCGGTTCAATGACGCGCCGAACCGATCTCACAAGCGCCGGGAACCGATCGTCGCGCCGCGGCGGGAGGATCGGAGTCGTCGAAAGGCATAACGCGGCGTTGTCGCCAAGCAGGCCTGCCAACCGCTTCCTTGCAGTTTTCTCGGAACGCTTTCGGACCGATCAGATCAGCTTCGGTCAGTAAGGCCGCGAGGGCCAGTGAGGTCCCAACCTCAATCGAGAAGCTCGGCACGCAGCGTTCGATCCAGGGAGCAAAGGTTCGCGAAAACTCGCTTCGTTGCAGGATCGACTGATTGCGAGACCAGTATCGGCGGTCGCGAGGAGCAAATCGCGGCGTTCCGCGGCGCCGCGCGGAATTTGAGCTGGCGGTGCCCAAGGTTTCAGCCTGCGTCTCGGAAATGACGATTGACTGTAAAGTCTATCCTATTAGTCTTTTTGACTAAGAGCGCAGCGCCTTGGTGCAGATCGCCCCCTCCGGAAAACGGACGAACGCGAAGTGGTTGGGATAGCCGACATCGAGGGCGCTGAGCGCGTCATGGGCGTCTCTTACACCCCGGCTGAGCGCAACCAAATGCTCGGCAATCTTGAAGGGCAGATCACCTCCGCACTTGCGCGGCGCAAGGTTCGCCTGGACAATTCCGTGCCGATGGCCGGCCGTTTCGATCCGCGGCTTCCGACCTTCCGCAGACCGGCGCCGCAGCGCGCGTTACGGTTCGCCAGGGTGGTGCCGAAGACTATTCCTAATGATGACGAGGACATCGCGTTTGCGGCGATCGGTCAGCTTTCCGCGTGGCTGTCTTCCGGCGCACTGACCAGCCGCCGAGTGACGGAGATCTATCTCGCCCGCATCGAAGCGCTCGGTCCCAAGCTCGAATGTTTCGCCATCGTCACCCGTGATCGCGCCTTGGCCGAGGCGGATGCGGCCGACGCCCTGCTGCGTGCCGGCGTTAACCTGGGTCCGCTGCACGGCATCCCTTATGGCCTCAAGGATATATTCGACACTGGGGGCATCATTACCGGTTGGGGCGCCGAGCCGTTCCGCAACCGCGTTCCGGATCAAGATGCGACGATCGTGCGCAAACTGCGCGCCGCGGGCGCGGTATTGCTTGGGAAGACCGCTGTCGGCGCTCTTGCCTACGACGACATCTGGTATGGAGGTTGGACCCGTAATCCCTGGAATCTTAACGAGGGGTCCAGCGGTTCGAGCGCCGGCTCTGCGTCGGCCACCGCGATGGGCCTCTGTGCTTTCGCCATCGGCACGGAGACGCTCGGGTCGATCACGTCGCCGTGCCAGCGCTGTGGCGCGACCGGACTGCGCCCGACATTCGGTCGAGTCTCGCGTGCGGGCGGCATGGCACTTTGCTGGTCGCTCGACAAGGTGGGGCCGATCTGCCGGTCCGTCGAGGACACCGCGATGGTGCTCGCAGCCCTCAATGGCGTTGACGTTGCGGATCGCTCCTCGATCGACGCGCCATTCAACTTCGATGTCGAAGCCGATATTTCAGGGATCAGGTTAGGTTACCTGCCCGAAGCCTTCGAGGGCGCCAATCAGGTGGATCACGCGGCGCTCGCAGCCGCGCGCGGCCTCGGGATTGAGGTGGTGGAAGTTTCGCTTCGCGATCTGCCTTATGGCGCGCTGATGAACATCCTCTATGCCGAGGCGGCTGCGGCCTTCGAGGAACTGACACTCGACGACATCGACGACACGCTCAGATGGCAGGACGAGGGGGCGTGGCCGAACACGTTCCGCAAGGCGCGTTTTCTCTCCGCCGTCGACCATGTCCAGCTTGATCGGCTCCGATACCAGGTGATGCTCGCGCTGGACGCTCTGTTCACTGAGGTCGACGCGCTGATTGGGCCTTTCATGACAGGGCCAATGCTGATCGCCAGCAACTTCACTGGCCATCCATGCCTGCATCTGCGTTCGGGTTTCCTCGATCTCCCCACGCGGGGGATGGCCTCGCTTGCGGCGGGCAAGCTGACGACAGGCGAGCCCCAGGCTTCTGGCCGGACCTTCAACGTTCCCCAAGGCATATCGCTTTGGGGCCGGTTATTCGAGGAGGGCGTGATCTTGAACCTTGGCCTTGCTCTGGAGCGGGAATTGGCGGTCGCCGGAGCGCGCCCTAGGCTCTCCTGCTAGAGCGCGGCGTTGCGCCTTCTTCGCAAAGCTCCGAGGGACGCGAAACGTATCGGGCAAGACGAGACGAAACCAATGTCCATTTCATATGCCGATGGGAGAAGGTTATCATGAAGCGCAGAGATTTTCTGAAATCAACGGCCACGTTGATCGGCGGCACCCTGATCGGTGGAAGCCTCACACCAGGCGCGTCGCTGGCTGATGATGGTCCGGTAAAGGGCGGCACGCTGATCTGGGGCCATTCCGAGACGACCCAAAATCTTGACATCCACCAGACTGGCACCGCCTCGACGGTCCGGGTGCTGCAGAATGTCCACGACGCCATCGTCACAGTCGACAAGAATCTGACGGTGATCCCCAGTCTCGCCAGCAGTTACGAGCAGAGCTCCGACGGACTTGCCTATACCTTCCACCTTCGGCCTGGCGTGAAGTTCCACGATGGCAAGCCGATGACCTCTGCGGACGTCAAATACTCGTTCGACCGATGCCGCAACAAGGAGACCGGCGCGGTCAATTTCGAAGTGTTCAATGATGTCGCCTCCATAGAAACACCCGACGACCTCACCGTCGTCGTCAAGTTGAACCGCATCAACGCTCCGTTCCTCAGCCGCCTCGCCGAAAACGGCGCCGGCGCGATCATTCCGCAGGGCTCCGGTGATCAACAGGGCAAAGCGCCGATCGGCGCCGGCCCGTTCAAGTTCGTACGACGTGAATTCGGCCACGAAGTCGAGTTGGTGCGGTTCGACGACTACTGGGGCGGACCGGCCTATCTCGACCGCGTCATTGCGCGCGAGGTGACCGAGCCGACCGTCCGGTTAACCGGTCTGCGGACCGGCGAATTGCACATGATCAACGACATTCCAGCCGACCGGACGAAGGAAGTCAAAGGTGACCCGAAGTTGCAGGTGCTGACGTGGTTCCCGCTCAACTGGGACTTCGTCAACCTCAATCATGAATTCGTGCCGTTCAAAGACCAGCGCGTAAGACTTGCGATCGATCTTCTGATCGACAAGGAGGCGCTGCTTCAGGGCGCCCT
>Ga0210399_10003823_pt1 | contig 11731 bp, 16 predicted proteins | sample IncBWC14MmetaG_FD_150865 | JGI IMG/M metagenome (GOLD analysis project Ga0210399, IMG submission 150865) | Forest soil microbial communities from Barre Woods Harvard Forest LTER site, Petersham, Massachusetts, United States - Inc-BW-C-14-M | ecosystem: Environmental > Terrestrial > Soil >...
GCAATAATGTTCCTGATTTGGAGAAGGAAGGACGTACCCAGATAGGGCACGTCGTTGTTGAAACAGTGCGCCGTGAAAGGCGCTGGACTTCAGCGGGTGCAACTGGGAACATTCGCTCCACCGCCGCTCCCCACTGCGTTAACGACCCAGCGGGCAAAACGGGAAATGGCATGACCGCAACTCTCATCCTTGCAAAAGTGTTCTGATCATTCGTTCTACAGGATGACAGGCGAATAATCCGTCTCTTCGAGCGTAGACGAAATGCGCTTAATTACTGCCGCCATTAGCTGCGCCGCCATTCCAATACTGGTCATCTTTGCTCATCGCCGTTGGACAGAAGAGATACGGCCAGAACTGCCAAGCTGGCGCAACGGTGCGGCATTTGCATCAATGTTCATCGTTCTTTCCCTTTGGCTGATCCAGACAGCACGGTGGGTTTTCCTGTCACTGAATCATCACTGCACAGGGCTTCTTGGCGCGGATTGGAGGGAGATAGAGACGTTCCTTCCCGCCTACTATGCATATCCAGCGTTACCACTTGCGGCTGCTTCGAAGGGCATACCGCGTCTCCTGATGATAGTCGCATGGCTCTCTTTAGCATGTTTCTACAGGGATTTCTGGTACGAATAGGTACTCGGGGTTGATGTCATGTCAGTTGACGATGGGGCCATCTTCATTTTGTGTGAGACTCGCCGACAGCTTAAGCCGCTTTCACGAATGTTTTGTCCTCAAGCGCCTTCCGTATGTACCGCATGAGCGTAATTGCCTTCATCTCGGCGAACAGCGAGGCACCGCCGATGTCTTCAAGGCTCACCGGAAACATCCATTTCGTTCCGTTGACGGTCACCGTGTAGAACATGTTTCCGCTCCGGCAAAAAGAGAAGTGAGCTTTGTTGCCCTTTACGATGTCCTTGATCGCGAATTGCATCCCGAAATCACCCGAGCGGATATAGTACCAGTGCAGTTGTTGGCGAAGAAGTGCGCCGTGAAAGGGGTAGTGGGCTACTTTGACCCGAGTCGATAAAATTCCCAAAAGAACCCCACCAAGAAAATACCTAAGACCACCGCGAGCCAAGTGAAGGGCCTTGCAAGGGAAATTGGGTCCCATCCGACCGACCCGGCCTGCGACGACTGCAAGGACCGAGACGCAATCGAAAGGCCGACCACTACAACGATGACGAGCAGGATAGCTGCGGCAAGTACAGCCAACAATCCCGCAAGGATGCACTTAACGTAAATCGTGCCGCTCTTTCCGCCCTCCGCTGCTCGTAGGCTTCCCAGAGGGCTACAAGGTCATTCACTTCCCAGAGCCGATCCGTCACACCAAGCGGCCATAGCTGGGGACATGCGAAGTGTCCCCGTTGGACCAAGAACAACGCCCTCGACTCGCTGAGCAGGCTGAAGTTCCTCAATGATGACAAGTTCTCGCGCTGCCCTCGCAGAAACGACGAAGAATGTCAATGCAAGCGCGATGGCTGTCGCCCGACACACCAAGCGATTATCAATTGTCGATCCCTTTTCAGGCAAGGGCGGATAGTTGTTGTAAACAGACGACAGCAGTGCGCCGTGAAAAGCCGCTCGTCAAAACCGCTCCACCCGCTAGCAATCGGAGCGGCGGTGGAGCGAACCAGTTCCCCTGCGGCAGTTGCACCCGCTGGAGTCCAGCGGATTTCATGTCGCACTGTTACACCAATCATCCCCGAACAAAGGGTAGAATGACCGGCACAGGTGGATCAGATCGCAATGCAGCGACAATCCGAAGCGCTTCGAGAGGCCATGCGTTCCCGGCAATTCGTTCGATTTAACAGGCGTTTTGAAGATACCTGTATTCGTGGATACGTGCTCGACGTTGGCCCTGTGTTCTTTCTGCTATCACTGGTAAGCGACCGCGTCCGGTTCGACGGCTTCGAGTGTTTTCGCATTGCCGACGTGAGGAATCTCAAGCGCGACCCATACGCCGTATTTGCCGAAGCCGCGTTGAAGAAGCGAGGTGAACGCAAGCCGGAAAAGCCTCGCATAAGTATCGTGAACACTGGTGCACTCTTGATTTCGGCCAACCGCGTTTTTCCGCTAGTGACAATTCACCGTGAGCGCATCGAACCTGATGTTTGCCACATCGGTCGCGTCCTCAAAGTTCGAAATGGTCGCCTGTCGTTGTTGGAGATTGACCCGCGTGCCCAGTGGGACGATTCCGCCACTGAGCACCGACTCAGCGAGATCACTCGGGTAAATTTCGGGGGCGACTACGAAGACGCTCTTCACATAGTCGGAGGCAAACCCGCCAAGCAAGGATAGAGTGACGAAAACAGGCGTCAATTACGCTCATCGACCCAAGCAGCCGTGTTCTTTTACTCGAGTTGGCTCGCGTGCTCGTCGCACAAAGTCTTAATTGAACGCTCTTCCCGCAGTTTGCCGGGCCGCCCGCAAATCTCGCAGGTGTGGATGGATTCGAGTTCGGCGGCTTCGGCCCCTGTTGCGTTGCAACAGAGGTGTTCTTTGCCAATGGCAGCGCGGTCTCGCGCCTGCGATGGCCCTTTCAAGATGGCCCAAAAGGTCGCTTTGCGCTTGTGAACGCTCCGACCAACCGAAACCCCTACCGGCAACCAAACCCCTGCTGAATCTCCTTCCTAATGGATCATCTTGGAACGGCGTGATCTTCACCACGACAGTCGGGGCACTCCTCCCAAAGACTGAGCGGAACGACCCTTGTCCGTGCGGCTCCGGCAAGAAGTACAAGCGGCGCTGCGGCGGGGCGGGGGTGAACTGACTCGTTGCCGCTGCCTCGGCGGCCCATTTTTCAGCACCCGCTTTTATAAGCGTTGGAGTGCGACTGTCTCCGTGTCGCGCTCTAGAGTGCGACTTCGTGCTTTTTCGCAGCACCCGCACTCGCACCCGTTGAGACACTGGCCTTACACGTATTTTCAGGTACTTGGCAGTCCCCGCTAGCCTGTTAAGTTGTTGTAAGTATTGAATAGGAGAGAATTGGCAAGGTCGCACGCTACCGCTGAGTTACTCCCGCTCGACCTTATGAGTATAAACGACTCCGTCCCAGCGCAGCAAACGTGGCGTTTGGGATCGCGTGGCATAATGTCCGACGGCGAGTATTGAGGCAGCGAGAGAAAAGGCTTTTATGGGTAACGAAGCGCTGAGCGCGAAGGACCAGAATACGGCTATAGCCCCAATGCTCTCGGTTCGAAACGGGGTGAGGGCAATCAAGTTCTACAAGGCGGCATTCGGAGCTGACGAATTGTTCCGCATCGACGACGAGAGTAGTGGAGCGGTGGTTGCTCGGCGGTCCGTGGGGGAAAACGAGTTTTGGCTAGCTGACGAGTCTCCGGAGCAGGGGAACTTCAGCCCCGAGTCTCTTGGCGGTGGTTCTGTGCGGATGGTGATGATAGTCAAAGATCCTGATGCCGGCGCTACCGAAGATTGCTCGCATCCTGTGATATCGTTTCCACTGGGATGTCGGCATTCATTGAAGCCAGGGAACTCCGCAAAACCTACCGGGTTGGCAAAGTGGATGTGCCAGCCCTGCGCGGTATTTCCTTCAGCGTGCAAAAGGGTGAGTTCGTCACCATCGTCGGCCCTTCGGGCAGCGGCAAGTCCACCCTCTTTTATCTGATTGGCGGATTGACCCGCGCCGACTCGGGAAGCGTTACCATCGACGGAGTGGATTTCGCCACGCTTTCCGACGGCGAGCGCACCCGGTTGCGCAAGAGCAAGATCGGATTTGTGTTTCAGAAATTCAATCTTCTGCCCACCCTCAGCGCGCGTTCGAACATCGAGATCGCGGTGGACATCGCCGGTTTGGGCAAGCCCGATCCCGCATTCCTGAAGAAGATCACCGACATGCTTGGCATTGCCCAACGTCTGGAACATCGGCCCAATGAGCTTTCCGGCGGTGAGCAGCAGAGGGTCGCGCTTGCCCGGGCTCTAATCAACCGCCCCGCCATCGTGCTCGCCGACGAACCGACCGGCAATTTGGATTCGAAAAGCTCGAGCATCGTCCTCAACATGCTGCGCCAGTCGAATAAAGATTTGGGGCAGACCGTGATGATGATTACGCACAATCCCGAGGCGGCTGAGTATGGCGACCGCATCGTCCACATGCGCGACGGCCAGATCGTGACACCCGATGAAGATCCGCAGTGGTCGCCGCGTCATCCGGTCGAACGTTGCAGTCCTGAGAGCGCGTAGGGGCCTGTGGTGAAACTCGAACTCGGAAATGCGGCGCCTGAAGGCGCGTTGATGCTAATTTTGCGGCATGCCTGAAGGCATGCCCTGATACGAGTCTCTACACCACGAACTGATAGGTTCTAAATGGCACATCGCGACGAGTTCACAAAACCGATTCTTCCCGGCAAGGGAGCGACCGACTATGAGCGCTATCTGCGCACGGACGAACTGCTGGCCCTGCAAAAGCCGCCCGAAGAACTGCTGCACAAGGACGAAATGACCTTCCTGGTCGTGCACCAGAGTTCTGAGTTGCTGATGAAGGGAGCGGCTTTCGAACTCGGCCGTGCCCTCGAATCATTCGAGCGCGCCGACTACGGCAACACCGGACGCCTGATCCGTCGCGCCATTTCGCTGCTCGATCCGACCATCGGCTTGTTGCACATTCTGGAGACCATTACTCCCTATGACTATCACCTGATTCGCGCCGGCCTCGGGCACGGCAGCGGCCTCGACTCTCCTGGATTCCTTTCGCTGCTCCACGTCGGCCCGCGCCTCGGCCACGCTTTTCACGAACAGCTCACCAGCGCCGGCCTCAGCGCCGGCGACCTCTACCGACGTTACGAAGAATTCTTTGGCTTGCACGATGTTGCCGAGCGCATGCTCGACTTCGACGAACGCATGCAACTGTTCCGCTTCCACCATCTCAAGCTCGCCGAACGCGTCATCGGAGGGCGCGTTGTCGGCACCATGGGAACGCCCGTGGAAGTCCTGCAGCAACGAATGGAAAGCTGGTTCTACAAGGATTTATGGGACATCCGCAACCAGATCACCGCCGCCAATCCAGCGCCGACGGGAAAGCAGTATTGACTCTACCCTCTCAGAACACTCAGAAAGACAGTCTTGCGCTCAATTGAATTTCCCGCCCGGGCGTCATGGCCATGGTGACCGTACCGAACTGCGGAGTGTTCCACGTAGCGGTTGGGTGTGCCCAGATTGACTTTGTTTAGCGTATTGAAGGCCTCGCCCCGGAACTGGAAGCTGGTCTTGTCGGTGAGACGGAACGCGCGCGCCAGGGCGAACGGGTGCGTTGGGATCGAAGGCCGTGAAGCTAACGGTGGTTGGTTTTAGAGTGCCATTTCCCAACACTGGCGTACCGAAATTGAGTCCGCTGGTAAAGAGGGCAGCGGGAGGGGCGAAGTTGTCGGCTTGCTGCGTCTCGGGAAATACATAGGGTACGTTGTGGCGCTGGTTGCACCATGTGTTCTCGGCCGCCGGCGTAAAGAAAATGCCGTAGGCGGCGCCAAATGCAAGCCAGGCGCGGGGCAGGTTCTTCGCGATTCCAATGCGGGGCGCGAAGTTGTGTTTGTTCGAATACATCAATCCACGTGGATAGAATTGTTCGCCGCCGATGAAGACTTGGGGCACGCCGTTTTGGAATATCAAATTTGAGTTCGTATTCCGTGGGCTTGTACGATTTGCAACAAGGAAGGTCGCTCAGGTCACGGTCACTACGCTGGTCCGTAGTCGCTGTCAATCTTCTGCTGCCCCAGACGCAACCCTGCTTCAAGCGCCTCGACCTGACTAGCAAACGTCTGAGTTGACTCGAAGTATCTTACCTCGATACGCCCACCCGTATGCGCCTCGATATCGAAATGGACAGTAAACTTGTTATCGGCCAATGGAAACGAGGTCACATGGATTACGTGTCCCTTGTACTCAGTTCTGGTCCTGCTCATGCGTAGGGAACCAACAGTCGCTTCTTCAGGATTCCGGAAATGGCGTTCTCCAGTGTCTCTGGAGTCATGGAGCCCTTTTCAAAGTACCCAGCCGCCCCTGCTTGGATGAGCTTCTCGCCATTCTTTTCTGACAGGCTGCTAATTATCAACACTGGAATATTGGTCGTGGATGGTGTCTCCTTCAATGTTCGCAGCACCTCTACACCATCCATATCGGGCATGAGCATGTCGAGAAGGATGATGCTCGGGTGACAACTCTGAGCAGCAAAAAGCCCGGTTTTGCCGTCGCAGGCAATAAGAACTCGATAACCCAAGCCCAGCAGTACTCGGGAATACGCTTGAGCAATAAACTTACTGTCATCAACGATCAAAACAACATCATTGCCCACAAGCGTCACCGTTCTCTTCTCCCTTTAAAGCACCACAATGCAAAATGGAATTGGGCACCGACCGACCCAGAAAAGTTCAGGAATTTCGGGGAAGGCGGACCACGAGGGATGGTTTGCGGCTTTATATCCCAGAACTCTGGTCCTCCCGGTACCCATACGAAAGAACCTAGCATCACAACGTGAGGGAAATCTATTATGCCTTTGTATAGGCTTATATAAGAATGGACTTCAGGAACTCCTTGGTACCATCCATGGCTCGGTTGCCCATTTATCCGCCGATGAGAACGGTAAGGCGATTCATGAAGACTGCTATGTCAGTCGGATCACGAGTTCTTCTAGCAATCTCGCGTACGCTGTAGTGCCGATTAATTTCACACTGCACGACTACCCTCCTTTCTCTCCGAGTGAGGGCACGAGTTCGCACGGAAGGCCACTCGGGAAGTCGGTCGCTTTGTCGGCAAGCACCTGAAGGTAGGGTTATGCAGTCAAAGCCGACAAACGAAGCGCCTCAGATTGTCGAACTGACCCCTCGTAACTATGGCGCTCGCCCGGGCAGGAGTACGGTCAAATGGGAGAGAAACGTCTGTAATGCACGAGCCGATCCCCAAGTTACCTCATCATGGCAATGGCATTTGCGCTCTTGGTATCCGCTGACCCGGTCACAATCCGGCAGTTCACCCTCGCCCTGCGAGAATTGTCTATTTCGCCCGATGTCTGTCAGGGTGAGACATCAGCTATTAGCCTTTTGACCAGCCGAAAGTTCGATACTGTTATCGTTGATCTCGAGCTAGGAGACCAGTGCGGACTGATTTTGGACGCGGTGCGTCTCTCGCCATCCAACCGAACGGCGGTGACGTGTGCCATCGGCGGCAGTGATGTAGACGTCACAGCAGCCTTTCGCAGAAGGACAATTTTTGTCATTGGGAGGCCCCTTTCTCCACAGTCAATTCGCAACACTCTCAAGCCTGCTTACGGACTGATATTGAGAGAACGGCGGCGCTACTTCCGGTGTCCCATCTCTAACCCAGTCACCATCGTGAGACGAAACATGCCCGAAGTTCGCTGCCAGAGTTTGAACATCAGCGAAGGGGGAATGGCCGTGAGTACATCAGTACCTATCAACGCCGGAGAGCCTGTGCAGGTTCAGTTCACCATTCCGGGTCACAAAGCACCATTCGTCGCAGAATCGACAATCTGCTGGCTGAAAACGGGCCATCTCGGTGTTCGCTTTGTTTCGCTTCCAGCGGAACGCAAGTCTGAACTACAACAGTGGCTGTCACGAAAGCTGGAAGAAGCGCTTCCGGAATCTATTGCGCGTCAATTCCAGAAGGCTGAGAACTCCTCGCTAGCGGTCTTGGCGATTGAAAACAGGATTGAGAGGCTGGGTATACTGTCCTCCGAGCCATAGCAACATCCGGGCAAGTCTCTTTTCACTCGAATTGAAGAGTTGGTCAACTAATCGTTTTCACAGCGGACGTTCCGTGCGACCGAAATCCCATCGTAGCCGGTAACGAGCATCGGCCCGCTTAAAAGCACAGGGGGCATCACGAGCACCTCGGCGAACCGAGACTCATGAAAGTTTTAGTCTTTTGCGAGTAATCGGCGATCTCGATGCGGTTCAGTTCGCGGTTGGCCGCTGATAAGCTGACACTTCTCCCCCGGTGCGGCACCACAAGTGGGACAACTGATGGCGAGCGGGTTTCTTCGGCTGGGGTCGTCCTTCTTCATGGCGGAAAATGGAAGCGTAGCACCCGTGCCGTTAGTTCGTCGGTACGCAAGCGCACACGGTTGGGGGCCTTGCGCGTGGTCGCTTCTTGGCAGCGTTCGTGCCAGCGTTCCTTAGTCGCTTCACCCTCGGGCAATCGGTGACAACTCGGCTAAAGATGCGAACACTCTTCATTTCAGTCCCTCGCCAGCCATGCCAGTGCCTCATCGCGGGTCTTAAAAACGGGAAATTCGCGGCGGGAGAAGCTTTTCAGGTTCTCGAAGAATCCCTCAGGGAAGCTGTCCGTTCCCACAAAAGCGGATTTCTTGATGTACGGCTTGTCAAAGACCGCGGTTTGTTGCATGACCCGAATGGCTTCGTCGTCAAAGGATGCACCTGTGAAATCGGAAAGTATCAAGACTGAACCAAGCGGACGGGTAGTCACAAGGTCGGGAACTGTTCGGAAAATCGTATCGACATTATCCGGTGAACAGTTCGACAGGTCTATTAGAAGAATCTGCTTACCATGATGAGTGATGAACCGAGCACGGTCGATCATGTTTCAGCCTACCTCCTGCTGATGGTTTTTCCGGAGTTTCGGAAGCGGCACTTCCTCAACAATTTCTAAATCAGCGGATATTCTGGATTGTCATTGAACCGAACCCGGTACACATGCTGTTGATGTAGTTCTGCGGCGAGAATGGTCGAAGCAAACGCATAACGACTTTCCACGTAGGTCTGGGCCTTTTCCGAGAAAATGTCTCTGCTCCCACCCAGTCCACCATCAACTTGTCCTCCGGCCCAGACTGTAACTCCATTTATTCCTACTGACGGCGAAATATTCCTCGACAACCTGCTTTCGTCGCGACAGTCGGTAGCGACCGCACATGCGGAGATTATGGCAGGTTCGCCTGTGTTTAACGAGAGAGCTAAACGTAGGCTCATCCCTGATGGCAGAATTTATGGTAGGCGGTATTTATGCGATCTATGCGATCTATACAGACTTTCGAAAAGGCAACCACTGAATGTGCTCGTCTCCGAATCGAACTTGTCGAATTCGAAAAGAGGGTCAAAGAGTTGCAGGTGTCACTTCACAACATAGAGTGGGAGGTGCACAGCAACAGCGGCCAATCACCACTCCATCGTGAAGACAGGCTCGTCACAAGAATCGAAGAGGTCCCCGCTCGAATTGCGGGTGCCGGGAGCGATTCCGGGAGGGACCGGATGCGGTACGTAAGGGAGGGAGAGGCAGCGAGGTACATTGGAGTGAGCGTTTCTACCCTACGTAGTTGGCGAACCAAGCGGTCGAAGAATGGGCCTCCATACACGCGGCTTGGACGCTTGGTCATGTATCGGATTGCGGAACTTGACGAACACATGAAGGCGCGAACCGTTCCACAGCGAAGTTGAATTATCCAAATCAGGAGAAACAGAACCCGACCGCCACGCTATCTCGCGCATACAATGACGCCATGAAAGACCTCAAGGATCGAGTTGCTTTGGTGACTGGCGGGAGTCGCGGAATCGGAGCCGCAGTTGCAATCGCACTGGCTAAGGCTGGTGCCGACGTCGCCGTTAACTACCGCGAGCGTACCGACACCGCGAATGCAGTTTGTGCCGAAATCACCGGGACGGGAAGGAAGGCAATCGCGGTTCAGGCGGACGTGTCAGTCGCCGCCGACGTGAGGCGTATGGTCGAAGAAATTGAGGCGCACCTTGGGGGCATCGACATCCTCGTCAACAACGCGGCTATCGCTCATCCGCGCAAACTGGAGGAGATTACGGAAGCCGAATGGGACGAAATGCTCACCGTCAATCTAAAGTCGGTGTTCTTGGTGACGAAGGCTGTGGTTAAGTCTATGCGACAAAGAAAGTGGGGACGGATCATCAACCTGTCTTCAGTCGCCGCACAGACAGGCGGGGCAGTGGGGGCGCACTACGCCGCGTCCAAGGCGGGGATCATAGGACTGACACACTCCTGTGCCTCATCATTTGTTAAAGAGGGGATCAACGTAAACGCCATCGCTCCGGCGTTGATTGAGACGGATATGGTGACCAGCAACCCCAACGCGGACCCGAATCTTATCCCGATGGGGCATTTTGGCTCGGTGGACGATGTCGCATCCGTCGCTGTGATGCTGGCGATGAATGACTATATGACGGGGCAGACGATCTCGGTCAATGGTGGCTGGTATATGAGCTAGTCCCCCATCTCCGCGAATCTCGCCTTCGCTTCTGCTCTCCATCTTCGGCTAAAGTATTAGCTGATGAAATTGACCTTCTGCGTTACGTTCTTGCTCTTCACGATGAGTGCTGCTGCCCAAGACACAGGTGAGTTTGACATCAACGCCGCTCAGCGGTTTGCCAACCTCGCTCTGGCGTGCGTCCATAAAGAATATCCGAACAAGCTCAGTCACAGTCTCAACAGCGATGCAGATGTAGCACCGCCACGAAAACTGACGCCTGCGTTCTATGGCTGCTACGACTGGCATTCGTCGGTGCACGGGCATTGGCTGCTCGTTCGCTTGGTCAGGACTTTCCCCAATGCTGCGTTCGCGCCGTCTGCACGAGAAGCCCTACGGCAAAGCCTGACCGCCGAAAACATCGCCCAAGAAGCGGCGTACCTGCGAGCCGAGGGACGCGCCAGTTTCGAACGTCCCTACGGACTGGCGTGGCTGCTTCAACTCGTTGCGGAACTACGGGAATGGGACAATCCTCAAGCTCGCGAGATGGGAGCGAACCTGCATCCCCTGGAGCAGGCAGTGCTGGTACGGCTGAACGGCTGGCTGCCCAAACTTTCCCATCCTGTGCGAATCGGCGAGCATGACCAAACCGCATTTGCACTCGGCTTGATGTTCGACTATGCACGCGCCACGGGCGAGACCCAATTTACCGACCTGATCGTATCGAAAGCCCGGCAATTCTATCTCGGGGACAAGAATTGTCCATTGGCGTATGAGCCTTCAGGCGAGGATTTCCTTTCGCCGTGTCTCGGTGAAGCCGACCTGATGCGGCGTGTTTTGCCGAGTGCCGAGTTCGGTCGCTGGCTCCAAGCTTTTCTGTCTCAGATTGCACCTGCGAAAAACGGCGCTTGGTTACAGCCCGTGGTGTCGCCCGATCCCAGCGACCCCAAGCTCGCACATTTGGACGGACTGAACCTGAGTCGAGCATGGATGCTGGAGGGCATCGCAGCAGTCCTGCCGAAAAGCGACAAACGCCTGCCGATGATCATTGCGGCTGCCGAAGAGCACAGACGCGCTGGGCTTGCAGCGGTGACTGGAGAACATTACGAAGGCGGGCACTGGTTGGGGAGCTTTGCAGTTTATCTAGTCACGAAGCGAGGAATTCCGCAGAACTGAACGATGGCGGGAAGCGGGCACGGCACGCAGATGCCGCTCCCGTTGACCATTGCCACGCCCTTGTTGGAGATTGAGACGGCATGGACATTGAACGCACTATTGACGACATCGAGCGGCTAGAGGAAATGTCCGAGACGCCAGATCTTAGGCCGCTGAGCCCGAGTGACCTCTCGTGGATAGTCTGCTCGTTCGCGGCAGCTTTTCACGGCGTGTCAGTTTTTGCAGGTAGCCAGCCGATGGGCGGGTGCCAGTGCGGGTAGTGCGGGTGAAGTGAATTGTCAGCAAAACAGCAAGTGCTGTAGAATGAGAGAACGAGCGGGAGTAACTCAGCGGTAGAGTGCGACCTTGCCAAGGTCGAAGTCGCGG
>Ga0210399_10003825_pt1 | contig 11729 bp, 9 predicted proteins | sample IncBWC14MmetaG_FD_150865 | JGI IMG/M metagenome (GOLD analysis project Ga0210399, IMG submission 150865) | Forest soil microbial communities from Barre Woods Harvard Forest LTER site, Petersham, Massachusetts, United States - Inc-BW-C-14-M | ecosystem: Environmental > Terrestrial > Soil >...
CGCGCTGGCCGCATTCATGATCGCGGAGCCGACACGGCTCCTCCTCCTCAACCGGGGGAATCGCCCCACGCGGGTGTGGGCCGCGCTCTCCGGGGCGTGGCCGGTCGGCCGCTACCTCCCTTCCCTGACCGCCCCCGATCCGGCGGAGACGCGGGTCGCTCTCCTCTGGGTGGTGGCGGTAGGAGGTGTCATCATCCTCGACCAGCTGGCCCGGCGGAGCGACGCCATCGACCGCCTCTTCCGCGGCCTGGGGCTGCCCCTGCTGCTGGCCCTGACGGCGGGAGGGCTGGTGGATGGGTGGGCGCGTGCGGGATCGGCGCCGGTCAAAGACGGGGCCTCCCTCCTCCCCGAAGGAAGGGAAGGCGTGGAGGGAGACCCCGCGGGGTCAGTTCGAGAGGCGCAGCTGCCAGCGGTCCTTGTCGCGGTTGGACTCGAAGGAGCCGGGCGTGAGGGCCCGCTCCAGGACCTCCTCGATCGACGAGACGAGCGTCACTTTGAGATCGGTGCGGACGTTCTCGGGGATGTCCTCCTTCACCGCCTTCTCGTTGCGCTTGGGGAGGAGGACTTCTTTGACTCCCAGGCGGTGCGCGGCCAGGACCTTCTCCTTGATTCCTCCCACCGGGAGCACGCGCCCGGAGAGCGTCATCTCTCCGGTCATGGCCACCCGGGGCCTCACGGGGCGGCCGGTGAGCAGGGAGACGATGGCAGTGACGAGGGTGATGCCGGCGGACGGGCCGTCCTTGGGAATCGCCCCCTCCGGCACGTGGAGGTGCAGGTCGACCCGCTCGAAGAAGGAGTCCTCGATCCCGAGTTGGCGGGCGTGGGCCCGCACCCAGGAAAGGGCGGCCTGGGCGCTCTCCTTCATGACGTCGCCCAGCTGCCCGGTCAGGGTGAGGCCTTTCTTCCCGAACATCTGGCTGGCTTCGATGTAGAGCACCTCGCCCCCGGCCGCGGTCCAGGAGAGGCCTAGGGCCACCCCCGGAATGAGCGTGCGCTCATCCATCTCCTCGCGCATGAAGTAGGGCGCGCCTAAGAACTCTTCCACTCTCTCGGGGGTGACGGCCACTGTCTCCGGAGATCCTTCCGCCTTCTTGCGCGCCACCTTGCGGATGATGCTCGCGATCTCCCGCTCCAGGTTCCGGAGGCCGGCCTCCCGGGTGTACTCCCGGATGAGTTTGGTCAGGGCCTCGTCACCGAAGGCCACCGTCTCCGCGGTCATCCCGTGGTTCTCGAGCTGACGGGGGATGATGTGGCGTCGGGCGATGTGCAGCTTCTCCTCCTCGATGTAGCCGGCGAGGCGGATCACCTCCATGCGGTCTTTCAGGGCGGGGGGCACGGTGTCGAGGATGTTGGCGGTGGTGATGAACAGCACCTCCGAGAGGTCGAAGGGCAAATCGATGTAGTGGTCCTTGAAGGTGTTGTTCTGCTCGGGGTCCAAGACCTCGAGGAGGGCGGCCGAGGGATCACCCCGGAAGTCCAGCCCGATCTTGTCCACCTCGTCCAGGATGAAGACGGGGTTCTTGCTGTCCGCCCGGCGTAGGCCCTGGATGATCTGCCCAGGCAGGGCTCCGATGTATGTCCGCCGATGGCCGCGGATCTCCGCCTCGTCCCGCATGCCGCCCAGGCTGATGCGCACGAACTTGCGACCGAGCGCGCTGGCGATGGACTTGCCGAGGCTGGTCTTGCCCACCCCCGGGGGTCCCACGAAGCAGAGGATGGGCCCCTTGAGGTCCGGCTTCATCTTGCGCACGGCCAGGTACTCGAGGATCCGATCCTTGACCTTCTCCAGGTCGTAGTGGTCGTTGTCCAGGACCTCCTTGGCCTTGGCGAGGTCGATTTCGACCTCCGTGCGCCGGCTCCAGGGCAGGGCCACCAGCCAGTCCAGGTAGGTGCGGGCCACCGTGTACTCGGCGGCGGCGGGGGACATCTTGGTAAGGCGGTCCAGCTCGCGCACGGCTTCCTTCTTGATCTCCTCCGGCATCCCCGCCTTCTCGACCTTCTCCCGTAGCTCGTTGTACTCGCGCTGCTGGTCGTCCCCGTCCCCCAGCTCCTTCTGGATGGCCTTCATCTGCTCGCGCAGGTAGTACTCGCGCTGGTTCTTCTGGAGTTCGCTCTTGACCTGGCTCTGGATCTTGCTGCCGACCTCCAGCACCTCCAGATCCTTGACCAGCACCTTGTTGATACGGTCCAGCCGCGCCCGCACGTCGAGGATCTCCAGGAACTCCTGCTTCTGAGCGGTGTTCAGGGAGGGGATGCTGCCGGCGATGAAATCGGCCAGGCGCGCCGGATCCTGGATGTTGGCGGCCAAGGTCTGCAGCTCGTCGGACAGGGTGGGGGAGAGCTCCACCACCCGCTGGAAGAGTCCTTGCACGCTCTGGGCCAGGGCCCGTACCTCGACCTCCTGGGCGGCGGGCACCACGTCCTTAAGCAGCTCCAGGCCGGCCTTGATGAACGGCCGGTACTGGTTCACCCCCAGGAGGGAGAAGCGCTGGATGCCCTGCACGACCAGGCGCAGGGATCCATCCGGGAACTTGAACATCTTGTGGATATGGGTGAGGGTGCCCACGCGGTAGAGGTCGCTCTCTACGGGGTCATCGATGGTGGGGTCCCGCTGGGTCACCACCCCGATGACCTTGCGGTCGCGGACCGCCTCATGCACGAGGGCCACCGAGCTCTCCCGCGCCACGGCCAGGGGCAGGATGGCGTGGGGAAACAGGATGGTGTCGCGCAGGGGCAGGATGGCCAGCTCCCGCGGCACGTCCGATAGGTTCACTTCGTGGACGCCTCCGGACTCGAAGTCCGGCGTACGGTCGTCCTTGGTCTCGCTCATTCGGTCTCTCCCGGTTAGCGGACGGCCACCGAGAACTCCTTCTGGAAGCGCGCGAAGGCGCGGGCCTCGCGCTCGGCCTCGGTCTTCATCTCCTCCTGCTCCTGGCAGCTCCGGCAAAGAGCGGCGAAGGGCAGGGCCTTGAGGCGGGCTTCCGCGATCTCGGAGCTGCACTCCGCGCACGATCCGTAGGTGCCGGTCTCCAGGCGCTGGATGGCTTCGTCGATCTTGCTCAGGGTCTCCGACTTCATCTGCATGAGAGCAAAGTCCACTTCCTGCACGAAGTCATCGACGCTCTGCTCCTCGGCGTCCTTGACCTCGGTGACCTCGGCGGGCAGGGTCTCCCGGAGAGAGCGGAGCTTCTGCTGAATCTCGTTCCGCCGCTCTTCGAGCATGCCCTTCAGCACCTCGTAACGCTCGCGATCCACGACGCCTTTCTTCCTTGCCATCGGATGCCTCCCTTCTTGGTGAGGTTCCTTCTCCTTCACGATACCTTCAGGACCACGAACCGGAACCCGTTGGAATCACGCACGCGCAGGCGCGCGACTCCTTCCTTGCGGGCCGCTTCGATCGCCTGCTCGAATTCGTCGACGCCACCCACCGGGCTGCCGTTGACGCTGACGATCACGTCCCCTCTCTTGAGGCCGGCCTGTTCCGCGGTCTCGCCCGCTTCGACATCCCGGACCACCACCCCCTTGGTCGCCCGCGGCAGCTCCAGCCGCTCGGCCAGGGTGGGGTTCAGGTCCTGGAGGGTCATGCCCAGCTTGCCCTTGCGGGCCTCTCCGCCCTCCGCTTCCGCGGGCTCGTCCGGGAAGGTTCCGAGGGTCACGGAGAGCGCTTTCTCCTCCCCGCTCCGCAACAGGTTGAGGTGCACGGTGGTCCCCGGTGGCTTGGATGCGATGTAGCGGGAGAGGTCGCCGTTGTCCTGGATCTTCCGGGCGTCTGCGGTGAGGATCACGTCCTCGGCCTTGAGCCCGGCCTTCTCCGCCGGACCTCCCGGCGTGAGCTGGTTGATGATGGCTCCCTTGGCCTCCTTCATCTTCAGGCTCTTGGCCATGTCCTCGTCCACGGACTGGATCTGGATCCCGAGCCAGCCGCGCGTGACCTTACCCTTGTCGCGAAGCTGGGGAAGGATGTCCCGGGCCACGTTTATGGGCACGGAAAAGCCCACCCCCGACGACTGGTGCTCGCCCCCGGTGATGATCAGGGTGTTGATGCCCACCACCTGCCCGCGCGTGTTCAGAAGCGGGCCCCCGGAGTTGCCGGGGTTGATGGCGGCGTCGGTCTGGATCATGTCCACGGTGGTGCCTTGCACGCCCAGCGCGAGGGCCCGCCCCTTGAAGGAGATCACGCCCACCGTCACGCTGTTGCCCCCGAGGCCGAACGGGTTCCCGACCGCCATCACCCACTCGCCGACATCGATCTGGTCCGAGTCGCCGAGCTCCAGGGTGGTCAGCGCCTCCTTGGGCTCGATCTTGAGCAGGGCCACGTCTGTCCGGGCATCCTTCCCCACCAGCTTCGCCTCGTAGGTCTTCCCGCTACTGAGGGTGACCGAGATCTGGTCGGCGCCCTCCACGACGTGGCGGTTGGTGAGGATGCGCCCCTCCTTGTCGATGATGAAGCCCGAGCCCAGGCTGGTCTGGGTCTGGCGCTCGGTCCCGCTGCCCCCCCGGGGGAGGAAGCGGTCCATCATGTCGTCCCCGAAGAAGTCCCGGAAGGGATCCTGGAAGCGCTGCCGTTTAACGACTTTCCGGGTGTTGATGTTCACGACCCCCGGCGTCTCCCGGCGCGCGATGTCCCGGAAGGTGTCGAGGGTGAGCGCACCGGAGGCCCGGGCGGGGAGGTCGGAGGACACCGCGGCCTCGGGGGGCTTGGCCATGGCCGTCTCCGGCCTCTGGATCTGGGTCGTGACCAGGGCGCCGAGCAGCATGGCGGCCATGGCCACGGAGAAAAATGAAGCGATCGCCTTGCCGCGCGTATTCATCGAAGCTCTTGTCTCCCTCCCCTCTGCGGGGAGCTACGAAGGGTCCGGCCCGCGGCGCCCCTACCGACCTCTATCGGCTTTCGATCGGGAAAATTCCCGAGCCCGCGGATGAAACCCTTCAAAATGCAAGCAAAAACCGTACCGAGCCTGAGAACTGGGAAGATGTCCCGAACGACCCTTAACCGGTCGACCCGGGCCCAGGCCGCCCGGGATGTACGCCCCTTCCACCTAAGTTACGTTGGGAGCGAGTAAAAAGTTGTACCCAACGCCCGGCTCGGGACCCCCGGACTGTCCGTTCTGGCGTCCGGGGCGTCCTCTGCCAATGTCACTCCCCTGGCCGGCAGGGGGCCCTGGAGAGGCAATTTTCCGGGCCCCCGGCCGGGTCATCAGTAGTCGTCCATGCCTCCGGCCGGCATCGGCGGCTCCTTCTTCTTCTCCGGGATCTCCGCCACCACGACCTCGGTGGTCAGCATCAGGGCGGCAATCGAGGAGGCGTTCTGGATGGCGCAGCGCACCACCTTCGTGGGGTCGATGACGCCGGCGTCAATCAGGTTCTCGAACTTGTTGTTCTGGGCGTTGAACCCCATCTCCGAGTCCATGCCCCGCACCTTGCCCACCACGATGTTGCCCTCGTGGCCCGCGTTGTTGGCGATCCAGCGCAACGGCTCTTCCAGCGCCCGCCGCACCGTCTCCATGCCCACCCGCACGTCGTGGCCGAGGCTTTGGTCCTGAAGCGCCTTGTCCAGAGCGGGCACGGAGCGGAGCAGGGCCACGCCGCCGCCGGGCACGATGCCTTCCTCGACGGCGGCTTTGGTGGCGTGCATGGCGTCCTCCACCCGGGCTTTCTTCTCCTTCATCTCCGTCTCCGTGGCCGCTCCCACCTTGATCACAGCCACCCCGCCCACCAGCTTGGCCAGACGCTCCTGCAGCTTCTCGCGGTCGTAGTCGGAGGTGGTCTCCTCGATTTGGGTCCGGAGCTGCTTCACCCGGCCCTCGATGTCCCGGGGCTTGCCCGCACCCTCGATGATGGTGGTGTTCTCCTTGTCGATGACCACCTTCTTGGCCCGGCCCAGATCCTCGATTTTCATGCTTTCGAGCTTGATCCCGAGGTCTTCGGTGATGGCCTTGCCCCCGGTGAGGGTAGCGATGTCCTCCAGCATGGCCTTGCGGCGGTCCCCATAGCCGGGGGCCTTCACGGCCGCGGCCTTGAGGGTGCCCCGGAGCTTGTTGACCACCAGGGTGGCCAGGGCTTCGCCCTCCACCTCCTCGGCCACGATCAGGAGGGGCTTGCCCTGCTGGGCGATCTTCTCCAGCACGGGCAGCAGGTCCTTCATGCTCGAGATCTTCTTCTCGTAGATGAGCAGATAGGGCTCCTCGAGCACGACTTCCATCCGCTCGGCATCGGTCACGAAGTAGGGGGAGAGATAGCCGCGGTCGAAACGCATCCCCTCCACCACCTCCAGGACCGTTTCCATGGTCTTGGACTCCTCGACCGTGATCACGCCGTCCTTGCCCACCTTCTCCATGGCCTCGGCAATGATGCCGCCGATGGTCTCGTCGCTGTTGGCGGAGATGGTGCCCACCTGCGCGATCATCTTGCCCTTGACGGGCTTGCTCAGCTTCTTGAGCTCTTCCACGACCAGGGCTACCGCCTTCTCGATCCCTTTCTTCAACTCCATGGGGTTGACGCCGGCGGTCACGTTTTTGATTCCCTCGCGGAAGAGGCACTGGGCGAGCACGGTGGCGGTGGTGGTCCCATCCCCGGCCACGTCGCTCGTCTTGCTGGCCACCTCACGGACCATGCGGGCCCCCAGGTTCTCCATGGGGTCCTTGAGGTCCACCTCCTTGGCCACGGTGACTCCGTCCTTGGTGATGGTGGGGGAGCCGAACTTCCTGTCCAGGATGACATTCCGCCCCTTGGGCCCGAGCGTCACCTTAACGGCATCGGCCAGGGCATTGACGCCCTTCAGGACCGCGCCCCGCGCGGCCTCGCGGTAAACGATGTCTTTCGCCATTCCCAGTTCCTCCGAGAGAGTGTCTGAGCCTAGGAGCCGCTGCCCGCTTCACCCGGACGGGCCGCGTCACGGGCGTGCGCCGGGCACCGCTTGCTCACTGAAGAATCCCGAGGACCTCGTCCTCCTTGAGAATCAGGTACTCCTCACCGCCGATCTTGACGTCCGTCCCCGACCATTTGCCGACCAGCACCTTGTCTCCTGGCTTGAGGGTGAGGGGGACGCGGCTGCCGTCCTGCAGGATCCTCCCCGAGCCCACCCCCATCACCTCGGCCTTCTGGGGCTTCTCCTTGGCGCTGTCGGGGATGATGATCCCGCCGACCTTCTGTTCCGCTTCCTCCAGCCGGCGCAGCAAGACCCGGTCCCGCAGGGGTCTCACGTTTGGCATCGCTTTGCCTCCCGAGTGATGAGCACGCGCGGGAGCCGGCCGGGCGGGGGCGGCGGACCGCCCCTTCGCCTTCGGCCGGGTCCCGCTTTTCTTCGGTTTTGGCCGCTTCACTTGGCCACGTTGATGGAGATCTGCTTCGGCTTGGCCTCGTCCTTCTTGGGGAGGGTCATCCTCAGCAGGCCATCCTTGTACTCGGCCTTGATCTTCTCGGTGTCCACGACGTTGGGCAACGTGAAGGACCGGGTGAAGCTCCCGTAGGCCCGCTCCACGCGGTGGTAGTTCTCGCGCTTCACCTCGTTCTCGAGCTTGCGCTCCCCGCGCAGGGTCAGGATGTTGTTCTCCACCCGCACGTCCACGTCCTTGGGATCGATTCCAGGCAGCTCGGCCTTGAGGACGATGTTGCCGTTCTGTTCGTAGATGTCCACGGCGGGGGCCCAGGAGCCTCCCACCCAGTCTTCCTCACCGCCCGTACGGTTGATCCCCCGGAACGACTCGTCAAACAGCCGATTCATCCGCTCCTGCAAGCCGATCAGGTCGCGGAACGGCTCCCAGCGAACAATAGCCATACTCACTTCCTCCTTCCTCAGGCCCGTCCCTCGGCGGGACGGGCCTCTTGATCTTTTCTCAGTTCTTCACCGTGTACTCTGCGTCCACGACGTCGCCTTGGGGCTTGTCGTGCCCCGCCGCCGGTGACGGCCCCTCGCCTCCGGGACCGCCCGGGGTCTTCTTGTAAAGCGTCTCCGCCACCTTGTGGCTGAGACCGGTGAGGCGCTCCAGCGCGGCCCGCATGGCGCCGACGTCCTCGCCCTCCGCGGCCTTGCGCGCCTCCGCCACCGCTTCCTCGATCTTTCCCGCCTCGGGCTCCCCGATCTGGCTACGGTTGTCCTTCAGTAGCTTCTCCAGGTTGTAGGCCATGCCGTCAAGCTGGTTCCGGACATCGATCGACTCCCGGCGGTGCTTGTCATCCTCCGCGTGGGCCTGGGCGTCCTTCACCATCCGCTCCACCTCCTCCTTGGCCAGACCCGAGGAGGCGGTGATGGTGATGGCCTGGGTCTTGCCCGTGGCCAGGTCCTTGGCGGAGACGTTCAGGATGCCGTTGGCGTCTATGTCGAACGTCACCTCCACCTGGGGCACGCCCCGTGGGGCGGAGGGGATCCCCACCAGCTGGAACTTGCCGAGCGTCCGGTTGTCCCGCGCCATCTCGCGCTCTCCCTGGAGGACGTGGATCTCCACCGAGGGCTGGTTGTCGGCGGCGGTGGAGAAGACCTCCGTCTTCTTGGTGGGAATCGTGGTGTTGCGCTCGATGAGCCGGGTCATCACGCCCCCCAGGGTCTCGACGCCCAGGGAGAGGGGAGTGACATCCAGGAGGAGGACGTCCTTCACGTCCCCGGCCAGGATCCCGGCCTGGATGGCGGCCCCCACCGCGACCACCTCGTCGGGGTTCACGCCCTTGTGGGGCTCCTTGCCGAAGGTGTCCCGGACTAGCTTCTGGATCCGCGGCATGCGGGTCATGCCCCCCACCAGCACCACCTCGTCGATGTCCTTGGGCTCCACCCCCGCGTCCTTCAGGCACTGCCGCACCGGACCCATCGACTTCTCGATCAGGTCCTCCGTGAGCTGCTCCAGCTTGGCCCGGGTCAGCTTGAGGGCCAGATGCTTGGGCCCGGAGGCGTCCGCGGTGACGAAGGGCAGGTTGATCTCGGTCTCCAGCGTGGTGGACAGCTCGCACTTCGCCTTCTCCGCCGCCTCCTTCAGGCGCTGCAGGGCCATCTTGTCCTTGCCGAGGTCGATCCCCTGATCCCGCTTGAACTCCGCCACGATCCACTCGATCACCCGCTGGTCCAGGTTGTCCCCCCCCAGATGGGTGTCGCCGTTGGTGGCCTTAACCTCCACCACCCCCTCGCCCACCTCCAGCACGGAGATGTCGAAGGTGCCGCCCCCGAAGTCGTACACCGCGATCGTCTCGTCCTTCTTCTTGTCCAGGCCGTAGGCGAGGGCGGCCGCGGTGGGCTCGTTCACAATCCGCGGGACCTCGAGCCCGGCGATCTTGCCCGCGTCCTTGGTGGCCTGGCGCTGGGAGTCGTTGAAGTAGGCCGGCACCGTGATCACGGCCTTCGTCACCTTCTCGCCCAGGTAGTCCTCGGCGGCTTGCTTGAGCTTCTGGAGGATCATGGCCGAGATCTCGGGGGGGGAGTACAACTTGCCGTGGACGGAGATCCGCACGTCCCCGTTGGGCGCTTCCACGACCTTGTAGGGGACCATCTTGTTCTCCTCCGTCACCTCGGAGAACTTCCGGCCCATGAAGCGCTTGATGGAGAAGACGGTGTTCTCCGGGTTCGTGACCGCTTGGCGCTTCGCGACCTGGCCGACCAGGCGCTCCCCGTCCTTCGTGAATCCGACCACGGAGGGAGTCGTCCGACCCCCTTCGGGGTTCGTGATCACGGTGGGCTCGCCGCCGTCCAGGACGGCGACCACGGAGTTCGTGGTCCCCAGATCGATACCGATGACTCTGCTCATACCCCTGACCTCCGAAACAGCCTATTTTGAGCGTGCTACTGGGCCCCCGGATGTGATCGGGGCCCAACACCGACTGGATAATAGGCCCTGGCTTAGCAAATGTCAAGCACTAAATATGAGTCCAATGCACTAAGGGATGGGGCGAAGGCTAACCCCCCTGCCAAAGCCCTGATCTTGTTGCGAATAAGGGGAGTCTTTGGTAGGATCGGCCAGGAAAATTTGGGGCTCAGTTGAAGTCGCCATTCGAGGTACCCGGACGACCCCCCGAGGAGGGGGGACCAGGGACCCCCGACGGGCCCCTGCCCAAGCATCTCTGCCGGGTGACGGGTCTCAACCAGAACTACACGTCCAGCGTCGGCACGCTCTACCACATCCAGGTCGAGGACCGGGGGCCGGTCTTGGATCCCGTGCTGGAGCTTGAGGTCCGCCGCATCAACACCATCATCTACGCGAACTATGGCGAGCCCAACGCCCGCATCATCTTCGGGCGCGACCACGACTTTCCCGACGTTCGCAGCGCGGAGCAGAACCGGACCATCGAGCAGCAGATCAAGATCCTTGCCGAAGGGGCCCGCCGGATCATCGATGAGAAGGAGCAGCGCCAGGTCCTTCAGATCAAGTGCTTGATCCGGGAGTACTACCTCACCAAGCACGACGCCGCCAAGAAAGAGTTCGAGCAGGCCAACGCCCTCTATCCTTTCCTCTTCTCCCGGGCCTGGGCGGAGCTGAAGCAGGAGCAGGAGCGAGCGCGGACGGGAGGGCTCCCCGAGCCCCTGCCCGCCCCCGCACCCCCCCCCGCAGCCCTGACCGCTCCCGCCGAGGAGGTGATCTATCCCCTCGACCCCGTGCTGCGGGAGCGGGTGCTCGAGATCGAGCGCGTGCTCGAGGAGCTCACGCGGGATCTGGAGCTCCTAAAGGGCTCCGGCCGGGCCGACGACATCCTGCTCCAGACCTGTCGCAAGCTCATGACGCGGGCCAAAGAAACCCTGGCCGGCCGGGAGCCCACCGACTTCACGACCCGCCGGCTGGAGATGACCCGCAACAGCCTCACCACCACCTGGAAGCAGGTGCGCTCCCGGGTGAAGGCGGTCTAGTCTCCGGCCTTCTCCGCCCCCGCCAGGGCCGCGCTCAGGTTGTACTTCATCTCCCCCGCCAGCTTGGTGATCCTCATCCCTTCCAAGCCCTTGAGTCGGCAGGCCAGGGCGGGCGTGTCCGAGGTGTCCCCGTTGCGTCGGTACTTGATCTCGCAGTAGCGGCACTCCCCGTTCCAGCAGTAGCGGCCGGAGCCGATGTCCTCGGACACGTACTGCATCTGGCGAAGGAGGAGATTGTTCTCGGGGACGTGGAAGACCTTGCCCAGGACGACGATCCGAATGAGCTTCTCGTAGGGCTCGTAGAAGTCGGACATGGCGTTCCCTGGGGCCTCCAGCGATTAGAGCATGGGGTCCGTCCCGGGGCAACGACGGCCCGGGGGGGAAAGCGAGTCCGGTCTTCCTGCTGTTAGAATGCGCGCACTTCCCGGGAGGTCCGCTTGGCCCAAACCCCTGCGCCGGTCGCGTTCCGGCCCTACGTCGCGGACGAGACGGCGCTCCCAGAGCTGACCCTGCGCGCGCTCGTCCTGGGCTCGCTCCTGGGCCTGCTTTTCGGCGCCTCCTCCGCCTACCTGGGCCTGCGCGTGGGCCTCACCGTGTCCGCCTCCATCCCCATCGCGGTCATCTCCATCACCGTGTTCCGCGCCCTCTCCCGCACCCTGGGCTCCCCGGCCTCAATCCTTGAGAACAACATCGTCCAAACCACAGGCTCGGCGGGGGAGTCCATCGCGGGGGGGGTGATCTACACCATCCCCGCCCTCGTGTTCCTGGGCTTCGAGCTGGACTGGATGCGGACCATGGTGCTCGCCCTGCTGGGCGGCATTCTCGGCATCCTGATGATGATTCCGCTCCGGCGCTACCTGATCGTTCGGGAGCACGGGGTCCTCACCTACCCCGAGGGGACGGCCTG
>Ga0210399_10003826_pt1 | contig 11724 bp, 10 predicted proteins | sample IncBWC14MmetaG_FD_150865 | JGI IMG/M metagenome (GOLD analysis project Ga0210399, IMG submission 150865) | Forest soil microbial communities from Barre Woods Harvard Forest LTER site, Petersham, Massachusetts, United States - Inc-BW-C-14-M | ecosystem: Environmental > Terrestrial > Soil >...
AGACGAGATCGATTTGGCGGCGGGAAAGACCCAGGCGATTGCGGAGCTCGACCGGCGGGGCAGTTCGTGTCCGATTTTATTTTCCTGGAACGGCAAGGAATATGAATTTATTGCGGACATGATCGGGCCGGGAGTGGTGGGGCACTGGGTGGCGCCAGGAGAGCGGGATGTGCCAGACCCGGATGAATATTTGAAAGTTTCGTCGAAGAGTGTGAGCGAAAAAAATGGAAAGTTGAGTTTTCGGTTCATGGAGCCGATGGAGGAAACGGTTTACCTGGATCAAGTGCGGCTGGTGGCAGTCGATCATCCGTCGAACGTGGAAGTGAATCCGAATGAGCGATTTGTGAGCGCGCCGCCGTTTCCGGAGTTTCGCGTGATTGCGACGCAAGATGCGCGAGTGCCGGTGGGCGCGTGGGACGACACGGGAAAGAATGTTCTGCCGTTGCTGGCGAAACGCGATCGGAAATACGTGACGGAATTTGAAGGGCTGCCGTTTGCGGGATTTGCGAAATTGCACTGGATTGAGCTGGATTTGGGAGTTTGGGACACCCAAAAACCGCTACGACTGTTGCTCGACGGATACACCGATTATTTCACGGCAACTTCGATGTATGCGGCTGACCAGGCGGGGATTAAGGTGATTGCGCCGTACGTGGAGGCGCAGGACGCGCAGGGCAATTGGAAACTTGTCGTGGAGGACATGGGGTTTCCTGCGGGGTTGGCGCGGACGATGGTCGCGGACCTTACTGGGAAAATTCCGACAGGGACGCGGCGCATTCGAATTGTTTCGAATTTGAAGATTTATTGGGACGCGGTGCGGATTGACCAGACGCCGCCCGTGGAAGGCATCAACGTGGAAGAGGTGCCGTTAGCGGCGGCTGCGCTTGCTTTCCTGGGCTATCCGAGAGAGATACGGCTGCAGCCGGCGAGCGACACGGTGTACTCATACTCGGATCGAAGCCCGACGGGGCCTTATGCGAGGGCTGCGGGAAATTACACTCGCTATGGTGACGTGAAGAAACTGTTGGGCGCGGCGGACGATAAATTTGCGGTGTTCGGCTCGGGAGAGGGTGTGGAGCTGGAGTTTGATCCGGCCGGTTTGCCAAAACTGCCAATGGGCTGGACGCGAGATTATTTTTTCTACGCGAACGGATTCGAAAAGGATTTCGATTTTTATGCCGCGTATGCGTTTACGGTGGAGCCTTTGCCGAAGCACGGCTTGATCTCGTATCCCTACGAAGCCGGAAAAGAGTATCCGCTGGACGATGAACATCTGAAGTATCAGTTCGAATACAACACGCGCTCGCGATCGGATCGCTTGCCGGGAAATTTGCGTTATACGTACAACGCGCCGAAGTGAGGAGCAGCCGATGGGGAGAACGGGAGTCGTCACGATTCGAGACGTTGCGCGGGAGTGCGGCTATTCGGCTTCCACGGTTTCGATTGTGCTGAATGGCGCGCCGTTGTCGCGCTACATTCCCGCGGACACGAAAGGAAGAATCGAGACGGCGGCAAAGCGGATGGGGTACCGCCCGAATCCGCTGGCGCGATCCTTGCGGAGCCAGCGATCAAACATCGTTGGCGTGATGGTGATCGACATTACGGATCCGTTTTGCACGCCGATTCTGCGCGGGCTGGAGAATGCGCTTTATCAAGCGAGTTATTTGTCGCTGCTGGCGGATGCGCACAATGAACCCCACCGGTTCGAACGATATCTGGAAATGCTGCTGGACCGGCGGGTGGAAGGATTGGTGGTGATCGCAAACTGGCTGGTGACAGATATCAAACTGCTGGCGGACCTGACGGAATGCCAGGTGCCGACGGTGATCGCGGGACGAAGTTTTGAGAATCATTCGGTAAGCACGGTTTCGGTGGACAACGAAAGCGGGGCAAGCATGGCGCTGGAACACCTTTACCGGCTGGGGCACCGCGACATTGCGTTTTTGCGCGGGCCGAAAGCGCTTTCGAGCAGCGGGCAGCGCTGGAAGGGAATTCGCGCGTTCGCGCAATCGGCGGGATTGAAGCTGGATTCGAAAAAAATTCTGGAGTTGCCGGAATCGCTCGACCCGAACTCAAGTTTTGAGGCTGGGACGCAGCTGACGGGAGAATTGCTGCGGCAGGGAAAACCATTCACGGCGCTAATGGCTTATGACGATGTGACGGCTTTGGGAGCGTTGCGGGCACTGAAGAAAAAAGGATTGCACGTACCGGAAGATTGTTCGGTGGTCGGTTTTGATGACGTGGCGCAGGCGGGATTGTCGGTGCCGTCTCTAACTACAGTGCGGCAGCCGATGGAAGCGATGGGTAGCTTGAGCGCGGGAATGGTACTGGACGCAATCAAGGCGATGGATGAGAAGCAGGATGTGCCGATCGTGCGGAGAAAAATCCCAGCTGAATTGGTAGTGAGAGAATCTACGCGGGCATTGAAGTAGAAAATGGAAAATAGAAATCAGGAAAGATTTAACACGGAGGTCGCAGAGGGAAGAGCCCTGAGAGCACAGAGTGGTGCGGCCGCTATTTGGGAGCAGGTGAGAAGGCTTCGGTGGGATCGAGATAGGCTTGTTGCCAGAAGGCTTCACCCTTCAGCGAGCCGGTGGTGAATTTCTGGATGTTGGCGGAAGTTGCCGCGGCTATGCCGCCGTCAGCGGCGTCGAAGATTACGACAACGCCTTCGGGCACTGGATTTGCACCGGATGCCTCACGAAGGCCCTTTTCAAATAGCGCCAGGCAGTAGTTGAGGCGGACGGCCGGGCCCGTCTCTCTGGCATTCTGTGAAAGCAGTTGCACGGTGAAGATTTTCACCTTCTTCCCTTTGAGCGAGGCCCAATCGCCGGGGAAATCGCCGGTTTCTTCACGCTCGATCCGGAAGCCAATGAATTTTTCTTCCGGGCCGGCCGCGGAGGACTGCAATTTGGCGGCGAGGCCTTCTGGAAGTTCGACGCTGTTTTTGCGGACAAAGCCGCGCGAATCGCCTGAGATAGTGATATGAATCCACTCCGCTTCCTCATCGAGGAATTCAAATTCATCGTCGGCGGCAGCTTCGAAAAGCACGCGGGAGGTCTCCGAATTTTTCGCATAGACGGGGGTGTGGGAGTTCTTGACGACGATCAGATTTCTCGGATGTGCCTGGGCGCGCTGGAGCTCCTGAAGATTCTGGAGTTCAGCGCTGAGTTGCTGAACGCGTTTTTCGGAGGCAATGCGCTGGTTGCGGAGTGCGGCAACTTCGTCGGGTTGCTGCGCGGCTTGTGGAAGCGGAGCGGCCATCGTTGCGGCGGTTCGGGCGCCGGAAAGATCGAGCTTAGGCTGGGGAGCCTGGGGAGAGTTGGACGTTGGGGAAACGGACGAGACGCGCTTGCCGGTAAGTTTTTCCTCGAGACGATCGAGAAAATCAAGCTCGAGGCGGCCGTTGGAAGGAAGGACTTGATAGCCGGATTTGGAGACGTCGCGATCGGCATACCAGGCGGTGATTTTTGCGGAGAGGCGAACGAGGGTGCCACCGGGGTCGCCAGGAAGCAGTTCAATCGAAAACTGACAGAAGCCGCGTTCGTAGCGATCCAGGGGCTTATCGGGCGTTGCGACGAAGCCATCAAGAACGGGAAGCTTTTGACCGGAATACGCTTGCAGATCTTTGAGGGCTTGCTCCACCTGGGTGCGAGGCGCGGTGAAACTTCTGGCGTACGGAATGGATTGGGCGGAGAGTTCGCTGGCGTAACAAGCCAGGCCGACACAGCAGAGAAGAATTTTCCCAGAATAAAATGTGCGGACCCTCAAGGCAACTGCTCCAGTTGCTCCTGCGGAAGCCAACCGCGCTGGCCGTCGGGGGTCTCAACACCAAGCCAGTGTGGCGTGACGATCAGTATCACAACGTCGGTGAAGGGGGAGAGAGTTCTGAATGTGGCGGCGGACTGGAAGGGCGCGGCTTTCAGATCTGTACCCGGCGCTTTGACGCGCCGCTCGAGTTCATGGTGCAGGGCTTTGACCTGCTGCTCGAGATCCTTCTGAGATGTCAGCGCGTTGTTGATCCTGCTGGTTTCATCCTCGCGCTGGCGAATCAGAGATTGGCGAACGAGTTCGGCGCTGGTCTGGCGGCGCCTGGCGTCGGCTGCCTGGGCGGCGGCTTCCTGAAGAGTTTCGAGCGAATCCTTGATTTCTTTCATTTCGCTTTTTTCAACGGTGCCATCGGAGGGATGGAAGACGCGGTGGGCGGTTTCTTGGTAGATGGCGTCGATCTTCACGCGGGTACGATTCGCGTCCACGGGAATAAGGACAAAGCGAACGGCGATGGTGCCCTGGTCTCCGGACTCCTGGAAGTGGCGGGGCGCGATAGCGTTTTTTCGAATTTTGAAATAGACGTTGCCAGGGCCTTGCCAGGGCTCGAAGAGCGGAGAGGAGTCGACGGCTTCCGCGCCGTTCAAAATTGGTTCTTTGTCGAAAATCAGAGTGCCGTGGATGACTTGATCATGAACAACAAACTGCACTGCCTGGCGAACTTCTTCGAGAGAGCCGAAGAATTCGCGGACAAGCCCGGGAGTGGTGGGAGTTTCCTTTGACGCCGCGGCGCAGGAAAGAAGGAACACCACGGCCGAAACTACGGCGAAGTAAACGAAGCCGGAGGGGAGAAAAGCCGGCCAGTGCGGGATTTTATTTTGAATCCACATTTCTGATCCGCTTATTGTGGTACCTCCAAGGGCAAGGCCGTGTCAAATCCACTGTGATCCGGAGACGTGATGGCGAGAACGGAGCAGCCTGGTACCAGAACTATATTTGTAAAATATTTTTCAAATGTTTGTAAGAAATCTCTTGCATTCATGGCGGACGAGGGGTAGCATCCGCAACGGTTCAGGGACTGAAGGTCGCGCTTAGCTCTCTTGACGGAGAGGCGATGCGCGGTTTTCGGAGATTGGTTTGGAGCGAGTCGGCCAAATGTGGGAGTTGGCGCCGTGGGGGCGTCAGCAAAATCTGTTTTGTCCGAAGCACTCTTTCCAAATACCCTTCACCCAAACTGAACGCGATCCAGTCGCGTTGTCTACTCAGCGTTTTACCGAACGTAATTGAGGAGGCAGTATGGATGTCAGGGGTGGTAGTGGGGTAAATCGGATTGGGCGCCGTCCGGTTAAGACTCTTTTGTATGTTGGAGCGGTCCTCGGAATTTTCCTCTCGACAGTCAGTCCAGCAAGCGCCCTTCCTGCATTCGCAAGAAAATACGGCATGCCATGTTCTTCCTGCCATGAGGCGTGGCCGAAGCTGAGCCCGTTCGGGCAACAGTTCAAAGACAACGGATATCAGATGGGTAACGATCGCGACGCCCCCATCTTCCAGCAACCGGCGTACTGGCCGGTAACATTCCGGATTACGCCTCAGTGGCACCGGGATAGCACGAACAAAGCAGCTGTGGACCAGACGCCATCTGGAGAAGCGCAAGTCACGACGCACGGGTTCGATTGGAGCGGACTGGACTTTCATACCGCGGGAACGCTTGCGAAGGACTTCTCATTTTACGTCCTGCCGTCTTCGGATAACACCGGTGCGTTCCACTTTGAAGCGGTGTGGGCACGACTGGACAACATCGCTGGAAGCACGTGGCTAAACGTCAAGCTGGGAAAATTCGAGTTGGACAACCTGCTGTCAGAAAAACGGATTTTGACCCTTACGAGCATTTCGGGCGTTTACACTAACTACCATTTTCAGCCCTTCGTCGCTCCTGGGGTAGCCGAAACCTCGTATACCCTCGGCATCGGCGACAACCAAGTCGGCGTTGAGTGGTTGGGACATTCCAAGAATGACCGGACGCGTATCTCAGCTTCGCTCCTGAGTTCGAATGATGGATCTCCGGGTTTGCCGACAAGCCGCGGCTACGACGGCTACTTTGCGGCCAGCCAGGCTTTTGAACTTGGCGGCTTGGGATTGCAGCGCGTTGGTGGATTCGCATACCTGGGCGAGGCACCTACCTACTTCCAATACACCAGCGGCGGGGTCGGTTTGCCCGGCACCGGGATAGGAAACAAGGGCTTTCAACGTTACGGCTTGATCGGCATGTGGTATATCAAAAAGTTTGATATCACCACGATGTATTTTCATAGCCGGGACGACAAGACTTTAGCGACGACTACGGCGCTGACCGGCACGCCACCGACCCTGCCGGCGGGAGCACACTCTCCTACGTGGAATGGCGCGCTGTTCGAAAGCCACTACAACCTCAATCCACAACTCATCTTTATCAACCGCTATGAGTTGGTGCGGATGTCGCAGCAAGTATTCTCGACAAATCCATCCAACCTGGGCAACACAGACGTGTTGACCTTTGGCGTGCGGTACTACCCATTCATTTCCAGTCGGGCGGGTTTTGCATACCACGGGGAGTACGCCATCATCCGGCAGCGTGGCGCATCACCTGTCACCTTTTCGGACCTAACCAGCAGCAGCCTGCTGCTGGGAATGGACTTTGATTTCTAAGGGAGAACATATGCGGAGGATCAATTTTGCACGAATTGCCGTGGGCTTTGTCCTCGCAGTCGCTCTGCCGATGCTTGCGGGAGCGCAACAGATGGAATCGCATGAAGGGAAATGGACCGGGCATGCCGACGCGGGCAGGCAACTTTACTATCGCTATTGCTGGGGTTGCCATGGGGCCCGAGGCAACGGCGATGGTGAGAACGCTCCGTACTTGAACATCCTGCCACGCAACTTCGTGGCCGCAACGTTCAAGTGCCGGTCCACGCCGACAGGCACGCTGCCGCTGGACCAGGATTTGTTCAACACCCTGATTCGAGGGATTAACTTTACCAATATGCCGAGTTGGGCCGCGTTGACAGACCAGCAGCGTGCCGACCTGGTTGCGTTCATCAAGACCTTCTCACCGCGGTGGAAAACCGAAAAGGCCGGCGACGCGATTCAGATTCCGCCGGAACCTGCGCTGTCCGTGGCGAGCATCAAACACGGCGGCGAATTATTCCAGAAACTGGAGTGCTGGAAGTGCCATGGCCAGGAAGGCCGCGGCGATGGGCCTTCGGCCTCCACTCTGACCGACAGTAACGATCAGCCCATCCGACCCTACAACTTTACTTCGGACAACCGTTCGAAGTGTGGACGGACAAATCAAGACCTCTACAAGATTTTCATGACCGGCCTGGATGGCACGCCGATGCCGTCGTTTGCGGATGTTATCAAGCCGGAAGACGCGTGGGATCTGGTGCACTTCCTGCGGACGCTGCAATACAACAACAAAAGCCCCGAGCTGACCTTGTGGCTGAGCACGAAGGAAGGCGCCGCGATTGTAAACGCTCAGAAAGTAGCAAACACGAACACCGGGTCCGGAGTATATCCGTGACTGGTTGCGGTTTCAGATTAAGAGGGAGGTTGGGAATGAGCATGAAGCACGTAGTGATGGCAGGCGTCGTGATGCTGACAGCTTCGGCCGTGGCGTTGGCCGAACCCGCCGGCGGCACCGTCAGCGGGAAAGTGACCTATGAGGGTACGCCAGCCAAGATGAAGCAGATCGACATGTCGAAAGAGCCGTCTTGCGCAAAGATGTACACCACGCCGCCGTTGGTCGAGACCGTGGTCACGGGATCGGGAAGCAGCCTGCAGGATGTGGTTGTGTACGTCTCCGCCGGAGCCCCGGACGATGCGGCGCCATCGAATGCTGCAGTGTTCACCCAAAAAGGCTGCCGCTATATTCCGCACGTCCTTGCATTTCAAGTGAATCAGGAGTTGAAGATCGTGAATGAGGATCAAACCTCGCACAACATTCACCCCCTGCCGAAGCTTAACCGTGAGTGGAACAAGTCGCAGCCGCCGGGAACGCCGGCAATCAGCGAGAAGTATGACAAAGCGGAGTTTATTCCTGTGAAGTGCAACGTGCATCCGTGGATGCATGGGAACTTCGCGGTGCTGAAAAATTCGCACTACGCGATCACTGGCGACGGCGGAGCGTTTACGCTGGCGAATCTGCCTCCGGGCAAGTACACGGTCACCGCATGGCAGGAATCCTACGGCGATCAATCGCAGGAAGTGACCATCAGCGGCAGCGAAACCAAGACCGTCAACTTCGTCTTCAAGGCCAAGCCCTACTGAAGTAGGGCTCACCAGTTCTTTTCCAATGATCGGCGTTATCCGGCAAGCACGACCCAATGCAATGCATCGCCCTTGAAGCGGGCAAAGGCGGGGAATAATGGGCAAGTTTTTTGCGATAACTATCGTTGTGATTGCGATCGCGTCTGCAATCCCGATTGTCATGCACACGTGGGAAGCTCCAGCTGACATCTCCACGCACGGGCATTTGATCGATGAGCAGATGTCCGAAACGATGGCGGAAGCCGGGATATCCTTCCTCGCCGCGCAACTTCTACTGGCGTTTTTTGTCTGGCAGTTTTCGAACCGCGGCGTGGAGACGAAACTCAAGAGTTTTCCGGGCGGCGCCAAGGCTTTGGTGATTGCCGCTCTGCTGGTGGTGGGAGTGGAAGTTCTAGCCCTGGGAGTTTTCGGGGTGAAGGCATGGGCCGACGTGTACCTCACTCCGCCCTCGGCGAACGCCATGCCCATCCAGGTTCAGGCCGGACAATTCGCGTTTTATTTTCGCTACCCCGGGCCGGATGGAAAGTTTGGCCCCATTCACCCGGAACGAATCAACGAAGGTTCTCAGGAATTCTTCGGGCTCGACAAGGAACATGATGTGGACTCGCGGGACGACATCGTGACCGCCGAGATGGCCGTCCCGGTGAACAAAGAAGTTCATTTGCTTATGCATGCCAAGGACGTCGGCCACTCTTTTTTTGTGCGGGAGTTGCGGGTTCAGCAGGACTTTGTGCCCGGGCTGGATGTTTCCCTGCACTTCACGGCGACGAAAATCGGCAGATACGAAATTGTCTGTACCCAGCTTTGCGGCTTGGGACATTACAACATGAAAGCGTATCTCGACGTGCTGTCCCAGGACGATTTCAACGAGTGGATGAAGAAAGAAGCAGCGATGCAGTAGCTCTTCCCCCGCATTCGCGCGGCGGTTGAAGGATCTTTATTCGAGGTGAGCCTAGATGCACGACACGTCAGCCCACGCGGTCCAGCACCACGCTCCGACAAGTTTTATCCGCAAGCACGTGTTCAGCCTGGACCATAAGGTGATCGGCAAACAGTATTACGCGCTGGCGCTGGCCGCCGCGCTTATCGGCATGGTGCTCTCCTGGATAATGCGCATTCACCTGGGATGGGCCAATGCGGCGATTCCTGGACTCCATGCGCTGTCCCCCAACGGGGCGCCGGGCGGGGTGCTGACGCCGGAATATTATCTGCAATTGATGACCATGCATGGCACCATCATGGTCTTTTTCGTGTTGACGACGGCGCCGTTCGCTGCATTCGGGAATTACTTCCTGCCGATTCAAGTCGGCGCGGAGGACATGCCGTTCCCGCGGTTCAACATGATGTCGTTCTGGGTCACATTTACTGCATTCCTGGTACTGGTCGCTTCCTTCTTCCTGGGCGACGGCCCGACCCTCGGTGGCTGGACACAATACGCTCCACTGAATGCGATTGGTTCAGCGTCAGGTCCGGGCCAAGGATTGGGTGTGGTCTTATGGATGATTTCGATCGCGCTGTTTTGCATCGGCCAGTTGCTGGGCTCATTAAACTTTATCAGCACAACGCTTGATCTCCGGGTCAAGGGGATGAGCCTCATGCGGCTGCCGCTCAGCGCGTGGGCATGGTTCATTACCTCCTGCATGGGCCTGACCGCATTTTCCGTGCTAATGCCCGCTTGCATCCTGGTCATACTGGATCACGTCGCGGGGACGAGTTTCTTTGTTGCGTCGGGGCTGGTCCTCAACGATCAAGTGATCCCGCACTCGGGCGGATCGACGTTGCTGTGGCAGCATCTGTTCTGGTTCTTCGGGCATCCCGAGGTGTACATCGCCATTGTTCCCGGGATCGGAATTGTTTCCCACATCCTCCTGGCAAATATGCGCAAGCCGATGCTCAGCCAGAGAGTGCTCATTTATTGCATGGGAGCGCTTGCCGTCCTCAGCTATATGGTCTACGGCCACCATATGTTTGTGAGCGGGATGAATCCGGTCTCGGCGCTGGCATTCTCGTTCCCGACGCTGGTCATTACGATTCCGGCCACCATCACGGTGCTGATCTGGGTGTTCAGTCTTTATGGTTCCCGGTTGCGCATCAACTCGGCATCCCTGTTTGCCCTGGGTTTCATTTCGATGTTCGTGAGCGGCGGTGTGAGCGGATTCTTTCTGGCCCAGCCCTCGATCGACATCATGCTTCATGCGACGTACTTCGTGGTGGGGCATTTCCACATGGTGATGGGCGTCGCCGCTATGTTCGGAATATTCGCGGGAACCTATTTCTGGTTTCCCAAGATGAGCGGACGCATGATGAACGAGACTTTGGGCAAGGTTCATTTCTGGCTCAGCTTCGTGGGGACGTACTGCATTTTCATGCCATTCCATTATCTGGGATTGGTCGGGAATATCCGCCGCTACTCGACGTTCGTGGACGACTTTCTGCAGCCGCTAATTCCGGTGCACCGCTTGATCACCGTTGCCGCGCTCATCACAGGCGCGGCCCAGCTCGTTTTTGTCTACAACCTGATTCACAGCAGGTTCCGGGGAAAGCCGGCATCGGATAACCCGTGGGAGGCGACCTCGCTGGAATGGAGCACTGCGACGCCGCCACCCTGGGACAACTTTGGAGGCAAACATCCGGTGGTTTACCACGACCCGTATCAATACGGTGTACAGAGTTCGGTTGGAGACTACGTGATGCAGGCTTCGCCGGAGCAGGTAAAGACAGATCACGAAGAGAAATAGTTGACGGATCGGCCCGCGCGAGCGTTGGCAAAGAGGAGTTCAGCAGCTTATGGCAACGACGGTTCATGAACCACGGCATTTGGATCCACGCCGTGCACCCGATCATGGGAACGGCGGCGGGGAGAACTCAGCGGATGGTGACCGGCGTTTGGCGCTGGACTACTCGCCGCCACCCTCCTCGACTGCCATTTGGGTGGTGTTATTCGCCATTTCGATGATGTTTGCGGCGTTTACCAGTGCTTTGGTCGTTCGCAAAGGTTCATCGATGGACTGGCGGACGTTTAAGTTGCCGTCGATCCTCTTCTTCAACACCCTTGTGCTGTTCGCGAGCAGCGTTAGCCTGGAAGTCTCGCGCCGGCGCATCGCGCTATTCATGGGCAAGGTTCAGGAACAAGTTGAGAGCCCAACGCGCTGGCTCTACGTGACCTTGTGTCTCGGCGTACTCTTTGTGGCTGGTCAATACGTTGCGTGGTCGCAACTGAGGGGCGAGGGGCTTTATCTGGCCACCAATCCAAGCAGTTCTTTTTTCTATGTGCTGACGGTCACCCACGCATTGCATGTGCTGGGGGGCCTCGGCGGGCTGATCTATGTGATTCGCAAGCTGGGTAAGTCATCGCTGCGACGGAGTACGCTGGAGGCGGCGGCGCGTTACTGGCATTTCATGGATCTGCTTTGGCTGTACCTGCTTTTGCTGCTTTGGGTGAAGCTGTAGACGATTTCACAATTAGGAGGCACCGTGAGCCAAGCGGATCCGACCCTGGAAGGACACGCGACAGAACTGTCGGTAGGACCGGCGTTCTCGATCCCTACAAAAAAGCTGGCGATGTGGCTTTTCATTATTGCCGACACCATGACTTTTGCCGCGTGCCTGGTGGCCTACGGATTCTTGCGCAATGGGTCGGCGGACTGGCCC
>Ga0210399_10003828_pt1 | contig 11723 bp, 10 predicted proteins | sample IncBWC14MmetaG_FD_150865 | JGI IMG/M metagenome (GOLD analysis project Ga0210399, IMG submission 150865) | Forest soil microbial communities from Barre Woods Harvard Forest LTER site, Petersham, Massachusetts, United States - Inc-BW-C-14-M | ecosystem: Environmental > Terrestrial > Soil >...
CAGAAGAGGGCATCCGCGGCCGAGTCGGGACGCAGGCCGTGGTCGAGGTGGGCCGCGACCACGCGGAAGCCTCGCCGGCGGCTGACCGTGGCCAGGGCGTCGAGGAGCCCCACCGAATCGGCCCCCCCGGATAGGCCGACCAGGATCGTCTGGCCCGCACACGGGACCCCCAGATCGGCCAGGGCCGCGTCGACCACGGTGACGAGACGACTGTGCTTCACCAGCTCTCACCCCTCCCCGGGGGAATTGGTGGCGGTGCAGGGATTCGAACCCCGGACGCCGCGGATATGAGCCGCGTGCTCTAACCAACTGAGCTACACCGCCACGGACCAACGCCCGCGGCTGCCGGAGGGAGCGCTCGGCCTTTCCGGCCGCTCCTGACCGGCAGGTCCTTCTACGTCAGAACCTTACCCACTCACAGTTTACTACGGAATCGCGGGGGCCGCGGGGGCGCGTGCTATACTCCGGAGTGCGGGGGCCATGAACTGCCCGGAGTGCCAGAAGGACGAACAGGAAACCATCCTCAACAAGTGCCCGATCTGCTTCAAGTGGATCTGCGAAAACTGCGGGCACCGCGGAATGGGCCGGATCTTCTGCACCAAGCGCTGCGCTGACCAGTTCTTCTTCGGGGACGACGAAGACTAGACTGCGGTGCGGACCCCGCTCAAAAAGAAGCCCTGAACCGCAACCCGAAGCCCACCTTCGAGTTGCTGCCCGGAGAAAGCGCGAGCGGCCCGCTGATCGGCACGATCGCCGAGACCTGGGGGAAGGGATTCTGCAGATCGTTGTGAAAGAAGAACACCGTCACCTTCCCCAGCTCGGCGTAAACCTTCACGATGGTGCTGCGCTCCTTCTTTCCCAGGACCACGGCCAGCATGTCGCGAGCCGCCAGGTAGGCGATCATTGAGTCGTCCCGGTCCAGCTCCTCGCGGGTGACGACCGCCCCCACCTTCCCCCACGTTCGCGGCAGAGGCAGGCTCAGGTCTGCCCCGAGGTAGTAGCCGTCTTTGAACACCGGGCTGCGGGTGGGAGGGCCGGGAAGCTGGACGGCGGAGGTCGCGCTCAGGCCCCACTGATAGTGGGCGTATTCGCCGAAGACTTCCAGGTGGCGGAACTGCGGGGGGCGGTATCTCGCCCCCCCTACCAGCCGGTGGTCGTAGTGTTTGGAGCGCTGGACGGTGGTGTCCTGCGCCACGCGCGAGCCTACGAAGTTGTACTCGCCGCTCACCCGCAGCTCCAGGCCTTTGAGCGGGAAGACGCGCAGGGAAGCCACGCCCCCCATGGCGGAGTTCGTGTCCTCGGCCGCGGAACGGGTGAAGTCGTAGTAGACGTAGTCGTGATAGGGGTTGCCGTTCCCCGTGATCACGCCCGTGAAGAACCGGCCATGGAACTCATCCTCCCCCCCGAACGACCCGTAGACCTCGGCCCCCACGTCGGTCTCGTTGTTGATGGCCTGGATGTGGGTGAGGTCCTTGACCGTGAACCAGCGTCCCTCCTCGAGCAGGAATCCCAGAGGGACGAAGAACCGTCCCACAAGCACGCCCAGGCGCCCGCTTGCCTTGTGCACGTCGATGAAGGCGCGGCGGAGATACTGCTCCTGGATATAGGGGTCCCAGCCGGTGTTCTTGTAGTCGTCGACCTTGAATTGTCCTTCCGGCTTGGAGGATACGCCGTACCTTGGGTCGGCCAGGTTGGGGAAGAAGAAGGGCGTTTGGTCGGAGGGCAGGAACGGCTCGGGCTTCACGGAGTCGTTGACGCCGTTCAGCTCGACCCGATAGGAGAGATGGGGGCTCAGGGTCCCCGATACTCCCAGGATGGCGTAGGGGATCTTGGTCTGGTGCTCGCGCCCCAGGGATTGGAGGAGGCTGCGGTCGTTGACGTTGGCCACCTCGAAATCCACGTCGAACACGAGCTTGCGTGGCGCCTCCGGCTCGTCGGCAAGGACGCGGCTGACCCCCGTCAGCGAGGGCAGGACGCCCAAAAGCAGGAGGCGGGCGGCAATGGATTGGCGCATGAGATCCCTCCGCGGGTGATGGGGGTGACTGCGTTCAGGAGGGCGGCGCCGGAACCGGAGCGGGAACGCCTTGCTTCAGGTGGAGCTGGCCGCACGCAGCCAGGATGTCCTGGCCGCGCGGACGCCGGACGGAAACCGTCAGGCGGGCCTCCGCGAGCGCCGCGCAGAAGGCGTCGACCGCCTCCGCGCGCGGCGCTTCGAAAGGGATCTGGGGGGCGGGGTTCAGGGGGATGAGATTCACCTTGGCCCGCGCGCCGCTCAGGAGCCGAACCAACTCACGGGCGTGTCCGGGGGTGTCGTTCACTCCGCGGAGCAGCACGTACTCGTAGGTCACGAGCCCGCCCCGCGGAATCGGATAACGCTGGGCGGCCGCGATCACCTCTTCGATCCCGTACTTCTCCTCCACGGGCATGAGAGCGCGGCGGAGGGCGGAGTCGGGGGCGTGAAGGCTGATGGCCAGGTTCGGACGCACAGGCTCCCGCATCAGCTTCTCCAGCGCGGGCAGGATACCGACCGTGGAGAGGGTCAGCTTCTTGGGAGCCACCCCGAAACCCTCGGGGTCCATCAGGACCCGGAGGGCGGAGACCGTGGCCTCGTAGTTGAGGAGCGGCTCGCCCATGCCCATCATCACCACGTTCCAAGGCTGCCGGCGGGCGGGCGCCTCCTCCATGAGGAGGGCGACCTGGCCCAGGATCTCCGCCGGCTTCAGATTCCGCCGGTAACCGGCGATCCCGGTCAGGCAAAAGGCGCAGCGCAGTGGGCAGCCCGCCTGGGTAGAGATGCAGATGGTGCGGCGGCGGTCTTCCGGGATGTAGACGCTCTCGATGGCGGCGCCGTCCTCGAGGCGCAGCAGGTACTTGACGGTGCCGTCGTAAGACAGGTTCCGTTCCGCGACCTCCGGCCAGCGCAGCACAAAGCGACGGGCCAGCTCCTCGCGCAGGGTCTTGCCCAGGTTGGTCATGGCCTCGAAAGACCGGACGCGCTTCTTGTAGATCCAGACGTAGACCTGACGGGCGCGGTAGGCCGGTTCGCCGAGAGCCGTGATCTCGCGCAGAATCGCGTCCCGCTCCCGCCCAAAAAGGTTCGTCGCCATTGGCGGGCATGATAGCACCGCGCTCGGCTGCTCCGCGGCCACGCCCCCCTCTAAGGAGTGGGAGGCACCCGCCTCCCGGCCGCTATTCTCTCCAGACGCTCCCCAGGGGCTCGACCGGCTCCCCGTTCCCGGCTAACATCAAGGGTTCGGCCCGCTCGGGAGCCGCGAGGGACACGCGATGGAACTGGACCGCATCATCATCACCGGGGCCCGCCAGCACAACCTCAAGAACGTCACCGTGGAGATCCCCAAGAAGAAGCTCGTGGTCCTCACCGGCGTGTCGGGTTCGGGCAAGTCCAGCCTGGCCTTCGACACCCTTTACGCGGAAGGCCAGCGCCGGTACATCGAGAGCCTGAATGCCTACGCCCGACAGTTCCTGGGGCAGATGGATAAGCCGCTCTACGACTCCATCCGCGGCCTCGCCCCCACCATATCCATCGAGCAGAAGGCGGCCAGCGGCAACCCCCGGTCCACGGTAGGAACCATCACCGAGATCCACGACTACCTTCGCGTGCTGTGGGCGCGGGTGGGCCACCTCACCTGCCATAAGTGCGGCCGTCCCGTCTCCCAGCAGTCCTCGCAGCAGATCGTCCACGAGGTCCAGGAGCTGCCCCCTGGTACCAAGTACCTGCTCCTTGCCCCCCTCGTGAAGGAGCGCAAGGGCGAGCATCGAGAGGTGCTCGAGCAAGTGCGCAAGGCCGGCTTCACCCGCATCCGGGCGGACGGGATCGTGCTGTCGCTGGAGGACGACATCCGGCTCGACAAGAAGAAGAAGCACTCGATCGACGCGGTGGTGGACCGGCTCATCGCCAAGCCGGGGATGAAAGAACGGCTGCACGACTCGGTGGAGACCGCCCTCCGCCATGGCCAGGGGAGCCTGATCGTGGCCCCCGAAGGCCGACCGGAGAAGGTTCTCTCCGAGCATCGGGCCTGCCACCATTGCGGCATCTCCTTCCCCGAGCCCTCGCCCCAGCTTTTCTCCTTCAACTCCCCCCAGGGCATGTGCCCGGAGTGTTCGGGGCTGGGAACCCGCATGGAGATGGACCCCGAGCTGGTGGTTCCCAATCCCAACCTCACCATCAACGAGGGAGCGGTGAAGCCGCTGGGGGCCGTGGGTGAGGGCACGAGCTGGGGCACCGACATCGTGCGGGCCGTGGCACGCGAGCGGGGCATAGACCTCAACAAGCCCTGGAAGTCGCTCTCCGCCGCCCACCGCCGGGTGATCCTCCATGGAACGGGCGACGACCGGGTAAAGATCCAGATCAAGGGGTCTTGGGGCAGCGGCGCCTTCAAGATGCGCTACGAGGGAGCCATCAACTCCATGATGCGCCGCATGCGGGAGACCCGCTCCGAGGAGATGCGGCAGTACTATCAGAAGTTCCTGAGCAACCGGCCCTGCTCGGCCTGCGGGGGCCGCCGCATCCGGACCGAGGCCCTGGGGGTCAAGCTGGCAGGCCGGAACATCGCCGAGGTCACCGCCCTCTCCGTGGCCGGGGCCCACGCATTTTTCGACTCCCTGGACTTGAAGGGGAGCGAGGCCAAGATCGCGACCGAGCTCTTGAAGGAGATCCGCGCCCGCCTGCGCTTCCTGCTGGACGTGGGCCTGAGCTACCTCACCCTGGACCGCCCCGCCCCCTCCCTCTCCGGGGGGGAAGGGCAGCGCATCCGCTTGGCCAGCCAGATCGGGAGCGAGCTGACCGGCGTCATCTACGTGCTCGACGAGCCCTCGATCGGCCTCCACCAGCGCGACAACAAGAAGCTCCTAGCCGCCCTCCAGCACCTGCGCGACATCGGAAACACGGTGGTGGTGGTGGAGCACGACCGCGAAGCCATGGAAGAGGCGGACTGGCTGATCGACTTCGGCCCCGGAGCGGGACGGCACGGGGGCCAGGTGGTGGCGGCGGGCCCCCCGGCGGAGGTCACGGCCAAGGGGGAGGGGCTGACCGCGCGCTACCTGGGGGGCGACCTCCAGATCGAGATTCCGCCCCGGCGGCGGGAGGCCGATGCCCGGAAGCTGACCGTCGCCGGCGCGCGGGAGAACAACCTGAAGGACATCACGGTGGACTTCCCGCTCGGGCTGTTCGTGTGCGTCACGGGGGTGAGCGGGGCGGGCAAGAGCACCCTCGTGAACCAGATCCTGTATCCGGCCGCGGCCCGCGCCCTCCATGGGAGCGACGTGGTGGTGGGCGCGCACACCCGGGTGGACGGCCTTCCGGAGATCGACAAGATCATCGACATCGACCAGAGCCCCATCGGACGCACGCCCCGCAGCAACCCCGCCACCTACACCAAGGTCTTCGACCTGATCCGAGACTTCTTCGCCCTCTTGCCCGAGGCGCGGATGCACGGCTACACGCCGGGCCGCTTCTCATTCAACGTCAAAGGCGGCCGCTGCGAGGCCTGCGAGGGGGACGGCGTGAAGCGGGTGGAGATGCACTTCCTGCCCGACGTCTACGTCCCCTGCGAGGTCTGTCAGGGCAAGCGCTTCAACGAAGCCACCCTCCAGGTCAAATACAACAACCTCTCCATCGCCGATTTGCTCGCCACCACCGTGGACGAGGCCCTGCAGCTGTTCAAGAACCATCCCCAGATCCGTCGCGCCCTGGAGACCCTTGCCGACGTCGGCCTCGGATACATTGCCCTCGGCCAGTCCTCCCCGACCCTCTCCGGGGGCGAGGCCCAGCGGGTCAAGCTCTCCCGCGAGCTCTCGAAGCGCTCCACAGGCCGCACCCTGTACATTCTGGACGAGCCCACCACCGGGTTGCACTTCGACGACATCCGGAAGCTGCTGCGGGTGCTGGACCGCCTGGTGGAAGGCGGCAACACCGTGGTCGTGATCGAGCACAACCTGGACGTGATCAAGACCGCCGACCATGTCATCGATCTGGGACCGGAGGGCGGGGACGCCGGGGGGCTGGTGGTGGCCAAGGGCACCCCGGAGGAGGTGGCCGCGGTCCGGGAGTCCTACACCGGCCGCTTCCTGGCCGAGCTCTTGCCCCGAACCACGGCTCGGCGGGCCGCCCGCTAGAGCGTCGGTCCCGCCCTTCTAGTGCCCGGCGGGGGCCGCGCTGCGGCCCGCGCGGGGGCTCTTCATCACGAGCAGAAAGGGCAGGAGGGCCAAGAAGAGCAGCGCGAGCAGGCGGAAGACGTCGGTGAAGGACAGCATGGCCGCCTGCCGCTGAACGAACCCGAAGGCGGCGACCCGGGCCTGGTCGGTGGCGGTGGCGAAATCGGATCCCCGGGCCAGGAAACCGGCCCGCAGCTGCTCGAGCAGGGCCCGGGCCTGGGGGCTGAAGGGGTCGACGTGCGCCCCCAGAACGCTCAAGTGGGCCTGCTGCCGCCGGAAGAGCAGGGTGGTAGCGGCGGCGATGCCCATGCTCCCTCCGATGTTGCGCATCAGGTTGAACATGCTGGTGGCGTTGCCCATGGACTCCTTAGGGATGGGATCCATGGTGATGGTGGTCAGGGGGACGAAGAGCATCCCCAGAGAGATCCCCTGCAGGAACTGCGGCCAGAAAATGTCCCAGTAGCCCGCGCTGAGATTCAGGGAGCCGAGCCAGAAGAGAGTGAGGGAGCCGGTGACGAGCCCCGCCGCCAGCATGCGGCGCGCGGGCACCCGCCCCAGGAGCATACCCACCGCGGGCATGGCTAGGAACGCGCCCATCCCGCGCGGCGCCATGGCGAGACCCGCCTGCAGCGACGGATAGCCGAGCAGTGTCTGCAGGAAGATCGGCAGCAGGACCAGGCTGCCGTAGAGGACGAACCCCAGCACGGTCATGAGAAAGACCCCCGCGCTGTAGGTGGACACGCGGAAGACGCGTAGGTTGACCACGGGCTGTTGCGCTCGGAGCTCGTGGACGAGAAACGCGATCAGAGCCCCCACCGCGACCACCACCAAAACCGTCATCGCGCTGGAGGCGAACCAGTCCTCCTCCTGGCCCTTGTCGAGCAGGATCTGCAGCGCTCCGATGCCCACGGCCAGGAGCCCGATGCCCTGGTAGTCGATCCGGGTCGCGCGCCGCCCGATGTAGGGGGGATCGAAGATGAAGAGCTGGGCCATGACCAGAGAGGCCACTCCCACGGGGATGTTGATGTAGAAGACCCAGCGCCAGCTGTAGCTGTCGGTCAGCCAGCCCCCGAGCACGGGGCCCAGGATGGGGGCTACGACGATGCCCAGGCCCCAGAAGCCCATGGCCCGGCCGCGCTGCTCGGGGGGAAAGGCCTCCAGCAGGACCGCCTGGGAGATGGGCTGGAGCGCCCCCCCGGTCAGGCCCTGCACTAGGCGGAAGGTGATCAGCAGGGACAGGTTCGGGGCCAGCCCGCACAGGAAGGAGGCGACCGTGAACCCACCCACCGAGAACATGAGCAGCCGCTTGCGGCCGAACTGGTTGGCCAGCCAGCCGGTCAGGGGCAGCACGATGGCGTTCGCCACCAGATAGGAGGTGAGGGCCCAGGTCGACTCGTCGATGGTTGCGGAAAGGCTGCCCGCGATGTGGGGGAGGGAGACGTTCACCACCGTGGTGTCCAGTACCTCCATGAAGGTGCCGAACATCACGGCGATGGCGATGATCCAGGGGTTGACCTCCCGCCCCCGGGGCGAGAGCGGCGTCACCGCCGGGCGGGGGAGGTGAGCCCGTCCACGTGCCGGGCGGAACCGCCCGTGGCCGGGGCCGGGCCGACGACCGGGAGAGCGGGGCGGGCCGCGAGAACGATAACGGCCGCCGTCCGGGGCCGGGGGCGAGCATGGGCATCGGTGACCAGCCGGATCTCTCCTCTCATTTCGTCAAGACGGTGGGGACCACGGACATGCCCGGGCGGAGGCGGTGCTCTTGGTCCTGGCCGGGCTCGAGGACGATCTTCACCGGCAACCGCTGCACGACCTTGACGTAGTTCCCGGTCGCATTCTCAGGGGGGAGGAGGCTGAAGCGCGAGCCGGTGGCGGCCGCGATGCTGTCCACGTGACCGCGGTACTCCCGCCCGGCGTAGGCGTCCACCGAGATCAGCGCGGACTGGCCGGGGCGCATGGCCCTGAGCTGATTCTCCTTGAAGTTGGCCGTGACCCAAATGTCGTCCAGGGGCACGATCGCGAGCATGGGCTGACCCGGCTGGACGACCTGGCCCACCTCCACGGTCTTGCGGCTGACCACGCCCCTCACGGGAGCGGTGACCTCGGTGTAGGCCAGGTTGAGCCGCGCCTGTTCGAGGGTGGCCCTGGACTGGTCAACCTTGGCGGCCGCGGAGGCGGCCCGGGCGGAGGCAATCTGAACCTGCTCCGAGCCGGTCGACGCCTGGGCGAGGCGCGCGCGCGCCGTCTCCACGCCCTTCTCCGCCTCGCGGACCGAGGCCTCCGCGGCCTCCCGGGCGGCCCGAGCGGAATCGGCGGCCCATACCGCACTGTCGTACTCTTGCTGCGAGACCTCGTCCTTGGCCAGGAGGGGGCGCAGGCGGCTCAGATCTTGGCTCGCCTTCCGATCTCGGGCCTCGGCCTCCCGTAGTTGGGCGCGCGCGGAGGCGAGCCGTGCCCCCGCCGCCTCCAGGTCGCTCTCCGCGGCCGTCACCTGGGTGCCGGTGGTGGTGGTGGTGAGCGGCACCGACAGGTGGGCCGCTCGCGCCGACGCCTCGTTCTCTCCCAGGTCGGCCTGGGCCCGGGCCGCCGCCACCTCGTAGTCACGGGGGTCGATCCGCAGAAGCAGCGTGCCCTTCTCGACGACCTCGTTATCCTTGACGAGCACGGCCAGGACCGTGCCCCCGACCCGAGCGGCGATTGGGTTCACGTGACCGTCGATCTGGGCGTCGTCCGTGGACTCGCGGACCGCGAAATAGCGCCCTGCGAAGGTCAGAACAGCAACGACCACGGCCACGGCTACGAGCAGCCACCCCCGTTGCCCGCCGCGCCACCAACGCGCCAGGGGGCCACGCGGGCGGCTGGCGTCAACCTGTGCTCCCTGGTCGCTCTCGTCTCGAACCGGTACACTCTGCGCCATCTACTGTCCTCGCAAAAACTGAATGTAGCTCGCCTCCGCCCCTCCTAGGGCACGGGCCAGGGAGACCTTGGCCACGTTGTGGGCGTACAGGCTCGCGATGCTGTTCTCGGTTGCCGTGGCCAGCGCCTCCTGGGCCTGGACCACGTCGATGTTGCTCGCTACCCCGGCCGCGAAGCGGTCCTGGGCCTGCCGGAGCTGCTCACGGCCCAGACCGAGGGCGGTTTGTGCAACCTGCACTCGGTCCTGGGCCGACCGCAGGTCGAGGAAGGCCGTTTGCACTTCGTAGTAGATGCGGGCACGCAAGTCTTCGAGCCGCGCTCGGTCTTCTTGGACCCTGGCCTCGGCCGCCCGCACCTTGCCCTGCACCCGCCCGCCCTCGAAGATCGGGACCCGCAAGGCGGCGCCCAGGGTGAAGGTGGGACGGGCGGTGCCGGGGTCGTTCCCGATCGTGCCGTAGTCCGCGTTCACGGCCAAGGATGGAAGCCCCTCGCCGAGGGCGGATCGGCGCTGGGCTTCCGCGGCCTCGACGCGGGCCTGGGCAGCCTTTAGATCGGGCCGCTCGCGCCAAGCGCGCGCCACCGCCTCCTCGGGGCTTAGCGGCGGCAAGGTGGCCAGCGGCATGGGATCGGTGAGCCGGAAGCGCTGACCGAGGGGAAGGCCGAGCGCGCGCGCGAGGGCCAGCTTATCCTTGGCGGCTTCCTCTTCCGCCACCAGCAGCCGCTGGCGCTGGGCCTGCATTTGCACTTCCGCCCGCAGGGCGTCGAGCCCCGTGGCCAGGCCCGCCGTCTTGCGGTCGCGAGCCAGCGCAAGCAGGGCCTCGGCCGTATCGAGCTGGGCCCGAGTGGCGTCGATGCGGCTCTCCCCCGCCACCGTCTCCAGGTACAGCCCCGCGCAGGCCAGCACAACCAGCTCGCGTGTGTTGCGCTCCTCGTGTTCAGCGGCGCGCAGCTCCTGGGAGGCGGCCCGGGCGTGATGGAGGGCCTTGAGATCGAGGACGGCCTGCGAGACGGAGGCGCGGGCGTCGAAGACATTGAAAGGGCCCACAATTTCGGGGAGGCCGGGGAAGCCGGTAAAGCCGAAGGAGGCGAGGTTGATCTTCTGGCGGGTCTCCAGAAGTCCCGCCCGCACCTGCGGGAGCAGATCGGCCCGAGCTTCTCCCCGCGCGCCCTGAGCCGCGCGCACGTCCTCCCGCCCCAGGATGAGCCCTAGGTTGTAGTGGAGTCCACGTTCCACCGCGTCGGAGATAGAGAGCGAGAGCTCATCAGAAGTGGCCTCGCCCGTGGGCACCCCACCCTGGAAGACGGAGGGCGGAAACCCCTGCTGCGCGACGGCGACCGGCGCCACCAAGACGACCGCGATGAGAACAGCGAGCCGGTATTTCATCGCGGGGCCAGCCCCCGCCAGGCCAGGTCTACCACGAAATCGATGTCCTCCTTTGGGCGCGACCGAGACCAGCCCAGCATCCGCCGCATGATCACGCCCCGGGTCAGGTCGAAGATAGCGAAGGCCGCCGCTTCTTCGGAGACGCGGCCGATGGCCCGCTTCCGCACGGCTTCGCGGATCTCTGCCTTCAGGATGCCGACCTGCTGCAGGTAGAAATCCCGGAAGTCCCGAAGGGGTGCACAGGGGTGGGCCACCGCGTTGGCGAACTCGGCGTAGTAGATCTGCACGAAGTCACGGTGCTCCTCGAAGTACGACACCTTGGTGTCCACGAAGGCCCGGATCTTCTCCCGGAGGGACTCCGCAGCCGCGACGCGCCGTGCCAGCTCCTCGCCGAGGCCGAGCAGCCCGTGGCGCAAGGCCGCCCAGTATAGCGCGCGCTTGGAGGGGTAGTAGAGGTAAACCGTGCCTTTGGCCAGCCCCGCCTCCTGGGCAATCGCCTCCACGGACGCCTCTGTAAAGCCCCGGCGCGCGAACACACGGCGGGCCGCCTCCAGGATTTCCCCGTGGCGGAACTCTGTGACAACGTCCCTTTTGGTCTTGCTCTTGCGCAGGGCGCCCATCTGACCTCTACGGTCAGTGGACTGACCGTAGAGTCATTTTCCAGACCCAGCGGTCTCCTGTCAAGTCCGCGCCCTCAGAGCTCGGGCGCAATGGCCCGGGCCGCTTCCACCGACGTTCTCACGGGAATGATCTCAAACTCGATCAGGTCCTCCCACTGGGCTGTCCACGCCCGCAGGAGGGCCTCGCTGTCCGCCTCCATCACTTGGAAGCAGCGCCGGAATCCGAGATCAACCCAACTCGAGACGTACCCCACCCCGCCCGGCGCCATACGTCCCCGGTCACGGAAGCGACGGTACACCTCAGGAGCTTGGCCGGACCGGAAGTTCTCGATCACCATGAAGATCATCGCTCACGTACCTCAACCCACGGGGACATTGCTGCGCTCGGTAGATCAGTCGCGGGCTGTCTTTGGCCCGACCGCCGGCTCAGGCGCCCGCGGGTGGACTCCCAATCACTGCCTGCCCGCTAGTGCAACCGTCTTGCTTCGCGCGTCGACTCTCGACGGGAGCCGACGGCTGTTTCGGCCGCGGCTTTTCCCCTTCCTTCACGGGGACGGTCGGGGGGGCTTCTCCGCGAAGGGGTTCTCGTTGTAGGCCGCCGACCCGCCTGGGGGAATGGTCAGGTATCT
>Ga0210399_10003831_pt1 | contig 11720 bp, 3 predicted proteins | sample IncBWC14MmetaG_FD_150865 | JGI IMG/M metagenome (GOLD analysis project Ga0210399, IMG submission 150865) | Forest soil microbial communities from Barre Woods Harvard Forest LTER site, Petersham, Massachusetts, United States - Inc-BW-C-14-M | ecosystem: Environmental > Terrestrial > Soil >...
CGGCCACCAGTTGACCGAGACCGCTCTGCAACATCTCTTCCTCGAGCCCGGCCAGCGCGCTGATCATGTCATAGGCAAACTCGCGTCCCAGAACCGAGCCCAATTGTGCCACTTCACGCAGCCGCGGCGCTCGATCGAGCCGCGCCATCAGCGAATCCTGCAATGTCTCCGGGATGTGCAGCTGCGCGAGGGCGCTCCTGAGCACGTAGGCGCCGCCACGGGCCTCGACCACCCCCGAAGCGAGGATGGCCTTGGTCAGCTCCTCGACGTAGAGCGGCACGCCGTCGGCCTTGGCGACGATATGATCAACCACCTCGCCGGGCAGCGGCCTGTCGCCGGCCAGATGACCGACCATCGTCTCGACTTCCGGCCGCTCCAGGCGGTTGAGCGTGATCGGAATCATGTGCGAGCGTTGCGGCCAGGGCGGCGTCAATTCCGGCCGATAGGTCGCGACGACCAGCATCGCCGCCGTCGGCGCCTGCTCGATCAGCATACCGAGCGTTTCCAACGTCGTCGGATCGGCCCAGTGCAAATCCTCCCATGCCATCAGCACCGGGGCGCGCTCGGCTGTTTCGATCAGCCAGGCGACGATCGCATCGAGGGTCGCATCGCGCTGCTGCTGCGCCGTCATCGACAGGCGCGGATAGCGCTCTTCAGGCACCGGCACGGACATCAAATCGGCGAACAACCGCACGCTCTCGGCGAGGGGCAAGGTCTTGAAGCCGGCGAGCCCGGCTTCGAGCTTCGCCAGGTGCTGAGGTGCCGTATCCTCCGGCTGCCAGCCGAAGACGCGCTTCAAATGTTCGACGATCGGATGAAAGGCGCTCGCCGTGTGAAACGGCGAACAGCGGATCGCCACCCAAATGTGGTCCTTGGCAGCCGCTTCCCGCAACCCTTCCACCAGGCGGGACTTGCCGACCCCGGCTGCCCCCTGGATCAGCACGACCTGGCCGCGGCCCCGGCTACTGCCTTCCCAGGCCCGCAACAGCAGCCCCATCTCCTCCTGGCGCCCGACGAGGGGGGCGGACCTCCCGGCCCGGGTCGCGGCAAACCGGCTCTCGACATCCCGCGCCGACAGGACGCGCCAGGCCGGTATCGGCGCGGCGAACCCCTTGAGCTCATATTCCCCCAGATCCTCGAGGTCGAAGTGGTCGCCGAGCATCGCGCGCGTCGCCGCGCTGACAACGATCTGGTTCGGCTGCGCCAAGGCCTGCAGGCGCGCCGCCAGGTTCGGCGTCTCGCCGACCACCGCGGTCTCCGATGCGGTTCCTTCGCCGATCTGGTCGCCGACGATCACCGGCCCGCTGGCGATGCCGATCCGCACCGCGAGCTCGACCCCGGGCGGCCGGCGGATTGCGGCATTCAGCTCCGCCATCGCGGCAACGATGTCGAGGCCCGCCCGCGCTGAGCGCTCGGCCTCGTCCTCGTGGGCGCGCGGGTAGCCGAAATAGACTAGGATGCCGTCGCCCATGTACTTCGCGACAAAGCCGTCATAGCGCCGGATGGCGGCGCTGCACCGGTTCTGAAACGACGCAATGACGTCGCGCAGATCTTCGGGGTCCATTCCGGTGGAGAGTGCGGTCGATCCCACCAGGTCGCAGAACATCACCGTCAGCTGGCGCCGCTCAGCCTCCGGCGCCGCGGCAACCGCAGTCGGGGCGACAGGCGCGGACGAAACCGGCGCCGGGGCGATCGGCTCGGCGGCGGGCAAGTCGCGCTCGGCCGCAAGGGCGGTCGGCTTCCCAGCATGCCGCAATGCCGGCAATGGTTGCGGCAGCGCCATGGGCTCGGGTCGGGCCGCACGCCCATCGGGCGCGCAGACGAGTACCTCTCCGTCGACATCCGCCGCCAGCCGCTTGACGCTGATCAGCTCGCGACGGAGTTCTTCCAGACCGTCGTCGTCGAGACCGAAGTTGAGTCTGATACGGCGATAAGAGATGCTGCCCTCGGTGACGAGACGCCAGAGGACCTCTTTCAGTACCTGATCAAAGTCCACGCTTCCGCCCCCGTTCGCCGCGACCTTCGTCCTTGGTCCCGGATGGTCGCTCTCGCGCCTAAAGCTCAGGAACCCGTCAGCATAAGTAGTCGACCGAACAACCACTTGAGATGATCAATCTCTCACGTTACGGCCGAGTCGTTAAGTGCGAACGTCCGGAATCGGCGCAAGGGCCACGACAACCACACCGATCGCGAAGGCAAACCACCCTACCTCGCCGTTCGAGAGGGTGATCTTGGGGGTCGGCTTCGGGGCAGAATGACCAGTTCCGGCCGCACAAGCTGAGCGCCGGCTGTGGGTTCAGTAAGTAGACCTTCGCCGGGATGGCGGCAAGGAGACCAGTCATTCCCGCCTCGGTGAACGGGAGCCAAGGTTCGAGCCATAGCGGCCGTTCGCTGCGTCTGGAGGCCGGCGGCGGAGACGGGCGGGCTGTGCTGCCCGGGTGACCCTAAACCTTTCGTCTGGACATATCGCAAGCCAGAGGGATAGGGCGTCTGCGAAATGTTGGTTAATTTCTCTGCTTGCGACGGTAAACGAACTCATTAGTGGGTCCCCATCGCAAACCAGCGCGAAGGCGAGGCGCGTCAACTCGGTGGTGCCCTCCCACATACCTCTATTCAGGAACCGAAGACCCGCTAGATTGTTGGGCAACGATACCCAGGATTCAAGCCCGCCTTCGGCCCGTAACTATGGGACGAGGACGGCCGCGCGCCAAATCATGTTTGGAACCCGCTTCTACTACCTCCATCCGCTGCTCGCCGGACCGATCGACACGTGGACCAATCACCTCGATCGGATTGCCGCGATGAGCTTCGACGCGGTCATCATCGCGCCCCCTTTCATGCCGGGACGATCCGGCGATCTATTCCTTACCGCTGATCACAATCGCCTGGATCCCCGGCTGGGCATGGGCGAGGCGATCGCCGCCCTAGCACGATTGGCGGACGAGGCCCGAGACCGCCAACTCCGGCTATTCCTCGATATCGTCGCGGATCAGGTCGCTGCCGAATCGGGTCTGTGCGACGGCGCGTCCGGCTGGTACCGCATCGATACGGATGATGAGCCTCCTGACCCACGGTGGCCGCCGCGGCCGCGCGGCGTGGCCGAATTGTGTATCGACACCGACCCCTCCGGCTTTGTCGAGTGGTGGGCGGAGCGATTGATCGGGTGGGCCGATGCCGGGGTTGCGGGTTTCCGGTGCATCCGCCCGCACCGCTTACCCGCGGCGCTCTGGCGCGGCGTGATCGCCGTGGCGCGAAGGCGCCATGCCGACCCCTGCTTCGTGGCCTCGACCCTTGGAGTTGAACCGGCCGAGGCGATGGGGTTGGCCGCGTGCGGCTTCGATCTGGTCGCCCACTGTTCTCGCGCATGGGACTACCGTGCCGGCGGGTTCGGGGAATCCGTTGATCGCGTGAGCCAAATCGCGCCGCTGATCGCGATGCCGGAGGCGCCGTTCGACCGTCGCCTCAGCGGCGCGTTCACCGACTCCGGCCGCGCGCGACGGGCCTCGAATCGTGCGCTCGCGTTTACGGCAACCTACGGAGCGGGCTGGCTGATTCCGATGGGTTTTGAATTTGGCGTGACGCGGGACATGGATCCGGCGCGCGACCGGCCCGAAGATTTCGAGCGTCTTGTCGCCGAAGCACCATTTGATCTAACGACCGAGATCGCTGCAACAAACGCGCAGCGCGGCGCTCAGTCAGAGGCAAATGCCATAGGCTCGGTGCGGACCCTTTCGCCACCGGATGCGCCGGCAGCCGCCTTGCTGGTAACTGGCCGTACCGATGGGCACGATTCGGTTCGGCCCAGGCTCATCCTCGTCAACGCAAACCTCGACGATCCGGTCCGGGTCTTGGTCGCTCCGCTGCTGACGACGAGCGGCCTCCCCGGCGCGATGCTTGAGGATGAAACCAACAACCCTCCGATTGGACCCGACGGCGAGATCAGGATCGGACCTGGTGAGGTTAGAATTTTGTCGGCCATTGCGACCGCACCGAGTAGCGTCTGCCCGCTCGACGTGGCCGCGGCTGCGGCCGCGCCGCGGATTGCCATCGAGGCGGTCAGCCCGTCCGTCGATGACGGGCGTTTTCCTGCGAGGCGCCTAGTTGGTGAATTCGTTGAGGTTTCCGCCGACCTGATATCGGACGGACATGACCGGCTGGCTGCGGCACTGCTCTGGCGAGCCGAAGACGAACCGGAGTGGCGAGAGGTGGCAATGACGCCCCTCGACAACGACCGGTGGATAGGCCGTTTCCCTCTCGCCCGCCTCGGTCGTTATCTATTTACCGTGCTCGCTTGGAAAGACCGGTTCGGGAATTTCGCGGAGGAACTCGAAAAGAAGCATGCCGCCGGTCTGCCGATCGACTTAGAACTCGAGGAGGGTCGTCTTTTAGTCGAGGAAACCGCAACGCAGGGGAGCGGCCCCGTCGTCGGCGCGCTCGCCTCGTTGTCCGCGACGTTAAAAGAGGCCGACCCCGAGGAACGCAGGCGCCGGCTGCTCGCCCCGGCGACTGCAACTTTGATGGCATCGGCGCGAATCCGGCCACATGCGTCTCACCATCCGATCAATTTCCCGGTCGACGCCGAGCGTCGCGCCGCCGGTTTCGCAAGCTGGTACGAGCTGTTCCCGCGCTCGCAGAGCGGCGACGCCGCCCGCCACGGGACATTCGACGACGTGATCGCGCGGCTGCCAGCGATCCGCGCGATGGGCTTCGACGTGGTCTATTTGCCGCCGATCCATCCGATCGGGCGCATCAACCGCAAGGGCCGCGACAACTCTCCGCACGCGGAGCCGAACGATCCGGGTAGCCCCTACGCGATCGGCAGCGCTGAGGGAGGTCACGGCGCGATCCACCCAAGCCTTGGCACGCTCGACGATTTCCGTCGATTGCGCGATGCTGCGGCCGCAAGTCATCTGGAGTTGGCGCTCGATTTCGCTGTCCAGTGCGCCCCTGATCATCCTTGGCTGCGCGAGCACCCGGATTGGTTTGTTTGGCGACCCGACGGCTCGATTCGGTACGCCGAGAACCCGCCGAAAAAGTACGAGGACATCGTCAACGTCGACTTCTATGCCGCGGGCGCTATTCCGTCGATGTGGCTTGCGCTGCGCGACATCGTGCTGTTTTGGGCCAGTCAGGGCGTGCGCCTGTTCCGCGTCGACAATCCGCACACCAAGCCGCTGCCGTTCTGGGAATGGGTGATCGGCGACGTACGTGCCCGGTTCCCGGATGCGGTCTTTTTGGCGGAGGCGTTCACCCGGCCCAAACTAATGTATCGGCTGGCCAAGGTCGGCTTCTCTCAATCCTACACCTATTTCACCTGGCGCAACACGAAGGGCGAACTGACCGAATATCTGACGGAGCTGACAACGAACGCACGCGAGTTCTTCCGCCCACATTTCTTCGTCAACACGCCCGATATCAATCCCGTTTTCCTCCAGACATCCGGGCGGCCGGGGTTCCTGATCCGCGCGGCACTCGCCGCCACCCTTTCGGGGCTGTTTGGTGTCTATAGTGGCTTTGAGCTGTGCGAGGCGCGCGCGCTGCCGGGCCGTGAAGAGTACCAAAACTCAGAGAAATACGAGATCCGCGCCTGGAACTGGGACGGGCCGGGCAACATTGTCGCCGAGATCACCCGGCTAAACCACATCCGACGGGCAAATCCGGCGCTGCAGACGCATCTGGGGCTCAGTTTCCACAATGCCTTTAATGAGCAAGTCTTGTACTACTCCAAAGCGACCACCGACCTGCAGAACGTGGTTTTAGTAGCCGTCAACCTCGACCCGCACTTCCCGCAGGAATGCGACATAGAGGTTCCGCTGTGGCTCTTTGGCCTATCCGATGCGGCCGCGGTGGCGGTCGAGGATCTGATGGGTGACCGCACCTTCATCTGGCACGGGAAAATGCAGCATATCCGCCTCGACCCGACGACACTGCCGTTTACGATTTGGCGGATCCGACCAGTTGCGGGAGCCACCCGATGAGAGAGAAACGCAAGGCGTCGGTCTTGGCCGACCCGCTCTGGTACAAAGACGCGGTCATCTATCAGCTTCACGTCAAATCGTTCTTTGACTCGAACAACGACGGGGTCGGCGACTTTCCGGGCCTGTTGCAGAAGCTTGATTACATCGCGAGCCTCGGAGCTAACGCGATCTGGCTGCTGCCGTTCTACCCTTCTCCGGGCCGCGATGACGGTTACGACATCGCCGACTACCGCGGGGTACATCCGAGTTACGGTACGCTGGCTGACTTCCGCAGGGTCGTTGCCGGTGCCCACGCGCGTAATATCCGGGTCATCACCGAGCTGGTAATCAATCACACCTCCGATCAGCATGCGTGGTTTCAGCGTGCTCGCCACGCGAAGCGTGGCTCGTCTGCGCGGCGCTATTATGTCTGGTCCGACCACGACGACGCATATGCGAACACTCGGGTCATTTTTGTCGATACAGAGAAGTCGAACTGGACCTGGGATTCGGTGGCGGAAGCCTATTACTGGCATCGCTTCTACTCGCATCAACCCGATTTGAATTTTGACAATCCCCGGGTATTGCAGGAAGTCCTCAGCGTCATGCGCTTCTGGCTCGATCTTGGCGTCGACGGGCTCCGCCTTGATGCGGTGCCGTATCTCGTCGAGCGCGAGGGTACCAGCAACGAGAACTTGCCCGAGACTCATGCGATCTTGAAACAGTTGCGCAAGGCACTCGACGATTACGCGCCGGGCCACATGCTGCTGGCCGAGGCCAACGAGTGGCCAGAGGACGCCCAGGAATATTTCGGCAATGGCGATGAGTGCCATATGGCATTTCACTTTCCGCTTATGCCACGGATGTACATGGCAATCGCCCAGGAGGACCGCTTTCCAATCAGCGACATCCTGCGCCAGACACCGGAGATCCCGGAGAACTGCCAGTGGGCGATCTTTCTGCGAAACCATGACGAGCTCACGCTCGAAATGGTGACCGACAAGGAGCGCGACTATCTGTGGCAGACCTACGCCGCCGACCGGCGCGCTCGGCTCAACCTCGGAATTCGTAGGCGCCTCGCGCCGCTTTTAGAGCATGACCGCAACCGCATCGAGCTGATGAACATGCTGTTGTTGTCGATGCCGGGAACCCCCGTCATCTATTACGGCGACGAGCTTGGCATGGGCGATAACTATCACCTCGGCGATCGCGATGGGGTGCGCACTCCAATGCAATGGTCGCCCGACCGTAATGGCGGCTTCTCTCGCGCCAGTCCCGAGAACCTGGTGGTTCCACCGATCATGAACCCGGTTTACGGTTTCGAAGCGATCAATGTCGAAGCCGAGGCTGGCGACCCGTATTCGCTGTTGAACTGGATGCGTCGTATGCTGGCAGTGCGCCGGCGACACAAGGCATTCGGCCGGGGCACGCTGCGTTTCCTGTACCCCGGCAATCGCAAGGTCCTCGCTTATCTCCGCGAGTACGAAGACCAGGCGATCCTGTGCGTCTGCAACATCTCGCGAGTGATCCAAGCGGTCGAGCTCCGACTCTCTGACTTTGCCGGGCGCATTCCAGTGGATCTGACTGGCGGCTCGACCTTTCCGCCGATCGGCCAATTGCCCTATTTGCTCACGCTGCCGCCGTTTGGCTTCTATTGGTTCATCCTGTCCACTGACGCCAGTCTGCCAGATTGGCATCTGCCGGTACCCGCACCGATGCCCGAGCTCGCAACATTAGTATTACGCAGCGGAATCGCCGATGTGCTGGCTCCGGTGGAACGGCGTGTTCTGGAGCAGGAGGCGCTGCCGGCCTATCTAGCGCGTCGGCGCTGGTTCGCGTCTAAGGACGCACGGATCGGCGGCATGAGGATCTCGGTTGCCGAGCCGATATCCGGTGGCGGGGTCGACGTGATCCTGACAGAGGTGGAGGTCAGCCTTTCGAGCCGCACCGAGAGCTATCTTCTCCCGCTGGCAATCGCCTGGGAGGACGACGCCGCTGATGCCTTGCCGCAGCAGCTTGCCATAGCGCGGGTGCGGCGCGGCCGGCGGGTGGGTTTCCTGACCGACGCCTTCGCCACCGACGTGCTGCCAGTCGCGGTGTTGCGGGCGCTGGCGGTAGCGGCTGTCCGGCCGCTCGCCGCTGGCGAGATCCGTTTCCTGCCGACCGCGCGGCTGGCTGAGATCAAGTTCCCGCACGCGCCGGAAATCCGCCGCCTGTCGGCAGAGCAGTCGAACAGCTCGCTGATCATCGGTGATCTCGCGGTGTTTAAGCTGGTTCGGCGCGTCTTTCCGGGAACCCATCCTGAGGCGGAGATGGGCCGCTACCTGACCGAGCGCGGCTATGCCAATGCGGCGCCCTTATTGGGCGAAGTGACAAGGTATGATGCGGACGGCACGCCGCACACCATCGTCCTTGTCCAGGGCTTCGTCCGCAATCAAGGCGATGGCTGGGGCTGGACGCTCGACTTCTTGTCGCGGGTGCTCAATTCGACGGAAATGGTCGATCCCGACGCGACGCTCGAGGACGTCGCTGAAACGCTCGCCAATTACGGAAACTTCGCCGCCGCGATCGGCCGCCGCCTCGCGGAATTGCACGCGGTTCTCGCCGCCCCGGCCGACAACGCTGACTTCGCCCCGGAAAACGTGACGGCACGTGACGTTCGCGCCTGGTCAGACGGCGTGCGCGCCCAGTTCGCCGCCGCACTTACCGCTCTTGCCTCGGTCACGCAATGGCCGGACGACGCGACAAGAATGGCGGCGGGCGAGCTCCATACACAGCGTGAGGCCCTAGACGCGGCGATCGAGATCTTGGCCAAGGTCGCACCGGGTGCGCTGAAGATGCGAGTGCATGGGGATTTTCACCTGGGACAGGTGCTGGTCTCATCGGGCGACGCGTTCATCATCGACTTTGAGGGTGAGCCCGCTCGCCCGCTGGAAGAGCGGCGCGCCAAGACCAGCCCGCTGCGCGATGTCGCCGGGCTGTTGCGCTCGTTCGACTATGCCGTCGCCGTCGCATCCGGCCGGGCGGAAGGGGCCGCGCATAGGTCGCCCGGACAAGCAAAGGTGTTGGACCGCTTCGCCGACGACGCATCGGAAGCATTCCTCGCGGCTTACCGTGTCGGCCACGCCGAAAGCGCGCGGCAATGGGTAACGGAGGCGAACGAGCCGGCGCTGCTCGACCTTTTCCTGCTGGAAAAAGCGTCTTACGAAATCTGCTACGAGGCAGCGAGCCGTCCGGCCTGGCTTGGGATTCCGGTGCGCGGATTGGCGCGCATCGCCGCCCGGAGCATCGCATTCGCCGAGGCGGCGCAGGATGGATGAGGAACCGGGCATCGCGCCGGCGCTCCAGGCGGTCATCGACGGGCGCAGCCTCGATCCGTTCGCGGTGCTGGGTCCGCATCGCACTGTTTCCGGCGCCATCTTGCGCGTCATGGTGCCGGGTGCCTTTGCGGTCACGGCGGTCGCCCGCGACGAGCCGAGCCTGCGGACGACGCTCAGTCCGATGCGCAACACCGGCCTGTTCGTCGGCCCGTGCGCCGGACCGGGGCCGTATCTGTTGCGCATCGATTGGGGCGGTCCGATCCAGGAGACCGAGGATCCTTATTCCTTCGGGCCGCTGCTGGGCGAGCTCGACGTGTACCTGCTCGCGGAAGGGAAGCATCGCGACCTCGCTCAGTGTCTGGGCGCGCATCAGATGATGGTGGACGGCGTCCCGGGCGTGCGATTCGCGGTGTGGGCGCCGAATGCCCGCCGCGTTTCTGTGGTCGGCGATTTCAACACGTGGGACGGCCGCCGCCACCCGATGCGGCTGCGCCACGAGGCGGGCGTGTGGGAGATCTTCGTTCCTCGGCTCAGGGCGGGGGCCCTCTACAAATACGAGCTCCTGGGTCCGGACGGCGGAGTGTTGCCGTTGAAGGCCGATCCGGTGGCGTGGCGAGCCGAGCCGCCGCCCGCCACAGCATCGATAGTCGCCGACACCGCACCGTTCCGCTGGTCGGATGAGGCGTGGTGCGCGGAGCGGGCTCGGCGGCAGGCGCCGGACGCGCCGATCTCGATCTACGAGGTGCATACCGGATCCTGGTTTCGCCACTCGGACGGACCGCCGCTCGGCTGGTCCGAGCTTGCTGAGCGACTTGTGGACTATGTCGACCGGATGGGCTTCACCCACGTCGAGTTCCTGCCTGTGATGGCGCATCCGTTTGGCGGATCGTGGGGCTATCAGCCGCTCAGCCAGTTCGCGCCGAACGCCCTGCTCGGCAGGCCAGAAGAATTCGCGCTGCTGATCGACCGGTGCCACAATGCCGGGATCGGCGTGCTGCTCGATTGGGTGCCGGCCCATTTCCCGACCGACAACCACGGGCTGGCGCGGTTCGACGGCACCGCGCTCTACGAGCACGCCGACCCGCGCCAGGGGTTCCAGCGCGACTGGAACACCTTCATCTACAATTTGGGCCGCAACGAGGTGCGAGCCTTTCTGATCGCGAGCGCACTCTATTGGCTGGAGCGCTTCCATGCCGACGGGCTCAGAGTTGATGCGGTCGCCGCGATGCTTTACCGAGATTACAGCCGCGCGGAGGGCGAATGGATACCAAACATCCATGGTGGCCGGGAGAACCTCGAGGCGGTTGCCTTTTTGCAGGAATTGCGCCGATCCATCGATGCGCGCTGCCCCGGAGCGATCCTAGTGGCCGAGGAATCCACTGCCTGGCCAGGCGTGACGCGGCCACCCGATCAGGGTGGGCTTGGTTTTCACTACAAGTGGAACATGGGCTGGATGCACGACACGCTCGACTACGTCTCCCAGGAGCCGATCCACCGCCGTTATCACCACGACTTAATGACCTTCGGTCTGCTTTACGCATATTCGGAGCGCTTCATTCTGCCCCTGTCGCATGACGAGGTTGTTTACGGCAAACATTCCCTGCTCGGACGAATGCCAGGCGACCACTGGCAGCGCTTCGCCAACTTGCGCGCCTATCTAGGTTTCATGTGGAGCCATCCCGGCAAGAAATTGTTGTTTATGGGCGACGAGTTCGGCCAGGAGCGGGAATGGAACCACGATACGCAGCCGGACTGGGACCTACTCGACGCTCCAGCGCATCGTGGGATTCAACGATTGGTGCGCGACTTAAACCGGCTCTACACGACCGAGCCAGCCCTCTATGCACAAGACTACCAGGATACCGGCTTTAGATGGGTCGTCGCCGACGACCGGGAGCAGAGCGTCTTCGCCTATCTGCGGATGCCCGCAGGCAATGGCGTACCGCTGCTGGCGGTTACCAATTTCACGCCCGTCCCGCGAAACGGCTACCGGCTCGGCATGCCGGAAGCCGGAAGGTGGCGCGCCCTGCTGAACACCGACGCGGCATGCTACGGCGGCTCTGATTTTGCTAACGGGGGCGATGCCCGGGCCGAGCCGGTCCCCTGGCACGACCAGCCAGCGTCGCTCGCGCTGAATTTACCTCCATTGGCCACGCTAATCTTGCGATTGGACGGTACAGAAGCTCCACCGTGATCGGGGTAGCGCCCAGTTTATCAATCATTAGGGCGAAGCGGTCAATCATCGTGCTGAAACCCGACCAGCAGGCAAGCGAGGCCGAAATCCTCGCCCACGCGTGCGAGCGCATTGCCAGCTACAAGCTGCGAAATCGATTGATTCTTCGATGCACTGCCGCACACCCCCGGCAAGATTCTCAGAGCAATTCGGTGGACGGCGGGTGGGTGATGTCACGGCAAATGCGCGGCGCGGCGCGACAAGAGCGGC
>Ga0210399_10003833_pt1 | contig 11719 bp, 9 predicted proteins | sample IncBWC14MmetaG_FD_150865 | JGI IMG/M metagenome (GOLD analysis project Ga0210399, IMG submission 150865) | Forest soil microbial communities from Barre Woods Harvard Forest LTER site, Petersham, Massachusetts, United States - Inc-BW-C-14-M | ecosystem: Environmental > Terrestrial > Soil >...
GAACCCGCCCTTGGCGCCCACCGGGACGATGACGGTGTTCTTCACCTGCTGTGCCTTCATCAATCCCAAGATTTCCGTGCGGAAATCTTCCCGACGGTCCGACCAGCGGATGCCGCCGCGGGCGACATAGCCCATGCGCAGGTGCACGCCTTCCATGCGCGGCGAGAATACGAAGATCTCGAACAGCGGCTTGGGCAGAGGCAGTTCCCGCAATTGCTGGCTTTCGAGCTTGAAGGACAGATATTCCTTGAGCTGACCCGAAGGGTAGGGCTGGTAGGCATTGGTGCGCACGGTGGCGGACAGCGCATTCCACAGGGCGCGCAGGATTCGATCCTCGTCCGAACGGGTCACGTCCTCGAGTGCGGAAAGAATGGACCGGCCGAGGCGCGCGAGAGTCTTCAGCCGCGTTGCCGCAGCTTGCTGCGGGTCGAACCGCGCGCCAAACAGGTCGGCGAGCAGCCTGGAAATGTGCGCGTTGTTTTCCAGCACTTGCGCAATGTAGCCCTGACTGAAGGGCAGGCCGGTTTGCAGCAGATAGCGGCAATACGCACGCAGTACCGTGACCATGCGCCACGGAATTCCCGCGGAGAGGGTCAGTTGATTGAAACTGTCGCTGTCCATGCGGCCGGTCCACACGGCGGTGATGGCATTCTTGATTTCGCGATCCAACGCGTCGAAGGCAATCGCAGGCGCAGCCTGCATCACGAGCTCCAGATCTTGAATCCATGCGCGACGGCCGCCCGCGAAGTCCAGTGAGTAGGGCCGCTCTGCGATCACTTTCAGTCCCATGTTCTCGAGCATGGGCAAGAGATCGGAGATAGGGATTGCATCCTGGGCGCGGAAAATCTTCAGAAAGAACTTTTCCTTGCGCTTCGGATCCGGTCTATAGATGTCCAGATGCAGCCGCGCAGGCTCTTTTTCCATGGCTTCCAGGAAGGAGACGTCAAGAGCGGCGGCGTCTCCTGAAAAGTCCTCGGTGTAGGCGGCTGGAAAAGCCTGCGCATATCGGTCGAAAAGCTGCAGGGCGTACGCTTCGTCGAACCGGGCCAACAGCGAGGTCTTGAAGGAGTCGAGCCACGACCGCACGGCTGCGGCCACACGGCGCTCCAGAATATCCGCATCCGCCAAAGGCTTCTCGCTCGGCGCGGTGCGGGCAACGATATGAATTCGTGCCAGATTCGATTCCGCGATCTGTACCTGAGATTCCATGCTGAAGGCGGAAAACCCGTCGCGTATCACGCGCTCGATCCGCTGGCGCACTTGCGTGTTGTATTTCTCGCGCGGCACGAACACCAGGCAGGAGTAGAAGCGGTGAAACGGATCGCGGCGCAACAGCACACGCACGCGCGGTCTCTCCTGCAGTCCGAAAATTCCCGTGACGATGCGATTGAGCTCCGCGACGCTGGCTTGGAACAACTCATCCCGCGGAAAGGATTCCAGGATGTGCTGCAGTGCTTTTCCATCATGGCTGTCCGGCGCCAGCGCAAAGTGTTCCGCCACTTGCGCGACCTTCTGGCGCAACAGGGGGATCTCCCGCGGGTTGCTGTTGTAAGCGGCGGAAGTCCACAGACCCAGAAAGCGCCGTTCGCCGATCAAGCCTCCCTTGGCGTCGAATTGTTTGATGCCGACATAGTCGAGATAGCCGGGTCTATGCACCGTGGACAGCGAATTCGCCTTGGTGACCAGGCTCAAGGAGCGAGAGCGGCTTTGCCTCCTGATGTCGCTCGGCAAAACGCGCGTCGTGCTCTCAGTCTTTCTGTGACCCGGGCGCAAGATGCCCAGTCCCGTGGATTTGATTGCTTCCAGGGTTTCGCGTCCTTTGCGGCCCTGCAGCCGGTATTCGCGATAACCCAGAAAAGTAAAATGACGATTTTCCATCCACTCGAGAAGGGCGCAAGTCTCGCTCAATTCCGACGCATCGACACGCGCACTCATCGAACTCAAATCCTGCGCGGTGCTGCGCACGGCATTGCGCATGCGCCCCCAATCCGCGCATGCCACGCGAACGTCGCGCATGCTGCGCTCGATTTGTGCGGCCAGCGCTTTCAGCGCCCCCGGATCGACGATGCGGTCCACTTCGACGTGCTGAAAGGATTCCAGGCGCTGCTTGGCAGTTTTCGACTCGCCGCGCTTTTGCAAAGCACTCAACGTGCCGGAGCGGTCGCGAGTGACTGCAAATATCGGATGCGCCAGGAAATGCAGTGTGAGCGAGCGTTCGGTCAGCGCCAAATTGACGGAGTCCACCAGGAACGGCATGTCGTCGTTGACGACATCGATGATGGTGTGCGGCGAGACGAATCCGTGTTCGCGCAATGTGGGGTTGAAGACGCGCACCAACGCCGTCCTGCGCCTGTGCATCGCAAACATCAAGTGCGACAGCGCGGCGCCGGCCAGTTCTTTCAGGTCCCGCTCGGCGAGGTCGTTCGAATCGACGTTGGCGAAGTAAGCCTGAAGAAAGCGCCGCCAATCCGCGCCGCGCATGAATTTAGGGGGACGAACGGGGCTTCGCAAGATCGCCGAGACGATGTCGCGATGTTGTTCCGATAAAACCTGGTACATTTCCTGATCTCTTTCGTGGCAGGCGCGAATTATGCCAGTTTCAGGGACGGTGTTGGCCTGCGAGGTAGTGCTGCGTCTGCATTTCGATGAGCCGGCTCGCCGCGCGTAAAAATTCCAATTGCAAGCGTTCGCCGTGATAGAGCGACCGGGGTGCGGCCGCGGCGGATATTACGACCTTCACATTGCGATCGTAGAATTCGTCGATCAGCATGATGAAACGGCGCGCGGTATTTTCGTCGTCGCGCGTGAACAGCGGAACGTTCGAGATGAACACAGTGTGATATAGGCGCGCGAGTTCGATATAGTCATTCTGACTGCGCGGTCCTTCGCAGATGTCGGTGAACTCGAACCAAACCATCCCCGCGCCGCTGGCCTGGGCCTCGATGGGCCGGTCTTCCACCGACAAGGTCGTCGGCCCCGAGGCGCTGCTGCCGGCCAGCGCCGAGAAACACTGCTCGAACTGCGCGGCGGTTGCCGGCAAGGTCGAATCCAAGTATGTGGGCGCCTGTTCCAACTGCCGCAATCGATAGTCGACGGGGCCACTCAAGTGCACCACGGCCGCATGGCTGGTAAGAAGATCGATTGCCGGCAGAAAGCGTGACCGTTGCAGGCCGTCTTTGTACAAATCCTGCGGTGCGATGTTCGAAGTGGCGACCAGCACCACACCGCGGCTGAACAGACCGGTGAAAAGCCCCGCGAGAATCATGGCATCGGCAATGTCTGAAACAAAAAATTCATCCAGGCACAACACCGAAAAGCGCGCAGCCAGCCGTTCTGCAACCGTTTCGAGGGGGTCGGTGCGCTTTTTGATGCTGCGCAACTCGCTGTGTACCTGACGCATGAAGCGGTAAAAATGTGTGCGCTCGCCCAAGCCTGCCGGCAGCGTGGAGTAGAACCAGTCCATCAGCATGGTCTTGCCGCGGCCGACGGCACCCCACAGGTACAGGCCGCGCAACGGCGACTCGGCTGTCTGTACGGAGAGCCGGCGCAACTGTGAGCGCAATATGTAGCCGATGGATTGAGATTGCTGCACAAGCCGGCCGCTCAAGTCATCGAGCCGCGCAGCGGCCTCCTGCTGGCTGGCGTTGAATTCCAGCCGATGCGCCGCAGTCTGTTCCCGCAGGCGCGAGGCGACCGACTTGCTTGCTGTGGCCAACCGACTCTTTGTTCTCAGAGGCTGTGGTAATTGGGGCCGGAACCACCTTCCGGTGGTACCCAGGTAATTTGACCGGCGTAAGGTTCCTTGATATCGCATGCCTTGCAGTGCACGCAGTTCGAGGCGTTGATCTGCAATTTTTGGCCGCCTTTGCCGTCGGCAATCATTTCGTACACGTTCGCGGGACAGAAGTTGGTGCAGGGGTTGCCGAAATCCGTGATGCAACGGGTTGCGCACAGCGAGGTGTCAGCCACATGCAAGTGCACCGGTTGGTTTTCATCGTGCGTGGTGGCCGCAAAGAACACCGAGGCGACCCGATCGCGCGGTGGCAGCTCTCGATCGCCCCACTGACGGTCGGGCGAGACGTAATCATCGAGTCGCTTGAGCGACGTGTCGTCCGCGTGATTGGCCAGAGTCCACGGCAGCCTGCCCATGGTGACTGTTTCCAATGCAAAATTTGCGGTGCCCAGCAGCAGCCCGCGGCGGAAACCGGGGCGGATATTGCGCACTTTATAAAGTTCGCGACCGCCCGGCGATTCACGCCAGCGCTTATCGAACCCGGCGCTGCTGCCGGTTTCCACGTAGTGCGCAGCGGCCGTCATGCCGGATCGGATGGCCTGATGAATGCCTTTGATTTTCGGCATATTGAGCGTGCCGCCGGCGTCTCCGACCAATAACGCACCGGGCATCTCCAGTGTGGGCATGGACTGATATCCGCCTTCGATGACGGTGCGTGCGCCGCCGGCAATGATCTCGCCGCCCTTTAACAGGCGCTTGACGTCAGGATGATTTTTCCATTGCTGAAATGCCTCGAAGGGTTTGAAACGGGGATCCGCGTAGTCCAGACCGACCACGAAGCCGAGGTACACCCGATCCTGGTTCAAATGATAGAGAAAGCTGCCGCCGTAAATGCCGTTATCGAGCGGCCAGCCGGCGCTGTGCTGAATGAGCCCGGGCCGCACCCGTCCGGGGGGCAACTGCCACAACTCCTTGAGCCCCAGTCCGTAAGTTTGCGGCGATTTACCGGCATCCAGCTTGTAGCGGGCAATCAATTGCTTGGAGGTGCTGCCGCGGCAGCCCTCGCAGAACATCGTGATCTTGGCGTGAATTTCCGGACCCAGTGCAAAATTCGGTCCCGGCCGGCCGTTCTTCTCGACGCCCATATCCCCGACGCGTACGCCCTTGACGGCGCCGGACGCATCGAACAGGGCTTCCGCGGCGGCGAAACCCGGAGATACATCCACACCCAGTTTTTCAGCTTCGGCGCCCAGAATCGGCACCAGTTGTCCAAGCGAGATGATGAGATTGCCGTGATTGTTCATCTGCGGTGGGGTCATCGGCGAGCGATAGCGCTTATGGCGTGTCATGAAGAAGAAATCGTCTCGAACGGCCGGAACGCAGATTTCGGGGGGATTCTCACGCCACTGAGGCAGCAGCTCATCCAGGGCAGCGGGTTCCATGACCGCACCGGATAGGGAGTGGGCACCTAAACTCGCCGCTTTCTCCAGCACGCAGATGCTCAAAGCCGGGTTGAGCTGTTTCAACCGGATCGCGCAGGCCAGCCCGGCGGGTCCCGCACCCACGATGGCAACCTCGTACTCCATGACATCGCGCTGATTTTCGCTCATCGAATTGACACCCAAAATCGGTATAACGCCCTGAAAAATGGCTGCTTAGTAGATCACAAACGGCCTCAAACCGGGGGCGACGTCCATCAGGCGGACAGCGGATGAGGGGATTTGACGACGAACGTCGCTTTACTCGTTGGGGACTACCATGTTGACAGGCCACGGACGCCGTCTTCCAGGATGGCCAATGGATTGGGCATGGCTTGGGCAAGGACGCCCGCCCCATTTAATCCTGGCGCCAGTTCTGATCCTGGCGCCAGTTCTAATCCTGGCGCCAGTTCGCTTTGCGCTTTTCAAAGAAGGCGCTGAATCCTTCCTGCGCTTCGCTCTGAACGCGAAGCCGCGCCAGTCGCGCGGCCATTCGAAGGGAGGCCTCTGCGCGTTCGGCCGCCGATCGGTGAGCGACATCGCGAACCAACGCCTTGGCCTGTGTCAAAGCGCCCGGTGCGCCTTTCAAGATCGCTTCCGAGATGCGATTGCAGGCCGCATCGAGTGCGTCAGCCGAGGCCACTTCATGGGCCAGCCCCATGTCCTTCAAGGTCGCGGCACTCATCGTTTCCGCGGTCAGAAAATAGCGCAGCGCAGCGCTTTCGCTGATTTTGCCGAGCACGAAAGGTGAAATCACTGCCGGAATGATGCCGAGACGGACCTCTGTGAAGGCGAATTTTGCGCCTTCGGCGACCACGACGATGTCGCAGGCCGCGATCAAGCCCAGCGCTCCCCCATAACCATCTCCATTGACCCGGGCCAAGGTGGGTTTCGGCCATGCATCCAACGCTCCCAAGAGGCTCGCCAGCTTTTCCGCATGCGCCAGGTTCTGCTGCTCGGAAGCCTGCGCCTGCGCTTGCATCTCACCCAAGTCCGCCCCGGCACAGAACACATTTCCCGCGCCGGTCAGCTGCAGCATGCGCACCGCCGGATCGGCGGCGCAGCGCTCGAGCGCGGTGCTCAACGCGCCGATCGTCGCGCCGTCCAAGGCGTTGCGTTTGTCCGGGCGATTGAGCGCGAGGTGCGCGATGCCGCCGGAAACCGCGATGGTGACCGGCGCGTCGGTGCTCACACGAGTTCGATGGCGATAGCGGTGGCCTCGCCTCCGCCGATGCACAGGCTGGCGATGCCGCGCTTCTTGCCGCGGGCCTTCAGCGCATACAGCAGCGTGGTCAGAATGCGCGCGCCGGTAGCGCCTATCGGGTGCCCGAGGGCGCAGGCGCCGCCGTTGACGTTCACCTTGGCGTGCTCCAGCGATAATTCTTTCATCGCGGCCATGGGAACGGCGGCAAAGGCTTCGTTGATTTCGTACAGGTCGACGTCCTTGGCCTGCCATTTCAATTGCGTGAGCAATTTCTGGATCGCGCCGATGGGCGCCAACGTGAACCATTCCGGCTCGCGCGCGAAACTGGTGTACCCGAGAATCCGCGCCATTGGTTTCAAGCCCTTCGAAGCGGCGAAAGATTCACGCGTCAACACCACGGCGGCCGCCCCATCCGAGATTCCGGAGGAACTCGCCGCCGTGACGGTGCCGTCCTTTTTGAATGCCGGCTTCAGGGTGGGAATCTTGGCGATATCGAGCGTGAAGGGTGTTTCATCTTTATCCACGACCACTTCGCCTTTACGGGTCTTGGCGCTCACCGGCGCAACCTCCGCCGTGAAGTCACCGTTGTTGACCGCGGCGACCGCGCGCCGTACCGACTCGGCGGCAAAGTCATCCTGGGCTTGGCGGGTGAATCCGTACTTCTCGGAAGTGTTGTCCGCGAAGCAGCCCATGAGCTTTCCATCCCATGGACTCTGCAGGCCATCGAAGAACATATGATCCAGCACTTCTTGGTGGCCCATGCGATAGCCCGCGCGGGACTTGGGCAGCAGGTACGGGGCGTTGGTCATGGATTCGATTCCACCGGCAACGACGACTTGAGCGCTGCCGGCCAGGATCTGATCGGCGCCCAGCATCACGGCGCGCATTGCCGATCCGCACATTTTGTTGACGGTGGTGCTGGGAACGCTGGTGGGCAATCCTGCGCCCAATGCCGCCTGACGCGCCGGTGCCTGGCCGATGCCGGCCGATAAAACGCAGCCTAAAATGACTTCGTCGACCTGAGACGCTGCCAAACCTGAATCGGCCAACGCGGCCTTGATCGCGGCGGCACCGAGTTGGGGGGCCGTGACTGAGGTGAGTGCGCCCTGAAAGGCGCCGACCGGCGTTCGCCTGGCAGCCAAGATAACGACAGGATCAGAATTCATATGCGTTCCCAAGGGTTGCGAACCGAGCAGTATAACCGCGGCGCACGAAATTACGGCGCCAGCGGGTCTCCCACCGATCTGGCGATCAGTTCCCGGCTTTTCAAGCGAGCCTCGTCGGCCGAGAGGACGGCGAGAATCTCCACCCGGATGGGTAGCCGGCGAATGGTCCGACCCCCGGGGGGCATCACATCGCGGGTGCCATGGATGGCCACGGCCACCACCGGCATTTGCGCGCGCGCCGCGGTGGTAAACGCTCCGCCGAGAAATTTACCGATCTGCCGGGTTTCGTCGAATGTGCCTTCCGGGAAGAACATCAAGGACTGACCGGTGGCCGCCAGCTTTAGAACCCGGCGCGCATCGGTCGCGCTCTTGTGCCGGTTGAATCGTTCGACGAACTGCGAGCCCAGACGCCGCAGCAACAGGCCGGCGAGCGGTACGCGCACCATTTCCTTCTTGATGACGAAGGCAAATTCCGGCGGCAGAGCTGCCACGATTGCAATGGCGTCAATGTAACTGGCGTGATTGGCCACCACCACGCACGGAGTCTTCGGCAGGCGTTCCAAACCGACGACCGCGAAGGGAATGCCCGATAGGCGCAAGAACACCCGTCCGACCATACCGGCTACCACCCGGCGCTGACGCAGGCCGGGCAGGAACATATTGATCGCCAACACGGCCAACCCCAAGGCCGTGAAACTCACGAGACAGTACGCCGCATACGGTAAATTCAGAATTGCGGGCCACCCTGAATGCTTCACTTCTGTGATCTGGTTCTCCTTATGTTAATACTTGAGAGTACTGTGATTCTGGTCACGCCGACCTCAAAGCACCCCTCGCATACTGAGGACTGATAGCGCGGACAGCACTATTTCGTGCGTAACCCCTCGCGAGAAAATATGGCGACGGCTCTTAAGCGGACGGTTTATACACGCACCTCGGGCGCAGCGGTACCTGTCGTCCGCGAGGCGGCGGATCCGGCCCTGCAACGCTTTCTGGATGCGGTGTGGATGGAGCGCGGTCTTTCCGCCAATACCTTGGCGGCATACCGTGCCGATTTGACCGCGCTGGCCCGATGGCTGGAGGAGCGCGACAGCGCCCTGCTCAAGGCCACGCGCATCGAATTGCTGGGTTTCATTGCAGCTCGTGTCGAGGGCGGTTCCCGTCCGCGATCGACCGCCCGGCAATTATCGAGCTTCCGCCGATTCTTTCGGTACATGATTCGTGAGGGATTGATTGCGCTGGATCCGACGGCGCAGATTGCGATGCCGAAAATCGGCCGATCGCTGCCGAAATCGCTCACCGAGGCCGAGGTGGATTCCTTGCTGGAAGCCCCCACCGTGTCCGAGCCGTTGGGACATCGTGACCGCACCATGCTCGAGGTTCTCTACGCGACGGGTCTGCGAGTTTCCGAACTGGTCAGCCTGAAGCACAATCAAGTGAATCTGAATCAAGGCGTCATGCGCGTCATCGGCAAGGGCAACCGCGAGCGCTTGATTCCGCTCGGCGAGGAAGCGGTCAAGTGGCTGCAACAGTTCATGCAGGGTCCGCGCGTCGAAATCTTGCTGGAACGCCAGACGGATTATTTATTCCCGACCCGCCGCGGGGACCGTATGACGCGCCAGGCTTTCTGGCACATCATCAAGCGCTATTCCAAGAAGGCCGGCGTCGAGAAGGAACTCTCACCGCATACGTTGCGCCACGCCTTCGCGACACATCTATTGAATCACGGCGCGGATCTGCGCGTGGTGCAGATGCTCCTGGGTCACAGCGATCTTTCGACGACCCAGATCTATACTCATGTCGCGCGCGAACGCCTGAAAGACCTGCACTCCCAGCATCACCCGCGCGGCTGACGCGCCCAAGCCAGGGCCGGCGGTCTGCTAGAATTGGGTGAACCTCCTCGATTCGCGGAGGTCGAATCGATTTAGCTTCCGGAGCCCCTGCATGTTGCGATACGTCGCTGCCTTAACCGTGATTCTTTGCGCCTTGCAACCGTGCGCGCGCGCCGCGAATCCCGCGACCGCGAGTCCCGAGCAGCCGGCCACCGATCCCCGCGCCGCCTTGCTCAAGCTGTTGCCGGCGGGTTCCAAGCTCGAGGATTTGAGGCCATCGCCGATTGCGGGCATCTATGAGTACGCGCAAGGCGCCGAAATCAGCTACTTGACCGCGGACGGCAAGTACTTCATCGACGGCAATCTGTACGACATGAAATCGCGCGACAACCTGACCGAGGCGCTGCGCACGCGTGCACGCGTCGCGTTGATCAATGCGGTCCCGGAATCGGAGATGCTGATTTTCTCGCCCGCGAATCCGAAATACACGATCACTGTTTTTACCGATGTCGATTGCCAGTATTGCAGGAAACTGCACAGCCAGATGGCAGAGATCAACCGCCTTGGCATCCGCGTTCGGTACATGTTCTTTCCGCGCACCGGACCCGGGACCGAGAGCTGGAAGAAGGCTGAAGTCGTCTGGTGCTCCCCCAATCGCAACGATGCCCTGACTCGCGCCAAGGCCGGCGCCGCGCTCGACATGAACAAGATCTGTGCGCCGACGCCGGTGAAGCGCGAATATGAATTGGGCGAAAATATCGGGGTTCGCGGCACGCCCGCCATCGTCACGGAAAACGGCGATTACATTTCCGGCTACATGGAGCCGCGCGAGCTGTTGGATCAGCTCAAAGAGTTTCAGGTGGCGAAGCGCTGAGGCCTGGTGCGCGGCCGACCCGCGGCGGCGCAGCCTTGGCCGATGGCGCGATTCAACGCTCCAGAAGCTTGACCTTGTCCTTGACGCCTTCCCATTGCTTGGCGTCTGCAGGCGCCTCTTTCTTTTCGCTGATGACCGGCCACTTCTTGGCAAGTTCTGCGTTCAATTCTTTGAAATTTCCCTGGCCGTCCGGTATCTCTTCCTCGGAATAGATAGCCTCGACCGGACATTCCGGCTCACACAATGTGCAGTCGATGCACTCATCGGGATCGATGACCAGAAAATTGGGTCCTTCGTGGAAACAGTCGACGGGGCAAACCTCGACACAATCCATATATTTGCACTTGATGCAGCTTTCGGTGACCACGAACGCCATACTGAAGCCTTCTCTTACTCAGTTAATCGTTAATACTATTCTGCCACAGCCGGAAAGCCCGTTGGCGGCACGGAGCAGCGCCGCGCCGCCGCGTTCATGCGACCGCCTCACGGCGTTGAACGGCTTTTCAGCTCGGTGAAATGATGCTCTTGGCGCCCGGCGCTGCGGTCGGCGAAGTATTGCCGCAATGCGTATTCACCGCTGGCAAACGCGAGTTCCGACCACGGAACGTGCGCTTCATCGTACAAGGCGACCTCCAAACTCTCAGGCCCCGGCGCGAATTTCGGCTCGAGCAGCTTGGCTCGAAACATCACGTGGACCTGGTTGGCGCGCGTCACGTTCACAACCGCCAGCAATGAACCGACCTCAACCACCGCCAGTGCCTCTTCGTGACATTCGCGCGCCGCCGCCTGCTGCATGGTTTCGCCGTTCTCCATGAATCCGGCCGGCACGGTCCAAAACCCGCGCCGCGGTTCAATTGCCCGGCGGCACAGTAATATCTGGTTCTGCCACTCAGGCACGCACCCCAGAACCAAAAGCGGGTTCTTGTAGTGCACCATATTGCAGCTGGTGCACACAAAGCGCGGCAAATGATCCCCGGCGGGGATCTTGGATTCGACGGGTGAGCCGCAATTGCTGCAGAAATTCAAGAGTGATCCATTCAAATAAAATCTGGTGCCCGAAGAGGGAGTAAGCACTAACCGGTCACCAAACGCTGAAAAACTAGTACTTCCTTCATTTTAGACCCATCATGTGGTACAAAGTGCGTGGTACAGAGCACCTGGAGACCACCTGATGAAAGAACATCTTCACCTGCGCAGAAAGACTTGGTTCGTCCGTCTCGCAGTACCCCAACACTTACGGGCCGCTGTAGGGCGTCGCGAACTCATCCGCACGACCAAGACAGGCGACCTCGCCACGGCTAACCGACGAAAGAGCGCCATTCTAACTGACTTGCAGCACCAGCTAAACGCCGCTCGGATCAACCGCGAATTATCCCCCGAGTCCGCTGACTTTGTGATAGCTGCCGCCCGTGAGGCGCGCGAAGCTGTCACC
>Ga0210399_10003836_pt1 | contig 11717 bp, 8 predicted proteins | sample IncBWC14MmetaG_FD_150865 | JGI IMG/M metagenome (GOLD analysis project Ga0210399, IMG submission 150865) | Forest soil microbial communities from Barre Woods Harvard Forest LTER site, Petersham, Massachusetts, United States - Inc-BW-C-14-M | ecosystem: Environmental > Terrestrial > Soil >...
TTGCGCTGCCAGGTCGGACAACCGGTGCCGTGCGGCCACCGCGATGGCGTGCCCCTGAGCACGCTCAGGCTTTGCGCTAGCGCGCGGCTGGTGGTGGAGGCAGCGAGCGGAGGGGTCGCTCAAGTGATTGCCCGCGCGATGACGGTGCTCGACAAGGCGGCTTGGCTTGGAGCTCGTCGATGACCTCGGTTGAGGCGGTCCTGGCACCGCGCAGCGATCCGTCGGAGCTCATCGGGCTCGCCAGTCTCGCCAAGCATGCGTTCGACGGCGGCGACTTGGGACCGATGAGCTCGGACCTGATCCGCCGGATGATCGCAGAGCCGGAGAACGCCGCCGTGCTGATGGACCTCGCGACCATCGAGCACCTCTACGGCAATCGAGGGGACGCGCTCGACCTGCAGCGCCGCGCCCTCGAGCGCCGGTGCATCTATCGCCGGCCCTCGGCGATGCCGGGCCAGAACGAGCTTCGCCTGCTCGCCTTCATGGCGCCCGGCGACTTCATGGCGAACACGCCTCTGGAGTTCCTCCTGGACGGCTCGAACGTGCGGCTCGACATGCTCTACGTCGTGCCAGGTGCTCCGCAGCCGGAAGCGGTGCCGGACCACGATCTCGCCTTCGTGGCCGTGGGCGAATCCGACGAGAACCAGAGCCTCCTCCGCGCGCTCGAGCCGGTGGTCCGCACCTGGCCGCGCCCGGTGCTCAATGCGCCCGAGCGGATTGCCCAGCTGTCGCGTGAAGGGACATGGGAGCTGCTGCGCTCGGCCCCGGGCATCGCAATCCCGCCAACCTTGCGCCTCGCGCGCGAGAGGCTCGCTCGGCTCGCCAGCGAGGGTGCGGCGATCCAAGGTACTCGCGACACACAGTTCCCGATCATCGCGCGGCCGATCGGCTCGCATGCGGGTCAAGGGCTTACCAAACTTGAAACGCCCGCGGCGGTGCTGGTCTATCTGCGGGCGCGGCCCGAGCCCGAGTTCTACGTCGCGCGCTTCGTCGACTATCGCGGCGCCGACGGGTTGTTCCGGAAATACCGCATCGTCTTGATCGATGGCCGGCCCTATGCCTGCCACATGGGCGTCTCCGAGCACTGGATGATCCACTACCTCAACGCCGGCATGCGCGAGAGCGCCGGCAAGCGCGCCGAGGAGGCGCGCTTCATGGCGGAGTTCGACCAGGATTTCGCGCGGCGCCACGCGCGGGCCTTGGACGCGCTCGCCAAGCGCGTGGGCCTCGACTACTTCGGCATCGACTGCGGCGAGACGCCCGAGGGCGAGCTGCTGATCTTCGAGGCCGACGTCGCCATGATCGTCCACGCCATGGACCCCCCGGACCTCTTCCCCTACAAGGGACCGCAGATGCGCAAGGTGTTCGATGCCTTCCGCGCCATGCTCGAGAAGGCTGCAGAGCGGCCCTCGCCAAGCATTCCTGCCCGCCTCGCTGCGCGGAATTAACAAAATTCAGGTTTCGAGCGCAGCAGCATCGTCCGCCTGAACTGTCCTATCCCGCGGGCGTAGAGGGGCCTGAACAATCGGGAGCGCCGGCCGCCACGAACAACGGGCGGCGGAGGCACTGAAACCTAGTCGCCGGACTCGCCGAACCGGCTGGCCTCGAAGAGAAACCAAACGCGCCCCTCGGCCTCGTCGATCCAGGTCTCGAGCAGACTGGCGCTGGCCACATCTCCATACTCGTCACACAGCCCGTGCGCCTGGCGGATGCGTGCGGTCAACTGGACATTGTCCTCGCGCAATTCCGCCAGCATATCGAGCGGCGTGACGTATTCCGCATCGTTATCCAGGATGCGCTGCAGGCGGGCGATGTGGCTGACCGACCGCAGCGTCGTCCCGCCAAGTTTTCGAACGCGCTCTGCGATTGCGTCAGTCGTGGCAAAAATCTGACCGGCCTGCTCGTCCAGTAGAAGATGATAGTCTCGGAAATGCGGACCTGAGACATGCCAATGAAAGTTTTTCGTCTTCATGTACAAGCCCAACATGTCGGCGAGCAGCGCGTTGAGCGCGCCGGAAATGTCGCGCACGGCGTTGGGCTCAAGATTGCCGGGAGTGTGGAGTGGTGCCGCCCTCCGGGCCTGCGCGTTCTTAACGTCCATGGTCCAATGCTCCTCTTCGAAAAGCTGTAACTGCGTCACGTGGGGCAGGCCGTTTGCGCCTGCAGGGCTCGCGCCCAGATCTGCGCGGTCCTCTGGCCGAGGGCATCCATCGTGGCCTTGAGGGTCTCTGTCTCGATGACCTGCAGCACTTTCAGGCGTTCCGCATTGTCGGGGGCGACCGTATTGTCGGGGGCGACCGTGCCTAGGAGCGCCTGAAGGGGAAAGCTTGATCCCGTGCCGGAAAGCAGCAGATCGATCAGCGCGGCGACGATCCCGCACCAGGCTGAGTGCGTCCTGGGCTTTTCCTGGTTTAGTATCAGGAGCGCATCGCTGATTAGCTTGGCGGTCTGTCCCGACCCGGCCGATCCTATATAGGCGACCTTCTGAGAGAACGTCTTGAAGAGGGGTGTCAGCCGTTCAGCGACGGCTTTATCGCCCCCCACGATGGTTGTCAGTTGCCGTGCCAAAGCGCCGGGGTGGCCGCGGCTAACCGGAGCATCCAGCACGGCTATGCCGCGCTCCGCGCCGCGCGCCGCCAGCTCGATCGCGAACTGAGGAAGTCCGGTTCCGTGATTGATGATAACCGAACCCGGTTTGAGGCTTGCCCAGAGTCCACCGGAGCCAAGGACTTCCTGAATGTCGCAACCTTCTTCCAGGCAGATCGAGACGACGTCGCTCGCCGCACCGAGCTCAGCGATGCTCTCGTGCGCGATGTATCGAACGCCCCCGAGCGCCTCAAGGGATTGGGGCCGCCGAGCCCACACGTGCAACGTGTAGCCGGCTTCCGCGATGGCGCGCGCCATCGGGGCACCCTGGTCGCCCAGCCCTATCCAACCGACTGCGGCAATCGTGGTTGAGCCATTCATGGCGATCGTCCTTTTTTGCTCCTTCGGGATCGAGCCGCGTGGCGGACTCCGAATCACGCCGGGAGATCGGTGGAGACGTCCCACAGCCGCTCAGGTGGCGTTGGGGCAGAATGCGCCGCTGATAAGGCACTCTACCCACGGCGGACGGATTGATTCCTTGGGCTGGTACTGAATTCTTCTGAAGACCTGCTTGGCGCCTTGAGATGCTCGCGACCGCGTAGGAATCACTGGGGCGTGGGCCCTGGCCGTCCGGTGCCGGACCGGGCTAAGCGGCTGGGTTGAACAACGCGCCTCCGAAAGCACCCTGGCGGCGCCGGGACGATACCGTCGCACGGCGGCGACACGGTCTCGTGAGGAGAAGCCCATCGGAGCCTTGATCCTTGGCACGCTGACGAATTTCTGAATAGATCTGAAGGGTTCTGAAGCGGGGCTCGAAGATGCGTACACAAGGCCAACGACCGGTGTACGAGTCTGGCGAGTGGGAGGTCGATCTCGCTCGGCGGGAACTGCGGACCCGCGGGGTTCCCGTCCCGATTGGAGGTCGCGCTTTCGAGATCATCGGGGCTCTGGTTCAGTCGGCCGGTGACCTCGTCACCAAGGACGACCTCATGACGCGCGTATGGTCGGGCGCGATCGTCGAGGAAAATACGCTCCAGGTTCATGTATCCGCGGTTCGCAAGGCGCTCGGCCCGCATGGGCGAATGCTGAAGACGGTGTCCGGTCGTGGCTATCGCCTGCTCGGCACCTGGACGGTCCGGCAGGAGAGCACACCGGACGATCCAATTGCTCTCCCGCAGATGCGAATGCCCACCCAGCCATTTCTCACCAATTTGCCCGGGACGGCATCCGAATTGGTCGGCCGAGAGACTGTCGCGCAGCATCTGCGGGACCTGCTATCCGCCTATCGGGCGGTGACGCTGACCGGACCCGGTGGGATCGGGAAGACCGCCCTGGCGCTGGACGTTGCGCGCAGCCTGTTCCCGACCTTTCAAGGCGACGTTTGCCTTGTCGAGCTGGCTTCGCTGTCGGATCCCGGTCTGGTGCCGTCCAGGGTTGCGGGCGCCATCGGCCTGAAGCTGGGCGGCGGTGACGAGATTTCCGCGGAGTCCGTCGCTCGGGCCATCGGAGGAAAGAAGCTCCTGCTGGTGCTCGATAGCTGCGAGCACGTCGTAGACGCGGCGGCCGGGGTGGCGGAAACGGCCTTGCGCCTGTGTCCGCGCACGTCCGTGCTTGCAACAAGCCGGGAGGTGATGCGGATCGAGGGCGAGTACGTCTATCGCGTGCCTGCGCTGGATGTGCCGCCCCTCAATCAGCAGGAGCCGGAGACTGTCCTTGGACACAGCGCCGTGCAGCTGTTCGTCGCCAGGACAAGCGCACTGCGCTCGGAGTTCTCGCCCGACGGAGAGAGACTTCCAGCGATTGCCGCGATCTGTCGGCGCCTCGACGGCATCCCGCTCGCCATCGAGTTTGCGGCCGCTCGCGCTGCCACGCTCGGGGTCCGGCAGGTTGCCTCACGGCTCGACGATCGTTTCGGGTTGCTGACCGGGGGACGTCGAACGGCGCTGCCGCGGCATCAGACGCTCCGTGCAACGCTCGATTGGAGCTATGAACTGCTGCCTGAGACCGAACGCTGCCTGTTGCGCCGATTGGCGGTCTTCTCCGGTGGGTTCACGCTCGAGGCGGCGAGTGCCGTCATGAGCGATATCGGCAATGTCGCGTCGGCTATCGTGGAAGGTATCGCGAATCTCGTCGCCAAGTCGCTTGTGGCATTCGATGCATCGGCGCCGGTCCGCCGCTGGCGGCTGCTCGAGACGATACGGGCCTATGCGCTCGAAAAGCTTGCGGAGAGTGGTGAAGCCGAACACTCGGCGCGACGTCACGCGGAATTCTTTCGGGATCACACCGCGCCCGCCGCACCCGGCTCCCAATCAGAGCCCACGATCGACGACATGGCCCGCTATGTCCGAGAGATCGACAACGTTCGAGCGGCGCTCGATTGGTCCTTCTCTCCGGGCGGAGATTCGGCGACCGGCGTGGTTCTTACGGCCGCCTACGCGCCGGTGTGGTTGCATTTCGAGTTGATGGCCGAGTGCCGTGAGCGTACCGAGCGCGCACTGGAGAGCCTCGATCCCGATTTGAACGGGAATGCGCCGCTCCGGATGCAGCTGCACATTGCGCTTGGCGTCGCGCTGACATTCACGATGGGGGCGGTCGAAAGGATCGGGATGGTTTTGGCCAAGGCACTCGAGGTCGCCGAGAGTCTGGATGACTCGGATGCCCAGCTGCGGACGCTCTGGTGTCTCTGTGCCTTATACTGGGACATCGGCGATTGTCGCGCGGCGCGCTCGACCGCGGAGCGGTTCTCACGCGTCGCCCATCGCACCGGCGACCCCGCGGCCGTCCTGGTCGGGGACCGACTCATCGGGACCACGCTGCAGACCGGGGGCCAACAGGGCGAGGCTCGCCGATGCTTTGAGCGTGTACTCGAGCTCTATGTCGCGCCGAAGGATCGACGGGACATGAACTGGTTCCAATTCGATCAGCGTGTGCTGGCCCGAGCGATGTTGGCCCGGGTGCTCTGGCTGCAGGGCTTCTTGGATCAGGCCAAAAACCAAGCCCAGGCGAGCCTCGAAGAGGCACAAGCCACGCCTCACGTGGCGTCGCGGCTCTACGCGCTTTTCTTTGCCGTATTTCCTGTCTCGGTCATGACCGGAGACCTCGTTGCCGCCGAGCGGGCTGTGGCGATGTTAATCGACTTTGCCACCAGGCACAACGCGACCTACTGGATGAATTTGGGGCGTTGTCTGGAAGGAAAGCTGCTGATAGAGCGCACCGAATTCGGGTCGGGTTCGGCCCGGCTGCGAGCCGCGCTGGAAACGTGCGATCGAACCGGGTGGACCGTGAGTTACCCGGAATTCCTGGGCGTGCTTGCGGAAGCTTTGGGTCGGCTTGGAGAACGCACCGATGCCCTCGCTACGGTCGAGAGAGCACTGGCGAGGACGAACCGCGGCGGAGAGCGCTGGTACGCTTCTGAGCTCACTCGCATCAAGGGCGAGTTGCTGCTCCAGGAAGCGGGAGATCAGTCCATCGCGGCGGCCGAGGGACTCTTCTTGGAAGCGCTCGAGGTAGCGCGACAACAAGGTGCCCTGTTCTGGGAATTGCGGGGCGCCCTGAGCCTTGCCCGCTTAAGAGTAAGGCAGGATCGGCGCGGCGATGCGCGACGCACTCTCGCGCCGGTCTACGAACGGTTCACGGAAGGCTTCAAGACCGCGGATTTGCGGTCCGCGAAGGCGCTCCTTGATTCGCTGCCGCCAAGTCGTACTAGCGGGGCGCGATGAGGCGGCGCCCCCGTGTCCAGCGACACGTCAAGCGCCCCGCCCCGTCCTCGATCCAACCGCATTCGAGCGTTGCTGCCTTCTTTGGCGCGGGTGCGGCGCGGCCGACCGAGATTGGGCCGGCGAGAAGCCGGTCGAGCGGGCTCGGAATCCCCACCCGGCCGCGCTCCACGGCATGCACCAGCATCGTCCGAAACGAACGGCCAACGGCCGCGAGCGTCACCGAGACGAGGGCTGCGAAGACGACGATGAAGAGCCGGATCTCGTCCGGGCGAAGGGTCAGGGCAAAGGTGTCGAACATGGCTCACCTCCTTGAGCCGCCGCTCGCAGGCGGTGGAGGGTGAGCCGCTGCGCTTAGCCTAGAGCCGCGCCGCGGGTCACCCGACCGGCCACGCGGGCGCGGATCGGGTCGCTTGAAGTTGCCGCGGCATCGACACGCGTCGCTGCGGCGGATCTAGGATGGCTTTCCATTGGCCTCACGGCTTCATTGGAGAACACAAGCACCGCGCGGGGAAATAGGCGCGTCGTGATCGCACGTCAACCGCAGAGTCGATCCCAGCAAAAGTTATTTTGCATACGCGTCATGCGCCCGCGCGCCCGCACTCAAAATGCGATGCCGGTTCGGACGCCCACGACCACCGCATCGCCGATCGGACGAGTGTGCGTCGGATCGGTCGGGTCCGGCACGTGGCCGCCGGGATGGAAGATGACTTGCAGATCCGGCTGGACGGTCCACCAAGGCGTCAGCTGCGCACGATAGGTGAGCTCCAGCGCCATCTCGTAGTCGCGCACCGGATGGCTCGTGCCGTTGAAGACGTTGAGATCGCGGTCGAGGCTGCTCGCGGCGTCGCTGATGTGCGCATAGGCGAGGCCGAGGCCGAGGACGTCGTCGCCCCGGCTGGGCAGCAGGCCTTTGTAGTTGACACCGCCATCGGCATAGAAATCGACCTCGTTTCGGTCCGATGGGCTGCCGGAGAGGCGCAGGAACACGCCGAGCCCCTGGTCCTTGCTCTCGGGCGCGCGCCAGACCAACTGGTCGACGACCGCATAGAGCCCGTAGTCGCCGCGGTGCTGCCCCGGCACACCCGAGCTGGCGGAATTCGCCAGAGACAGCCCGGCGGCGTCGAACCGCTGATCGGCGAACTGGCCTGAGTGGTACCAGCCGCCGAGCTTGTAGGTGCCGGGAAGGCCGGTCGCGTCTTTCTCCTGATTGAGCGCGTAAGCCCCCTCGACGATGGCGAAGGCATCGTCATTGACGCGAAAGGACGTGCCACTGGGGTCCCGCGATTGCGGCGTTCCCTGTCCGCGACCCGCGGGATCGCCGTTGAACACCGCCGCCATCAACGACAGCTGGTCGGTCGGCTGGAGCTTGACGCGCACGCCCGGCGTCGAGAGCGGATAGGACGGGCCGCTGCTCGGGAGGTCGGTCGTGGTGATCCCCGGCCAGCCAAAAGTCGAATTCACGAACAAGCTGGCGTACTGGCTGATGATGAACTCCTCATCGGCCGCGAGCTGACCGATCCGGACCGACACCAGATTGCTCCACAGATGCTGCTCCAGCCACAGGTCGAAGAGCCGCGTCGAGCGCTCGGCCTCGATGCCGCTCGCCACCAGGAGATTGTTGCCGAGGTCATTGGCGGAGAGGCCGCGGCCATGGATCTGATAGGCGTTCGCGTGGACGGTGGCACCCGACCAGCCCGCGATTTTCTCCAGGTCGAGAGTGAGCAGCAGCTCCAGGCTGCCCTCATAAATAGCGCCTCGGCGCACGCCACCGGTCGGGTTGCCGAGGATCTCGCCGATGTAATTGGCGCCGAGCTGCACGCCGCGAGTTTCCCAATCGGTGCGGATGCCGCCCCAATCGCCGGTGAGCAGGTCGCGCTCCCAGAAGCCGCCCGCATGCGGGCTCTGCGGCGGTTGCTGCTCATCGGCCGCAGGCGCCGCCGGGGCATCTTGCGCGGCAGCGCAGGACGCCCAGCCCAGCAGCGCCGCCGCAATTGCGACAGCGCCAAGCCCCCATTCCCCCCGCATGGCGCGCCCTTTTCGGTTGCTTTCTAGTTGCCGGCGCCGAGCGCAAGCTCGACGATGCGCACCAGCACCAGGCCACCCGCTACGACGAGATAGGCGCGCAGCACGATCATCCACACCCGGCTGGGCAGGCCGAGGCGCATCGGCGCCAGTCGGTCGAGCGGCGGCATCCGCCAGCTGTCTTGCGCGGTGCGCTCGACACATCCTTCGGTCCGCTCGCCCCGGCGACGGCGAAGACCCTCGCCGAGCAGGAACGCGACCAGTCCCACCAGGCTGCCGCCCACGAGGATTTCGACGATGACATCGCCGCTCATATCGGGGTAAAGCACGGAAGCGGTCAAGATGATCGAGAGCATCACCAGCACGGCGATCACGGCGCCCGTGAACAGGTTGACGCCGCGGCTGTTGACCCAGGGCCCAAGGACCGCCTTGTCGTTGCAAAGCAGCAGCAAGAATACCGTGGCGCTCGGCAGCAGCACGCCCGCGAGCGTCTGCACCGCGTTGGTGAGCAGACCCAGCGGCGTCCCCGGCGTCAGCACCAAGGCCGCCGCGACGAGAATGAGCCCGCCATAAACGGCGTAGAACCCCTTGGCGTCGGTCGGCTTGCGGTGCAGCGAATGCCGCAGCGACAACACGTCACCGATCGCATAGGCCGTCGAGAGCGACACCGCGCAGGCCCCGATGATGCTGGCATCGATGAGGGCGAAGGCGAACAGCACCCCGGGGACCTGGCCGACATATTTCTGCAGACCGGCGGCGACGCCGCCCGCATCGGTGAAATTGCCGAATTCCGCTTGGCCTGCGAATGCCGCGGCGCAGAACGCCATCATAGCGATGGCGCCGACCATCACAAGCGCGATGCCGATCCAGAGGTCCATGCGCTCGTAGCGGATGAAGCGCGGCGTTATCCGCTTGTCGATCACGTAGCTCTGCTGGAAGAACAGCTGCCACGGAGCCACCGTCGTGCCGACGATCGCGATGATCAGCAGCATAACGTCGCTGAGCTTGCCGTCCACACCGAGGTCGGGCAACCGCGGCACGACGAGATCGCGCGCCACTTGGCCCAGCGGCGGATGAGCCAAGAGATAGATCGGCACGAGCAAAAGGCTGCCGAAGCAGAGCAGAAGCGCGAACCGCTCGAAGCGCCGGAAATTTCCGGTGCTCGCCGCGACCATGATGACCACGGCGGCGGCAATGACGCCCAGCTCCTTGTTGAGGCCGAGGTAGTCGAGCGCCAGGCTGATGCCGATGAATTCCGTCACGATGGTGAGGGCGTTCAGCAGGAACAGGTCGATCACGCTGAAGGCGCCCCAGAACTTGCCGAAGCGCTCCAGGATCAGCCGCGCGTGGCCGACGCCGGTCACCGCGCCCAGCCGCAGCACCATCTCCTGGTTGACGTAGAGCACGGGAACCAGCAGGAGCAGCGTCCACAGCAAGGTCGTGCCGTAATTCTGCCCGGCCTGGGTGTAGGTGCCGAAGGCGCCGGCATCGTTGTCGCCCACCATGACGATGAGTCCGGGTCCGAGGATCGCCAGCAACGTCTTGAGCTTCGCCCACCAGCCGATGCGCGGCGCGATGTCGCCCTGCAGAATCGTGCCCAGCGCGCCTTTGATGTGCCCGACATGGAGCTCGTCGAGATGGGCGCTGCGCTGCTCCGGTGCGCGCAGGCCGTTGATCGGCTCATTCACCATGGCCATGATGGCCTCCTTGACTCAAAAGAATTGAAGATCTCGTGGCTTTGACCGGCCGCGTCCGGTTCGAACGGCCATGCCCCTCGGGGATGGACGCGAACGCGCGAGCGCTCAACTCCGGACGAACGGCCCGGAGAGATGCGCGGCTAGCCGGCTGGTGGGGGTAGGCTTTGCTCGACCGGATCGCTGGTCGATCGGCGATGGCTGAGGGCAAACCGAGCCCTATGCCATGGCCGATTGACCGACGCGAGCGACGGCAGCGATCGGATCGTCGACACAACGGCGCGCCGAACCGGCCGTCGTTGGGCGCGCTCGATCTGCCGGGCAGCGACCGCCCGACATCGCTCGGCGCGAATCAGTCCTGGGATGAAACTGTCCCTCATGGTTCACCTCATTTGCCCCGGCCCGGCCGAGGGGGGTGAACCCAGGAGGGGCTAGACGACTAGACCACCCTCGGTCACCCCGCCGTCGGCAGGGCAGCGGCGCAGACTTTTCGAGGCCCCCGCTGCACCCGCACGACCGGCTGCAGCGGCGGCACTCCTAGGGTGGCTGTCCATATTTCTCTCTACTGTCACACGTGCTCACGAATTGATTTCGCACCTCGTGAGCTGAGTGGTCATATCTGCGCCCTCGCGACGAAGTCAACCCAGAATCAACCGCGCGGACAAAAAATCGGCGGCGCGTCCTCTCACTCGGCGTCGTGAAAGATCACGCCGAGAGTGTATCGCTGGCCCGTGCGAATCCGACTCACGCCGTGGCGCAGGGTGACGCGGTAAGGGCCGCGCTTGCCCTGCGCGGGGCGGTGGCAGACCGCGAACAGCACGGCGTCACCTTGGTCGAGAGGCACGACCTCGCCCTTCGACTGCGCGCGCGGGCGCTGCTCCACCAACAGGAACTCGCCCCCGGTGAAGTCGCGGCCGGGCGCGCTCAGCAGCACCGTCATCTGCAGCGGGAAGACGCGCTCGCCGTAGAGATCCTGGTGCAGGCAGTTGTAGCCGCCCGCCTCGTATTTCAGGATCAGCGGCGTGGGCCTTGTCTGGCCGGCGGCATGACAGTCGCCCAGATAGGCCTCGATGTCCGGCGGAAATTCCCCCTGCTCGCGAAGCAAGCCGCGCCAGCGATTGGCCACTGGCACCAGCCGGGGATAGCAAGCGCGGCGCAGCGTTTCCACAAGCGGCGGCAGGGGATAGCGGAGGTACTTGTACTCGCCGAGGCCGAAGGCGTGCCGCTCCATCACGACGCGGCTGCGGAACTGCGCATCGTCCTCGTAGAGCGCCGCGATCGTTTCGCACTCCCGGCGCTCGAGCAATCCCGGCAGCGTGGCGTATCCCTGTCGGTCGAGGGAGGTCTCGATCTCCGGCCAATCGAAGGCCGCGATGCGGCGCGCCAGGCTCGTCATGTCGGGCAATCTCGGATCGAGCCGCGCTCGCGGCAACCCGGATCTTGGCCGGGCATCCGCAGGGGCGGTCAGTCTCGAAGCGGCGCCAGATCGACGGAGCCCTCGAAGAGGCGCGCAACCAGCACGCGGGCAGCCTCGGCTTTTTCCCGGGGCCAGGCGCCGAAGGCCGCGTTGGCATAAAACTTCCGCTCGATCTCGGCGAGGGGGAGCGGCTCCTGCGCGCCACCCCGCAAATGCGGCTGGCGGTCCTCCACGACCTTCCCGGTCTTGAGCCTCGCGCGGAGATGGCCGGTGTAGGCA
>Ga0210399_10003837_pt1 | contig 11716 bp, 8 predicted proteins | sample IncBWC14MmetaG_FD_150865 | JGI IMG/M metagenome (GOLD analysis project Ga0210399, IMG submission 150865) | Forest soil microbial communities from Barre Woods Harvard Forest LTER site, Petersham, Massachusetts, United States - Inc-BW-C-14-M | ecosystem: Environmental > Terrestrial > Soil >...
GAGCTACCGCGTGCTCTTCATGCAAGGCGGCGGCGCGTCGCAGTTCTCCGTGGTGCCGCTCAACCTGGCGGCAGCAGATGCGAGCGTCGACCAGGTGGTCACCGGGCACTGGTCGCAGCGCGCGCTCATCGAGGCGCGGCGCCTCGTCGCGCACGTCAACGTGGCGGCTGACGAGGCCGGCTCGAAGTACACGACGGCGCCGCGGCAGGAGAGCCTGAGGCTCGACGCCCGCGCCGCCTACGTCCACTACTGCCCCAACGAGACGATCGGCGGAGTGGAGTTCCCCTACGTACCCGTGACCGGCGCCGTACCGCTGGTCGCCGACATGTCCTCGACCATTCTCTCGCGCCCGATCGACGTGAGCCGTTTCGGCCTCATCTATGCCGGCGCGCAGAAGAACATCGGCCCCTCCGGGCTGGTGGTCGTGATCGTGCGCGAGGACCTGCTGGGACGCGCGCGCGCGGACATCCCGGCGGTCTGGAACTACCAGTCGGTGGCGGCCGAGGGCTCCATGTTCAATACCCCGCCCACCTTCTCGTGGTACCTCGCGGGGCTGGTGTTCAAGTGGCTCAAGGCCCGCGGGGGACTCAGCGCCATGGGCGAGCGCAACCGCGTGAAGGCCGAACGGCTCTACGCCGCCATCGACGGCTCCGCGTTCTACCGCAATCCGGTGGCGCGCGAGTGCCGCTCGTGGATGAACGTGCCGTTCACGCTCGCCGATGCCGCGCTCGAGGGCGCCTTCGCCACCGAAGCGCGCGCCGCGGGTCTCATCAACCTCGAAGGCCACCGCTCGGTCGGCGGCATGCGCGCCAGCATCTATAACGCCATGCCGCTCGAGGGGGTCGAGGCGCTCATCGCCTTCATGCAGGACTTCGAGCGCCGCAAGGGCTGAAGCCTCGCCATGAGCTACCGCATCCTGACTCTCAACAATATCAGTCCGCGCGGGCTCGAGCGGCTGCCGGGTGAGCTCTACCAGGTCGGGCCCGCCGTCACGGAACCGGATGCGATCCTGGTGCGCTCCGCCGAGCTCGCCGCCGCGGCGATTCCGGCCAGCGTACGTGCCATCGCCCGCGCCGGCGCGGGTGTCAACAACATCCCGGTGGAGGAGATGAGCCGGCGTGGTGTTGCCGTATTCAACTCCCCGGGCGCCAACGCCAACGCCGTCAAGGAGCTGGTGCTCGCGGGCCTGCTGCTCGCAGCGCGCAACCTGGGTCCGGCGTGGCTCTTTACGCGCGCTCTGCAGGGCGACGACGAGGCGATCGACCGGGAAGTCGAGCGCGGCAAGAAGCAGTTCGTCGGCTTCGAGCTCCCCGGCCGCATGCTCGGCGTGGTAGGTCTCGGGGCGATCGGCGTCGAGGTCGCGAACTCCGCGCTGGCCCTCGGCATGACGGTTCTCGGCTACGACCCGCAGATCACCGTGCAGCGTGCCTGGCAGCTGTCGGCGAGCGTCGTGCAGGCGCGTTCGCTCGAGGACCTGTTCGCGCGCGCCGATGCCATCACGGTGCACGTGCCGCTCAACAAGGCCACCACCGGGCTGGTGAACGCCAGGCGCCTCGCGCTCATGAAGCCGGGTGGGACGCTGCTCAACTTCGCACGCGCCGGCATCGTCGACGATGCGGCGGTGATTGCCGCGCTCGACGCCGGGCAGCTGCACGGCTACGTGTGTGACTTCCCCAACAATGCCCTCAAGAACCACCCCCGCGTGGTTACCCTGCCGCACCTCGGCGCCTCGACCGGGGAGGCGGAGGACAACTGCGCCATCATGGCCGCGGACCAGTTGCGCGAGTTCCTCGAAAACGGCAACGTGAGGAACAGCGTCAATTATCCGGAGGCGGTGCTGCCGCGGCTGCCCGGTACGACGCGCCTGAGCATAGCCAACCGCAACGTGCCTAACATGGTGGGCCAGATCTCCACCGCCCTCGCGATGCACCGCATCAACATCGCCGACCTCCTCAACAAGTCGCGCGGCGAGTACGCCTATACGCTCATCGACGCCGACGGCGCTATCGGCGCGGAGGTTCTCGCCGAGATCGGCGCCATCGAGGGCGTGCTGGCGGCGCGCATAGTATGAGCAAGCGGCGCGCGAAGCCCGCGACACGCGAGGCGGTATCCGCGCCGGTCCCGCCGGCGCCGCGCCCCGATCTCGGGGAGGTGCGCGCGCGGATCGATGCCGTCGACGTCGAGATCCACCGCCTGATCAGCGAGCGGGCGAAGCTTGCACAGCAGGTCGGCATCTCCAAGAGCGGCGCCACGGGACGCACCGTGGACTTCTACCGCCCGGAGCGCGAGGCGCAGGTGCTGCGCGCGGCGCGCGAGCGCAATCAGGGGCCGCTGCGCGACGAGGAGGTGCTGCGCCTGTTCCGCGAGATCATGTCGGCCTGCCTCGCGCAGCAGGAGCCGCTCAAGGTGGCGTTCCTGGGTCCCGAGGGCACCTTCACCCAGACGGCGGTGCTCACCCATTTCGGGCATTCGGTGCGCGCCCTGCCGCTCGGCTCGATCGATGAGGTATTCCACGAGGTCGAGGCCGCGAACGCCGACTTCGGCGTGGTGCCGATCGAGAATTCCACCGAGGGCACGATCAACCATACCCTCGACCGCTTTCTCACCTCGCCGCTCAGGATCTGCGGCGAGGTGGAGCTGCGCATCCGCCATCACCTGATGGGCGCCATGAGCGAGATGGCGCGCATCGAGCGCATCTGCTCGCACCCGCAGTCGTTGGCCCAATGCCGCGTCTGGCTCGAGGAGCATCTGCCGGGGGTCGAGCAGGTGCCGGTGGCGAGCAACGCCGAAGGCGCGCGCCGGGCGCGCGATGAGAAGGGCAGCGCCGCCATCGCCGGGGAGACTGCGGCAGAAGTCTACGGGCTCAGGATCCTGGCGGCCGAGATCGAGGACCGGGCCGATAATACGACGCGCTTCCTGGTGCTCGGGCGCAAGCTCTTCGAGCCGAGCGGCGCGGATCGCACCACGTTGCTCGTCTCGGTCGGCCACACCGATGCGCCGGGGGCGCTCTATCGGCTGCTCGAGCCGCTGGCCCGGCACCGGGTGAGTCTGACGCGCATCGAGTCGCGCCCCTCGCACCGGCGCAAGTGGGACTACGTCTTCTTCATCGACTTCGAGGGCCACGCCGGGGAGCGGCACGTGAAGAAGGCGCTGGCGGCGCTGAAGAAGCGGGCCTCGCTGTTCCGCGTGCTCGGCTCCTACCCGCGAGCGGTGCAATGAGCGCTGACGCCGCGGCCGCCGCGCCGGCGCGCTATCGGGTGCAGCCCGGGGGCCGCATCACAGGTACCCTGAGCGTGCCCGGCGACAAGTCGATCTCACACCGGGCGCTGATGCTCGGCGCGATCGCGGAGGGCGACACCCACATCAGCGGCTTTCTCGCCGGCGAGGACTGTCTCTCGACCGCGCGTGCCCTCGGTGCGCTCGGGGTGCGCATCGAACGGCCCCGGGAGACCGAAGCTCTGGTGCACGGCGTGGGCGCGGCGGGACTCGCGGGCTCGGCCACCGCGCTCGACATGGGGAATGCCGGCACGGCGATGCGCCTCTTTACCGGGCTGCTCGCGCCGCAGAGATTCAACTCCACGCTCATCGGCGATGCCTCGCTCATGCGCCGGCCGATGCAGCGCGTCGTGCTGCCGCTCGCGTTGATGGGCGCGCAGATCCGTACACACGAGGGGCGGCCGCCGGTCGAGATCCGGGGCACGCCGCACCTGCGCGCGATCGATTACAGCCTGCCGGTGGCGAGCGCGCAGGTGAAGTCCGCGGTGCTGCTGGCCGGGCTCGCCGCTGCGGGTCGCACCAGCGTCACCGAGCCGGCCCCGTCGCGCGATCACACCGAGCGCATGCTCAGCGCCTTCGGCGTGCGGCTCGAGCGCGAGGGCCGCCGCGTCGCGCTCGAGGGCGGCCAGACCCTCCGGGGCACCGCGATCGCCGTGCCGGCCGACTTCTCCTCGGCGGCATTTTTCATCGTAGCCGCCTGTCTCGCCGCTTCCCCGAGCCTCACGCTCACCAACGTCGGAGTGAACCCGACGCGCACCGGACTGATCGAGCTGCTGCGGCGCATGGGCGCGGACATCCGCGTGCAGGCACGGAGCGCCGCGGGCTCCCCGGGCGGCGAGCCGGTCGCGGACCTCGAGATCCGTCCGAGCCGGCTCCGCGGCATCACGGTGTCCGAGACCGAGGTGCCGCTCGCCATCGACGAGTTCCCCGTGTTCTTCGTCGCCGCGGCCTGTGCCACCGGCGAGACGCTGGTGCGTGGGGCACTCGAGCTGCGCGTGAAGGAGAGCGATCGGCTCGCGGCCATGGCGGCGGGCCTGACCACCCTCGGCGTCGAGAACCAGTTGCTCCCCGACGGGCTCTGGGTCCGTGGCGCCGAAGGCCTGGGCGGCGGGACGATCGACAGCCGCGGTGATCACCGCATCGCCATGGCGTTCGCGGTCGCCTCGCTCAGAGCCTCGGCGCCGGTCGAGATCCTCGACGTCGCCAACGTTGCGACCTCGTTTCCCGGCTTCGTGGACACCGCCCGCGCTGCCGGCTTGGGCGTCGAGGCGCTCTGACGTACGCTCGGTGAGCGGATGCCCGACTCCTCCTGTCCCGTCGTCACCATCGATGGCCCGAGCGGCTCGGGCAAGGGCACCGTCAGCCGCGCGGTCGCGCGCCATGCCGGCTGGCACCTGCTCGACAGCGGCGCGCTCTACCGGCTGGTGGCGCTGGCGGGCGCGGCCGCGGGAACGCCGCGCGAGGATGCCGCGCGCCACGCCGACCTGGCCCGGGCGATGCATGTGGAATTCGGCTGGGGGCCTGGCGGGGAGGAGCGGGTGCGGCTCGACGGGCGCGATGTCAGCCACGAGATCCGTTCCGAGACCGCCGGCGCCGGAGCCTCCCGCGTGGCGGCCTGGCCACAGGTGCGGGCGGCACTCCTCGAGCGGCAAAGGGCGTTCGCGCAACCCCCCGGACTGGTCGCGGACGGGCGCGATATGGGCACCGTGGTCTTTCCCCAGGCCGACCTCAAGGTGTTCCTCACGGCTACCCCCGAGGAAAGAGCCCTGCGGCGCTATAAGCAGTTGAAAGACAAGGGGTCCGATGTTAGCCTTCCCGCCCTTTCGCGCGAGATAGCCGAGCGGGACTTGAGGGATCAGACCCGCCAGGTCGCCCCTTTGCGGCCGGCAGCCGATGCTCTGCAGATCGACTCGACCGGTCTCGACATTGAGGCGGTCGTAGCAAGGGTGCTGGAACTGGGGGTCGTTCGTCGTCTGTGGCCTCGAGGCCGCTCGTCCTGAGTCACGCGCCGGGAAAGGTTGTGTGAGGTTGGTGCCTGCGGGATGCGGGCGCCTGTCACGTTTTCCTGGGCATCCACGGATGGGGTCCAGAGTCGGCACGCAAGGCGTGCAAAGTGAAGGTATGTCAGAAAGTTTTGCCCAGCTCTTCGAGCAAAGTCTAGCTAACCAGCGCATCCGCCCCGGCATGATCCTGACCGGGCTCGTGGTGGACGTAACCCCCGACGTCGTCATCGTCAACGTAGGCCTCAAGTCCGAGGCCGTCATCCCGCTCGAGCAGTTCAAGAACGAGCGCGGCGAGGTCGAGGTCAAGGCCGGCGACAACGTCGAGGTCGCCCTCGACTCGGTCGAGGACGGCACCGGCGAGACGCGCCTGTCGCGCGAGAAGGCCAAGCGCGCCCGCACCTGGACGCGCCTCGAGGAGGCGTTCAACAAGTCCGAGATCGTCACCGGCGTCATCACCGGCCGCGTCAAGGGCGGCTTCACGGTCGAGATCGACAACGTGCGCGCGTTCCTGCCGGGCTCGCTCGTCGACGTCCGCCCGGTGCGCGACACCTCATATCTCGAAGGCAAGCCGCTCGAGTTCAAGGTGATCAAGCTCGATCAGAAGCGCAATAACGTGGTGGTATCGCGGCGCGCGGTCGTCGAGCAGGAGTTCTCCGCCGAGCGCTCCGCGCTCCTCGATAACCTGCAGGAAGGCGCGGTGGTGCGCGGCGCGGTCAAGAACCTCACCGACTACGGCGCGTTCGTGGACCTCGGCGGCATCGACGGCCTGCTGCACATCACCGACATGGCGTGGAAGCGCGTCAAGCATCCTTCCGAGGTGGTGAAGGTGGGCGATGAAGTCGAGGTGCGGATTCTCAAATTCGACCGCGAGCGCTCGCGCGTCAGCCTCGGGCTCAAGCAGCTCGGCGCCGATCCCTGGGAGAATATCGCGCGCCGCTATCCGCCGGGCACGCGCGTGTTCGGCAAGGTCACCAACATCGCCGACTACGGCGCGTTCGTCGAGATCGAGGACGGCGTCGAAGGCCTGGTGCACGTCTCGGAGATGGACTGGACCAACAAGAACGTCAACCCGGCCAAGGTGGTGCACAGCGGCCAGGAAGTCGAGGTCATGGTGCTCGACGTCGACGAGGAGCGCCGCCGCATCTCCCTCGGCCTGAAGCAGTGCCAGGCCAACCCGTGGAAGGAGTTCGCCGAGAACTACAACCGCGGCGACAAGGTGGCCGGGCAGATCAAATCGATCACCGACTTCGGCATCTTCATAGGCCTCCCGGGCAACATCGACGGCCTGGTGCACCTCTCGGACATCTCCTGGGATCAGCCGGGCGAGGAGGCGGTGCGCAACTACCAGAAGGCCCAGCAGATCGAGGCCATGGTGCTGTCGATCGATCCCGAGCGCGAGCGCATCTCGCTCGGCATCAAGCAGCTCGCCAAGGATCCGTTCTCGGCCTACATCGCCGACAACCCCAAGGGCACGATCGTCAAGGGCGTGGTGAAGGAAGTCGACGCGCGCGGGGCGGTCATCGACTTAGGCAACGGCATCGAGGGACAGCTGCGGGCCTCCGAGCTCGGCCGCGACCGCGTCGAGGACGCGCGCGCGGTGCTCAAGGTGGGCGACGAGGTCGAGGCCAAATTCACCGGCGTCGACCGCAAGTCGCGCACCATTTCGCTGTCGATCAAGGCGAAGGAGGCGCACGACGAGGCCGAGGCGGTGCAGAGCTACCGCTCCGAGACGGCGCCGAGCGGCACCAGTCTCGGCGACCTGCTCAAGGAGCACATTGGCTCAGGCGGCGAGCGCGGCGGCTGAAGCGCCATGACGAAGTCCGAGCTCATCGAGATCATCACCGCCAAGCAGAAGCACCTGCCGGCCAAGGACGTCGAGCTGGCGCTGAAGCAGATCCTGGAGATCATGAGCGATGCGCTCTCGCAGGGAGAGCGCATCGAGATCCGGGGCTTCGGCAGCTTCTCGCTGCACTTCCGCCCGCCGCGCCAGGGGCGCAATCCCAAGACCGGCGAGGCGGTGGCACTCTCGGGCAAGCATGTACCGCACTTCAAGCCGGGCAAGGATCTGCGCGAGCGGGTCAACGACGGCGCCGACCGCCCGATCCGCGACTGAGCGCGCGCGGCGCGGGGAGCGCGGTTACACCACCGCCCCGCGGACCTGATATCGTCGGCGCCGTGTTTGAGCTCCCCCCGGTCTTCCTGGCGCTGGCATTCGTCCTGGTGGGTCTCGCCGCCTACTTTCTCGGACGCCGCAACGGCGCGGCGCGCACGGTGCGGCTGCCGCGCGACTACTACGAGGGCCTCGATCACCTGATCAACGACCGCTTCGACCATGCCGCCGAGATCTTCGCGCGCATGGCCGAAGCCGACGGCGATGCCGCGGAAATCCAGTTCGCGCTCGGGAGCCTGTTCCGCCGACGCGGCGAGGTCGACCGGGCGATCGCAATCCACTCGCGGCTGCGCGAGTTCGGCGGCGGCAACGTCACCGACAAGGCGGCCTTTGCGCTCGCGCTCGACTACCTCTCCGCCGGCCTCATGGACCGCGCCGAGCAGGTGCTCGAGGAGCTCAGCGCTTCGCGCGAGTATCGCAACGCCGCGCTCGATCACCTGGTGCGCATCTACGAGTCCCAGGGGGACTGGGCCAAGGCACTCAAGATCTTCCACGCTCTGCCGCCCGCCGTGCAGCAGGAACGCCGTCGCGTCGCCGCACATTACCTGTGTGAGCTCGCCGAGCACGCCCTGCTGCAGGGCGACCCGGAGCGGGCCCGCACTCTGCTGCGCCAGGCGCGCACTCACCAGAGCGAGCTGCCGCGGGCCGACATCCTCACCGCGCGCCTTGCTGAGGGCGAAGGCGATGCCGCCGGCGCCTTGCTCCTTTATCTGCAGGCGCTGGAGATGTCGCCGGGACTCGCGCTCGAGATCATCCCGGCGGTGCTGCGCATCGCAGCGGTGAGCGGCAGCACCGACGTCATGCACGAGCTCCCCCGGCGCCTGCGGCAAAGCGGGCGCGTCACGCCGCGGCAGCTCGCGTGGCTGCTCGCGACCGCCGTGCCGGCGAGCGAGGTCGCGCGCCTGCCGGGAATCGCCGCGGAGCTCGGACCGGGCGTGCAGTCGGTCGCCGACGCCACTTCGCTCAGTGCGCTGCTGACACGCATCGGCGATGCCGGCGGGCGCTATCAGTGCGAGGACTGCGGGCTCAACAGCGTCGGCTGGTACTGGCACTGTCCGAAATGCCGCTCGTGGGACAGTCTGCGGCCGGCAGTCTTCAAGTGGGCGGAGCGCGCCGATCAGAGCGCGCGCCTTACCTAAGGAGAGATCCTTAATGACCGTTTCGAGGCCGGCGATCCGCACGGCGGTATTCCCGGTAGCCGGCCGCGGCACGCGCTTCCTGCCCGCCACCAAAGCGAGCCCCAAGGAAATGCTGCCGGTCGTGGACAAGCCGCTGATCCAGTACGCGGTCGAGGAGGCGCTCGCCGCCGGCGCACGCCGCCTGGTGTTCATCACCGGCGCCTCCAAGCGAGCCATCGAGGATCACTTCGATTCCGACCAGGAGCTCGAGAACATGCTGCACAGCCAGGGCAAGAGCGACCTGCTGAAGCAGCTGCGCAGCGTCCTGCCCTCATATGCCTCGTGCATCTACATCCGCCAGCCGGCGCCGCTCGGGCTCGGTCACGCGGTGCTGTGCGCGCAGCCGGCCGTCGGGGCCGAGCCCTTCTTCGTGCACCTCGCGGATGACCTCATCAAGAGCGAGGTCGCGTGCCTCGCGCAGATGGCGCAGGTGTACGACGCCAAGCGCGCGAGCGTGCTCGGGGTCGAGGCGGTGGCGCGGCGCGACACCGAGAAATACGGCATCGTCGCCGTCGAAGGCGACAATGCGGTCACGAGCCGCGTGCAGAGCATCGTCGAGAAGCCCAAGCCCGCGGACGCCCCGTCCAATCTGGCCGTGGTCGGCCGCTACGTGCTGGCGCCGGCGATTTTCGAGCACCTGGAGAGGCTCGGCCAGGGAGCGGGCGGGGAGATCCAGCTCACCGACGGGATCGCGGCGCTCATGCGCGAGGAGGCCGTATACGCCTACCGCTTCACCGGCAAACGCTACGACTGCGGCAGCAAGCTCGGATACCTCCAGGCGACCGTCGAATACGCCCTGGGCCATCCCGAGCTCGGGGCCGGATTCCGCAAGTATCTCGCGGGTCTGAAGCTCACGGCAGCCATACGGTCACCAGGGCGCCGCCGCCCGCACGGTTCGCGAGGCTCAGCCGCCCGCCGTGCGCCTCGACGATCTCGCGGCAAAGCGTGAGCCCTAAGCCCGAACCGGTCGGCTTGGTCGAGTAAAAGGGCAGCAGCGCATCGCGCAGCGTGCTCTCGCTCAAGCCGGTGCCGCGGTCGGCGACCTCGATGCGAAAGCCCGCCGCGGCCCGCTGCACGGCGACCGTGATCTCATCGGGCGGTGAGCCGGACTCGGCTGCGTTCTTCAGCAGATTGATCATCACCTGCTCGAGCTGGCGGGCGTCGAAGCTGCCCGGCTCTGCAGGCAGCGCCCCCTCTAGGCGAAAGTCCGTGGTGCCCTCGAGGCGCGCCAGGAACGGCGGCCACGCGACCGGCTCGGGCCGCGGGCGCGGGAGCTTCGCGAAGCGTGCGTAGCCATCGATGAAGGTCGCAAGATGCGCGGCGCGCTCGCCGATGGTGTCGAAGACGCGGGTCAGGCGCGCGTCCGCCGCCTCGCCCACGAGCACCCGTCCGGAGTGCGCGAGGGAGGTGATGGGGGCGAGCGAGTTGTTGAGCTCGTGCGCGATGACGCGGATCACCTTCTTCCACACGGCGACTTCCTGCGCCGCGAGCTCGCGCGTCAGCTGCTTCAGGAGCACCAGGCGGTGCGGGCGCGCGTTCAGGAGAAAGGTGCGCTGCGAGAGGTGATACACCTCGGGCTCCCCCGCGATGTCCATGGTGAGGAGCGTATCGCCGCCGCAGCCCAAGGCCGCGGCCAGCGCCGGCGGTGCATCGGCCACCAGCGCGGCGAAGGGGAGGCCCTCGAGCTTGCGTCCCGCGCGCAGCAACTGCCGCGCGGCGACGTTGCTGTATACGACACGGCCGCCGTCATCGGTCAACACCATGGATAGTGGCGTCGTCTGGATCACGGTATCGAGCAGCAACTCGCGCTGATAGAGGTCGAGGCGCTCCCGGCGCAGCAGCTCGCCGAGCGAGTTGTAGGCCTCGATGAGCCCGCTGAGCTCCGCGTCCTTCACCGCCGCCACACTCACGCTGATAGAGGTCGAGGCGCTCCCGGCGCAGCAGCTCGCCGAGCGAGTTGTAGGCCTCGATGAGCCCGCTGAGCTCCGCGTCCTTCACCGCCGCCACACTCACGCTGAAGTCGCGGTCACGCAGGCTCACGATGCCATCGCGGAGCGCCTGCAGCACCCGCACCCAGCGGTGCGGCAGCTGCCGCGCCAGCCACAACGCGATGGGCAGGGCGGCGGTGAATCCGGCGAGCGCCGCTGCAAATGCCGGCAGCCAGAGCCTCGCCAGCACACTGACCGCCGAGCCGACCAATGCGGTGAGCGCCAGCGCCGCCGCCAGGCGCCCGGCGAACGACCAGCGCGGCATCAGGTCCCCGCGGCGGGCCGTGATGCGTCTGTCCTCAGACCGAGTTTCTCCATGCGCCGGTAGAGTGCCTGACGCGACAGCCCGAGGTCACGCGCCGCCTGGGCAATCACGCCCCGGGAACGCTCGAGCGCAGCTTCCACAGCGGCCCGATCGGGACCGGTCTCCGGCGCGGCGGCCGCGGTCGCCGGCAGGTTGAGCGAGCCCGCCCCGATCGCGCGGCTGCCGGCGAGCAGGCAGGCGCGCTTGATGACGTTCTGGAGCTCGCGCACATTGCCCGGCCAGGGGTGGCGGGTGAGGGCCGCGCCCGCCTCGGGGGTGAGCTCGAGCCCAGGCTCGAGGAAGTGGCGCGCGAGCGGCAGGATGTCGTCGCGCCGCTCGGCAAGCGGCGGCACCTCGAGCTCGATGACCGCGAGCCGGTAGAAGAGGTCCTCGCGGAAGGTCCTCTCGAGGATCGCCTGGCGCAGATTCGCGTTGGTAGCGGCGATCACGCGCACGCGCGTGCGGCGTGTGGTGTTGGCACCCAAGCGCTCGAACTCCCCGGTCTGCAACACGCGCAGCAGCTTTGCCTGTCCGCTGCCCGAGAGCGTGGAGAGCTCATCGAGGAACAGCGTGCCGCCGTCGGCGGCCTCGAAGCGGCCGACGCGGGCCCGGGCGCCGGTAAAGGCCCCCGCCTCGGTGCCGAAGAGCTCCGCCTCGATGAGCTCGTTCGGCAGCGCCCCGAGATTCACCTTGAGGTAGGGCTGCGCGCCGCGCTCGGAGTTCGCCTGCACGATGTCGGCGAGCACCTCCTTGCCGGCGCCGTTGGGGCCAGTGATGAGCACCGGCACGTCCGCGTG
>Ga0210399_10003838_pt1 | contig 11715 bp, 8 predicted proteins | sample IncBWC14MmetaG_FD_150865 | JGI IMG/M metagenome (GOLD analysis project Ga0210399, IMG submission 150865) | Forest soil microbial communities from Barre Woods Harvard Forest LTER site, Petersham, Massachusetts, United States - Inc-BW-C-14-M | ecosystem: Environmental > Terrestrial > Soil >...
CCAATCGCACATCCACGCGGCTTGCCCGCGCGTGCCGGGTGACGTTGGTGAGGATTTCCTGAAACATCCTGAACAACGCGACCGACCGTTCCGGGTCGACGCGCGATTCGCCCAATTCGATCTCGAGGGCGCATTCGATGCTGGTGCGGTTTTGGAATTCGCGCGCCTGCCATTCGATTGCCGCGGGCAAACCCAGATCGTCGAGCACGCCCGGCCGCAATTCGGTGCACAATTTTCGGATCAGACCCGCATTGTCGTCGAGCAAGCCGCCCATGGTTTTGATTTTGTCCAGCAGCGCCTGGCGCGCCGCCGGCCCATCGTCCTGTCCCTGCAAGCGGTTGCGCATCCAGGCAAGGTCCATTTTGAAACCGGTCAGCGCCTGGCCGAATTCATCGTGGATCTCGCGCGCAATCCGTTTTCGTTCCTCTTCGCGAATCGATTGCAACCGCGCGGCGAGCGCCCGCAATCGCTCGCGCGACAATCGCAAATCCTCGCGCGCGCGAATGCGTTCCAGCGCGCCACCGCAGTAATCCGCCAGCGCCTGTAACGTGCTCAAATCCCTCCGTTCATACGCCCCGCGCCGGTAACTTTGAACGGACAAAAGGCCGATCACTTTTGCCTGGTTGCGAATCGGGGCGAACATCAGCGAAGCGGAAGGCCGCGCGATGTCGCCGAAGGGAATCGCCCCAGGCAGCATGGACGGTTCGTCGTCGCGCAAAATCAACTCGGCCCCGTGCTCGATGACGCGCCGCGCGGTCGAGCTGGGTTGCTCGCTGACATACGTCGATGCCACCTCCTGCCGCCGGCTGCTGACAGTATCGACGTTCAGGACCGTCACAATCAGGTCCGATTCCGGGTCGTAAAGGTCGAGCACAAAGGCGTCCCAGGAAAAAAGTTCGTCTGCGATGTTTCCGATGAGGTAAGCGGCTTCGCGGGGAGTGCTAACGGTGCTCAGCCTTTGGCCGAGTTTGGAAAAGGCAGCCAGGCTGGTTTCGGCGCGCTTGCGTTCGGTGATGTCGCGCGCGATGGCGGAAACGCCCACGGTGCGGCCCTGCGAATCGAAAATCGGCGAAAACGTGACCGAAACATCGATGCGGCGTCCGTCCTTGCGAATGCGCGCGGTTTCGAATGCGCCCACCGGTTCGCCGCGCTTGAGTTTTTCGAAAACTGCAATTTCCTCGTCCTGTTTGTCGGGCGGCAGCAGCACCAATGTGGAATGGCCGCGAACTTCCGCCTCGGTGAATCCGAAAAGTCGCTCGGCCGCGCTGTTCCAGGTGGTGATCACGCCGTCCATGGTCTTGCCGATGATTGCGTCGCCCGAGGACTCTACAATAGCTGCGAGCCGCAAACAGGTTTCCTCCACCCTGTGTCTTTCACGGCGCACTTGCGCGTCTCGCAATTCGCGCTCAACCGCGGGAACGAGGCGGGCGAGGTTGTTCTTAAGGATGTAATCCTGCGCGCCTGATTTCATCGCGGCCACGGCGATTTCTTCTCCAATTGCGCCAGAGACGATGAGAAAAGGCAGGTCCAATTTGGTGCGTTGCAGAGCGCGTAGCGCAGAGAGCGCATTAAAACGGGGCAGTGAATAATCGGCGATGACCAGATCCCATTCGTGTGCAGCGAGCGCCGCGGCAAACGCAGGCTCCTCTTCGACGCGTTCGAGGCTCAGGTCGAAGCCGCCGCGCTGCAGCGCGCGCGAGACGAATAAGGCGTCGTCTTCGCAATCTTCCACCATCAAAACGCGCAAAGGTTTGTTCATGCAATTCCGTAGGTTTTGGCGCAGGCGCCGGGCTGGGAGAATGAAAGGCCCGGAAACAGCCGGACCAGAAGCGCCGGAAGAGAATCTCCAAAGTCCGATTTGGTAATAAAATGGTCCGCGCCGGCCGCGCGCGCGCACGACTGGATTTCGGGCGCGTCATAAAGTGTCAGCATGACAACCATCGGCGACGGATTGAGGGCTTTGATGCGGCGGGTAGCTTCCAAGCCATTCAGGTCCGGCATGGAGAGGTCCATCAAAACGAGGTCCGGCGAGAGGTCCCGGGCCATTTGAACCGCTTCCTTGCCGGATCTGGCCGAGCCAACCACATTGATGCCGCTGTGGTCTGCCAAAAAACGCGAAGCCACCTCGAGGAACTCCCGATGGTCGTCCGCCAGCAGAATCTTTAGGCCGCTCATAGTGGAATTGGGAGCGCGCTCCCGACTGCGGTTCGCGCGACCCTGAGAAGCAAAGGCGCGCCTGGTCTCGACGGGAATGTATAGCAGACGATTCCCCGACGCGCATGTCAGGGAATCCCTGAGGTCCCCTCGGAAAAAACCTTAGGCGTCAAGGCGGCACCAGGCCCATTCGAATCGCCTGGCGCACCAGACCGGGCACGTCATGGATGTTGAGCCGAGCCATCAACTGCGTGCGATGCGTTTCAACCGTTTTAATGCTGAGGTTGAGCACAAAGGCGATTTCCTTGGTGCTCTTGCCTTCGGCGATCAATTGCAGAATCTCCCGCTGACGGGGTGTCAGTTGTTCGGCAAGGCTTCGATGGTTGCCGGTTCGTCCCAGGTAATCCTCGACTACGCGACGGGAAATCGCGGGGCTCAGGTAAGTGTCGCCGCGCGCGACGGCGTGGATCGCCAACTCGAGTTCCGCAGTCGCAGCGTCCTTGAGCAGGTACCCAGCCGCGCCCGCCCGCAGTGTCTGAACCACATACTCTTCGTTGGCGTGCATCGAGAGAATGATGACGCGCACTTGCGGGAATTCGCGCGCGACACGCAGCGTGGCTTCGAGGCCGTTCAGTCCCGCCATCGCGATGTCCATCAAAACGATATTTGGAATGAGCGACTTGACCAGCGTGAGCGCTTCCCGGCCGTCTGACGCCTCGCCCACGACTTCCACGCCGGAGATTTTCTCGAGCAACGAGCGGATGCCCGCGCGCATCAAGTTGTGATCGTCTGCAAGCAGAATGCGAATGGTCATGGTTTCCTGGTGTGTCTACAAGTGAGACTCCGAACCGGACGCATGCGGCTCTTCCATCGAATCAACGGCCAGCGGAAACCACGCGTGCACTTCGGTCCCCTGGCGCGGCGCGGATCGAAACTCGATTCTTCCGCCGATCAACGAAGCCCGCTCTTCCATCCCCAGCAAACCCAACCGCGAATCAGGGTCTGGATGCCGCCGCAACTTTTCCGGGTCGAAACCAGCGCCGTCATCACAGACCGCAAGGTGCAGGGAGGGGCCGTCGGTTTCCAATCGCACGAGCACTTTCGACGCGCGCGCGTGGCGGACGACATTCGTCAGCGCCTCTTGCGCGACGCGGAAGCAGGCCGTTTCCACCGCGGGCTCCAACCGGGTGTCGAGATCGGCGCAGGCAAATTGAATGCGCAACCCCGCGCGTTGCCCCTGCTGGTCGGCATACCACCGCAACGCCGCGCACAAGCCCAGGTCATCCAGCATGGATGGGCGCAGATCGAGCGAAAGGTCACGCACCTGCTTGAGAATGCGATCGACGATGCCGATGCTATCCAGCAGTCGGGGCGCAAATTGAGCCGCCTCGCCGAGGCGCTGGACCGCCTGCAAATTGATCTTGAGCGCGGTGAGCCCTTGCCCAATTTCGTCGTGCAATTCCCGGGCGAGATGCCGGCGCTCGGTCTCCTGCAATTCGAGCAACCGATGCGAAAGAGTCTGTAACGCTTCTTCGACCCGCTTGCGCACGCTGACTTCCTCGGCCATCTGGTTCTTCTGCCGTTCGACTTCGCGATACAACCGGTCATTGACAATCGCCACGGCAATGTGGTTCGCCACGATTTGCAAATGTTCCAGGTCCGTGTCCGCGAGCGGGGCCAGTTCGGTGAGGGAGTAAATTCCGAGAATTCCAACGACTTTGTCCTGCGCGAGCAACGGCGCGCCGGCGTAGGAAATGTATTGGTGTTCCTGCGGCAACAATTTCATGCAGGCAGCCGCCGCCGCATTCGTGCGGACATCCGCCATGAACATGGCTTTGCGCCCCGCGAACATTTCATTCGCCAGGCCCAACTCGACCGGCAAACGCAATTGCAATTGGTCCTCGGGAACGCCGGAACTGGCCAGCAAGGTGAGATCGTTTCCCTCCAGCGTCCGGATGATGCAGAAATCCACCCCGAACGCGCTCCGCACATGCTCGGCAAGTTTCCGGCCTTCCTCCGCCAACGGCCTCGCCCCGACCACCGCGGCAGTCACGCGCGCCAGCAACGCCAGCCGCTCCCGGCTATGCCGGAGCTCCCGCTCCGCGTGCTTCAACTCCGTTATATCGGCCGAAACTCCGCAAACGGCCATGCAGCGTCCATCCGCGTCGCGCAACGGAAACTTGATCGACAAAAGCGTGCGCTCTCCATCCGGGCGGGGAATTTGAAGTTCCTCCGTGACCGCCCTGCCTGCCTCGAGAGCCTTCTGGTCTGTGATGGTATAAATATCACTCACCGGCTTGGGAAAGAGCTCCGTGTCCGTTTTTCCCAGAACCTTGTCCCGGGTTTGCTTATTGGTGATTTCACACTCGCGGTTGAACTCAATATAACGCCCGCGAAGGTCCTTGGCAAAAATCGCAAGCGGCGAATGGTCGAGAATCGCCCGCAGGCGTCCTTCGCTCAGTTGGAGGGCCTGTTCAGCGCGCTTGCGCTGGACCAGCAGCCGGACAGTGATCCACAGCGCCCCAATGCCCACCAGCCGATCCACCGCCACCAAACGCCACGGCAAAAGGGCCGGAGAACAAACGAAGCCCACCGCGAGCAGTACACTGCAAAGCGCCGTAAATGCGAAAGGATACCACGAAGTCCGGACCCGAACCGTCAGCAGCAATGGAAACAAATAGAACCCCCATTCGCCCACACCTGAAGGAAGTTCCAGGTCGAACACGAAAAACACGCCCGCAATGACAAGCGTCAAAGCTATCATGAAATGGCGGTTTATTATACCCAAGTGATCGAAGGATTCCAACAGCAGATTTCAACGGCCTCGAAAGAACAGGGCGTCGCGGAGTCGCAACCAAAGGAGCGCGGCGTTTGCGCCGCTTCAACGTGCCTACTACCAAGTGCCGTTCGGGTTTCAATGGTGCGCCACGGGTTGGCGTACAGTGAAGCGGTATAAACGCGCGCTCCTCTGCCGTCATCGAATCCTTCGCGGGCCGGAAACACCTTCCCCGATAATGTTACAATGAAGCCGACCAAATTGGTCGCGACTCGGGGTGCTGGCAAAGTCTCCCTCCACTTTGTCTTCCGCTTCGTCCTTCACTTTGTCTCTTGGATTCGTGGAACTGCCGGAATGGAATACCAAGCCGGTGATTAATTAACCGCGGAGAGACCAAAAATGTCAAAAGTTTTGCCCCCCGGCGCGAAACTTCGTCGTACTCTACCGCTGCATTATTGATCTCGTCCGCGATTTCCTCCAGGACGAGGCCTTCAATCGAGAGAACAAGACAATGCGCAAATATCCCAAGCCGAATTCGGTCATAATCGACGACTTGAGCATCGAAGCGTGGTTCGTGTAAACGCCTGTGTTCATGTAAACGCGTGTTGCCAAAGCAGTGTGCACTATGTTATAGGCCTTTCAAACGCATATGAATGAGCTTATTCAAGCGACTGGAGCTTCACATCGAATTTCGATTGGAACTGGCATCATCTGTCGTCGTTGGGCCTCCGGGTTGCGCTTCATCGACGTGTCCCGCGTCGTGCGTATTGCCTTCAACGCTGTTTCATTAGTACTGCTTGGTGCGGGTTTCACAGGCTGCAGCACGCAGACGCTGAGCAGTGGCGCCAGTCTGGCGAAAGTTGGCCAAACGGCGGCCATTCAAATGGAGCAGAATGCCACGATTTCGGCTCGTTCCATTCTTGCCCTAAAAAAAGCTGTTGCTTTTAATGACGGCTACAACAAGCAGGTCGGTAATGCTGATTCGAAAGCTTTTCTTGCTAACATGACTGCTATTCAGGGCCGTCTTAGCCAATTCGGCAGGTGGCTTGAAAGCCTCTCGTCCTCTTATTCGGCCATGGGTGATCTAGCTTCCTATGATGCATTCGGGAACTTCGATTCCTCGATAGGGGCTTTGGCGACCAACACCGCCAATTTTGCAGGGGCCGTGGGCAAACCCATTACGATTCCGCCTGACGCTACTGCGACCGTGAAGGTGGCAGGGGGATTGGTGATAGGTTCCATACAGGCGCACGAAGTTAAGAGTGCCAGCCGAAAGATTGAAGGTCTCCTTACCAACGTTATTGCCGTGTTGGATGAGCCGGGCACCAAGAAGCAATTAGTTGCGATACAACGGGAGGTTGCCGGACAGATAGACCAAGCCGCAGCCGTCTTGTTTGCCAATGGAATCAGTTCGTATGCGCCATTGTTAGACGACCTCGGCTCTTCTTTAGGCCTCAAGTCGATTGCGAACGCTGACAGCCTCGTTGTCAATAAGACGAACGTCCTGGCTGGTTTGAGGAATGTGGCGGTTGAGTTGTCCAACGAACAGGTGGAATCACAGGAAGCTGCTTACGATAAAAGCCTTGCGGCATTAAAGGCGTTGGTCCCGCTCCACCAGAGCCTTGAGCATGGTGCTCCGCTGAATCTGAACGCCATTGTGAATACAGTTAATCAATTGCAGCAGTTAGCTGCCATGTTTCCACCACCAAAAACCAAATAGGTACCCATGGCAAACACTCAGCCTGCACCTCAACCTAGCGCACAAGAAGTGCTCGACAGCCTTGCTTCTGCGGCAGACGCAGCGCGGCAAGCGTATTTGGCCGCCCTTGCCGCCAATCCCGGAGCGGATCTGAGCGATCTGTACCGCGCCGAAATGAGAGCGACTGCTATCTGGAGTGCAGCCGAGGACAAAGCACTCAGTAACGATCCCGCCATTGCGGCGGCCCAGGCTGAGCTTGATGCCAACGTTCAGAAGGTTCGAGGCCAACTCGCCACGCTCAAAGATGTTGGCGCGTGGCTAACTTTACTGAACAGCCTTGTCCAGTTAGCCGCTAGCGTCGCGAAGTACTTTGCATAGGCAATTTTCATGATTTTTCATGAGTAGGAACGAACGAGTGGTCGGTTCCTAGTCTCGTAGTATTTGCCATTCGCTATCATTTCGATTTCTTCCGGTGCCAGTATACAGATGATTCGCATGCGTCCAACTGCCCATCTGCGACCGCTGGGCAATCCGTTTGATGGTTGCCGTCGTTTCCGGTCGCAATCGCAGCGCCAGCTTGACTTTGCGGGGATACTCTTTGCGAGTCGCCGGCAAATCCGCTTGTTTCCAACCCAGCTTCTTGAATCCCTCCTTAACCACCCGCTCCGCATGCTCCACTCCCGACTCGGCGCGATCCTTGTCGAAAACTGGCTGTCACGGTGGAGGTGAAACAATGTCCAAATATATACTTGACAGATGTTCTCTGATGTTCAATAATCAGCGTTGACGATGAGAGGAGGCAATCCCCGGAGACGGGGCGTTGCGCGTAAAGGCGCGTGGGCGAATGAATTTGCCGTCGGGGTGCTTTCGGATCACGAAAGGGCCGGGCGGGACGTTCTTTGACAACATGAAAAATGGGTTGGTGGAGTGAGGGAGTGGTGGAGTATTGGGACAGGGGCTGGGGCCGCATTTCCCAAACTCGTGGCAGCCGACGTAACGAGCGTCCACGCAACCGCAGGCAGTTGCCGCATCAGAGCGAGGATCGGCTATGGCAGACTGGTAGCGCCGGGTGGCACCCGGCTGTATCGCGGATTGTCAATCCGCAGTAGCTCGCCAGCCACTTGCCGTTCGAGTCCTTGCCGGTTGCCAACCGGCGATACAGCCGATTATCAATCGGCGCTACTTCCAAGCCTGCGGCGGGCCATCAGCCTTCGCTCAGAGGCTACTACCAAGTCGACCCAAGCGCCAAAATTCAAACCGATTCAAAGTGAAATTCAAAGCGAATCCGACCTAATCCGAGTTAATCCGACCAAAAAATTGTTGGCGGGGTTTCAGATTGGCCCCTGGTCCGGTCAAAGCAAAACAAACCAGAACAAACTAGAACGCAGTAGAACAAAGTGAGTTTTGGCAATTTTTTCGCTTATTTTCGCTTATTCTCGGAAATTCTCGCCTCGGGGCGCGGGTTCACGCGCACGTCGGCTTGCGCGCAACGCCGCCTCCGATCCGCAGGCATTTAGACATACGAGCTTTTGCCGATTACCAATCCAATACAGCCCCGACGCGGCGTCGGAGCGCTACGTATTCGGCGCAAAGCCGTGACAGAGGCCGGACGGACCCGTGCCAAGGGCGGGACAGACCCGTGACGCAGCCGTGACAAAAGAAGCTTTGTCACGGGTTTGTGCGGGTTTGAACGGGTACTTTTTGAGACACCAAGCGCGAACCCCGATGCCGTTTATCGGGGCAGAGAAACCTCAAGGCCCAATCTCAGAAAATCCGAAGCACCGGTGGCCCGTTCATCGCACTGAATGCTTGACGCGAGGCGCGGTTGTGTTTGGATGGGGGCGATGAAAGCGAAACTTTTTGCATTGTCCGCCCTGGCCGGACTGGCGGGGCTCTTGTCCGGGTGCGTCAGCACTGTCGATGGCCGCTCTCAAGCAGGCGTGCCGTTCATGAAGGACAGCGTCGAAGGCCGTTACGATCGCACTGTCCCGCAAATACTCGAGGCCGCCAAAAGCGTGCTCAACCACGATGGCGTCCTGACCTCCGAAGATCTCGTCAAAAACTCGCTGGAGGCCAAGGTGGACCAATCCAAGGTTTTTGTGCGCGTCGATCAGATTGATCCTTCCAAGCCGGTCTCGGCTGTCACCGTCCAGGTGCGAACCAAGGGCGGCTCGACGGACATCGACCTTGCGCACCAGATCGAAAAGGAAATCGCCCTGGCGCTCGTGCGGTGAGGTGCTTCAGTAATCTTCGCCTCGTTTCGCCCGTTGCCGAAGGCCGATGTTCTGCTGGTAACTGCCAAGTTTCACGGCCTGGTTCTGGTTCTTCCGAGCTTTGAGCTCGAGGTTCAGCATATCGAGCCGGCGTTTCGTGTTCTCGGCAGCGGCGACTCCCGGATCGAGCTTGATGATGCGTTGGAGTGTTGCTCGGATTTTCTCGGGCTCGACGCCGTGCTGGACCTGCAAGTCGGCGAGAAGGTTCAGCCACTTCACAACCAGCTTGGCCGGTTGCCGGGGTTCCTGAATGAGTTGTTCGAGCTGATCTTCTGCCAGGTCCATTCTCTGGTAATGGTTCGCGTATAGCATCGCCAGGTTCTCGCGGGTGTGACTGTCCAACGGATGCTGTTCCAAATGCTTCACGTATTGCGCGACCATGAGGCCCGGGTCCTCCTCGCCGGGCCGGAGTGACGCGGTCTCGCGCAGAAGGCCGAGGTTGTTCACGCCTTTTTCGACAGCCATTCGACGGCGATCCAGGGGCGCGAGCAAAGTTTCCGTATCCGCCAGCCGGCCGATGCGTTGGGCCGCTTGCAACGACATTTCGGTATCCGGAAGAAGTTCGATGATCTTCTCCAATGACCGTTGCGCGGCGTCGCGATCCTTCGTGATGCTCAATTGCCAATCGGCGATGCGATTGAGGGCGTAGGCGATGTTCAAGGGCGCGTGCCCCGGCTGGTTGCAAAACCGTTGCACCGTCACTTCGGCTCCCGGGAGATCATCGAGATTTTCCGCCTGCAATTCCGCCAGTAGCATCATGCCCTGGAAATCGTTCGGGAACCTCGCCAATTGCCGCCTGACTTCGTTGAGCGCTTCCTGGTACTTGCCTTTGGCCCGCAGAGCCTGGAACGCCGAATAAAAAGGTTGTGGATCAACCTCCATGTCCCCGCCATCATAGAGACTCGCAAACGTCCGGCCCACTCCCTCAACAATGACCGGCACCCAAACCACAGCCAATACTGCGCCGAAAAACCAGGCCACCAATACGCCGAAGGCCAAGCCCTCTCCCTCAGCGCTGCCCACGAACCAGAACAGCCAGGCGAGCACCGCAGCGGTGAAGATGAATCGCGCCAGAAGCATCGCCGGCTCGCGGCTCTTCTTGAGCAACATCCAGACGAACCAGCCCAACAAAGCCGCACCCACACACAGCATCAGAATCTCTCGTGTGATGGCGTACGCCCGCATCATAAAAGCAATCGCGATAAGGCTACCTGAAGCCCTCCTTGCGTCCAGTGCAACCGGCGATGGATGTTCATGCTCTCAGGAATGGACAATCCTGGACGGGGTTGGTCACGACCGAAGTGGCTCAGCCAGCGGGGGAGTGCATCCCCGGCGCGCGCCCGTCCCGGGCGCAGCAAGCCACGAATGGCAAGCAGGCCTGGCATTCTCAGACGCTCCCGAAACTGGATTGGCGGACGCCGCCGAGTTTTTGTGAGCCGTTCGATTATTCGGACATTGAAGCGCCCGGGACGGGCGCGCGCCGCACCGCGCGAAAAGATTGCCTGACGGGACTTCGACAGATACGGTTGCACCACCGCAGACTCGCAGAAAACCCTGCGGTCTGTTGCCGAAAGCATCATGAGTGACGCTTCAGGACGATGCCCCGCTTGCGGCAGCCCGATGTCAGGCTGGCTGAGCGGGAATTGTCCTTCCTGCCTGATGATGTTGGCCGGCGCTCCCGCCGAGGACGCCACCGCGTCTCCGACTCCGCAAACCACTAATCCCGCGCAGCCCGCCACCAATCGTCGTCTCGGAGATTACGAACTGCTCGAGGAAATCGCCCGCGGCGGAATGGGCGTGGTCTATCGCGCGCGCCAAACCAGCCTCCGGCGTCTCGTTGCGGTCAAGGTCCTGCTCGCCGGACAATACGCGGACGAACTCTCCCGAAAACGTTTCCGGCGGGAAGCCGAAGCCGTCGCCAGCCTGAACCACCCGAATATCGTTTCCATCTACGAAGTCGGCGAGGACGCGGGAAACCTTTACTTCGCCATGGAATTGCTCGAAGGCCGCAGCCTGTCGGAATTGACACGCGACAACCCGCTCGGCGCGCGCGAGGCAGCCAGGCTCGTTAAAGCTATAGCGGAAGCGGTTCAATTTGCGCACGAGAGGCACGTGCTGCATCGAGACCTCAAACCTTCCAATGTCCTTGTTGATGCCATTGGCAGGCCGCACATCACCGATTTCGGTCTGGCCAAACAGGACACAGATAACGCGGAACTGACAGTCACAGGCCAGGTCCTCGGCTCGCCCGAGCAGGCCGACCCCACTCGCGGGCCGGTTACCGAGGCCAGCGACATTCACGCGCTTGGGGCAATCCTGTATCACCTGCTCACCACGCGACCGCCGTTTCTCGCGGACACATTAACGCAAACGTTGCGAATGGTAGTTGAACAGGAACCCGTCTCCCCGCGTTTGTTGAGTCCCGGAGTGCCGCGCGATTTGGAAACCATCTGCCTCAAGTGCCTGGAGAAGGATCCAAAACGGCGCTATCGATCCGCCCAGGCGTTGGCGGATGAACTCGGCCTCTTCCTAAACGGCGAACCGATTCACGCGAGGCCAATCAGTCACGCCGCGCGAGTTTGGCGCTGGTGTCGGCGTAATCCCCGCCTGGCAGCGGCCCTGGGTTCGGTGCTGGCGCTGCTTCTTGTCGTTGCGGTCGGCGCTCCGATTGCCATCGTGCGCATCAACGGCGAACATCAACAAGCCGAAGAAGCGCGGCTCCGAACCCGACAACAGCTTTACGTGGCATTGCTGGATGAAGCCCGGGCAACAGTTCAGAGCGCGGAATTGGGCCATCGCGTCCGGGCCCTGGA
>Ga0210399_10003839_pt1 | contig 11711 bp, 11 predicted proteins | sample IncBWC14MmetaG_FD_150865 | JGI IMG/M metagenome (GOLD analysis project Ga0210399, IMG submission 150865) | Forest soil microbial communities from Barre Woods Harvard Forest LTER site, Petersham, Massachusetts, United States - Inc-BW-C-14-M | ecosystem: Environmental > Terrestrial > Soil >...
GAACGCGGTCATCGCCAACAACCCGCCGAGACCCGTCTTGATTTTCATCGTCATCTCCCACTCCGTGAATAAATTTTGCACCTGTCGATATCGATACGCGCGTGCCTGCATCTTAAACTAGAGCTTTCATTGCATACAATGCGGTACTTTAGAAAAGGCTTCATATGCGAGTGTTGCTCGTCGAGGACGATGGCATGATAGCGCAGGGCCTGCAGACGGCGCTTCGCCAGGCGGGCTTCGCCGTTGATTGGATGCGTGACGGAAGCAGCGCCGCAGCCGCGTTGCTGTCAGCGGATTTCGATGTGGTGTTGCTCGACTTAGGCCTGCCGCAGCGGGACGGAATCGACGTGCTGCGCGAGCTGCGCAAACGCGGCGATGCCACGCCGGTCATCATTCTCACCGCTCGCGATGAGATTCAGCATCGAATTGCGGGCCTCGATGCCGGCGCCGACGACTACATCGTCAAACCCTTCGATCTCGATGAGGTGATGGCGCGGATGCGCTCGGTGATGCGCCGCGCCAGCGGACGCGGTGACTCCAGCATCCAGCACGGCGATCTGCGCCTGGATCTCAAATCGCGCACCATCGAACGCAATGGCGCGCCGGTGAATCTGTCCGCTCACGAGTACGCCGTATTGGAAGCTCTTCTGCAGCGGCCGGGCGCCGTTTTGTCCCGAACGCAGCTCGAAGACCGCCTGTACGGTTGGGACGAACAAATCGGCAGCAACGCGGTCGAAGTGTACATTCATGGCTTGCGGCGCAAGCTGGGCAGCGATGTCATTCGCACGCTGCGCGGCGTCGGCTACTTCGTACCCAAAATATGACATCGATTCGCGCGCGACTGCTGATCGCGTTGATAATCCTGGTGGCGCTGATCTCGCTGCTGGCGGCCGGGGTCACCTATCGGCGCGTATTGAATGAAACCTCGACTCTTTTCGACTATCAGCTGCGCCAGATGGCGCTGTCGCTGCGCGGCCAGATTTCGCTGGCGCCGCGCATCGAAGTTCCGCCGGATCAAGGCGATACGGACTTCGTGATTCAGATATGGGATCTGTTCGGCGCACGCACCTACCTGTCGCGCCCCGGCCTGCCCATGATCAACCAGACAGTTCTCGGCTACGCGGATTTGTCGCTGCGCGGCGAGCCGTGGCGCGCTTACGGTCTGCAGTCCGCGGATGGCGTGATCCAGATCGCCCAACCGCTGCGAGTGCGCGAAGAACTGGCGCGCGCCGCCGCGGCGCGGGTCGTGATACCGCTCATATTGCTGCTGCCGATCATGATCGCCGCGGTCGCGTGGATCGTGAGCCGCGGCCTGCTGCCGCTGCGCTTCGTGACCGCCGAGGTGCAGAGGCGCGATGCGCGCAGTTTGCGGCCCTTGAGCGCCGAGAACTTGCCGCGCGAAATCGGGCCATTGGTCGGCGAGCTGAACCGGTTGCTGGCGCGTCTGCAGAAGGCCTTCGACACCCAGCGCGCCTTTATCGCCGATGCGGCCCACGAGCTGCGCTCGCCGCTCACCGCCCTGCGGCTGCAACTGCAGCTGCTCGACCGGGCACCGGATGCGCCGGCGCGCGGCGAGGCACGCGCGCGCCTTGGGCTAGCGGTCGAGCGCGCGATTCACCTGGTGGAACAACTGCTCACTCTGGCGCGCAGCGATCCGCAGGAGCCGGCCGGCGATCTGGAGTCGATCGATCTTTCCGCCGTGGCCGCGCAGGGAGTCACCGATACTCACGAATTGGCGATGGCGCGCAACATCGACCTCGGCCTCGACGCGGCGCCGAACATTCTGGTTCGCGGCAATGCTGAAGCGCTGCGCACGCTGGTGCGCAACCTGGTTGACAATGCGGTGCGCTACACGCCCCCGCACGGAGCCGTGCGGGTTCGTTGCCGCGCCTCGGCCGGGGAAGCGCTGCTCGAGGTCACCGACAGCGGCCCTGGGATCGCCGCGGCGGATCGGGAGCGGGTGTTCGACCGGTTTTATCGCCGGGCGGCGGCGCAGGAAAGCGGTACCGGGCTGGGGCTGGCCATCGTCAAGGCCATCGCCGAGCGCCACAATGCCCGCGTTCTCCTCGATGAGGCAGCCGGTGGGGGCCTGCGCGTCGCCGTGAGCTTTCCCATCAGCTCTTAAGATTGCCTTAAGCAAGGCGTGGGAAGCTGCAGCCTGAGCGCTCGCTATTGGCTTCATTTCGTAGGAGATCATCATGCAAATTCGCACCAGCACGCTGGTATGGTCGGCGGTCGGCGTGCTTGCCGTCGGCACCGCCACGGGCTTATCCGCCCCCGCTCTTCTGCAAACCGCCGCTGCACCGACGGCCGCCACCGCGCCCGCCGATCCAAGCCGCGACGCACCGACGCAGCCCATACCGTTGATGACGGCGCCGAACTATCGCGCGATCGTGGCGCGCAATCAGGCCGCGGTGGTCGCCATCACCACTGCCGGTCCGGTGAGCACCTCCGCGCCGCAGGAGTTCGGCGACCCGAACGGCGACGACAATCCACTGGGGCAGTTTTTTCGCGGGCTGCCGATGCCGCGACATCATGGCGGCGTGCAGCACGCGCAGGGCTCCGGGTTTCTCATCTCGGCTGACGGTCTGCTGCTCACCAACGCGCATGTGGTGGACGGCGCCCAGCAAGTGACCGTCAAGCTTTCCGATCATCGCGAATTCAAGGCCAAGGTTCTCGGCGCCGATAAGAGCAGCGACATCGCGGTACTGAAGATCGATGCGCATGATTTGGCAAGCGTGCGCATCGGCGACTCGGACCAGTTGGCCGTGGGTGACTATGTGCTCGCCATCGGCGAACCCTTCGGGCTCGAAGAGACGGCGACGGCCGGCATCGTCAGTGCCAAGGGCCGCTCGCTGCCCGGCGACGGATACGTGCCCTTCATTCAGACGGATGCGGCAGTCAACCCCGGCAATTCCGGAGGTCCGCTGTTTGATGCCGGCGGCGCAGTGGTGGGCATCAACGCGCAGATCTACAGCAATTCCGGCGGTTATCAAGGCGTGTCGTTCGCCATTCCGATCAATCTGGCGGTGCAAATCAAGGACCAGATCGTGAAGACGGGCAAGGTGGAGCATTCGCGGCTGGGGGTCGAGGTGCAAACGCTCGATCAATCGCTGGCGGACTCGTTCAAACTCAAATCGCCGAACGGCGCGCTCGTGGCCAAGGTCGTCCCCGAGAGCGCTGCCGCTCGCGCGGGCGTGAAGGTGGGCGATGTCATCCTCAAGTTCGACGGCAGTCCGATAGTGGACGCCGGTCAGCTGTCCGCGCGCGTCGGAGTCGCGGCTCCCGGCGACAAGGCCACACTCGAGATCTGGCGCGACGGCAAAACCATGAGCTTGACTGCAACCATCGGCAGCGCATCCAAAGCAGTTACTGCCGATGAACGTCCGGGTGCATCGGCACCGGCTCGATTGGGTCTGGCGTTGCGCCCCTTGAATCAGGACGAACGGCGGCAGGCCGGTGTGTCCGGCGGGCTGGTCGTCGAGGATGCCCAGGGCCGCGCGGCCGCGGCAGGCATCCAGGCCGGCGATGTGGTGCTGTCGGTTGACGGCACCCCGGTGCAAAGCGTCGAGCAGCTGCGCAAGATGGTGCAGGAGCACGACAAGCAAATCGCCCTGCTCATTCAGCGCGGCGACGTTCGTCTTTTCGTTCCGGTGACCTTGGGCTAGCTGAGCCGCTTGCGAAGAGTTTGATGGTGTTGAAGTGAGTGTTGAAGTGTTGACGGTGTCGGGGGATCCGCCGGTACGCGAATAGTCGCGTACCGGCGGGTCGCTTGCGTGACTACATGCGTTCGACGATGGTGACGTTGGCGACCCCGCCCCCCTCGCACATGGTCTGCAGCCCATAGCGCTTGCCGCGGGCGCGCAGCGCATGGGTCAATGTCGCCATGAGCTTGGTGCCGGATGCGCCGAGCGGGTGGCCGAGCGCAATCGCACCGCCATTGACATTGAGCTTCGCAGGATCGGCTCCGGTTTCTTTCAGCCAGGCCAGGGGCACCGACGCGAACGCCTCATTGACCTCGTAAAGATCAATGTCATCGATCGACATACCCGAGCGCTTTAGCGCGCGGCGGGTTGCGGAAATCGGTTCCTCCAGCATGATCACGGGATCGCCCGCCGTGACCGTCAGGTTGACGATGCGCGCCAACGGCTTGAGATTGTGCGTTTTCAGGGCCCGCTCATTGACGATCAGCGCGCCGCTTGCACCATCGCAGATCTGGCTGGCGTTGGCGGCCGATATCACGCCGTTTTCTTGCAGCAGCTTGACCGCTGAGATCGCCTCCAAGGTGGCGTCGAAGCGGATGCCTTCGTCCTTGGTATGCTGTGCCGGGCCTTGCGGAGTCTCAACCGTCAAGGGGACGATTTCAGCATCGAACGCGCCCGCGTTGGTGGCCGCCGCCGCGCGGCGATGGCTCTCGAGCGCGAAGGCATCGAGTTGCGCCCGACTCAACCCGTACTTGTCCGCCATCATTTGCGCGCCGGTGAACTGACTGAATCCATGAACGCCAAAGCGGTCCTGAATGCGCTGGCTGATGGGCCCGGTGCCAATGCCGCTCTTGGTAAATAGCGCGACGCTCGAGCCCATCGGGACCCGCGTCATGCTTTCGACACCGGCAGCGATCACCATGTCCTGGGTGCCCGACATTACCGCCTGAGCTGCGAATTGGATCGACTGCTGCGATGATCCGCACTGCCGGTCGATGGTTACAGCCGGAACGCTGTTCGGCAATCTGGACGCGAGCACGGCGTTGCGCCCGATTTGAAATGCCTGCTCGCCTCCCTGACAGACACAGCCAAGAATGACGTCCTCGATCGCCGCCGGATCCACGCCGCTGCGTTCGACCAGGGCATTCAACACTTCTGCGCCCATATCGACAGGATGCCATCCGGCGAGTCTGCCGCCGCGCCGCCCTCCCGCGGTACGAACCGCCTCGACAATATATGCGTCCGCCATTTATAAAGCTCCGTATGTGTACCTGCCAGGCCGTACCAACCGGCTTAGTCTAATCCACAGCGAGCCCCGCCGGCACCGCAAGAGGACTTTAGCCATATGGACGCTCGGGAAGGCACTCACTAACTTCGAAGGACCATCAGATCTCGCTCCCAAAGGCGCCTACTGAGGGGATCCAGAATTGGCGCCGACCTCGGTGTCGATGGATCGCTTCGCAGCGCGAGGCGGAGAATCCGGAGTAAGTCACCGATGATGAAACAAGCCTGGGTCGGCATCATTATTGCCTGTTGTGCCGCGTTCGGCGCGGCTTCCGCGCAGAACACTGCCCCGCCTGCATCGGCAAATCCGCAGCTTAACCCGCTCGAGCAGCTGTTGGCTCCGATCGCGCTCTACCCCGACCCATTGCTCGCGCAAGTCCTGGCCAGCGCCACGAGTCCGGGCCAGGTCACAGAAATGAACAACTGGCTGCAGCAGAACAAGAACTTGCAAGGCACGGCGTTGCAGGAGGCCGCGCAACAGCAAGGCTTCGATGCCAGCTTTGTAGCGCTTGCGTTGTTTCCGGATGTGTTGAACCAACTGGCCAGTCAGATCGATTGGACCACCGAACTTGGGACGGCATATTTGAGCGATCCCACCGGCGTGATGAATACGGTGCAAAAATTGCGCGCGCAGGCGCAAGCGGCCGGCAACTTGAAAGCCTCGCGTGAGCAATCGGTCGTCACGGAGAACCAAGGCGGCCAGCAGGTCATCGTCATTCAGCCTGCCAATCCGCAGGTGGTATACGTGCCCGTATACAATCCGACGGTCGTCTACTATCCGCCCCCGCCGGACGCCGCGGCGGTTCTCATCGGTTTTGGTTTGGGGATAGCGATCGGTGCTGCGATGAGCAACAGCTCCTACTACTATTCCCCTTACGGATGGGGCGCATGGGGCATGGGTTGGCACTCGCATACCGTGGTGGTCCGCGGCGGCGCGTGGGTGGTGCCACCCTATGGCCGCTATCCCTACGTTCGGCCGGTGCCCCTGCCGGCTGGCGGCTACTATCGTCCGCGGCCGTATGCGTATTCCTCGACCACCGTCAATATCAATAGAATCAACGTGAATAATCCGGGATACCGGGGTGGTGTTACTCCGCGGCCCACGCCCTACACACCAATGGCGCGGCCGGCTACTCCGCGTCCCGCGACCTCACCCGGATCACGCCCTGGCGCAAACCCCGGCGCGACGCCCGGGCAGCGTCCAACGACACTGCCGTCCGGGGGCACCCCCGCGACGCGGCCCGCGACAGGTGCCGGCGCTCGTCCCGCTGTTCAGCCAGGCACACCCACGCAACGCCCTGCCCCGGCGCCAAACACAGGAAAACCCGATTATGGTTCGCGCGGCTACAACGCTCCGTCCAACGTCAGGCCAACCGAGCGCGCGCAAACCAGCTCCAGCGCATTTACCGGCTATCAGAACGGCAATGCCGAGCGCGCCGCGAGCCAACGCGGACAAGGCAGCGCATCGCGAGCACAGGGCGGCGCAGCGCGTGGACAGAGCGCGCCCCGTGGACAGGGTCGCAAACCTTAGCTAGCCGCGCCAGGGAATTAGCAACATGAAAATCTCCTCGATCATGACGGGTATTGCAGTAACGACACTGCTTGGCTGCGGCTCCGTCCTTGCGCAGACCGCGCAACCAAAAGCGCAACAGAAGACCTTCAGTACGCCCGAAGATGCTGTCGTTGCACTGGTGGACAGCAACAAGTCGGGCGACCTCAATGCGCTGCGCGCCCTGTTTGGCGCCGCAGGCGAGAAGCTTCTGGACTCCGGCGACCCGGTGATCGATCAAAGGGGTCGCGAGGTTTTTCTGGTGGCTTATTCGGAAAAGGCGGCGCTCATGACCGTCAGCCCGACTCGCGAGATTCTATATGTGGGCAATGAGGAGTGGCCATTCCCCATTCCGTTGGTGAAGGAAGGCCAGGCATGGCGTTTCGATACGGCGACAGGGGCTCAGGAAATTCTCTACCGGCGCATTGGCCGCAACGAGCTCACCACCATTCGCGTGTGCCAAGCCTATGTCGACGCGCAGCAGGAATATGCCGCCCAGGCTCACGACGGCAAGCCTGCCGGCATCTACGCACAAAGAATTGCCAGTACTCCCGGCAAGCACGACGGTCTTTACTGGAAATCCGACGACCCGGAGCAGTTGAGCCCGCTGGGTGAATTTGCGGCGGAAGCGGCTGCCGAGGGTTATCGAAACGTCAACGGACAGCCGCCCGCATATCACGGATACAATTTTCGCGTTCTCACCGGCGAGGGCAAGTCGGCCACCAGCGGCAGCTATATCGTCGACGGTGAGATGCGCGGCGGCTTCGCGCTGCTCGCCACTCCCGCAGTCTACGGGAGTAGCGGGGTCATGAGTTTCATGGTGAACAACAGCGGCGTCGTGTACGAGAAGGACCTCGGCCCGAATACCAACGACGTTGCCGCCAAAATCGACCGATACAACCCGGTCCCCGGTTGGCGGAAGGCCGAGTAAACCGTCGCTGCGCTACACGGCGATTCTCGCAAATGAACGGCCTGCTAGACCACCCGCTGTTGATATTCGCGATTTGCTTCTTGATGCTGTGGCTGTCGACCCGGTTTGGCGCGACGGTGCTGAGACGTTGGAACAAGATGGACCCAAGCATCCGCAAGGATTTCGGCACCATCCTCGCCACCACGCTTACCCTGAACGGACTGATCATCGGGTTTACCTTTTCGATGGCCGTTGGCCGCTACGAGCAGCGCAAGAATTACGAGGAGGCGGAGGCCAATGCGATCGGCACCGAGTTTCTGCGTGCTGACCTCATGGCCGCGACGGACGCCGCCCAGGTACGTGCCTTGCTGCGTGCCTATATCGATCAGCGGTTGGCGTTCTATCGGGCCGGCAACGAGGATGAGCTGCGGCCGATAGAAACCCGCACGGCGCAATTGCAGGATCAGCTGTGGTCGGCGGTGCGCAGCACCGCGGCCGCAGAGCCCACCGCCATCGGGGGCTTGGTGATCTCGGGCATGAACGATGTCTTGAATTCGCAAGGATACACGCAGTCCTCCTGGTGGAACCGCATCCCGGCCTCGGCGTGGATTCTGATGGCGGCAATTGCAGTCATTTCCCACATGCTGATAGGTTATGGCGCGCAAAACATGCGTTCCGAAAGCATGCTGCTGGGCGTGCTGCCGCTCGTGGTATCGATTGCCTTCCTGCTCATCGCCGAAATAGACAGCCCGCGATCCGGCATTATTCGCGTCGCTCCGCACGATTTGATCGCCCTGACGGAATCGATCCGCGTGCGCTGATCGCGACGCAGTCGACGACCGGCGTTGGCCAGCCAGCGCTACTGAGCTACGAAACAGCCATTGCCACCCTGTGCGCAAAGGACCTGCAGAGTCTCACGCTTGTCGCAACCCGAAATGCCGATCGTGTACTGAGCACGCTCCGGGCCTTCGTTCGCCAGCAATACTCTCGGGGGAGGCTGGATCACTTCGCTCGTCAGCACCTGGGCTGTGGCGGTCGGGCAGTTCAAATCGAATCGGCCGCGCGTGAGCGCGAATTGCGTCGCCTCGGGCTGCATGGTGGTTGTAAGCGGCGTGGTGTTGCATCCCGTAATGCTCACCAACGCTGCGACCGGCAATATCCAAAGTACTTGGGTTTTCTTCATGTGCGTCTACCGCTTTCCAATTTGAGGGTTAGAGCGGCTGAAATTAGCGACCGGCGCCGATTCAGTCTATGCGACCAAAGTCCTAATATTTCAAAGGGCGGCACGGCGCTGACCGCTGCGAGGCTGCGGGACGATGAGTGATTGCAGCGCGCAGGTCTCGAAACAGCGCCGTCAAGACAAGAATTACCGAGCCGGCAAGTAGCGGCACGATCGCCAATGCCCCGAGGGCGAAAAAGCAGCGACGACCCATGATGCCCTCAGTTGGTCTTTCGATAGCCGGAGTTTTGCACCGTGACGGTCAGGTTCTTGGCGGCGGCATTGAGTGTGGTGCTGGACGTGTAAATGGTGCCGTCGTTCAATTGACCCATGACCGCACTCAGGGTGACGACGTCCGTCGCACTGTCGAGATACGTGGATACTCCGATACCCGAAACGATGTTATTCGCGACATCAATCGATATGGCCAGGTTGTCGCCCGGCTTCTGGTAGTCCGCGAAATTGATTTGAGCGCGTTTGCCGGGTTCCAAGACCTGGATGCCAACCTTACCCGCATCCTTCGCCGCCTGAAGTCTGGCTGGATCGGGCGGCACATAGGTTTTTACCAGACTCACCGCGTTTTGCATGTACGCCGTCATCTCCGCCTTCTTGTTCGCGATGATCCGGCCACGTAGCCCCGGCTTGCTCGCGGGCGGCGGCGACGCATCGATGAGCACCTTTTGCAATGCGCCATCAGCACCGTAGTAACAGCGCTGTTGCTTGTTCGACTTCTCCTCGCCGTTGACGCTGACTACCGTGGTTTCGATCCATTCATACTGCCGCAAGGCGGCCTGGCTGGCAGCGAAGCTGGCTTTGAGACCCGCCACGCGATCCTGCAGCGAGGGCTGCGGAGATTGCGCAGCGGCCACGCCGCTGCACGCGATAAGTACCGCGGCAAGCATTCGAATTCCCGCTTTTCTCAACGTCATGAGTCATTCCTCCGATTCGCGCGGACACGAGCGCACTGCACACTCCGTGCCTCGGTTCGATATTGCAATTGGCCTTTAGATACATCAGCCGGACGAATCCAGGGCGAGCGTCACCTGGTCGAGCAGGGTGCGAATGTCCAGCGGTTTGCACAAATAGGCGACGGCGCCGAGGCGCATGCACTCCTCGCGCATGCTGGGCGCGTCGTGCGCAGTGATGATGACGATGGGAAAGTTCGCGCCCGCCGTGTTGAGCGCCCGCTGCACTTCGGTCCCGGACACGTCCGGCATCTGCAAATCAAGGACTAAACAATCCGGCCGATCAAAATGCCACGACTTCAGGAACGCATCGCCCGAAGCGAAGCCGTGGGCGGCGAACCCCGCCGCGCGCAGTACCCGGACCACCGCCTTGCGCACCGATTCTTCGTCGTCGACTACCGCGATCACAGGCGTTCCACTGCAAAGTAAAGCCCCCTTGTACGCCCTATTGAACGATCTGGAAGTTGGACATTAGGCTAGGTCTTGCTTCCAATTTTTGCCGGTGGTGCCGGCGCCCAAGGCCGGCTCGATGCCGACTCCGACGCGCGCCGCAAGCTGCACGAGCTCCGCAACCGAGCGGGCCACCATTTTCGACATAACGCGCGCGCGGTGTACCTTCACCGTTTTTTCGCCGGTGCCGAGGTCTGCGGCTATCTGTTTGTTGAGGCGGCCGCGAATCACGTGTGCCATCACCTGCCGCTCCCGCGGCGTCAGCATCGCAAGGCGCTTTTGGATGGTGTCGCGGATGGCGCGTTCCAGACGCTGCTCCGCGTCGCGCTTCAGCGCCTGGTCGACCGCAGCGAACAGCCGCACGTCGTCGACCGGCTTGGTTAGAAAATCAACCGCTCCTTCCTTCATGGCGTGTACGCTGGTTTGGATGTCGCCCCTTCCCGTCAGGAACACGATCGGACGGGCGCCCGGCGATTCCACCAAGGTGCGCTGCAAATCGAGGCCGCTGAGGCCGGGCATGCAAACGTCGAGCAGCAGGCAGCCTGGCACCTCGGCGTCATGTTCCTTCAGAAAACAGGCGGCCGATTCGAATGCGCGTACCTGGTAACCCGCAGCCGCCAGCAAGCGCGACAGCCCCATACGAACTTCCCGGGCATCATCCACTATAAACACTGTGCTCGTTGTGCCGTTCATGGCCTTCCTTCCCTATCTTTATTGGTAGTGTGAAATGAAATGCTGCGCCGCGATCGGGCCGGTTGGTCGCCCACAGGCGGCCCCCGTGCGCTTCGACGATGGAATGGCTGATCGCGAGCCCAAGCCCCAACCCGCCGTCCTTGGTGGTAAAGAATGGATCGAATACCCGCTCGAGCTGATCGACGTCGATGCCCTTGCCGCAATCAAGAACTGAAATGCGCACCGCGCTGTCGTCGTCGGCAAGCGCCATCACGACCTCGATGCGTCGATCGCGCGCGGGATTGTCGCTCATCGATTCCGAGGCGTTAAGAAGAAGATTCAGCAACACCTGCTGCAATTCAACGCGATCGCCCAGCACCTTCGGGAGGTCTTCATCGATCCTGGTGTTGACTTGAACGTTGCGTTCCCTGAGCTTGCCGCGCGCCAGCGCCAACATGTCGCCCAGCAGATCGTCGAGCTCCAGCTGCTGGAACTGGGTTTCTCCGCGCAGCAGCAGTGCGCGCAGACGCTGAATGATCTGGCCGGCATTCTTGTCGTCGCTCACTATCTCCTGAAGTATCTCCTGCAGTTCCGGGACATTCACGCTCTCCTTCTTGCTCAGAAGCTGCGCGGCATTGGCGTTGCACAATATCGCCGTTAACGGCTGCTGCAGCTCGTGCGCCAGCGCGCCGGAGAGTTCACCCAGCATGGCCACCCGGGCTAGATGCTTGAGCTTGTGCTGCATTTTGAGCAGTTCGGCCGCAGATCGTTTGCGCTGGCCATCGTCGACCACATAGCCAACGATTCTCTTGACCACCCCTTTTGCATCGCGATAGGCGCAGGCCTTGGCAGTGACAAAGCGGATCTCGCCGCCTCCAACCACGCGCAGCTCCATTTCCAGAGTGTCGACGGCAGGTCCGGAAGTGTTGATCGCACGCAACACGCGCGGTCGATCTTC
>Ga0210399_10003840_pt1 | contig 11710 bp, 9 predicted proteins | sample IncBWC14MmetaG_FD_150865 | JGI IMG/M metagenome (GOLD analysis project Ga0210399, IMG submission 150865) | Forest soil microbial communities from Barre Woods Harvard Forest LTER site, Petersham, Massachusetts, United States - Inc-BW-C-14-M | ecosystem: Environmental > Terrestrial > Soil >...
AGGGGAACGCCTCAACGAGAGCGCTGTCCTATCGGATTACAAAGAAGCTTTCAATGTAGGCTTGGAACTCGCTGCCGATCATCCAGAGGTGCTGGCAGGCAAACCGTTTCGCGGCGTCAATCTGTGGCCGGCGATCTCCGGTTGGCGCGAGACCATCCTCGGTTATTACAACGCATGCTGGAACCTGGGCCGCCGGATCCACCGCGGCTTTGCGCTCGATCTCGGCGTCGCGGAGGATTTCTTCGAAGACAAGCTCGATGCTCCGCTGGCGATCCTACGGATGCTGCACTACCCGCCGCAACCGCAGCGGCGCGATGAAGCTCCCGACAGCGGGGCCGGCATGCACACCGATTATGGCAACCTGACGATTCTCGCCACCGACGGAGTCGCGGGACTTCAGGTTCGCACGCGCAGCGGCGCGTGGCTGGACGCGCCACACATTCCAGGCGCTTTCGTCTGCAATATCGGCGATTGCATGATGCGCTGGACGAACGACGTTTACGTCTCAACGCCTCACCGCGTTGCGATCCCTGTCCAAGACCGGTATTCGGTGGCGTTTTTTCTCGATCCCAATCCGGATGCCCGCGTAGAGGTGTTGCAGAGTTGCATGGCGCCTGGCATCCCGCCTAAGTATCGGCCCACGACCGGCGCCAAATATCTGCAGGAACGGTTGACGGCCACATACGATCATCTGAAGGAACGAATCTGAGATGAAGTCAGGCGGTTCGCGGCACTGAGTGCGCAGACCGCTTTCCGCTCATCAGCAGGTAATACGCGACGAAACTGACCGCAAATCCGACGAACCAGGCATAGTCGTAAAGCGCTCGTAACGCGGGCACAGCAAGGCCGATGAAGGCGACGCTTGCACCCGCCGCAAGCGCAGCGATCGCGCGCAAGTTGACGCCCCGCGTAAACTCGTAGAATCCGTGCCGTTGATAGAGATCCTCAACGAGAATGATTTTCTTTCTGATTACAAAGTAATCGCAGATCATCACCCCTGCGATCGGCCCGAGGAAGCCCGAATAGCCCACCAGCCAACCCGTAATGTAGTTGCTGTAACTCGCCAGCAGCTCCCACGGCTGAAATACTGCCGCACCAATCACACAGGAAATTAGTCCGCCGGTGCGGAAGCTGATCACACGCGGCGCAAGATTCGAGAAGTCGTTGGAAGGCGAGACCAAATTCGCGGCCACGTTGACGTTGAGCGTAGCCAGCAGCAGAGCGAGCATGGCGATTACCACTGCGACCGGATTGCCCAGCCGCGCCAGCACGGCGACTGGGTCCCAGATCGCCTGACCGAATATCAGCACCGTTGCGGACGTCACCGCGATGCCGATAAAGGAATAAAACGTCATTGTCGCCGGCAACCCCAGCGCCTGGCCCAGCACCTGTGCCCTCTGGCTGCGCGCGTAACGCGTGAAATCGGGGATGTTCAGCGCAACGGTGGCCCAAAAGCCGACGACTCCGGTGAGCGACGGCACGAAAAATCGGAAAAACTCCGCGAAGCTGCGGAACTTTGATGGGGTCGCAAGCATAGGGCCAAAACCACCTGCCTTCACAACGGCCCAGACCAGGAGCGCCATGCCGATCACCAGCAAGAATGGCGCGGTCACGCCCTGCAGCCAGCGGATAGTGCGGATCCCGCGCGCGATCACAATCACGTGGAGAAGCCAGAACGCCGCGAAGCAGAGGGGCACACCCCAGCGAACCTCGCTCCAGCGGGGATTGAGCGCCACCAGCATGGCATTGATGGCCTGACCGCCGATCCACGTCTGGATGCCGAACCAGCCGCAAGCCACCAGCGCCCGCAGCAGCGCCGGCACATTGGCACCGAGCACACCAAAGGACGCACGCGCGAACACGGGGAAAGGAATCCCGTAGCGCGCTCCGGCGTGCGCGTTGAGCAGCATGGGAATCAGCACCAGCACGTTGCCCAGGAAAACCGTGAAGATGGCCTGCTTCCAATTCATTCCGCCGGCAATCATCCCACTGGCCAGCAGGTAGGTGGGAATATTGACGCTCATGGCAACCCAGAGCGCCGCATAGTTGTAGGTGCCCCAACTGCGGCGTTCCGCAGTTACAGGCGCCAGATCGTCGTTGTAAAGCGAACTTGCGCGAACGGCATCGGCACTTAGAACGTCAGTGGATGCGGGCGGGTTGAGGCTCTCGCCAGTGGCCATGAATGGGTAGCCTCTGCGGTCTCTCTGTGAGGCCGCCCTCGCTATCGTGCCAAGCGAGTGATCGCCTGGCGGCGAATGAATTCTCCCGACCCGGCGCGCCCGACAAATTTTCCATTGTCGACAATGACGCGTCCGCGGGACAGCACGGTCTTCGGCACGCCCTTCACGCGTATGCCTTCGTACATGGAGTAATCGATGCGCATGTGGTGAGTCTGGACGCTGATAGTCTGCTCTTCGTTCGCATCGAAAATGACTATGTCGGCGTCGGAGCCGACTGCGATAGTTCCCTTGCGTGGAAACAGGCCAAAAAGTTTAGCCGGCGCCGTAGACACAAGCTGCACGAACCGGTTGGGCGAAAACCATCCGCCGTGCACTCCGCCCGTATACACCAGGCTCAGCCGGTGCTCGATACCGGGTCCGCCGTTGGGAATCTTGCTGAAGTCATCCTTGCCCAGTTCCTTTTGTTCCTTGAAGCAAAAGGGGCAATGGTCGGTGGAGACTACCTGAAGAGTGTCTCGCGTGAGCCCCTGCCAGAGTTTCTCCTGGTGCCATTTTTCGCGCAGCGGCGGCGTGAAAACGTATTTCGCGCTTTCGAATCCCGGCGCGTCCATTTTTTCGATGGAGAGAAAAAGATATTGCGGGCACGTCTCCGCGTAAGCCGGCAGGCCGCGGTCTCGCGCCTCACGGACCTTTTCGAGCGCGTCGTTGCAGGAAAGATGCACGATGTAAACGGGCGCGCCAGCCATTTCCGCAAGCGCCATGGCCCTTCCCGTCGCTTCGCCCTCGGCCGTCGTGGGCCGCGTGAGCGCGTGATATTTCGGGGCACGCTTGCCCTCGGCGAGCGCCCGCTGCACGATAACGTCGATTACACTGCCATTTTCCGCGTGCAGGCAGATCATTCCACCGTATTTGGCGGTCTGCTGCATGGCACGAAAAATGGTGGCGTCGTCCACCATCAGCACGCCGGGATAGGCCATGAAGAGCTTAAAACTCGATACGCCCTCACGGATCAGGGAACCCATCTCTTCGAACTGCGCGTCGCCTAGGTCGGTGATGACGCAGTGGAAGGCATAATCGATGGCGGCTTTGCGCTCGGCCTTGCGCATCCAGGTCTCAAACGCTTGCCGCAGGCTATGGCCTTTCGTTTGGACGGCAAAATCAATTAAGGTCGTGGTCCCGCCGTACGCAGCGGCGGTCGTGCCCGTTTCGAAATCGTCGGAACTGGTCGTGCCGCCGAAGGGCATATCCAGATGGGTATGCACGTCAACGCCACCCGGCATCACGAGCCGGCCAGAGGCGTCGATCACCTTACCGGCATTTTCCACTGGCAACGCCTCCGCGATAGCCGTAATGCGTCCGCCCGTAAGACCAAGGTCACTCGCGAACGTCTCATTCGCTGTGACAATAGTGCCGTTTTTGATCACTGTATCGAACTGCAATCGTCCTCCGAGGTCCGCCACGAATCCGGCGTTCGCTGGAGCCGGCGTTCGGCATTCGAGAGCCAAAATGATAACCTAAATCCTTTCGAAACCGCTGGGCGACGGTCATCTGACCGGATTTGCGGGGGTCAGCCGGCGGATGCATATATGCCACTTCGCGAAACGGCGCCGAAACTCGATCCCGAGCAGTACGAGCGGAATTTCGCCGACATTAAACCGGCCATGTCTCCACGGCAGGCAGCCATTGAAGCGGCCCGCTGCCTCTATTGCTTCGACGCACCCTGCACTATCGCGTGTCCCACGCACATCGACGTGCCCGCGTTCATCAAGAAAATCTACACTGACAATCTGCGCGGCTCGGCTCGCGTGATCCTTTCCGCCAATATTCTGGGCGAAAGCTGCGGCCGCGTGTGCCCCACCGAAGTGCTCTGCGAAGGCGCCTGCGTGATGCACGAAAAAGGACAAGCGCCCATTGAAATTGGCCGCCTGCAACGCTACGCCGTTGATTACGTTCGTGATCGGAAGATACAGCTCTTTCGGTCCGGCGCTCCAAACGGCAGGCGTGTGGCCTGCATCGGCGCGGGGCCCGCTTCCCTGGCTTGCGCAGCGGAGTTGGCGAAATGGGGCTACGAGGTTACGGTTCTCGACACTAACGAACTCCCCGGCGGCCTGAGCACATACGGCATAGCCGCCTATAAGACGCGCGCGACCGAGTCGATTCGAGAAATTGAGATGATCCGCGATCTGGGTGTGAAATTCCGGCAAAAGGTGCAGGTCGGACGCGATATCGCCTTCACAGATCTCGAGAAACAGTTCGACGGCATATTCATCGGCGTGGGATTAGGCGAGACTGGGGAACTCAAGCTGCCTGGCGAGGATTTGCAAGGCGTCTACGGCGCGATGGAGTTCATCGAAAAAACGAAAATCGAGCCTTTCCCGCAGATCGAGATCGGCAGGCGAGTAGCCTGCATTGGCGCCGGCAATACCGCCATTGACGTGGTCACGGCCGCGCGGCGGCTCGGCGCGGAAGTCGTCTATCTCATCTATCGCCGGGGGCCGCAGGAGGCGTCCGCGTTCGAATACGAGCTTGAGCTCGCGAAGAAGGATTCGGTCGTTTTTCTGTGGCAAACGCAGCCGGTGCGCATTCTCGGGCGTGAGGGCGTGGTTATGGGCCTGGAATGCGTGCGCACAAGCCTTGGCCCTGGGGATGGCAAACGGCGCGGGACGCCGGAGCCGATCTCGGGGACCGAGTTCACGCTCGAGGTGGACATGGTCGTGCGTGCTGTGGGGCAAAAACCTGTGACGGAATTCCTGAAAGGCGTGAAGGGGCTGGAACTAAACCCCAACGCCACGGTGCGCATCAACGATCGCCATCAGACCGGGAATCCGAAATACTTCGCCGGCGGCGATTGTACCAACGGTGGAAAAGAGGTAGTCGATGCCGTCGCGGAAGGCATGGCGGCCGCTCGCGGTTTGGATACATGGTTAAGCTCGCCCAGGGGCGGGCAGTCATCAAGCGCGCCTGCGCGCGACGTCGCGCGATAGAGTGCCTTCTAGCCCACTGGTGTTGCGTAAAGGCGTATTGGTCTATCCGAACAGAAAGGCGTTGATGAACACATGGCGGACTTAACTGTTAAATTCGCGGGGATCACGAGTCCGAATCCGTTCTGGCTCGCCTCCGGGCCACCGACGAATACAGCCGGGCAAGTGATGCGCGCATTCGATGCCGGCTGGGGAGGCGCGGTCTGGAAGACGATCGGCGAGCCCATCGTCAATACGAGCTCGCGCTACGGAGGAATCGATTTGAACGGCGCGAAATTGATGGGCTTCAACAATATTGAGTTGATTAGCGACCGTCCCATCGAGGTGAATTTCCGCGAGATCTATGAAGTCAAAAAACGCTACCCGAAAAACCTGGTTATCGCCTCGCTGATGGTCGAATCCAAGCGCGAATCCTGGCACGCGATGGTGCGCCAGGCGGAAGATGCCGGTTCGGACGCGCTGGAACTGAATTTCGGGTGTCCGCATGGGATGAGCGAGCGCGGCATGGGATCGGCGGTCGGCCAAGTGCCTGAATACACGGAGATGATTACGTCGTGGGTGAAGGAGGCGAGCAGGATCCCGGTCATTGTGAAGTTGACGCCCAACGTCACAGACATTACGCGCATCGCCGTGGCCGCGGAACGCGGCGGCGCCGACGCCGTCAGCCTTATGAACACAATCAATTCACTTATGGGCGTCGATCTGGAGACTTTTGCCCCGCAACCCAGCGTGGCAGGCAAATCCTCACACGGAGGCTACTGTGGTCCGGCCGTGAAGCCGGTTGCGCTGCATCTGGTGGCCAGCGTGGCAAAGAAGCTGCGCATTCCCATCAGCGGCATTGGCGGCATCGGCTTGTGGAATGACGCAGCCGAGTTCATGGCCCTCGGCGCATCCACGGTGCAGGTTTGCACCGCTGCGATGCATTACGGCTTTCGTATCGTGGAAGACATGATCGACGGCCTCTCGCAATACATGGACGATCACGGCTTCCGCTCGATTGAAGATTTTCGCGGGCGTGCTGTAGCCAACGTGCGCGACTGGGGCGATCTAGATCTAAATTACAAGATCATCGCTGAAATTCATTCCGAGCTTTGCATCGGCTGCCAGCTCTGTTACGTCGCCTGTGAGGATGGCGCGCACCAGTGCATCGCGCCATACGACGCCGCTGGCAACGACAAGAAGAACGTACACGGCATGGACGTACACGTGCCGAGGATTCTGGACGAAGAATGCGTAGGCTGCAATCTATGTGCGCTGGTCTGCCCGGTCGAGGACTGCATAACCATGCGCGAAGTAGACACCGGAATGCAACCGATCACCTGGAACGAGCGCATGCGCCAGCAGGCAGCCTCCTGCGCTCCACCAATGCCAAGCGGAAACTGAATTTCGGGAGAGACTACACGCCCTGCCCTGGACATCAATCAGCGGCCTGGGCGGCGCTGGACGCCTCGATGCGCACAATTTCGCCATAGGTCTCAGGCCGGCGATCGCGAAAAAATTGCCAGGTGGCGCGCACCTGCTGAATTTCGTCGAGGTCCAAGTCGGCTAAGAGCAGCTCATCTTTGTCTCTACTCGCCTGCGCGACGATTTTGCCGCGCGGATTGCAGAAATAGCTCTTGCCGTAAAATTCGCCAATGCCCCAAGGCTGTTCGACTCCCACGCGATTGCTCGCTGCAACGAAATAGCCGTTCGCGACGGCGTGCGCGGGCTGCTCCAGCTCCCATAGATATTCGGACAAACCAGCCACGGTCGCCGACGGGTTGAACACAATCTCCGCGCCGTTCATCCCCAGGATACGCGCGCCCTCGGGGAAATGGCGGTCATAGCAGATATAAACGCCGATTCGGCCATAGCGCGTCTGAAAGACGGGATAGCCGCCGTTTCCCGGCGTGAAGTAAAACTTCTCCCAGAAGCCGGGATGGCAATGAGGTATGTGGTGCTTCCGATACTTGCCCAGATAGCGGCCATCCGCGTCAATGACCGCCGCGGTGTTAAAGAAAACTCCGGCCATCTGAATCTCGTACACGGGGACGATCATGACCATGTGGTAGCGCTTTGCGAGCTTTTGCATGCGCGCCACGGTCGGCCCATCAGGCACCGGCTCGGTGAGTTCGTACCAGCGCGTTTGTTGCTCGGCGCAAAAGTAGGGGCCATAGAAAAGCTCCTGCAGACCCAATACCTGCACCTTGCGCTTGCCCGCCGCCTCGATCAGAAGTTCGTGCTTGGCGGTCATTCGCTTCTTGATCTCCTCGAGCGAATGCTTTTCGGGCGACCACTCGCAGGAAGCCTGAATCAGCCCACAACGCACTATTCTGGCCACAACTCACCTCTCTTCGATAGTAATGGTCGAGTGTACTGCGCGCTTTTGACGGTCACAAGCAGAGCGGCCGACTTGACATCAAACCGCGCGAAATTATTGCGCTAACTGAACCAAGGTGGACGCCAATACTTGCACACCACGCCTGATGTCTTCCGGGGCTGCGTATTCGTCCGGCCGATGGCTGACGCCGTTGCGGCAGGGAATGAAGAGCATGCCGGTGGGCGCGATTCGAGACATGAACAGCGAATCGTGATACGCCCGGCTCACCATGGGCATTGATTCGATGCCGAGTGCCCGGCACGATTGTGTAAGCACTTCGGTTATCAGTGGGCCCGCTTGCGCCGGCGCGTCGGCATTGATCAGCTCAACTTCCACGCGTACTTGCCGTTTGGCGCCGACGGTTTCGCAGGCGGAGCGAATCGCGCTGAGCATGCCGTCACGACGCGCAAGATCGATGTCGCGGACGTCAATTTCGAGCACGGCACGACTGGGAATGCTGTTGACCGCGCCGGGGAAGACGTTGCAAACGCCGGTAGTCGCGACCGAGTCTGAGGATCCCGTGGCTTTGGCGGCGGACTCGACCGCGAGAGCAATCTCCGCGGCCGCGAGAAAAGCGTCGCGCCGATCGGGCATCAGCACGGCACCCGCGTGGCCGCCCGCGCCCTCGATAGTGACGCGAAGAGCTGCCGGGGCGGCAATAGCCGTAACGATTCCCACAGGAATTCCCTTGCGCTCGAGCAGCGGACCCTGCTCGATGTGCAGTTCAACGAAGGCGTGATAGTAGTCCTTTGCGAGCCGAACGCTCTCGAGCGATCCGTCCTTAACCGATCCGACCTCAACCGATCCATGCAGGGCCGCTTGGCGCAATACTTCTTCGAGGCTCTTGCCTTCGCCGTCCTTTAACAGCCGGGCATTCTCCGGCGAGAGCGTGCCCGAGAGCATGCGGCTGCCAAGACAACCGATCCCGAAACGCGTAGGCTCTTCGGAGGTGAAGACCAGCAACTCGATGGAGCGATGCGGACGGAATCCGCTGCGCTGCAGCGCGCGGATGGCTTCCAGTCCGCCCAGCACGCCCACTGTGCCGTCATACTGTCCTGCATGAGGCACGGCGTCTGTATGCGAGCCCGTCGCCACGGGCGCCAGGCTCGGATCGGCGCCCGTCCAGCGCGCGAAGGTGTTGCCCACGGCGTCGATTCGCAGCTCCAGTGCTGCTTCCGAGAAGAGCTTGCGGAGGTAGGCGCGAGCTGCCAGGTCCTGCGCCGAAAAAACTACCCGCGTGACAGCCGGAGCGGGAGCATCAGAGAAAGACGCCAGCGTTTCGAGTTCGCTCAGCAAGCGGCTCAGATCGACTGTGATTTGCATGGCGTGTCCGCGTTTATTTCGTGGGGGAGTTAACCCAGAGGATGGCGATTCCACGGCTTGTAAATGAGATATTTGGCGGGCACTTTTCCCAACGCGCCGAACCACTGCAGGCAATACGGAGCCATCCAGATGAAATCGCCGGCGGCGACGGGATACCAGCGGTCACCCAGGCGGTAGATGCCCTCGCCCTCGAGCATGAGGAGTCCATGCTCCATGATGTGTGACTCGACCATCGGTAGCGCGGCGCCCGGCTGATACGTCATTGTGTTCACTGCAAAATCGAATGCAGGATCGTCCGGCAGCAGAGTGCGAACGAGAAGCGATTCGTCGCCCATGAAAGCCTGAGGCGCGATTGAACCTTCCTCTCCGATCAGTACATCAGGCTTACGGATGCCCCGTGGCCCTCCTTTCTTTCCATCGGTTTGAGCCGCACCTTGCGGCCCACTTAACGGCTGATATGCCTTTTCAATCACCGCAATCCGCGCCGCTGACGACGCGTGAAGCGAGGACGGATCGCCCGCTGGCAAGTACGCGTAGCCGCCCTTGGCGAGAACGTGTTTCCCGCCTGATGCTTCGAGTTGCACTTTCCCTTCGAGAATAAAGAAAAAACGTTGCGCCTCGGTAGGCCCCAGTGCGCCATCGGGTTCGATCTCGGCGGTGTACTGGGTGAAGGCTGCCCCCATAGCCGGAGCCGCGTGAACAATTGCCGCCGCGCGCTCCATTCCCGGCAAAGGAGCGCGGACGAACGAATCTGGCGTCAAAAGCGCGTGATCGGCTTGCAGTGAGCTCCGAGTTTGCCCGAGATGGTGCAATGCCTTGTCTTGAGCAGGCGGCGCCACGTTCGTTGCTGATTTCGCTCGCCTCTCAGGCATTCAGCCGCTCCAACTGCTCGAGGAAATGCAGACCTGTTTGCAAGGCCGCTGCGACGTCCTCAGAAAGGACGCGCTCATCGGGATGATGACTGATTCCGGCGGGACTGCGAAGAAAGAGCATCGCCACGGGCACTTTCTGCGCGAGGATCATGGCATCGTGGCCTGCGCCGCTGGTCATGCGTTGCACCGGGAAACCGGCGCGTTCTACCGCCTTCTCCATTGCGAGAACTAAATTCGGATCGCAAGCTACGGTCTGTTGGTCCTGCCTCGCGGAACATTCTAATTTCAACCCACGCCGCTCAGCGATGTCCTTCGCAGCGGAGAGGATTCGATCGACACCCGCGGTCCGCTGCGCGTCACTCGCGTGGCGGACATCCAGGCTGGCACGGGCCTCGCCCGCGATTACGTTGCTTGCTCCTGGAAGTGTTTCCATCTGACCCACCGTTGCCACCAGACCTGGCGTAGCGCGGGCTTCACGTTCGACGGCCAAAATCCACTCGGCCACCGCCGCCACTGCGTCGTGCCGCAAATGCATCGGCGTGGTGCCCGCGTGATTTGCCCGCCCGCGAAAGGATACGCGCGCTTGTGTCTGGCCGACAATGGCTTCCACAACGCCAAGGGGTAAACCTAAGTCATCGAGCACCGGTCCCTGTTCGATGTGGAACTCGAGGTAACCCAAGACCGGCCCCTTTAAAATTGCTTCGGACATTCTGGATGGATCCAGACCGAAGTCTCGAATTGCCTGAGCCACCGTGCGGCCGTCAGCGTCTTTTTTTCCCAGCAATGCAGCGTCCAGTGTCCCGATCAGCGCCCGGCTGCCGATGAACGGCACCCCGAAGCGCACGCCCTCTTCTTCGGAAAAGCCGACAATCTCGATCGCAAACGGCAGCCGACGTCCGTTGAGGCTTTCGACCACGGCGATGCCCAGCACCACTCCTAGTACTCCATCGAAAGCACCAGCGCAGGGAACGGTGTCAAGATGCGAGCCAATGAGCAGCCGTGGCGCATCCTGATGCAGGCCCTGGTAATGCCCGCGCAAGTTGCCCGCCGAATCCACGGTGACGCCCATACCCAGGGATTCCATCCACACACGAAGGATGCTGTGCACCTCCCGCATCGGTGGGGAGAGAAAGGTACGCGCGGTGCAGCCTGGTTGCTCGCTCAACTCCGCTATAGCTTTGCAGCGGGCAATGATCTCGTCCGGCTTTACAGTGTGAACCATGAATCGAATCGGACTTGCCGTTGTAACATTTGGCGGCCATTCGCGCTATCCGATCCCTTCAATTACGCTGGGCATGAGGGTTCGGTTCTGCCCTTATCTCTGCATGTGCTGCCGTCGGCGCCGAAAATCGGCTACTTTCCGCTACAATCCTACGCTCGCGATGGAGAATGCCCTGAGGCGCCTCAATGCTCTCCCTGCCACGGAAGCAGAAGCCGACTTACTGGCGTGCTGTGGAGCCTCGCGTTGGGCACGGGGCATGGTGGCTCGGCGGCCCTTCGGCAGCGTCGCCGAGCTCTTTGCGGCGGCCGACGAAATCTGGCGCAGCCTGGGCCGCGAAGACTGGCTCGAGGCGTTCTCACGGCATCCCCAAATTGGCGAAAAAGCGGCCGAAAAGCAGATCAAGTCCGAAGTGGGCCAGCAAATCGCGAGCCGCTGGTCGGCCGAGGAGCAAGCCGGGGCTCAGCGCAACCCGGCAGACGTCATGGCGCGTCTGGGGGAGGGCAATCGCGTTTACCGGCAACGCTTCGGATACATCTTTATCGTTTGCGCCACCGGCAAAACGGCCGAGGAGATGCTTGCCATTCTTGAACGGCGTCTTCAGAATGACGCCTCCGCGGAATTGACCATAGCTGCGGAAGAGCAAAGGCGGATCACGCGCCTGCGCCTCGAAAAGCTGCTTGCGGCGGAGACGCGGTAGAAGAGCGCACTGCAAAAACCGCAGAAAAGGCTTTCTGTCGAAAATTGAGCGGCGTATCCACTCACGTTCTTGACAC
>Ga0210399_10003842_pt1 | contig 11707 bp, 7 predicted proteins | sample IncBWC14MmetaG_FD_150865 | JGI IMG/M metagenome (GOLD analysis project Ga0210399, IMG submission 150865) | Forest soil microbial communities from Barre Woods Harvard Forest LTER site, Petersham, Massachusetts, United States - Inc-BW-C-14-M | ecosystem: Environmental > Terrestrial > Soil >...
ATGATTTTTTGCGCGACCGCTATCTTCATCATCGCAGCCCACGGCCGGGTATCTTCGTACGTCAGCATCGAAAACGGCGCTGCTTCGCCAGGCCGATGGCAGGTCTGGCAATGCTTCTGCAAGATTGGCGCTACGTCCTTGGTAAAAGTAGGAGGAGGATTGTTCGGCTCCTGTCCAGACGCGTATCCCGCGCAACTCAGGATCGCCGCCAGCACAATAAATAAATATTTCATGGATTCTCCAGCCTCGCGATTTGGACCTCGCCCAACCGGAATCGGACACAACAGGGACTCGCCACTCTGAATCGAATTACTTCCATCTTTCATCGCCCTCAACGATCGTAATATAGCGATTGATGGGGAGATCGGTTAAGCGTTGGACAAGGCCGCTGGGCTGGGGCCATTTGATTTCCAGCCAGTCCAGCTTTTCGTGTTTGGCGAGACCAAGAACGATGCGCGGATCGTGAGAAGAGAGATAGCTTCCGCCGCCTACCTTGAAACGCGTCTGCCTTAGATCGCGCGCTTGACAGGAAATCTGTGCGCCGATGGCGTCAGGGTTGGATTTTTTGCCGATGAGATTCAGCCCGAGCCAGTGATTTTGCGTTCCGGCGTTATTGCGCAACAGGAGGGGCGCTCCGTTATTGATAGCGATTAACACGTCCACAGACCCGTTGTTGTCGAAGTCCCCTAGCGCCATCCCTCGCGCCGCTAGCGGCTGAGAAAAGATCGGTCCGCTCTCGCTGCTCACGTTTTTCAGGCCATTGCCGGTATTTTGGAAGAGCAACATAGGTTCCAGATACTTTACCTTATCCACTCGCCCGTCAATCTTATCGTCGGGGTGACCGTTGCACAGGAGCAGGTCCAATTTCCCATCGTTATCGTAATCGAAGAATTTCAGACCCCAACCGCTCATCAGTTTTGTGGCGTTTCCGATGCCGGTGGTGATGGCCACATCACGGAAACTCTCGTCTTTATTATTGTGATAAAGCGAAAACATTTCCTGGTCGACGTTCGCAACAAACAGGTCGATCCAGCCGTCCTGGTCGTAGTCGGCGGCATCGACTCCCATGCCCGAACGCGCCCTGCCATAGGAACTGAAACCAACTCCGGACTCTAAGCCGATCTCTTCGAATTTTCCCTTGCCGCGATTGGCAAAAAGGAAGTTCGCGACCGTGTCATTGGCAACGAATAAATCCATGTAGCCGTCGTTGTTTATGTCCGCGGCCACCACTCCCCACGCTTTCGCCGGTGCACTTCCGATTCCTGACTCCTTGCTGACGTCCGTAAACGTTCCGTCGCCGTTATTGTGAAAGAGCCAGCAAGGCGTCGGATTATAGACGCGCGGTATGCAGTACCAGCGGTCGCCGGTTTTCAGATTGCCACAAAATTGGTTCTTGGACTTGTCAAAATCGACGAACCGGCAGACGAACAGATCGAGCCGCCCGTCATTATCGTAGTCAAACCACACCGCGCTGGTTCCCCAGCCAAGCGTGGTGATGCCCGCCTTCTCCGTCACGTCCGTGAAGGTTCCGTCGCCGTTGTTGTGATAGAGGATGCCGCGGGAATACTGCGTGACGTAGAGATCGGCAAAACCATCGCCATCATAATCTCCCGCAGCCACTCCCATGCCATAGGCATTTCCGGGAACGCCCGCTTTCCTGGTGACATCGGTGAACGTGCCGTCGCGATTGTTGTGATACAGGGCGTTGGATAGCGGCGGATTCGGGTTGTAGAAATCGCAGGAACCGCTGTTAACGAGATAGATGTCCATCCAACCGTCATTATCGTAATCAAAGAATGCGCAGCCCGCCCCGGTCGTTTCTGGAAGAAACATCTCGCGGGAGCGTCCGCTGCTGTGAACCCAGGAGATTTTGCTGGCGGACCCAGGAACCGCCTCGAACGCAGGCATAGAGTTCTCCGCGCCCAGCGCGGTGCGGGGCAAGCCAAAGGGTCCCGCAGCACTAGAGAGGCTGCCTAGCCCGGCTGATCCCAACAAGCGGAGGAACTGGCGTCTCTCCAGTGCTCTCTTCCAGCCGTCTTGGCGATCAGACATTCACGAACTCTGTGTTCACCATATTCCGGCTCCCTCCCCCGAAAGAATGGGCGTTCATTGTATAACTACTCCGGGAGGCGCCAGCAAAATAGAACCTCGATCTCTGGGTGGTACCGGCTGCAAGGGTACATCCGTGTCAGTATGGAGAAGCAGGCTGAACGAATCGAGAATGCTCGGCTTCGTGATTCAATTGGAGCTGGCTTTCCAGCCAAGCTTCAGGCTGGAACGAAATTCGTGGAGGCGGTGGGGAGCGGGTGCAGATGAAACAGGTCTTGAATACCTGGCACGAACTGAGCTTGGTGGCGGCCGCCTGCGGAGCCCTGATCGCGCTTACCCTCGGCTCGCCACGCGCACCGGAAGAGCAAGCCATGCAGTTCACGAATATAACCCGCGCGGCTGGGATTCGCTTTACCCACTTCAAGGGCAACCAAGGGATCGCCATCAATCTCGAAGAATTTGGTCCGGGCGTTTGCGTAGCGGACTTCGATGGAGACGGTTGGCAGGACATCTATTTTGTGAACGGCCGGGATCTCTACGATCGCGGCATTAAAGTGCAGAATGCGTTGTACCGCAACAATGGGGATGGCACGTTTACCGATGTAACCGACAAAGCGGGTGTGCCGGGTACGGGCTACGGACTGGGTTGCGTGTGGGGCGATTACGACAACGACGGTCACCCGGATCTTTTTGTCACGCAGTACGGCCGCAATGTGCTGTACCACAACAATGGCGATGGCACGTTTACTGATGTAACCGATAAAGCCGGGGTTGCCGGGATGGAATTCGGCACCTACTTTCACTCCGGCGCCACATTCCTCGATTACGATCGTGACGGCAAACTCGATCTCTACGTTGGCGGCTACGTCGCATTCGGACCGGGCGCGCGACGTTACTGCGACCTCGGCGGGGTAACCAGCAGTTGTCCCCCGAGCGCTTACCAGGGCAGCGCCAACAGTCTCTATCACAATAACGGCGACGGGACCTTTACCAATGTCACCAAGAAAGCGGGCATCTATCGGCCTAATGGCAAGAATCTTTCCGTCGGCGCTGCCGATTACGACAACGACGGTTGGCCGGACATCTTCGTGGCCAATGACGGCTTGAGTGCATACCTCTACCACAACGAACACAACGGCACTTTCAAAGAACAGGGGGGGCTTGCCGGCATGGCCTTCACTGACACGGGACTTACGATGGCGGCCATGTGCATTTCGCTCGGCGATTACAATAATGATGGTTGGCTGGATCTGTATATTTCCGATTTTCAGGGAAGTTCGGATCACATCTGGAAGAATGACGGCCACGGATCTTTTGACGAAGTCAGCGCTAAAGTGGGAGTCACTGTGCCGACGCGGGCGGTTCTCAGCTTTGGCGGTGGTTTTTTCGATTACGACAACGATGGCTGGCTGGATCTCTTCATCGCCAATGGCCACGTCTACCCGGAAGTCGAACAGGCCACTCCAGGGGTTCACTACAAACAGATCAATACGCTGTTCCGCAACAACGGCCATGACCGATTCATTGATGTGACCAAGACTTCCGGCAATGGATTCATGACGCCGTATGCCGGACGTGGCGTGGCGTTCGCGGACTTCGACAATGACGGCTTCCTGGACGTCGTGGTGGGCAACAATGGGGACTCACCCCTGCTGCTGCACAACAGCGGCGGGAAAGGCAGCCACTTTGTTTCCTTCAAGCTGGTGGGAACAAAAAGCAATCGCGACGCCATGGGCGCAAGACTCAAGCTGACTGCTGGCGGCATGACGCAGATTCGCGAAATCGCCGGTGGCGGCAGCTACCTCTCCCAGAATGATTTGCGCGCACACTTCGGCCTTGGCCCCGCCGAGAAAATTGATAAGTTGGAGATCACCTGGCCAAGCGGCGCGCAACAATCCTTCAAAGACTTCCCTGCCGATCAGTTCTACAGCCTTCAGGAAGGCAAGGACGAGCTCGGGTTGCAGCCCTTCGTGAAAGCCAAGAGGTAAGGGCCGGCCGAAAGCACCCGTGTGGCCGGATGAGGTCCCTCCTACCTCTGAGCATCATGGAGCTACGGAAGCGAGCGGCGGCTCTGGTGGAGTGTCCTCATCCCGGATGAACGGGCTACTGCGGTTGTGGTCCTTCCCCGCGCTGTTCCTTTGCTGCCTTTTCTGAGGCCTGCTGGAAGAGGCCCAGTTCCCGTTCCGCATCCTGCTTGCGCCCGGTCTTGCGGTAGGAGATGGTCAGCTGGTAGTGCCCGGTAGGGTTGGCCGGTTGCAGTTTCACGGCGGTTTCCAAGGGTGAGATTGCTTCCGCGTAGCGGCCCACCGAATTCAGAGCGAAACCGAGCCCAAGGAAGGCGTCTGCAAAATTTGCATCCAGCTTCGCAGCTCGGGAGAAATGCTCGACGGCTTCTTCCCACTGCTGAGCCTGGCGAGAAAGCTCGCCCAAGATATACTCTGCTCCCGCGTTGCTCGGATCGATTTTCAGTTCTGCCTGAAACTCGTTTCGGGCCTCCTCCGCCATCGTGGGCGTCGCCGGCCTGGAGAGAATAATACGGCCCAGCCGGTAGTGGATTCCGGGCAGGTCCGGCTGCTGCTTCAGGATCTGGTTATATTCGGCCGCAGCCTCGTCCCATTTTGCCTGCGACTCCAGAGCCTCCGCGTTCAGCTCGTGCGCCTGAGTGGAAAGAGGGGCCGTGCCGGCCAACTGCAGCGCGGCACGCGTGGAAAGATCGGAAAAAGCGTGCGTGGTGACATAAAGAACATCTGGGTCAGACGGAAATTCCCGGTTCAGCCAGAGCAGCGCGTTGACAGCAGCGTCGACTTGATTCAACGATAGCCCGCAGCGAACCGTAGCCAGACCCGCTTTTAGTTTCAACTGCCTATCCGCCGATAGAGGGGCGGACTTCTTCAGGATCGGCAGCGCTTCCCGGCAATGGCCCCCTGCGGCCAAGCTGAGCCCCTTTTGGGTAGCCGAAGAGACATCCACAGCCGCGGTCTTTGCGCCTGACTGCGCCGCAGCGAGCCACGGTGGGATTCCGCAGGCGAGGGTGACAACTAGAAATCTGCTAATGAACCTTGGCATAAAAAATGAGGCAGGCGGGGGTGATCGCCTGCCTCATTATACGTGCTTTGTTTGTTCCTAGAAATAGAGCTTCAACGCTAACTGAACGTTTCTCGCGGGTTGCGAGGCCTGAATAACTCCTGTCGTGGACTGGGCTACTGTTGTGTTAGGAACGGCAAGGTTGACGCGGTTAAACGCATTCAGGAAATCCGAGCGGAATTGCAGCCTGAAGCGTTCTGTGAGCTGGAAATTCTTCTCCAAGCTGAGATCCCAGTTGTAGAATCCGGGTCCGCGCAGTCCGCCGAGTTGCGGAGCACAGGTCCCGAAGCCGGCCGCGTTGGAATAGTTGCTGGGATCGAACCACAAGAACCCGCCACCTTGCTTTGCAGTAGCGTTTTGCCGGCCGAAGATTGTATTGGTTCCATTGCAATCGGGACGCAACCCGCGAGACTGCGTGCCCGTCTGGTCGGTGCCGTTGTTGTAGAGGGCCAAGGGGAAGCCCGTATGTAGGGTCACGATGGGGCTAACCGTCCAACCGCCCACGACAGCGTTGGCAGCCTTGTTCATGCCACTTCCAAATTGCTTCCCTTGGCCAACCGGCAACTCGTAGATGGCATAGGTGGTGAGGTTGTGAGTTTCATCGTAATAACAGGGCGCCCACTCCGCCCCGGGATCGTAAATGTTCTGCCAATACGGGGAAGCGGTGGAGGATGCTCTCGCGCCGGACCAAGTACCATAATAACCCGTGTTGTTGGACATGCACTTGGCGTAGGTGTAGGACACCTGGGCCTGCAAACCGTGACTGAGGGTTCTCTGGAGCACGGCCTGCAGCGCGTTATACATCATTCTGCCGTTCGACTGCGTACCGGAGACGGTGCCGCCGGTCGAGCTAATAGCGGAGAGCAAGGCTGGCCCGTTACCATTTGCAAAGAATGGGCTCGGCGCTGTGCAAGGAGCTTTTGCGCAAGAGCTGCTGGGTTCCGCCACGGCTTGACCGTAGTAGAAAGGCACCATCAGGTGATAGGCAACCTGCCCGACATATCCTACCTGGAGAGTGGTGTTCCCCCCGAATTGGTGCTGAACCGTCAGGTTCCACTGGTCATCAATGGCAGGTTGCACCTTGGAATCCCACAGGCGCAGTACAGCACCATCGAAGCAGGTAAAATTAGGACACGAAAGGCCCGCAGGTGGCGGTGCGATGATGCCCTGCGCCGCCGTCGTGGTAGGCAAGGGTTGCAGCAGATATTGCGTTTGGAATTCGCCCCCCGCAGCGGCCCCACCATCAAACGGCGGATTGAGCGGCAGGCGCAAGTTGGTGCCGGTTCCCTCCAGGTAATCGGAGACGGTGAAAGCACCACGGAAAACGGTGTGGCCCCCTGACCAACCAGGTGTCCACGCAAAACCAAGGCGCGGCTGGAAATCCTTACCGCCATATACACCGTTATAGAGGGCACTGCCGTTGCCGTTTTGGCCGGCAAGTTCAACCTGCCCGGTCTGGATGTTGTAGTTCGATTGTTGGTTGTTGCTCTCAACCCAGGGAGTATGGGCTTCATAACGCAAGCCGAGAGTCAGGGTCAGGTGGTCACTGACACGCCAAGTATCCTGAGCAAACCCAGCGAAGATGTTGGAGGTTTGTGTCCAACTCCCGCCACTGAGGCCGCGGCCAAAAGCCGTGGGCAAGCCGAGGAAGAAATCGGCCATTCCTTCACCCGTGTTCTTCAATGGGGCCGTCGAGGCAGAGGCAGTGAAGTTCGGACCGAAGGTCATTCCACCCAATTCGCCGCTGTTCCCCGAGTAGAAGACCCTGATGATGTCGCGCATGTACTCTCCGCCAAATTTAATCGCGTGGCGGCCATGGGTCCAGGTCACCGAATCATCAGCCTGCCACACCTTGCTGTTAAAGCTCTGCGTGACCATGCTGTTCCCGATATTGGTCAGAGTGCCGCCACCCGGGCTGGTCGGCGTTCCTCCACCAAAATCAAGCCCCAAAAGACCGATGAGTCCAGCCGGATTCGAGTTTGGAATTCCGATCGTCTGACCAAAGGCACCCACTTTGGGACTCCAGGTGGTACCCGTGTTGAGAGTGATATGGTTCCAGCCAAAACGCGCGTCGTTGACCAAGCTATTGGAAATGGATCGGGTCCAATCGCCAACAGTGCTCCAGATGGGCGCCGTCACTTCGCCATTCCCGAACAGGAGTTGCGAATTGGTCGAAGGATCGATCTGGAAGGCACGGGTGAAGCGGCCGGAAACCTGATCCTTGCTGGAGATTCTGTAGTCGACCCTGACGTCGCCCTGGTCGCTGTTGAATGCCGTTGAGCTTTCCTCAAGAGCGTTACCCGTCAAGTTATTATTGATAGTCTTCGGATAGAGTGAAGAGGCGAATAGAGCAGCCGCCACCGGGCTGATCATGCTGGCCGGAATTATGTTGCCCGGGAATATCTGTCGGGTGGTGGCCGCTACGCAGGCAGTGCCATTCTGCCCAGTGGTCCCCTGGCAGGGGTTGTAGAGCTGGATCGGAGTGCTGGCAGTCAAAAGCGCCCCAAAATTACCTCCCTGTTCGGCAGGCGTGAATACAGATATGAAGCTGCCTGCGGGTGGATGGTCGAACCGCTGCCCTTGATAGTCGACGAAAAAGAATAGTTTGTTCTTGAAAACCGGACCACCGAGAGTGCCCCCAAACATGTTCCAGCGCACAGGTGCGCGGGGAATCGCCGCCGAGTTTGGATTAATCTTGTTTTCCCACTGGTTGGCGTTCAATTTGTCATTGCGAAAGAATTCCCAGGCATCGCCGTGAAGGGCGTTGGTGCCGGACCTGAGGGTCGCACTAACGATGCCGCCCATGAAATTCCCGAATTCCGCGGAGGCGTTATTGGTGATGATATTAACTTCCTCAATGGCATCCGGGGCGGGCGTGTAGCCCAAAAGGTTGTCCGACACTTCGTTATTGTCCATGCCATCGAGCAGGAAGTTGTTGGCCTGCTCGCGATTGCCGTTGATAAACGGCCGCGCCCCGCTGTTTACATTGTCCCCGTTATTGAAACTGCTGGGATCGGGATGAACGGCACCGGGCGAAAGCAGCGTCAATTCGACGTAGTTGCGAGTGGCGAGTGGCAGCGCATCGCTGGTGTTCGTATCTATAATGGTATCGACCTGCGTGGACTCTGTTTTCAATATAGGCGCGGCACCACTTACTTCAACCGTCTGGTTGACTTGGCCGACCTTTAATTCGAGATCGATACGCGCACTCTGGTTCAGCACCAGGGTGAACGCGGGATGCACGGAAGTTTGAAAACCCTCTTTTTCAACACGCAGTTCATAGTTGCCGACCGGCAGTTGCGAGATGCGATAGAGCCCGGCCTCGTTAGTCACCTCCGCATAGGTAAGTCCGCGTTCCACGGACTTGGCGGTGACGGTGGCGCCGACCACCGCCGCACCGCTGGGATCGGTGACTGTTCCTGTAATCGTCGCGGTCACATCCTGAGCCCACGCCCGATTGGCGCCGCACAAAAGCGCAAGCAGCGTCACGCACAAAATAGTTAGCCCCACAGACTGCAGTTTTTTCATGTTAATTCCTCCGAGGCGAGGCCCCCGGCCGCCATTCCGCCTCTACTCAACTCTCGAGATCTTCTGCGTTGCAACCGGCACCCCGGCACTGCTATATGGCCGAATAGTGGATAGCTATATAGCACGATTTTAGGCTTGTCAAGCGAAAAGTAATGACTTATAAGGATTATGGAAGTTGGGAGGTATAGCACTGCGCTGTGGTGATGTATAGCAGCATGATTTGCGCTCTATATCACTACGGAGCGGCCAACGCTGCCCGGCAACCGACTTACAAGGCCGCCCCCCAGGCAGGCTTCCGTGCCTGCCGGCGGTGTCTCTGCGAATGGGCAGCGGGCCGCGACACTGGAATGCGGAAATCCAACGCAGGACAAGGGTTCCCGTTTTTTGCATTCCATTGGCTGTGAGAGCGCGTCAATTCGTTCTGGGCTGTTTGTAAATTTCGGGAGCGAGAATGCCTCCTAAAAGTCGAAGTAACGGGTTGCCTGCCTACCAGAGAATTCAAGGCACTCTCCGGAAGCGCATCGATGCCGGAGACTTGCGCACCGGGGACGCGGTGCCCTCGGAGCGTGACTTAGCGAAGATCCATCAAGTGAGTTTGATGACTGCGCGTCACGCGCTGGCCTCGCTGGAGCGGGAAGGCGTCGTGGAGCGCCGACGCGGGATCGGCACGTTTGTCTCGACGCCCAAGATTCATTTCAACAAGCTGATGAGTTATACGGAACAGATGGCCAGCCGAAGCATGACGGCGGGCTCCAAAGTACTCTTCGCCAAGATTATCGACGACGAGCAAGAAGCTAACGCCCGGCTTTCCCTTTCTCCGAAGAGTGGCGTCATAAAGCTAGAGCGCCTGAGACATGCCGCAGGAGAGCCCTTTGCTCTGGAGACCTGCTACCTCTCCGCGGCGCAATTCTCCGGACTGCTCTCGGTTCCGCTGCAAAGGGAATCGTTGTTTGGCATCCTGGAACGCGATTACAAGGTGGAAATCGGATATGCGGATGAAGAGGTGGATGCGACGGCGGCGGATCCCCGTACGGCGGATCTCCTGGATGTACCGCGGCGTGAACCGCTCTTGCGAATCCGTCAGGTTATTTTTTCAACGAACGGAAAGGCCGTCTTGTACGTTTTGGGTTTCTACCGTTCCGACCGCCACAACCTCGTTATTAGAAGATATCGATAAGTTGTCTGCGTTCGCTAGAGGATCTTGCTAAAGAGAGGCTGTGTGTTCCGCACCCTCCTGCCCGCAAACGCTCTTGCGCGTCCCTCCATTCACACGGACCGAAGTTTCGCCAGGAATTAGGCCATTTCTGAGATAAAGCATCGACAGGGAGGAGTTCACACGAGTTTTTATAGTAGTCGCCGAGCCGACTGATAGAGAACCATATTGCGAAACGGAAACGATCCGGCTAGAAACCCCGCCGACGTGGCGTGCGGCGTCGCCCTCGGCTACCTTTGCGGCATCGCTCTAGCAGGCGCCCAAAATCCCGGGGAAGCAAAACCGACGAGGCTCGCGCGAAGCAGTTCCTTCTCACTTCATCAGCTCTTCCCTGTCTCCTGGTGTGACCTCATTTCCGAGCAAAGACAAGCCTAGAGGAGAAGCTTGACAGGCGGAAAGCACGGGCATAGGGTGAGGGCGTTTCGTTGAAACGTTTTATTCCGGACTTCCTGAAGCCGCCGGTTGCCTGTGAAAAAAGCAGTGCCCGGGCTGCCGGAACTCCGCCGAATGGAGGAAGCTATGAAGACATCCAAACTCCAGCTACTGTCGATCACCCTGGTTCTCTTCTTCCTTGCGGGCGCCTGGCCCAGGCCGGCCGCTCCCAATCCGGCGGCCGCTGACTGGCAGACAACGTTACAACAGCGGCTGCCGCTCTACGGCCACCGCAATTGGATCGTGGTTAGCGATGCGGCGTTTCCAGCTTATTCCCAAACCGGAATCGAGACGATCGTCGTGAACGAGGACCTGGCCTCGGTCCTACAGTACGTGGCCAAGGCTATCGCTTCCTCAAAACACGTGCGCGCCGCCGCCTTCGTGGACCAGGAACTTCCATTTGTACCGGAACAGAGCTACCCCGGGGTCACTCATCTACGCGAGCAAATCAACCGGGAGTTCAGTAAGGACATGCTTTCGAGCATTCCGCACGCGGAAGCCATTTCCAAAATTGATGAAGCCGCCAAGACCTTTCGCGTCTTGTTCATCAAGACAAACACAGCGATCCCTTACACCTCCGTCTTTATGCGCCTGGATTGCGGATACATGACCGATGAAATCGATGCCAAGATCAAGAATCGGATGGCCTCAACGAACAAATAGGTGAGCGGATGCCGGGCTCCGAACGGAGCCTCACGGTATTTGTTCCAAGAGTCTGCTCCTTCGAGCGTACCCGCCTGCTAGTCTCACGGCCCGAAATTGCATTAGTTTGCCTGGACTTTGCCATTTAAAACGTTTTATATTGGCGTTCGCTCGAGATTGTCGCCGGGGCAGCATACCAGGAGAGTGCTATGATTTCCCGTTTCTTAAATTTCCTCGTGTTGGTGGGTATCTCGGCCGCATCTCTTTTGGCCCAAGATACCGCCTATGTCCCCGGCAGCGCGGCGGCCTGGGATCCCGAATGGCAACAGATAGCAGGCCCCAAATGCCTCGAAATGAGGGGCGCCTGGGAAGGGGGTACTAGCGCTTGCACGCCCGAAGATCACGACAATTGGCTCGCCGATGTCACCCACTGGCGCATGGAGCGCCGCATCCGCATCGGTTACAGCGACTCCCGCTATGAATTGCCGGCCCTCAAATGGACGCAATCCAGCTTCATGCAACCTCAAATGATGGTCCAGGACCGTTTTCTCTACGATCCCGTTGCCCACCGCTACACGGTAGACCGCTACGTCGACGACACGGTGAGGCGTTATGGCGGGATCGACGCCGTGCTGGTCTGGCCCACGTATCCCAACATGGGGATCGATAATCGAAATCAGCACGACCTGGTCCGTTCGATGCCAGGCGGCGCTGCCGGTGTTCGTCAGATGGTGGCTGATTTTCACCGGCGTGGGGTGC
>Ga0210399_10003844_pt1 | contig 11703 bp, 5 predicted proteins | sample IncBWC14MmetaG_FD_150865 | JGI IMG/M metagenome (GOLD analysis project Ga0210399, IMG submission 150865) | Forest soil microbial communities from Barre Woods Harvard Forest LTER site, Petersham, Massachusetts, United States - Inc-BW-C-14-M | ecosystem: Environmental > Terrestrial > Soil >...
CGCCCTTCGCACTCGAGTTCCTTCGCGCGGGCGAACACCGAGAGCGCGCCTTCGCCACTCATTACGTTTAATCGGGAAGCCAGGGGTCGCATGAGGTCTCTTTCTCCTCGTTTCTTCACAGCTGTTGCGGCTCGGTTTCTACAGAGTTCTGCCGCTCTCGACAATCGACAGGCGAGGACGCCCGTCGCTCCAACGACCCACAATCATAGACGATTCGCGCATTGGTTGGTTGCTTGCCTAGCTGATGGAGCGACGGGCGTCCCCGCCCGTCGAACGATGCTGTGAAGAAATGACCAGAGATCTGGGTTCGGCGTTTGATCCCTCACGGGCTAGACTTTGGAGGCGACGTGATGGGCAGCCGAAGCCCATCAACCAAGCGCGGAAACATTTCAAAAGCCGCCGCCGTCGCCACCAGCTCAATGATCTGCGCGTCGGTGTAGACGCTTTTGAGCTTTGCGAACAGTTCATCATCGAGATCGCGTCCGGAGCGATGCAGCCGGTCGGCGCAAACAAACCCTAGTTTCTCCGCTTCGCTGAAGGGTCCCCGCTCGAAATCGCCCTTGGCGGCGGCAATCTGCTCTTCAGTCGCTCCTTTTTGTCTGGCGGAAAGCGCGTGAGCGGCGATGGCGTATTGCGAATTGTGGAGGACCGAGAGGCGTGTGGTGATCAGTTCCTTATACCAGCCCGGCAAGGCGCTGTCGCTGAGCAGCGATTTAAGAAATCCCGCAACACCGAGCGCCAGTGCAGGCGTGTGCGCAAGCGTCTTGAACATATTAGGAACGACGCCCCGCTGCTGCAGCAGGGCGTCATAGACAGCGGCGATTTCCGCAGAAACCTGGTCGCGCTCGAGCAACGGAATTCGCGGTGCGACCGTTTTCTCCGTCATGTTAGAAGGCATACCGCAGCGAGAATTGAATCAGGCGCGGCGTGCCTACCGTCGAGGTGATTTTGCCAAATGGAGTCTGGCTTTGTGGCAATCGTCCATCCGCGGAACAGCCACCAACGCCGGGCGTGCTGCAAAGCGTAGTCTCGACATCATTGAGTGCTGGATTGCCAAAATTTGCATGGTTCCAGATGTTGAAGAAGTCTGCTGTAAAGCGCAGATCTTGTCTTTCCGTGATCCGGAAGTGCTTGATAAGCGAAAAGTCCCAGTTCTGCTGGAACGGTCCGCGGTAAATGTTCCTGCCCAGATCACCAAAAGCGGTCACGCCAGCGCCGGGATATGCCGCAGGAGCGGGCACGAAATTTGGAATATTCAAATACCCGTCGATTCTCTGATGAACACCTCCATGGGTCGTTCCCCCGGAGATGGATGCACCATCCGCGAGTTGCGCCCCGAGCGTCGCCGAGGCTGCGCCGGGACCGAGATAGGCGGTTCCCGCGCCGGAGTCCGTTACTGAAAATGGTGTACCCGATTGGAAAATCGAGATGCCGCTGATTCCCCAGTTTGCCAGCAGCGTGCGCTTCAATCCCGTGGCGCTTGCGAAGATGGGCAGGTCATAGTTGTAGCTCACCGTCACGCGATGCTTGCGATCGAAGTCAGCCAGTCCGCGAGAAAACTTGAGGTCGGTTTCGTCATTAAATGCGGTGTTGAGGGCGGTATTCCCGCTTGAAGTCGCGTCCGTCGACTTCGAGAATGTGTAAGCCCCCTGGAAATAGCCGCGTCCCCAGCGCCGCGAAAGCGTCGTCTGCAGAGAATGGTAGTGAGAGTATGCATCGTTGGCGAAGAGTTGCATGCCGCTGTAGCCGTTTACACCCTGAATTCTGGAACGAGCGGGACCATTGGCAACGGTGCTGTCGAAAATCTGGACCTGTTGACCGCTGGCGGTAGTAACCGTGAGCGGTTGCGAAGGTGTCGCGAGCAGAGCTTGGACATTGGTGCGGGTCTCACGCAGGTGGACCGTGTGTGTTCCCACGTATCCCACTTCCAGAACCCACTGCTTGCCGAGTTCCCTTTGGAGAGTGAAGTTCCATTGCTGCGTGTTAGGCACCACAAAATGACGGGGAACAGCCAACGCAAACAGGAACTGCGATGGAACTACGCCGGGGCTGCCGTTCGCGCAGGAGATATCGGGAACGGCGTCGGTCCCATTCGAAAACCCGGTGATCACCCCGAGACAAGGCAGAAAATTCCCATCCAGCACGCCAGCCTTCGGTAAACCGTTGGGATTCGGACTGGGACATCCCGCGGCAGGTGTAAGGGAGAAAAACGTACTTAAGCACCCGGGGGCTCCGGCACCGAAGGCAATCGGAAGATAGGGCGCCTGAAATGAAAGCTGGTCCGCAGTGCCCACATCTTCACGAACGTAGTAGATGCCGTATCCGCCTCGGATTGTCGTGTTGTGGCGGCCAAAAACATCCCATGCGAATCCGACCCGGGGCCCCAGCCCAGTGCTGTAATCATTCTTCAATGTGGAACTGCTGCCTGAGCCATTCAGCCCAGTTACACCTAACTTATTCGCGCACCCTCCGTAAATGAACGGGTACTTGCCCGAATTTGCCAGGTCCAGATCAAAGTTTCCGATGTGGCAAAGATTGTCGCGGAAGGCGCCCATCAATTCCGTGCGGAAGCCCAAGTTCAGAGTCAGCTGCGAGGTCGCTTTCCAGTCGTCTTGCACAAAGAATCCAAAATTGTTGTTCCGGTACTGGTGGTTGTAGACGCCACCGCCGCCGAAGCTAAAGTCGGGAGCGCCTTGCAGCCACTTTTCGAAATCGCTGTAGCTGGGTCCATTGGGATCCGTGTTCAGCGGACCATTTACGAAAAACAGTTGTCCATTGAAGGTCTGCGGGAAGAGCTTATCGAGATTGACGCGAGTGTATTCGCCACCAAATCGAAGACTGTGCGCGCCCCTCACCCAGCTGACCGTATCGACGAAGTTGTAGTTGTTCTGCGTCTGGAATTGATCCGCGGGGGGAGTGGGACCAATCTGGAAACCGGAACTGCCAAAAGTAAATTTATAGATGGACTGTGTGATGTTGTTGGTGGGGCGATCGATTCCCAGGGTGTCGGCGGTGACGCCTGCCGGAGGCTTATTCACCAGACTGTTGTTGATCCGGACGTAACCGAAGCGGAAATCGTTCACCACTGCGGGGGAGAACAAGTGGGTCTCATTCACCGAGAAAAATCGCGCGTGGACGGGAAGGTCGTAGGGGAAATCCAAATCGAATGCGCTGATGCTGCTCGCCAGTGTTCCACCGAGCGATGCCTGCAGGCCGCCCGCTCCAAAGGGCAACAACTGCTCACCGTTCGAGAAAAAGAAACGGGCTGACAGCTTGTCGTTGCCGCCATGGAATTCGCGATCCCAGTTGGCCGTGAACTGATCTTCCGTGAACTTGCCGGTTTTGCTGACAACAAATGGGGCTGTGTCACCAATGTTACCTGGGAGAGCAGGATAGAGGAATCCTCCAGCAGGCGCACCGAACTGATCGCTGTGAAGAAGCAGAAGCTTATGGATGACTGGATCGACGCTGGGAATATTAAATCCAGCCTCCAGAGCGGCATCCAGGCCAGCATCTGTTCGAATCGACGCAGGAATGACGGGCAAAGCGCTGCTGATCAGTGTTCCCGGCGAAAGCCCGCTGCGCTGCCGCGTGCCTTGATAGTTCACGAAAAAGAAGCCTGCCTGCGCTTCCTTGCCGATCGGCCCGCCGAAGCTTCCACCGAAGATATTCTGCTTCACCGGCGGACGCGGCTGCCCGGCGCGATTCAAGAAATACTCATTCGCATTCAGCACATCGTTGCGGAAGAACTCGTACGCATCCCCGTGGAACGTCCTCGTACCTGATTTCAGGATGGCATTGACATTGCCCCCGCCGTTGCGGCCTTGGGAAGCGTCGTAAAGCGAAGTCTGGACTTTGAATTCCTGAATGACGTCCGGGTTCGGCAGTGGAATGTTTGTGGCTTGCGCAACGTTGTAGTCGGTAGCGCTGATGCCTTCAATGAGGTAGTTGTTATTGTCCTCACGCTGGCCGTTCACGATTACGCGAACGTTGCCGCGCCCGAGCTGAGCCGAAGCATTCAGCTCGCTTTGAGCGCCTGAGGAGAGAGTCAGTAGTTGTTGGAAATTTTGGGTGGCGAGCGGGAGATCGCGGATCGTCTTCGATTCAATCGCCTGCCCCGTGGTCGCTGTCGTCGTTTCCACTGTCTGCACCAGCGCCTGCACTTCCACTTTCTCCAGCACCTGCAGAGGAACCAGTTTTGCGGTCATGCGCGTGGTTTCGGTGACGCGGACAGCCACGTCGGGAATCTTTGCTTCCCGAAAACCAGCATTGGTGATTTGTACTGTGTACGTCGCGACTGGGAGAAGCGCGGCATAGAACGAGCCGGTGGCGTCGGTCTTGGTGATGCGCGTGACCGTTCCGGTATCTTGATTAATGATCCGAACGTCGGCGTTGGCAACTACGGCCCCACTTTGATCCTGCACCGTGCCGGTGATCGCACCGGTAGCGCCGCCTTGCGCAAAGGCCTGCCCAAGCAAGCAAACGACAAAGATTGCCAACCCGCACTGGCTTCGAAAAAACTTCAACATACACTCCTCCCCAACTTAACTCGACCGTTTCGAACCGTCTTACATTGTTCAGAACAGAAACAAGATGAGGGGACGACAACAGCTTGCCGCGCAAGCAAGTACGCTTGTGCCGCCAAAGTTGGCCACTGGGCTCCCCAGATTGATCGTCGTCCACATAAAACAGTGCTCCCGCCCCCTGGCGCCGGGGTTGATTGGATCCCGGGTCAACATTGACTGGAGTGGAAGTGCGCCACAGGTTACTAGAAACTCATCACGGCTTTCAAGAATGAGTTCAACTGGTGGAACCAGAAAAGTTCTTATCGCAGCGCTAAGACTCCCGGTCACAGTCCCTTGTAAGCGCCACCATCTACAAGGATTGTCTGTCCGGTGACGAACGAAGCGCGTTCGGAGGCGAGCCACAAGATCGTGTCAGCCACTTCGCGGGGTTCGCCGATACGTTTTTGCGCAGCATCGACCGCCCAACTGTCGAAAATTTCCTGTTCTGACTTTCCGGAGGCAGCCGAGCGGGCCTTGGCCAGTTGCTTCAGGCGGTCAGTCGCGGTGAAGCCAGGGCCAACGTTGTTCACGAGAATGCCGTCTTTGCCAAACTCATTGGCCAGGCTTTTGACCAGTCCAACCACCGCGGCCCGCACCGCGTTCGACAGCACGAGATCGGCGACCGGTTGCTTGGTGGTGATCGAGGTGATGGTAATGATGCGGCCCCAGCGCTTTTTCTGCATGTGCGGGATGACCTCCCGAGCGAAATAGACCGTGCTCAGAAAGTTGGCGTCAACGGCCTTGCGCCATTCCTCGATTGAGGCGGCAAGAAATCCTTTTGCAGGAGGACCTCCCGCATTGGTGACGCAGACATCGGCGGACCCGAATTTCGAAACGACCGATTCGACGAAACGGTGCACCGCGCTGGGATCGGTGACATCGAAGGGCTCGGCAAACACATCAGCTTTGTATTGTTGGCGAATTTGCTTCGCCGCCGATTCCAGGGTCTCTCCATTGCGGGAACACATGGCGATGCGGCAGCCTTCCGCGGCGAAGGCTTCGGCGGTGGCGCGTCCAATTCCCTGGCTGGATGCGGCGACGATAGCAACTCGATTCTTGAGGCCGGTTTCCATAGGCGACGGATTATAACAATGCGGCGGAGTGGCGACCGGGAGCGGGTTTCACTTGCTCCAGCCAAGAGCAGAAAGGTAATCTGGAAGCTCGTTAAAACGCTCAATCTCGCGATCGCAGAGTGTTTTGAAAGGTCTCGGCTTCACAGGTTGCTGAAAAACTCTCGCGATAGTTGCGTTTTGAAAGGGCTCGGCTTCAAGCCGAGCCGTAACAGCAACAAACTTAATGCGGCCTCAGCCGCTGAGGTGGTGGGCGTCGCCGGGCAGCTCCTTTTCAGCAACGCTTTAGGCGCTGCGCCGGCGAGCATGATCGTAGTGCAATGATGGATAGCTATTAAGAACCAGGAGAAGATTGCCTCTATGTCAGGGACCCCGAGCTACATATGGATGGAAGGCGGGCTGCGGCCTGCGGCGGAAGGTGTTGTTCCTTTCGTGAATGCAGGCCTGCATTACGGCTACAGCGTGTTTGAGGGCATCCGCTGTTATGCCACCGAGCGCGGCCCAGCCGTCTTCCGGCTAGAGGAGCACGTGGAACGCCTCCTGGATTCAGCGCTGGTCGTTGGGTTTCGCGATCTGCCGTATTCGAAAGCGCAGATTATAGAGGCGATTCATCAGGTCATCGCGGCCAATGGATTTTCGTCCTGCTACATCCGCCCCCTGATCTATCTGGACGGCGCGATGAGCATGGTAGTGGACGCGGGCAAGCCCCGGTTGTTGATTGCCGTGTGGGAGTGGAAGGCATTCCTGGGTGAGCAGGCCAAAGAGCACGGCATCCGGGCGAACATTTCTTCGTTCACCCGTCTGCATCCCAACATCATGATGACCAAGGCCAAAGTGTCCGGAAACTATGTGGGATCGATCCTCGCCAAAACAGAGTCGCACCGCCTTGGTTTTGATGAAGCCATCATGCTCGACCCGTCGGGTTATGTGGCGGAGTGCACGGGCGAAAACATTTTTGTTGTGCGCAACGGCGTGATCTATACGGTTCCGCGTGGTTCGATTCTTGAGGGGATCACGCGCGATAGCTTGATCACGCTCGCGGGCGATATGGGATACACGGTGGTCGAGGAACCAATTTCACGCGATCAGTTGTACATCGCCGATGAGGTATTCGTGTGTGGTACAGCAGCCGAGGTGATTGGGCTGCGCGAGATCGACTTCCGCACCATCGGCAGCGGAAAGACTGGGCCGGTCACGCGCGAGTTGCAGAAGGCGTTTGATGAATTGACCAGCGGACGCCATCCGCGCTCGGAGCGATGGTTTTCCCCGGTACCTGCGTTCGATTCGGCGGCGGTGAAGGCCTAAGGTTCTGCTGGCGACAAGAGGATTTTATGAAGAAGCATAAACGGCATCCCGAGACCGAGGCAGTGCGCGGCGGGATGGATCTGAGCAAAAAGAACGGGCCCCTCAGCACGCCGATCTATCAGACCTCCACGTTCGAAGTCACCGACATGGAAGAACAGGTCCGAGCTACGCCGACGGACCATTTCTATACTCGCTACGGCAATCCGACGCACACCGTCGCGGAGAATGCGATCGCCGAACTGGAGGGCGCGGAGGCCGCCCTTCTGTTTGCCTCCGGCATGTCGGCAATTACGACCACCGTGCTCGCCCTTACCAAAGCGGGCGACCACATCGTCGCCCAGCGTGACATCTACGGGGGCGCGACCAAGTTCTTCACCCAGTGGCTGCCGAAGTTTGGGATGGAGGTCACACTCGTCGACACGACGGACTACCAGCAGCACGCCAAAGCGATCGGACCCAATACCAAGATTCTGCATCTTGAGTCGCCTACCAATCCGACGCTGCGCGTAGTCGATTTGAAGAAGGTTGCGGCTGTAGCGAAGCAGCACGGGATCACCACGTTGATCGACAGCACGTTTGCCACGCCCATCAATTGCAGGCCCGCGGAGTTTGGCATTGACCTGGTCATGCACTCGGGCACCAAGTATTTCGGCGGACACGCCGACTTGATTTGTGGAATCGTCGCCGGACGCAGAGACCTGATCGATGCGATTCACGCCACCCGCACCACGCTCGGCTGCAACATGGATCCCCACGCAGCCTGGCTGCTGCTGCGCGGCATCAAGACGCTGGCTGTCAGGGTGCATCGGCAGAACGACAGTGCCGTGCGAGTAGCCCAGTTTTTGAAGGGACATCCCAAGGTTCGCAGCGTGAGCTACCCGTTTCTGGAAGGCCATCCACAGCGGGCGCTGGCGATGGAGCAGATGCGAGGTGGTGGCGGCGTGCTGAGTTTTGAAGTTGAAGGCACGGGCGAAGATGCCTGCCGTTTCGCCGAGGCGCTGAACCTTTTCACCCTGGCCCCGAGCTTAGGCGGAGTGGAGTCGCTGGTGACGATTCCAGTCATCACCTCGCACGCCATGATCCGCCCCGAAGAGCGCGAGAAGATGGGCGTGACCGAGCAATTGGTGCGCCTGTCAGTAGGAGTCGAGCACGTCGACGATCTGATTGCCGACCTGGAGCAGGCCTTCAGCGTGGTGAAAGGCGAACGGCAACCGGCGGGAGTGGCCTCCAGGCTCTAGACTCCAGGCTCTCGGCTCAAGATATTCGCTGCATAGAAGAAATCCCGGCCTCGGCGGAAGCCGGGATTTTCTTATACGACGAACGAGTCTCAGAAAATGAACTTCGCCCCCAATTGCAGGATGCGGGGATTGTGGGCCGACGCGGCGCGGAGGAAGGGACTTCCGCAGTCGGCGGAGAAGTTAGTTCCATCGTAGCAAGTGGCGCTGTTCGTGGGACTGGAGAACGGACTATTGCCGCCAGCCGACCCCGCGCCTCCTCCCAACCACGCGAATTCCGTGTGATTGAAGACGTTGAAAGCTTCAGCGCGGAATTCAAAGCTCATGCGCTCTGTCATGGCGAAGTGCTTGAACAGGGCCATGTCGAAGTTGGTGCGGCGCGGATTCGTGAGTGTATTGCGCCCGACATCGCCAAACGTCAGCCCACGTGGTGCCACGAAAGCTGCGGGATTAAAAAAAAGCGGCCCGAAGCCTTGTACCGGAGCTTGCGCGATACCTGACTTCGGATCGGCCACGATGTCGGGTTGCGATGGCACACCGTTCGCAGCAATGGTATTGGCCACGCCCGCGTTATCCCCGGGCACGCCCGAACCCCCACCGTTGGTTACGGTGAAGGGAGTGCCCGTTTGAATAACCGTGATCCCTGACCATTGCCAGCCTCCCAGTAACGTGTGCGTCAAACCCGGAGCTTTGAAAAAGGGCAGATCGTAGACGTAGCTCAGGGTAAAGGAATGACGCTGATCGAAGTTGGAACTGGCGCGGTAGGCTGCCATGTTGTACGTATCAGGGAGGGTGAGATCGCTTCCCGAAGAACCATCATCGATCGAATGACTGTAGGTGTATGACAGATTGAAAAGCAAGCTTCCGACCGCCTTCCGGAGACTCAGCTGCAGGGCGTGGTAGACGGAGGAAGCGGTCTGGTCCTGACGCTTGATGCCGCCCACACCGACGTAAGGCCGGAAGGGATCAGGAATCGCTCCGCACAGAGCGATGGCAGCGTTCACTGCCGGACTCAACACGCCGGGCCCCGCGTAGGGGAGCCCCGTACCTGACGGGGTTGTGCCATCGATAGGAATACCGTATGCATCGGTGGTGGTGCCGCACTCTGTCGGAAGATTGGTAGTGGAATTAGTCGCCACGCCCATCGGTTCATGCAATCCGTAGGGATTTTGACTGAGAGGCGTGGGGTGAACCTCGTTGAGATCGTATTGCCGGCTCAAGTGCGTGCCTTTACTGCCCACGTACCCGATCGTGAGCACCGTGTTTTTGAAGAGATCGTGTTGGACATCAAGATGCCATTGCTGCACGTACGGCCAATGGATCTGGTCGGGAAGCGAGATGACACTTAACGGAGTCAGTGATCCACCCGGCTGCGGAACGAGATTGCTGTACCCACCGATAGAAAAGACTGTTGTCGTGAGAGTCGCCGGATTCTGAGGCTCCAGCGCACCGGTTCCGGCTTCGTTGGCGTTCATGTGTTCGAAGAACACGCCGTAGCCGCCGCGAATAGCCCAGCGGCCATCCCCCTTGGGGTCGAAGGCAAAACCAATGCGAGGTGCCGGATTGAACAGATGTCCCTTCGTACACCCGGCCGGCTCTTTGCCCACGCCACACTGCACCCATCCATTGAATTCATTGCCGCCCGCCACAAGCGTTCCGTCTGGATTCAGGTCGCTGGCTCCGGGAACGTACGCGGCGGGGTCCCAGTTCCACGCATTCTTGTACTTTTCGCGCTGCGTGCCGAACAGGCTCAGCCGCAGCCCCAAATTTAGTGTCAGACGATGACTGGCGCGCCAGTCATCCTGAAAATAAGGTTCGAATATCTTGTAGCGGTTGTAGGTTTTGATGACCGCTTTCTGCTGCTGAAACTGCGAGATATTGCCCATCAGCAGGTCGGCAAAGGAGTTCCCCGTAGTGACCGCGGAATTGGTGGAGTCAAAGGTCAACACACCGTTGGTTGAGACCCCAGGCTGCGGAATTTCGTTCTTCTGGGCGGCTGTGAAGTAGGCACCGAACTGCAAATTGTGGGTACCGGCAACCTTGGTCACATTGTCGCGGTAGGTGTAAGTAGGATTCGAATTCAGCGGGCCGTTGGGGATATAACCGGGATCTTCTCCGATACCGCCAAACGGTCCGTTGGCAAGACCGATGCCTGCGATTTTCCCGCCGCCCCCATTGGGGAACACACCGAAGGTCATATTGGCAGGCCGCTGCCAGGGACCGACCAGTGTCAGGTTGATGTGATCGGTCGTATAGCTGGCTACGAATTCATTGAGCAGTGTCGGCGAGAAGGTGGAAGTGAGTCGAGCCACCATGCCCACAGAAGGCCCATTGAAATTGGTTTGCAGTGTTGGAAAACTGGTTCCACCGGTCCACAGCGGGTTGGGATAGATCGTCGCCCAGGAGTCGTGGATATAGCGGAACATGCCACGCCAGTTCGAGGTGAAGTTGTGGTCGACGCGAATCAACTCCTCGCGCCAAGTCGTTGGGGAGATGGGAAAAGCTTGCCAGGTTCCCACGCCGTTCGCCTCGGAGGTTGGAGCCGGAATCAACTGCCCTAACGCGTCCGCCCCGTTCGCCGTGTCGATCGGAACCCTGTTATTTGGAAACAGGCCGACCGGACCCGCCGGCATTAAAGGATTTCCGTTGCCCGGATTGGTAAGTGGGCAGTTTGGAAAATCACCCGCAGTCGTTCCCGCGCCGGTGCCAGGCACGTAATTTCCTGGAACTGGACAGACATCGCTGAAATCGCCGTTCCGTTCCGCGGTTGTGGGTACCACAGTCGCATTTGTCGCCGCCGGCGTCCGCTCACGGCGCCACTCCTGCGACCAGAAGAAGAACGTCTTGTCGCGATTCTTGTTGTAAAGGCCGGGAATGTAGACCGGTCCCCCGATCGTGTAGCCGAAATCATGCTTCTTATACTCGGGAACCGGATTCCCCGCGTTGAAATAATTGTTGGCATTGAACGCGTCGTTCCGCAGGAATTCATAGGCACTACCGTGAAACGTATTCGTACCCGATTTGGTTTCGACTTCGACCGTGCCCGATCCGTTGCGGCCGTACTGCGCGCCATAATTCGAAGTCAGGACTTTGACTTCCGCAATGGCTTCCAGGCTGGGATACACGTTCATGCTCGTGTTCGAGCCGTTATCGAGGTTGTCGCCGCCGTCCAGTTCCCAGTTGTTGTATTCCGTCCGGCCCCCGTTGACGCTGTACGCCACGTTTCCGTTGACGCCGACCTGCGCTTCGTCCTGACCTGACTGGTTGGTCACGCCGGGCGCCAGCGTGATGAGCTGTGTGAAGTTCCGGCCGTTGAGTTCGAGTTGGCTGATCTCTTTCCCAGTTACGACACCAGATACTTCCGACGACTGGGTTTCGATTTGCGCAACATTGGAGCCCTCCACCGTGATTTCGGTGGAGCTTGCTCCAACTTGCAATGGACTATCTACACGAGCTTTTTGCGCGACCCGCAGAATGAGGCCCTTCACCTCGTACTTTTTGAAGCCTTGAGCCGCCACCGTAAGATCG
>Ga0210399_10003846_pt1 | contig 11698 bp, 10 predicted proteins | sample IncBWC14MmetaG_FD_150865 | JGI IMG/M metagenome (GOLD analysis project Ga0210399, IMG submission 150865) | Forest soil microbial communities from Barre Woods Harvard Forest LTER site, Petersham, Massachusetts, United States - Inc-BW-C-14-M | ecosystem: Environmental > Terrestrial > Soil >...
GCGCCCTGCGCTCATCGTCGGCAAAGTACCGATGTTTTACTACCTGCTGCATGTGCCGCTCATCCATCTGCTCGCCATCGCGGTGTGCTATGCCCGCTACGGGCAGGTGCCCTGGATGTTCGAGTCGTCGACGCTCGCGCAGTTCCCCATCACTGAACCGCCCGGTTGGGGATACTCTTTGCCGATTGTCTACCTCATGTGGGCGATCGTCGTGCTGACGCTCTACCCGCTGTGCCGCTGGTTTGCGGGATTGAAGCAGCGCCGTAGCGATGCGTGGCTAAGCTATTTCTGAAGGTGCTGTTACTTTAAGACCTTCCGTTTGAGACCGGAGGGCAGCGTCTCGCAGGCCGTTCGCAATACCAGCCGGGGAGCGCGCCCCCGAATCTTCATTAGATACGGCACCGTGCGCTTGGGATCGTACTTCGCCGTTTCCCGCAGCAACCAGCCCAGGCCCTTCTGCACCATGTCATCTTCGTCGGCCAGCAGGGAATCAGACAGCTTCACGATCTTTGGAAAGAACATTCTCGCGCGCGTCCCGCGAATCAGTGCCACGCAGGCCGCCCTCCGGTGCCAGCGCTTTGGCGACTTCGCCCAGCGGAACACATGCTTGACCCGCGCGGGTTTCGCCGCAACCATGGGCGCAATCAGGTAGTGCACCAGCCCGTCGTGATCGGCCCAACTGCTGATGCGGCCCAGCCACAATTCGAACAGGCGGAACTCGCGGTCGCCAAACTGCGTGTCCATGTTTTCGAGCAGGAACACGGCGGCAACCTTTTCCTCCAGGACGGAGCCGGAAAACAGCTCATCGGCGACTCTTACCAGGAAATCGAACTTGTGCTCCCGCAAAATCTCGCGGCGACAGAGCCGCATGGCCCGCCGTAGATCGCCGGTATACCAGCCGTGCGACTTGATTTCTTCTTTAAAGAACCACTGCACGCCGGCAGCATGCTCAGCCGATCCGCCGCCTTTGAGCGCATCTCTAATCTGCGCTGCGACTTTCGCGGGGCTGGTTTTGTGCGAGGGCATTCGAATGCAAACCGTATCAAAAGAGCTGGCCCGCGGGCAATCAGAGTCGCTGTGGGCCCCCTAGTGGGAGTTGCTACAATCTTGGGCAGCATATTTGGCAATATGGAACTCCGATACAAGCTCACGAACGAGGACATCACGAATATCCTGCGTGCGTCCTCAAGGCCGCTGTGGGCGTTGATTTTGTTCGCGCTGTTGCTGGGTGGAATGTTCGCCGTCGGGATTTACCTGGTTGGTCACGATCTGGCTGAAGGTGGATGGATTTGGCTGGCGATCTCGGCAGCGCTCGGCATTGTCGTGTACGCGCTTCCTCCCATTCAGATTCGCCGAGAACTGCGGCGTCGTCCGGATCTGCAGGGAGAAATCGTGCTCATTCTCAGCCCTGTGGGGATGGAGGTTAGCTTCACTACCGGCAAATCGCAGTTGCAGTGGCGCGCCTACAACAAATACAAAGAGACGGCCCACCTGTTCGTGCTGACCGCATCGTCCACCAGTTCAAGGTTTATTCCGAAGCGAGTGATGTCTCCCCAACAGCTTGAGGAACTGCGCGGCTTGTTGCGTGCACAAATTCCGTCGACAGTTACGACGCGCCAGACCGCGTAGCTCCGCCAGGGTTCCTGAAGAACTTGTCATACACCCACAGCGCCGCTGCGGTCGCCAGTCCGATCCCGGTGATCCAGAACCAGATCATCTTCGGCTGGTGCTGGATTTCTCCAAAATGATGAAGCAGGAATCCGCCAAACGGTCCGCCGATGAGCGATCCAATGCCGATCGGGAGGAACGCGAACCCCATGTATGTGCCTTGCTGTCCTGCAGGCGCGAGCCTCGAAATGTATTCGTAGTAGCGTGGCGCCTGGATCATTTCGCCCAGCGCCAGGAAAAACAGCGAGAAGACCGCGCCCCAGATGGTTGGCCGGAAGGCGAGAATCAACCACGAAAGCGACGTGATCACGGTGCCTAAAATGACTGCAGGGAACGCGGGTATCTTGCGCGTCAGAAAATTCATCGCCAGGGTCAGAGTGATGACCGTCAGCCCATCGACTACCAGAATCATTTCGACGTCCGCGTGAGAGTTGATGTAACCATGGATATACCCGGGCAAACTGATGTACTGCTGCCAGAACACGATCCAATAGCCGGTGAAGATCACCAGGAACCACATGAACCGGCTGATGCCTGCAAGCATCACCGCGAAAAATCCGATCCAGACCCACCACGGGACCGACCATTCCGGTTTGACCCACAGTATGATGCGCAGCAACAGTGCAGCTAGCAATACGGGCAAAACCAGCCGGTAATTTCCCAGCACCACGCAAAAGTTCCGCGCCACAGTTGCAATTGAGGGTGGCGGCGCATCGTCGGCCTTGCGCGGTTCGCGAAAGAAAAGCAGGACGACAAAAAACATGGCGAAGACGCCAAGGGCGACGACGCGATAGACATTTTCCACACCCAGATGGCGATGGGCCCAGGATGCAAAAAACGGCCCGGCGGCACCGCCGATGTTGACCATGGTGTAGTAAATGGAATAGCCGATCGAGCGCACATTCTCTTTGGACGCGCGCGCCGTAGTGCCCACCACGCACGGTTTGACCAGCGAAATTCCGAGCGCGGGAAGAATTAGGATGAAACCGACGAACAGGCCCAGCGGCCCCGCGTTGCGCACGGGAGCGAGCCACGACGCGCCAATGGAACCGATCAAGAAATACGAAGCGCCGAGGATGAGATAGGCCACCGAGAGCGCGCGGCGGAATCCCAGGCGGTCGGCGGCAGCGCCGCCGAAGATCGCGAGAAACCATACCATGCCGCCGAAGATGCCGGTCAACGTGCCAGTCTGCTCCGTGGAGAAATTCAGCTGCTCCTGCAGATACAAGGCCAGTGACGCAAACGCCCCGTAGTAGGCGAGGCGCTCGAAAATCTCGGTGATGTTGGCAATCCAGAACGGCCGTTCGAACCCGGTGCGGATTTCCTCGAAGCGTTGAGAGAAGGACAATGTGGCTCCTGTGTATATGGCGCGGGCGCCCGGGCCCGCGATCAGCCCAGCCGCTCCCGCACTTGCTGAGCTGTCAATCCCGCGATGCGGATGACTTTATTCCGGCTGGTCTGGCCGGAGGCAATGGTAACGGAAGAGCGCGGCACCTTCAAAAGTTTTGCGAAGAATTCAATGCAGGCTTCGTTGGCCCGGCCCTCGACGGGAGGACTAGTCAGAGAAACTTTCAACGCGTCGCGGAATTCGCCGGTGATGGCATTCTTCTTCGCTCGGGGATGGACCTTGACCGCGAAAGTGATTGTGCTGTCGTGTTCATGGATAGCAAACATAGTTTGCCGAGAACGTTTTGTCATTCTGAGCGAAGAGAAGAACCTATGCACCTCGCCGGCGTCTGGCAAATTGCATGGCTCCTTCGCGGCCAGGAGCGCCCCTCAGGATGACGTCTGTGTTCTTGGGTGAGAGCTGACGGCCTAGTAAAACAAATACTTCCGCCACTTGTCGTCGCTGCGGCCCATCAGCCGCATGATGTGGCGGCTGGTGTGCAGGTTGAAGGCGCGGGGTTCGCGCATCAGCTTCATGTGGGATTCGATGGGCGTCTGGTTGCCCTTGCGGCGGTTGCAGGCGTGGCAGCAGGCCACCAGGTTTTCCCAGGTGGACGAGCCTCCACGGGAGCGCGGAATCACGTGGTCCAGCGTCAGTTCGCTCGACGGCAGCACGGTGGCGCAGTACTGGCACGTGTTGCGGTCGCGCAGCAGGATGTTCTTGCGCGAGAGCGCGCGGCTCTGGTGCGGAATGCGTCGGTACTCGAGCAGCCGGATCACCGAGGGCAGCCGCATCGCCACGCGGGCCGAGTGCAGAAAGTGTCCATTCTCCTCCTCGGTCATGGCCACGCCCTTGAGCACCAGGACCAGGGCGCGGCGCGCGGCGCAGACATTGATGGGCTCATACGATGCGTTCAGCACGAGGACGGGCGCGAGCAGAGCATGGCCGTCCCCGGGACGGTGCGTGGCCGCCGGCGCGAACAGGCCGGCGGCATGCCGGGATCCCGCATCGTGTTCCATCCTCAGTGACATAACTTCCTGCCCTCGGGGGCTGAAGCCCTTATCGATCTCTGCCCTTTACGCGGCGCTAAAGCGCCGCTCTTCCACATTTACCCGGTCGCCCGCGCCTGCCCGACCGCTTCGCCGGCTTCGACATCACTCGGCCGGAATTCAGCATAATTAGATGCCAACTTCAGTGTGCGAGCCACGGTCGCGACCCATACCTGGCGGGCTCCGGCGCGGCGCAGCACTCGAGCACACTCGGTCGCCGTGGTGCCCGTCGTATAGACATCATCCACAAGAAGCAGGTCGCGGCCAATGACTTCTGTGGCACGCGTCACGGCAAAGGCTCCGCGCAGGTTCTCGCGGCGCTGGTGGCTGGTCAGGCCGATCTGGGAATGCGTATCCCGGGTGCGCTGCAGAATGTCCGCGGCGAGCTGCAAACGCTGCCCGGTAGGATGCAACTTCAGCGCGGCTCGCGCAATCAGTTCCGCCTGATTGAACCCGCGCTGGCGGCGCTTGGTCTTATATAGCGGCACCGGAATCACCAGGATCGATTGTTGGTCAAACATTTCCCGCGCGGACTTGCGCTGGTCAGAGCTCGCCTGCTCGAAGTCAAGTTCGAGTGCGGTCAAGGCCTCGGCCAGCATGCGTCCAAGCACCTTGGCGGCCGGGCGCACGCCATTGAACTTCAGCAGGTGAATCAGTTCGCGCAGCCCGCTTTCATAGCTGCCATAGGCCACCGCCCGCTCAAAGGGACGGTCGACGCGGCGGCACACTGGACATCGGCGCAACCCCTCAGGGTCGCGCTCCGCGTATGAGGAAAGCACGCGCTCCCCGCAAGTGGCGCACATTTTCCCGCGAACCGGATGGAGACTTGCCAGGCAATCCGGGCACACGGGGAGCCGGGAGATATTCAGCAGGGGCTCGCCGCAAATGCGGCAGTCGGAAGGAAACAGCACGGAGAAGAGACCCTCAGCGGCTCGGCTGGCCCAGGCTTTGGTATCCCAAACTCTGGTAGCCCACACTGCGGTACCCCACATTCGCCCAGGACCGGACGAAGTCTCCTGCGGAGCATACTTTGGAAGGTCGTGCCTTGGAAGATCCGGCAGAACATTAGCCGGCGGAACATCAAATGGAACAATAGAAGGCCCTACTGCTGCGACAGTGGCCTGGCTAGCCCGGATTCGGTCCTCACTACTGCTGAAGACTGCCTCCTCATCATCCCGCGAACCCAGAACCGCCGCGGACCATCCTTCTTAACAGCTTTACGACACAGCCTTACAACAGCAGTATAGCGGCGATGGCCGCCCCTAGGCAACGTTGCGGTTGGACGTGGCCGCCGGCTGCTTTTTCGGCATGATCTTCGATGCATCCGACAACCGGTCGCGAACGTCGGTAAAAATCAGCCGGTAGTCCCGCCGGAAACATTCTCCGCAGCGCACCGGCTGCAGAAGAAACAGCGGGAGGATAAAGCGTTCCGTCAACGTGCGTCGGCGCGAACGGAAGCCAACTTCGCTGCCACAATCGGCACAGCGGTAGGTCGAAGTCTTAGGCCGGGAAGAAACGGGTTGTTCGGGGGAGTCGTTCATCAAGCACCTCGGAATGACGGACTACGAAGGGGCAGAAGAACTGCTTAACTCCATTTTACACCAGGATTAACCACCCCAGTCGAAGTCGGATGGACGTATACCTCAAAGCGGATTCGGATCGTTCGATTCTCGAGCCCGCATGATCCCGCAAGTGGCTGATTTATTGTAATTTAGACGACGCCAATTCCTGAAGCGGGAGCGCGACCGTGTCCCTGGGCCGACGAACTCGATGAGGGCGCTACTTGCCGCGCGGGGTATACTATTCCCGGCGTACAGGACGCCGCCCGTCCGCGGACAGGACTGAGTCCACCTGAGCGAATTCTGAATACTAAGGTTCTCACGAACCTCCTTTTCGCCCGCTGCAGCGGACCCCGGGCATGACTCAGAAGGAGGTCCGTCGATGTCTAGCAAGCCTGGTAAGTCTGCCAAGCAGTTTCATGATCGTCACTTTCCCGTTCGTCCCAACCTCGACCAACTAAAGCATCAGGCCAAGGATTTGCTGCGCGCCATTCGGCAGGGTGATCCGGCCGCAATCGCGGAACTGCGCCAGCATCATCCCAAGCAGGGTACGAAAACCATGGATCCAGCATCCGCGAAACTCGCCGAGGTCAAACTGGCCGATGCCCAGGCCGCGCTGGCTAGAAGCTATGGACTCGCAAGCTGGCCGCGGCTCGTCACCGCTTGCCGCATAACCGACGCGATCTGGCGCGGCGATGTGGAAGCGGTTCGCGACTTGGTCCTGAAAGATCCGCGGCTGCTGCATGAAAGCGCCCGCGGCGTCGCCGACAGCAATTGGGGTCCGCCCATGTCGTACGCCGCCAACGTCGGACAGGATGCCATCATCGCGATGCTGCGCGAGATGGGCGCGGAGGATTTGCAGCACGCCTTCGACCGCGCCTGCCTGCAAGGCCAGATCGAAACCGCCCGCTGCCTGCACTCCATGGGAGCGCAGGTCGTCCCGGGGCTGGTCATGGGTCCGTGTGAGACGCTGAACCATGAAGGACTAGCCTTCCTGCTCGACCTCGGCGCGGAGCTAGCCGACGAACACGGCGACCGCCTCGCACCGGTTGCGTTAACTCTTCAAACCTATTGCCGCGGCCCGGAGGGCAAGCATCGTTGTCTCGATCTGATAGCCGAGCGCGGTGTTGCTCTTCCCGACACGCCAACGATGGCGGTGCATCGCGGCCGCATCGATCTTCTGGAAGCGCACCTGCGGCGTGATCCGCATCTGCCGAGTCGCACGTTCTCCCACGAAGAAATCTATCCGCCTGTATTGGGATGCAGTGCTGACCACTCTCTGGCGCTGCACGGCACCCCGCTGGCCGGCACGATGCTTCTGCACATCTGCGTCGATTTCGACGAGATTGAGATCGCCCGCTGGCTGATTGAACATGGCGCCGACGTGAACGCCAAAGCCGAGATCGACGCAGACGGATTCGGCGGACACACGCCGCTGTTTGGCTGCGTGGTCTCGCAATCTTACCTGTGCGGCCGGCAGCGGGACGCCTCCTTCGCCCGCCTTCTGCTCGACCACGGCGCCGATCCCAACGCCCGCGCGTCTCTGCGCAAGCGGCTGCGCTTCGTCGCCGACGAGTCCATGCACGAGTACCGCGACGTCACGCCGCTCGCCTGGGGCCAGCGCTTTCACGGCCCGGGATCGCCCGGCCACACGTGGGTGAGCGAGCCGGCGACGCGGCTGATCGCGGAACGCGGCGGGCGGACATAACGACACTTGACTGCCCGGGTGCCCTACCCTTGTCGCGTAGTTTGTGCGACAGAGCCTGCCCTGAGCGAAGTCGCTGTCGCAAACTACGCGACAAGGGTAGGGCACCCGGCCCCGCCGCACTTGTCATGCGGGCTTGCCGCGTGCTAAGGTGCGCCGTTCCTTTGTTTTGGATAAGTTCGTTTTGCGTAAGTTTGTTTTGTATCAGTCGAACCAGACAACAGACGAAGTTGCTTCCATCCCACGTCCTAAAAGGATTTTGTCTATGAGCGGTTCAGCGCCCGACCTCCCCGGCAAGAAAAAGCATGTCCCTTATGTGCCCGAAACCATGGAGATGAAGGAGTTCACGCTGCGGGCCGTCCTGCTCGGACTTCTCCTGACGATCGTGCTCGGCGCGGCCAACGCTTACCTCGGCCTGCGGGCCGGCATTACGATTGCGGCCACCTACCCGGCAGCGGTCATTGCGATGGCGGCAATGCGGGCGTGGAAAGGATCGCTGCTCGAAGAAAATATTGCGCGAACCGCCGGCTCCATCGGAGAGTCGGTCGCGGCGGGCGCAATTTTCACCCTGCCTGCATTCGTGCTGGCCAAAGCGTGGCCATCATTCCGTCCCGGCGACGCCTACTGGAAGTCCACCGCATTGATCATGGTGGGAAGCATTCTGGGCGTTCTCTTCATTTCCCTGGTGCGGCGGGGCATGGTAGAAGATCCCGAGCTGCCCTTCCCCGAATCGCTGGCGGCCTCGGAGATTCACAAAGCCGGACAGCGCGGTGCGCAAGCCGCCAAGTATCTTTTCTGGAACATTGGCCTCGGGGGAATCGTTTACATTCTCGGAAAATTCGGCCTGTTCGCCGCCGATACCGACCTGCATGTGGGTGTCGGCAGTCTGGGCCACAGTCAGGTTCGTCTCGGCACCGCCGGAAGCACGCAAGTAATCGCCACTGGAGGAACCACGGTGTTTGCCGCGCCCAGCGTGAGTCCGGCCTATCTCGGCGTGGGGTACATCATTGGCGTCAGGCTGGCTTCGATTCAGTTTGCGGGAAGCGTGCTGGCCTGGGGACTGCTCGTCCCGCTGTTCATTTATTTCCTTGGCCCGCAACTCAAGGCTTACATTCCTGCCGGCACCCCCAACAATTGGGCGGACATGGCAGATGCGGTCTGGCGCTACATCGTGCGTCCGATTGCCGTCGGTGGAATGCTCGTCGGAGCTGCCTTCACGCTATTCAAGATGCGTGCCAGCCTGACCGCTGGCCTGGGCAAGGCCGTCGCCGACTTGCGCCAGACCGCCGACCAGCAGGCCAAGCTGGCTCGCACCGAACGCTATATGAGTTCGAAAATAGTTTTCGGTTTGATCGCCGGAATGTTTGTTCTGATGTGCCTGCTCTATATCAAAATCTCAGGTTTATTCTTGCCCGCGATTCTCGCTGCAGTGGTGATGATCCTGGTGGGATTTTTCTTTGCCACCGTCTCGGGCAATCTAGTGGGATTCATTGGCTCGTCTAACAATCCAATCTCGGGGTTGACGTTGTCGACCCTGCTGATTGCGGCGCTGCTGATGGTCGCGCTGGGCGTCTCGGGCACGTCCGGAGTGGCTGCGGTTCTGGGAGTAGCTGCGGTGGTCTGCGTTTCGTCAGCGGTGGCGGGCGAACTTTTGCAGGATTTCAAGGTTGGGTACATCTTGGGCGGCACACCCAAACTGATCCAGACCGCGGAACTGATCGCCGTGGTGGTGGCCAGCCTGGTGATGTATTTGCCGCTGATGCTGCTGCATGAGGGCAGCATTCGAGCCGGTGGCGTGGGGTTCGGCGGCGCGGAACTACCAGCGCCGCAAGCCGGTCTGATGGCGACCTTGGCGTTGGGAATTGTAGGTCACGACATGGCATGGCCTCTGGTGGTGGTGGGAATCCTGTTCGGGATCGCGATGATCATGATGCAGGTGAAGAGCCCGATGCTGGTTGCGGTCGGAATGTATTTGCCGTTCGGCACAACGTTCGCGATTTTTGTGGGCGGAGTTTTCCGTTCAATCGGCGACAGGGTAGCTGAACGCCGCGGCTTCAACAGCGCCCAGAAAGCTCGCGTGGAGAATGCCGGCGTGTTGGTCGCCTCCGGTCTGATCGCCGGCGAAGCCTTACTGGGGCTGGCTTGGGCGGGATTGCAGTTTGCCCCACAGTGGATGACCGCGTGGGTCGGCCCTGACGGTCAGAAGTACCCAATCATTTTTCACCACCCGTCATACCTCGTCGGAGGCATGATTGTGCTGGCCGGCCTGGCAGCGTTAATGATGTTCGTGCCGGTCTCCGCCGCCGGAGATCCCAACGAGCCGGCGCCGCCGACGGCGATTATGTAAGCGCGTGAACCACCACCACTAAGGACACTAAGGAGCACGAAGGAAATGCAGGCAAGCCCTTCGTGATTCTTCGTGTCCTTCCTGGTTTAAGGTTCTTATGTCGATTGCTGAAAACATAGCAGCGATTCGCGAACGCATCGCAACGGCCGCGCGACGCGCGGGGCGGCGTCCTGAAGAAATTGGGCTGATGGCGGTGACAAAGACGCATCCGCCCGAGCGTATTCGCGAAGCTCATGCTGCCGGTATGCGCCTGTTCGGAGAAAATCGCGTGCAGGAATTTGCCGGGAAGGCGTCCGCACTCGCCAGCCTGGCCGATGCCGAGTGGCACATGATCGGACACCTGCAGACCAACAAGGCTGGCAAAGCGGCAGAGTTGTTCCACGCGGTGGATTCAGTCGATTCCGTAAAGCTGGCCGAGAAACTGGACGCGGCTGCGCGCGCGCTCGACAAGAAGTTGAGCGTGCTGATCGAGGTCAACGTCGGAGGAGAATCCGCAAAGAGCGGCGTTGCGCCGGATTCGCGCGAACTGGAAGAGCTGCTGCGTACTGCTCCGCGTCTCGAGGCGCTGCAGTTTCGCGGGCTGATGACGGTGCCTCCATTCACCGACGATCCCAAAGGCGCGCGCCCTTACTTCCGCAAGGTGCGGGAACTGCGCGACGCGATCGCTCGGCGGAGGCTGCCTGCGGTTGGGATGGATGTGCTTTCCATGGGCATGTCGCACGACTTCGAAGTGGCGATTGAAGAAGGCTCGACCTGCGTGCGTGTGGGTACGGCGATTTTTGGGGAGCGAGCAAAAATACCGTTTTCCCCGTAATTCTTGTCATCCTGAAGTGCCGCTCTTTGGCGCTGAAGGATCTATGATCCTTCGCGGCGAAAAACGCCGCTCAGAAGGACGACGTTGTAAGGGAACGTTGTAGGAGATGTGCAGGCGATCACGCCTTCGCGTACTTCAGCCACTTCAGAATTTCCGGCAGGTTGGGCCGCTTCCCGTAGATGAGTATGCCGATGCGGTAAATCCTGGCGCACAGCACCAGCAGCCCGGCGATGGTCGCCACCAACAACGACAGGGACAGCGCGATCTGCCACAGGGGCGGGGTCTGCACCACGATGCGGGCATACATCAGCACCGGCGCGAAGAACGGGACCATCGACAGCCAGACGACCAGCGGGGCGTCTGGACTGCGCACCACCGGAGCCAGCATAAAGACGGAGAGAACCAGCGGAATGACAATAAAGAATTGCAGCTGCTGACCTTCCTGCTCCGTCGTGGTGATCGCGCCAATGGTGGCGTACATGGTGCTGTACAACAAGTATCCCAGCAGGAAAAAGATCGCGAAGGCCAACAGTACGCCGATCGGAATCTGCAACTCGCTGAAGCTGGGTTGCATGGCCATCGCGGGAAGGGCGAATACGCCCGCGATCACCACCCAGACCAGGATTTGCGTCAGACCCACCGCGCCCACACCAAGAAGTTTCCCGGTCATCAACTGGGTCGAAGTCGCGGAAGACAGCAGCACTTCGAGAATGCGCGAAGTTTTTTCTTCGAGCACGGAGCGCATCACGGAAATGCCGTACAACAGCACGGCCATGTAAAGCAGCATGACCATGACTACAACTTCCAGAAACTTCCCACCCCCGCCGCCTTTCGATTCCTTCCCGTGCTCCAGCCGAACCGCCTCAACTTTAACGGGCTTGAGCAGTTGCTCCGCTTTATCCGTGGTCAAGCCGTTCGCAGAAAGCCGCTGATATTGCAGAATGCGGTTCAGGATGGCGCTCAGGTGCGACCGTTCTCCGAAGCCGGCCATGTTGCGGCTCGTCCAGGTGACCTTGCCGGACGCGATCGCATCGTCACTCAACCAGAGATAGCCATCGATTGCCTCGGATGACACCTTGTCGCGCAACACGGCGCGTTCCGCGTCGGTGGGATTAGCATCGACATCAATGCTGTATTCCTCCTCCGGCTTCTTCTTTGCCGGATTGTCA
>Ga0210399_10003847_pt1 | contig 11696 bp, 8 predicted proteins | sample IncBWC14MmetaG_FD_150865 | JGI IMG/M metagenome (GOLD analysis project Ga0210399, IMG submission 150865) | Forest soil microbial communities from Barre Woods Harvard Forest LTER site, Petersham, Massachusetts, United States - Inc-BW-C-14-M | ecosystem: Environmental > Terrestrial > Soil >...
GGTCAGGGGGAAGGTTGCTGGCAAGCGGAATGCCAACTTTTTGCGGCTGGGGTCTTGCGCATCTTTGCAACTTTCCCTAGCATCCAAGTCTGAAAGCCGGCCTGCGGCGTTGGTGATGGTGGTCACCGATTTTTGAACCAACACCGAATGAACGGGGACTTGACTCGAAAATAAGATCCGGTGTGCGATGCTCCGCCATGCGGAGATGCCTAAAGGGTCTCGGCAGGTTCCCACCGTCTAGGACGGGTTCATTCTCGGCCCACCGCACGGCTCAGCGGGTCGGCTTTTACTTAGTCTTCCAGTCTTCGGTCGTCAGTCTTCAGCTAAAACCTGAGTCGTTCTGATCGACACTCACGCGGAGCTTCGCTCCGATGGGCAGAGGTGGCGTGTGCCCCTACGTGGGCTGAGCTGTTAAACTGGGAATGACGCGATCGCTTCGTCGCGCATCTAACACATCGTGTATCCACAACTTTTTCATATAGGGCGATTTTTTCTGCCGACGTATGGTCTGCTGGTTGCCACGGGCGTGCTGCTGGGGCTATGGGTCAGCGTGCGCAACGCGGCCCGTCAGGGGATTGATCCGGAGAAGGCCTGGAACTTCGGCATTCTGGTGGTGCTGTGCGGCATCGTGGGCGCAAAGGTTTTGTATGTCATCTACGACTGGAACACCTATCCGCGTTGGACTGATATTTTCAGTCTGAGCACGTTGCAGGCGGGAGGCGTGTTCTCCGGTGGACTCATCGGTGCGCTGATCGCGGCGGTATGGTACATCCGGCGCCAGCATATGCCACCGCTGGCGACCTGCGATGCCTTCGCGCCTGGGCTGGCGATCGGACACGCCATTGGGCGGCTGGGATGTTTTGCCGCCGGGTGCTGCTTTGGGAAGCCGACGCATGCCTGGTGGGGCGTGACTTTCACGAATCCGGTGGCGCACGATTTGGTCGGCACCCCGCTGAATGAGGCCCTTGAACCCACACAGCTTTTCGAATTCGCGGTCGAGCTGGCGAACTTCTTCCTGTTGATGTGGATGCTGAAGCGCAAGAAATTTGATGGCCAGGTATTCGGCGCTTACCTGATCCTGTACGGAGTGGCTCGGTTCTTCTTGGAATTCCTGCGCGGGGATCCTGGACGCGGCTCGGTGCTGGGCGGGCTGATGAGCGGAACACAGATGATCGCGATCGGGCTGGTGATTCTGGGCGGCGTGATCTGGTGGCTCAAGGGCGGGTCGCACAAAGCGGTTGCGGTCGCGAGCACTGAGACCCGAGTTGCGAGCCGGTAGTTTAGGCGTCAGTTTTCAGTTGTCAGTCTTCAGTTCGGGCCGTTTCCCGCGCCGGACGGGCGAGACGCCCGTCTCTCCATTCGTGCGTGGGCGGGACGCTGCGGTGCGGCCCGTTTTTTGCAGTAGACTTCCTTCCTAATGAGCGGCGAGTTCCCTGGCAGCTTCCCCGTGTTATTGGACGATGCGGGTGTTCGTCTGGACCAATTTCTCGCCAGCAAGATCGCGGACGTTAGCCGCGCGCGCGTTCAGCAACTCATTGGGCAGGGACAGGTGCTGGTCGATGGCAAGATCGCCAAGGCCTCTCTGCGTTTGCGGGGCGGAGAAGAAGTCAGCGTGCTTGGTCCCGCGAAGCTGAAGCCACTGCGGGCGATCCCGGAAGATATTCCCCTCGACATCGTGTACGAAGACGACGATCTCGCGATCGTGAACAAGCCCGCAGGCATGATGGTACACGCCGGGGCGGGCGCGACCGAGGATGATCGAAATCGCGGGACTCTGGTAAACGCGCTGCTGCATCGCTTCGGACAGCTGTCTGATGTAGGCGGCGAGTTGCGGCCGGGGATCGTGCATCGTCTGGATAAGGCGACCAGCGGGCTGATCGTGGTCGCGAAAAATGATGAAACACATCGCAAGCTCGCAGCGCAGTTCGCCGGTCGGCAGGTAAAGAAAACCTACATCGCCATGGTGCACGGCTGGGTCAAGGCAGACCGCGGAACAATCAATCGCAACATCAGCCGCGACAGCGTGCGGCGCGTGCGCATGACCACGCGACGCGCCGGTGGACGCGAGGCGATCACGCATTACCGGGTGCAGAGGCACATTGACTCGGCATTCGGGAAGTTCACTCTCCTCGAAATCAGGATTGATACTGGGCGGACGCACCAGATTCGCGTGCACCTCTCGTCTCTGGGACATCCCGTGGTGGGCGATACGGTGTACGGCGCGCCGGCCCAGGTGAAGGGAACGAAGGGCACGATTTCGTTGGGACGGAATTTCCTGCATGCGGGCGCGCTCGAGTTTCGTCATCCGCGGACGGGAGAGTTGCTTTCGTTTGCGCGCGGGCTGCCGCGGGAGTTGGAGGAATTTCTCGGGACGGTACAAGGGGCAGGGTCGTGAGGTCGCCAGTCGCCAGTCGCCAGCCGCCAGCCGCCAGCCGCCAGCCGCCAGCCGCCAGCGAAAGGCTAAACATTAACTTCCAAAACACAATGAGCTTTCGATCGTCCTGCCGGGTTAGGCTTGCGGATATAATGAAATCGATGAGTTTCCGGCTGTTTCTTACCCTACTCGCGGTGGCCCTGTGGAGCGTCGCCGCGTTCGCGCAAACTAGCCCGACCCCCGTTTCCGTTGCCGCCCAGACCACGGCGAGCGCGGCCCGCCAAACGACTTCTACGCCCGCGGCCCCAAACGACAAACCCAAAACGACCTCGGCGGCCAACGGGCAGCAATCGTCGACCTCCGATGACGAATCCGTCGCCACGATCCGCAAGACCGTCAACGAAGTGAATGTGGTTTTTACTGTCACGGACAAGCATGGACGGTACGTGAAGGATCTCAAGAAGGACGATTTCAAGGTCATCGATGATTCCAAACCGGCCGATGAGGTGAAGGACTTCCGCAACCAGACCGACCTGCCGCTCCAGGTGGGACTTCTGGTGGATGCCAGTAACTCGGTGCGCGACCGGTTCAAGTTCGAGCAGGAATCTGCCATCGAGTTCCTGAACCAGACCATTCGGCCCAAGTACGACACTGCTTTCGTGGTGGGCTTCGACGTGACGCCGGAAGTGACACAGGACTTCACGGATAACACCGAGAGCCTGTCGCGCGGAGTGCGTTTGCTGCGGCCCGGCGGCGGCACCGCCATGTTTGATGCGCTCTACTACGCTTGCCGCGACAAGTTGCTGAAGGCGCCGCGCAGCGGGCCTTTGCGGCGCGCGATCATTCTGCTGAGCGACGGTGAGGACAACCAGAGCCACGTGACGCGCGAAGAATCGATCGAGATGGCGCAGCGCGCGGAAGTGATTGTGTATACCATCAGCACCAATATTTCCGGCATGAAGGGCAAAGGCGACAAGGTGCTGGAACGGATCGCCGACGCAACCGGCGGGCGGGCCTTCTTCCCTTTTCAGATCCGCGATGTGGCCAATGCGTTCGCCGAAATTCAGGACGAACTGCGCAGCCAGTACGCGGTTTCCTACAAGCCGGCAGACTTCCGGACGGACGGGCGCTATCGCACGATTGAGATCGTGGCTTCGGATCACAAGAACCTGCACGTGCGTTCGCGGCGCGGATATTTTGCTCCCGCGCAATAGCGATGCCCGGCTATTCAGGCACGCCGCTCCCCAAGAAACTCGGCATCAAGGAAGCGTTTAGAGTCACGCTTGTCGGACTTCCGGCCGATGTGAAGGCCGAACTCCGAGATGCGCTGGCCGGGTGCACAATTGCCAAAAATGCGCCGCTCGATTTCGCCATGATGTTCGCTAAAACGCAGGCTGAATTGCGGAACCATTTCGCAAGTCTCGCCAAGCAACTTGCGCCGGCGGGGATTTTATGGGCGTCGTGGCCGAAGAAGACATCGGGCGTCGCGACGGATATGAATGAGAACGACGTACGGCGGATCGGCCTCGAGGCGGGATTAGTGGATGTAAAGGTGTGCGCGGTTTCAGAGGTTTGGTCGGGGTTGAAATTTGTGAGGCGAGTGAAGGATCGGAAGCGCTAGCTGGAATCGGCGATCTGTCTTGTAATCGCAATGATCGACGGTAATCTTTCGGACTCTGTCTGACTGATGCAACACTCGGGCTACACCATGTCACCGCAAACGAAAAACTGGCGTACATTCTTCGTCGGCAGCGCCATTCCATTGCTCCTCGTGGGCGTATACCTCATCTTTCTTTTTCTTAAAGATGTCCGTAATGATCGTAGGCACAGCGTTACCGCCAATGCAACGACCCCAATTTTCGTTGGAACCAGTGATGTGGGCGGGTGTCAAGGAAAGCAGCTTACGACGATTGAGCGGGGGGCCAAGTTGCCGGTTCGGAGGATCAGGTACCTTAAGGACTGTGCAGCAGTCGATGTAAGGCTACCCGACGGCCGCGCAGGGTATGTAGTTCTCGGTGTGGGTGACGTCTCAGTCAATCCGCCCCTGCCTACAATCTAGGGCGTAGACCTGGATTGCAAGACACGTTCGTGCAGCAGAAAAACCAATCCATCCCAGCGAAAAAAGAACACGTCTGCGCTCGCCGGTTCGTGCTACGTTGCATGAGGAGCGGTCCAGCAGCGGGAGCAGCTACGCCGGTGGTACGGCAGCCGTCTACGAGCATGATCATGAAATTTTGTCCGAACTACAGTTGTGTCGCCTACGGTCGCGTGGTTTATACCCAGACCACTCGCTGCGCGTTTTGCCGCTGGGATCTCAAGCCTCCGCGCATGAAGAGCGAGACCTTCGCCGATGAGAAGACAGCAATGGGTGTTAGGGAAGACACGCCCGGGTCTGATCCGCCCAAGACTGACTCTCAGGTGCATTCCCGAAGCACGCTGCTTCGGCGCCTGGCGTAAGCCAGCCACGTAACTCCGCAATACACACTCTGGTAACTTGTGAGGCGATGCGGCCTGTCCTACGCTTTGCGGGATGTCCTTCGATCCCTGGCATTCGCAAGCAAGCGGGCAGCCGCACACCGACGCCGAGTTCAAACCGGCGGACGAGGACGTCATCCGCACCCTGGCGGAGATTGAAAAAGCATCCAGCGGCAGTCCGTCGGCGACCAGCAATACCCCCATCGGACCCGGAACCACTGGACCTGCATTCTTGCGGACCGTGCCTCCCGCCATATTCATCGCGGCCGCGCTTTCCGCCGGAGCAGCGGTGCTCGCATTGAATTTTGTCGGAAAACACCTGGTGGTCTCTTCGGGGAGGTCAGGCCGAGGACGCGGGGCCATCACGGCTCCCACACACGTCGATTCGAACCTGCAGGCGGAGGCGGAACAGCTTCTGCAAAGATTGGCATCGGGCGATGCCGGCGCAGCCGACGAAATTCTCGAAAAGTCGGCTGGTTGGACAGAAAAGACGCAGCGCTCCGCAACCGCTTCGCAATGGATGACGATCGCGCTGAATCGCCCCGAGTTGCATGCGCGGGAAGCGGCGGTGCGAGCGGAACTGGCGCTCGATGGGATAACCGAAGACGAAGCTGGGTTGAAGTATGTGGAGCAGGCGGTCGGCGATCCGAATCAGCGGGCCTGGGCGCTGTGGATGCTGGGAGCGCTCGGCAACCGGGGCATCGACCCGGTGCATACCGCAAAGATCATTGGGGCGTATTTGTCGGATCCGGCGGTGGACGTGCGGGCTTCGGCGGTGAACGGGCTGGCGTTGGTGGGGACCGATGAGACAATCCCCATGATGCTGGACCGCTTCCGCAATGATCCGTCGCCCGTGGTGCAAGAGCGGGCGGCCTGCGCGCTCGCCGAGTCGGGCATGTACACGCACGAGCAACGCATGACGGCAGCCGCAAGTCTGGTCTCGTGGCTCGATGATCCATTACTCAACTCTCAGCAGCGAGCGTGGACATTCCAGGCGCTGCGGGATATTTCAGGCCAGAATTTAGGGACGGACTCCGCCGCCTGGCGGAACTGGTACGAGGGGAGTCGATAGGGCTCCGCGTTATAGGTCATCTTGGATCATCCAGTTCCTGCTGTCCGGTCTGAGACCTAACACCTCCTTCTGTGCGACCTGAAAAGCCCATAAACCGCGGCCGGCAGAGGCACGCCCAGGGAAGTCGATCAAAAGACTTGAGCCGTGGTGGAAGAATTCTATTGGCCGGTTGATGCTGCCAGCGGCATGGGGTCCTTCGACTTCGTTCGGCTGGCGCCTCACTGCGCTCAGGATGACAATTTTTTATTTGATCATTTTTTATTTAATCATTCCGAACAGTTCGTTCTCTAATCAGCGTGGGCTTGTTGCGCTCACCTGAGACATGCGCACTGCCATATTCAAGCTCGACGCCTTCGCCAGCAAAGTATTCGCGGGAAATCCGGCGGCAGTGATGCCGATGAAGAGCTTTCCCGCAGAGGCAACCATGCAAGCGATCGCCGCGGAGAACAATCTCTCCGAGACCGCTTTTCTGGTCGCCGAGGGGGGCGACTATCGGCTGCGCTGGTTCACGCCGAAGGTGGAGGTGCCCTTGTGCGGCCATGCGACCCTCGCCAGCGCGGCCGTTGTCATGGAGCGGCTTGAGCCAGGCCGGAGACGCGTGGTCTTCCACACGGCCAGCGGGCCTTTGGAGATAACCCGCACGAATGCGGGCTACGTCATGAATTTTCCGGCGCGGCCCTCCGAGCCACTTTCGCCGCAGGTTGGGCTGGTAGACGGATTGCGGATCACGCCTTCGGAAGCGCTCGTCAACAGCTTTAATTACATGGCGGTGCTGAACAGTCTCGAAGCCTTGCGTGCACTAGCTCCTGATATGGCGACCATCGCGCGCCTCGACCGTCCGGGAGTGATTGTGACTGCGCCCGGCGAGGGTGATTATGACTTTGTCAGCCGCTATTTCGCCCCGGCAAAAGGAATCGCGGAAGATCCGGTGACCGGAGCCGCGCATTGCATGCTTGCTCCCTATTGGGCGAAACGGCTGAGCAAGAGTGTACTTCGCGCTTACCAGGCCTCGCCTCGAGGCGGAGAGATGATTTGCGGGGTGAAGGGTGATCGCGTGGAGCTGGAAGGCAGATGCGTTTTCTATCTGGAAGGCGAAGTGGAGATCTGAGGCCTACTCTCTCTTCTTCACCGATGTGAGCAACCCACAATTTCAAGATGCAAATCAGGTGCGCTGGCAAGAGACGCACAAGCTCCCACCAGCGCAGTTCTTCTTAGCTGCCATTGCTGACGAAGACTGCCGTCGTCAATGCGCCGACCGTGGCAGTCCCGGCCTTCGAATTAAAACTGGATTGCCGGATCAACGAGTCACTGGAGCCGCGCTGTACCGGATGCAGACGCAAATGCAGCCCCTGCAGAGAGGCGTCTGAGAAGGTCACTTGCTCATTGGTAGCGTTGAAGACGACCAATATGTGCTGGTATGGGCCGTAATTGCCACTATTGGCATCCAGCCTCATCACGATCAGTCCCGGCACCTGGTTTGGACCGGTGTTCAGGAATGTGAGGTTCTGCTGGACTTCGGCGAAGCTCGCCATGCGGAACAAGCCAGAGCTGTAGCGGATCTGCATGAACTCCTGAAATCCCGAACTGCTGTGGGCGATGTCCTGCGCTTGCGGCGTGTAGGCGGGATTGCTCAGCAGCGGCGTCATGATCGGCCACTGGCCGCCGTTCTGGCTCGCGATCGGAAGGCCAATTCCCCAGTTCGCCGTTTTTCCGGTCCAATCGATCTTATTGAACCAGTCTCCGGAGTCGTAGCTGTTCTGGTCCATGTCCTTGGAGCGGAGCATGTCGTCGCCGGCCTGGAAGAATGGGACGCCTTGCCCGAGGATGACCAGACTCATGGCTAGTACCTGCCGGCGTGCACGGGTCGCGATGTTGTCGTTGAAGCTCGACTTCAACTGCACGGCATCGAAGAGATCCTGATTGTCGTGAACTGAGCAGTAATTGACGGCTTCGATCGGCGTCGCAGTGTATCCGGTGGGTTGGCCGTTGTAATCCACCTGCGCTCCGGTAACCGTCATGCCCGCGCTGTTCACGAAACTGTAGTCGCGCAAGTTTCCGGTTAGACCGACCAGAATCCAATCGGAATAATGGAACAACTGGGCCTGCGGACTGGGCGATGGCGGATTCTGATTGGTGTAGTCGCTGGAGTCGGTCAGCAGTCCCGTCGCGAAACCTTGCACGCGCTCATCGGTGAACGGACTGCCACCCCGAATGCCGTCCCGGATACGATCGTTGAAGGTACCGATTCCAAATCCGTAGAGATTGATCTGGCTGGCATTCGGGCCAATCTGGTTATTGGCGGTATCGCCGAAATTGAAACCCTCACCGTACAAGTAGATTTTCGATCCATCCACGCCGTCTCTCTGGGTCGTCAGAGCGCGAAGAGCGGCCTGAATGCGCTGCATGTTGTAAGTGAAGTGGAAACTCATGATGTCGAAGCGGAAGCCATCGATTTTGTACTCGCGCGCGTTGAGCACGAGCGTGTCGATGATCAGCTTTTCCATCATGCGATGTTCGCTGGCGGTATCAGGACAGCAGGAGCCGGATTCCACATTTCCGTTCGCATCCAGCCGGTGATAGTAGCCAGGTACGACTTCATCGAGATTCGAGTTCGGCCCTTCGCCGAAGGCGTTGGTGTGATTGAAGACGACGTCCTGGACCACGCGTAACCCAGCATTGTGCAGGCCCATCACCATGGTTCGGTATTCGCGCACGCGATTGGCGGGCACTATCGCGTAGCTGCCTTCGGGAGTCATATAGTGCACCGGGTCGTAGCCCCAGTTGAACGCGTCGCTGCCCTGGATGGCGGCGACGGCGGCCTGCTGCTGTGTCCCATCAGGTGGATACTGCGAGAGATTGCCGGTCGTCTTCCAGGTGGACTTATCCTCGTTGATGCTTGCGAAGTGAAATCAGGGTAGGATGTGGACCGCGCGCAGTCCGACTCTCGCGAGATCCCGCAGATGCCGCATGCCGTCGGAGTTCTGATCGGCAAATGCCTCGTACGTGCCGCGGTGTGCCGCGGGCACGGTCAAATCATTCACGCTAAAATCGCGGATATGCAGCTCGTATAAGCTCATGTCGCCGACGGTCTGGAGCGGCGGAGACGAGGAGTGGTCCCATCCAGCGGGCTTGGTTGCAGCCGAATCGAGATCGGTGATTCGACTCTTGGTTCCGTTCAAGGCGATGTCGATCGAGTACGGATCGCTCGTCACGTTCGTGTCTACGGCCGCATCGAGCGGCACCCATACGCGTAATTGATACAGGTAGTACTTCCCTTTCCAGTCCCTGCCGCCATGGGCCGACCAGACGCCCTTGTTCTCCTGCATGGAAATAGTCGCAGACGGCGCCGTGTCGCTCTCGTGATCAAAGATGAGCAGCGACACCGACTGAGCGGTGGGCGCCCATACCTTGATGCTCACTGAATCGTCATGGACGATGACGCCGAGCTTGCCCGGGTAGTAATAGAGATCATCGAGAACGCCAGCGGCCTGGATCCCCGTGGCGTATTGAAGAGCACCGCTCGCTCCCACAACGGAGATCGCAATCTCGCCTTTCAGCGCCTGCTTCACGGTCGCCAGGTCCACGGTTTGAGGCAGCTGGAGCACGGCATAGCTGGCTAATTGCGGGTAGCGAGCCAACTCGTCCGACGACAGCGAACCCCCAGTGGTTAGCGGAATCTGCGTGCCGCCCGTGATGCCCGTGGACGTCAAGTTCAGACCGCCGTTCAGGGCCGTATTGAGCGCGTACGTAGCCCCGGTCTGGATGTATTGCGACTGAATTGCGAGGTGCGTGCGGTCCACCCAATACGCCTGCTCGATGCTGAGGATCGCGTTGGCGATCTGTTGGGGCGTGGGCTGGCTGGTGAAGACGGTCGCGTCCGCATGGATCACCCAGGCTTCGTTGAATTGGGTGATCTGCAGGTGCTGATCGGGGCCGGGATCTTTGATTTGTCCCGCCGCACAATTGTTAATAATGAAACCGAGGTCTCCGAGGGGGCTTCCCTGCGCCGGATTTACGGTGACGTCGAAGTAAACGCCAAAACTGTCTGTCCCGGTAATGGCCACTTCGCTTTGGCACCAGACAGCGTTTTCTGTCGAGGCATTCCAGGTATAGAGCGCCCAGCCCGCATAGTTGCCATCAGGACGGAAGTAATGAATGCGCACCTCCCCGGCTGGAATTGGAGGATCCGACTGAGCCAAGGCGTGAGACGAAAAAAGCAGGCAGAGCAGGAAGCTGAGCGAAAGCCTAGCCTGCCACGAAATGGATTTTGCGCTGAACGGCACGGGGGAGCCCTCCTGGGACGTTCTGAGGGTGAGTCGGTTAAATATGGCGGGCGGAGGTGACAAGCGCTGACGAGGCCATCCGGGCTCGTTCGCGCGCCGACCATCGTAGTGGGCGGACCTCAGGTCGTCAACAGAGAATTCGGGAAGCAGAAGCGGATCCGAAGCGGAAAGCGGCGGGAAAGCGTGCCCACTCCAAAGATCTTGTCATTCCGAAGCCGAACGCGGCTGAGAATCTTCTTCGCACATCTGCGTGCTGAACTGAACACCTGTCATATGCGGATGTTTAAATTCTAAATGCAGCACACGCCTGGGCGTCTCAGGCCCCGTGCTACCGCAGATTCCTCCGCCGCGTTCGGCTTCGGAATGACTAGTGCGATAGTGTCGGTAGGTCCGGCCGGGAGTCGCTACTCTTTGCGGGCGATGGCGTAATAGCCGCTGCGCGTCTGGATCTTGTAGCCCCCCTTGGAGCGCAGCTCGATTTTGCGGAACGTTCCGTCTTGCGTGTTGTTGGTGGGCGTATAGCCGACGTTGTACTGGCTGCGCAGCTCTTTGGCGATCTGTTCGAAGGCGTCTTTCAGTTTGTCGAACTTGTTGCCGACTTCGATCACCCGGCCTCCGGTCTCGTTGGCCAGCTTCTTCATTTCCGAGTCGCCGGAGTAGCCGCCGAAACCATAGAATCCGCGGTCGGCAATCAGCAGCACATAGCAGATGGAGTCGGATTTCTGCGCCGCCTCGATCGCATCCCGGATGCGTAATTGGCTGCCCTGGTCTTCACCGTCGGTGAGCAGGATCATCGCCTTGCGGCCCACTTCGTGGGAAAGCTCGTCGTGGGCTGCGAGATAGACCGCGTCATAAAGAAGCGTGCCGCGGGGATTGCTGGTGGGAATCGGACCGCCGCCCAGCCCGGGAATGCCGCCGCCACTTCCTCCGCCGGTATTAATTTTTGCTTTGTTGAGGGCAGCTTTGAGGCGGCGCACGTCGTTGGTAAAGTCCTGCAGCAGGTCGACGTTTACGTCGAAGGCGATGACGAAAGCTTCGTCCTTGTCGCGCAGAATGTCATTGAGGAAAGCGCCGCCCACTTCCTTTTCCATTTCGAGCACGCGCATCTGGCTGCCGCTGGAGTCGATGAGGATCCCGAGCGTAAGCGGCAAATTGCTTTCCGCAGTAAAGTATTTAATGGTCTGGGGCTTGCCGTCCTCGAGCAACTCGAAGTCATTCTTAGTCTGGTTGGGGATGAGGGCACCCTTCTTATCCTTCACATTGAAGAACAGCTGCACCACGTTGACCCGGACCTTCAGGGTCTCCATGGACTGGTCATCGTTCTGATCTTTGGTCTGATCGCGAAGGACAGGTGTGGAATCCTGCGCGACCGCAAACATAAGGGCGGCGAGCGCAAAGGCAACGGGCAGACACAGGGAACGTAGGAAAGCTTTGAGCATCACGCAATTTCTCGTGGGACTTTTGTTAGTCTATTCCAGTAAGGTGAGATGCA
>Ga0210399_10003849_pt1 | contig 11695 bp, 7 predicted proteins | sample IncBWC14MmetaG_FD_150865 | JGI IMG/M metagenome (GOLD analysis project Ga0210399, IMG submission 150865) | Forest soil microbial communities from Barre Woods Harvard Forest LTER site, Petersham, Massachusetts, United States - Inc-BW-C-14-M | ecosystem: Environmental > Terrestrial > Soil >...
CCAGGCACGAGTGTCATGAATTGACTGACGTAACTAAGAATGAACGGAATTCGGAATATCAAATCGGATGTGTTGGAATCCTGCATGGTGGTTCCGTTAACTGTCAGCCATAATCGCAGATGGTGAGGATCTTTTATTTCGTCGGTGGTGGCCCAAGAAGGGTCCGAGAGGCGCGAAGGAGTCACAACTCTTGCCCTTGACCCATTGACCGCCGCGCTCCATCTGGAATGACCGCTCACTGTAATCATTGTGGAGGCAGTAACCAGCGACGTATCCCATAGACTCTTCGAGTCGTATGTAGGCTGCCCTTTTTCCAACTACAACAGCAAGCTCGACTTCCCAATCCGTCTTCTGCGACCCTTTTGGAATGATTAAGTCGTCATTTGGTCCGGAAAGTGCAGAGGGTGCTTTCAGGAACAAAACAGGCTCCTTGGGCACTTCTGCACCTCCCTCCAAGGCATGGCGCGCGTAGTTCAGTCCGATGCACACGATTTTCGAGGGTCTCGAAACGCAGGGTCCCAACCGGGCGGAGGAGTCCACCGCCGGGCATCTCTCAGCGTTCTGGTTGATCCACTCCGCCAATCGGTCCACACCGTTCGTAGAGAAAAACCCTTCGTTAAAGTCCTCCCCGAATGCGGAAATATCAATTCTTTTCCCGCCTTCCAGGATCACACCAGGTTTCTCGGATTCGTTACTGCCAAATCGAAATAACTTCATGGACGTCTATGTTTTTATGAACAGCCAAGCTCAATGGTGCGCTTCCGATCAGAATTTAGTGAGAGCACGGTTCTCACACAAATCGGTTTCAGGCACTAGCTAGGATCCTGCGGTTCAGCCCCTCCACCCATCCGCACTGGCCATCGTCTTTCCACGGCGGCGTGTCCGGCCGAAAATACCCTGTACACATAACACCCCAATGCCCCGTAGCAATCGCCGCATTCACTCCCAGTTCCTCGCCATGGCGCCCTTCGGGGGTCATCACAAAACGGGAATGCAGCGGTGGATACAAGATGAATCCTTCGTCCACTACCAAAGGGAGCTTTCTTGCCCGCGCGAACTTGGCGGCACATTGGAATTGTTTGTCGATGGATTGTCTTATTCTTTGTTCGTATTCAGGAAAATGGTCTACGCACCACCGGTCGAACTTCTCGTTGTCGAGATTGGCATATAGCCAGCTAATGCCCCACCAATCTTGTCGCACACGTCCGGCCTGCCGGACAAGTTCACTCCATGCGGCGGCATTTGGTTTCAAGACTGACTTGAGGAATGGATTGGCTTCAACGTTGGGGGGCTCTCCTGGACGAATGCCGGTGATCCCACACTTCTTCCAAAACGCCTGGGTTATGCCGTCGCAGTATACGTGGTGGTCCGCGACCTGGGCGCTTTCCGGATACAGCGCTTCGAACCCGTCGCAGGCCACCAGTCCATCAACGGTTACAAGCAAATCGGCGTGCCTGCTTCGCACATATGCAACAGCTTCAGACGCCAAGCCGCGAACCATCTCCGCCTTGCAGGCAGGCGCAGGAGTTTTGCCATCAACCCACTCATCCATCGTCTGCGGATGGAGTTTTGAACTGGAACAGATGATCGCCGGTTGGTTTAGTTCGTTTATGACTTCAACTTGGGCGATGCGTTTGTGCAGTCCTCGCTTCCTCAACTCGACCAGAAGCCGGTCATACTGGCGAGCCAGGAGCATCAATCGTTCACTGTAAGGAACTGCGAGGATTTCCTCGCGAATACGTGGATCATCGACCTGACTGATCGCATCCTGGTATTCCCAGCTGGTTGTAATCACGAATACGTCATGCCTGACAGCGATCTCGAACAGTTGCATCACTCGTTCGAAGACGTCATCCTCGCCGCCTCCCTTGGCATCAACACAGTGGAGATTGGAACTGAAGCCCGGGATCCAACTCGCAAACTTGATTTTGCCGCGACGCTGTCCTTGCAAGTCGAATATCCAATTGAGTCCCATCTCGGCGCGAATGCAGTTAAAGCCGCGCTCCTTCGTGTCCTTCACAACCTGATCAAGATTCCCAAATGCTTCGTCAGGCAAGGCAGTCGTGATCCATTGCCACCCGTAGTAACAAATCGACAATCGCCGGGGCAGATGAGAAGGAATTGTTGGTTGCGCATCTGTCGATACCCGGGTTGTCCCCCCGAGGAGGGCCGAGGGTGCCAAGAGTCCCGCAGCGGCAAGCGGCAGGAAGTCTCTGCGGGATATCGGCAGCAACGCTGACCGGGCTTCGCGTTTCTCCCTGGCTCGGCGGGAAGATGGAAAGTCAGAGGCCATCATTCCTCTTTGGCTTGATCGACAGATCCATTCGAAATGACAACCGCGTCAATACCGATCGCGTTGCCGGTACTGTCCTCGTTCTTTTGCCCACTGACGAGGATTTCGAGTGTGTGCTCGCCGTCCGCCAGATTCTGGACGCCCCACAAACGCACCGGGGGAACCGCTGCCCAATGACCAACTTTCTTGCTGGGCAGACTCCAAATCGAGGATGGAACGTGCGAGGGCGAAAACGTATCGATCGTCGCCACCTGCTTGCCGTCCAGGCTAACCGCCGCTATTCCTCCGTCCCCGCCGACATCCCCAATCAGTTCGACTCCTGTCCCGTGGAATTTCACGTTCATTGTGGCGCCCGGCTTTGCACTCACGGAAATTGAGCCTTGGAACCACCCCGTTAGATACCCCTGGTCAACGTCACTGTTCCACGGGTTGAGACCCAGACGCTGCCATCCCTGTTCACTGTACTTCAAACGAGAACTGCTGTTGTCCGTGACTGCGAACCGGGTTGGCGTCACTGCTCCATCAATCCGGTCGTAACTGACCTGGGGGTTCCACACGGTCTGATCGTCCGTGGAATCGCCATTCCTATTGAGGATGAAGAAAAGTTTGTCATCTTTATTGACTGGGAATTTCAAAACCATGGTCTTGCCAGCAACGTCCGCAGCGGCAATTGTCGCCCAGCCCGTCTCTGGCCAGAGCTGCTCAGCGTTCTTAAACACTTTCGCTCGCACACCATCACCATACATGTGATAAATGTCCTTGCGAATTGTTCCCGTGACTGTCACGAGACCGGCATGAGGGAGAGTGAACACCCTAACCGCGTCTCCCGCGCGCCCGGGGGTCATCCACGATGCACCAATCATCGCTTCCTCGGTACGTGACCCACCAGAGCCCTGGTAGGCACCCATATGTCCCAGTGCGCCATTCCACAGCATGGTCTCGTGCTTCGACCCAACCCATTGTTCGTACGACCAACCGTTGGCTCCCTGGTAACTGTAGTCCGGACCCGCTAAATACTCTCCTTCGGCTGTATGAATCTCTGGCCCCCCGGATAGCCCACTCGCCGTGACCCGTTTCGAGCCATTTCCGTCGCCATCCACTGCCCGCACTTCGTACGTTGCAGAAATACCGTCAGCACCTTCGCCGTGATCGAAATAATAGTTCCCGTTCGCGACTTTATCGATCAGCATTCCATCTCGATAAATCTGATAGTAGGAGAGCCAGTTGTCATCGGTAGACGGCGTCCACTCGATTTCAATACCGGTCACGCCCATGTTGGTGGCCACCTTTTTAGTCACGTTCGTTGGATCGGTCGGAGGAGTCTGGTCGTTCCCACTCCCCGGATGACTGGGCATACCCAAATAAATCAGTTCCCCAGGCGCGGGATCTACCAAGCTGATACCGTTCTTCATGAGGTCGACGCCGGTCCGATGCCCCATGCTTTTCGACATATCGAAGCGCACGTCGTAGACTACATTTTGTGAGAGTCCTTTGGGGTATATCTCGACTGAACCATGGACAAAGCGCTTCAGCACGATAACCCCCTTCCGGCCATCCCGACTGAGGCGCTGAAAATAATAGACTGGGTCATCGCCTTTCACGTCGGGGTGGAAAACGTGGCTCCACCGACCCGCGACCCCTTGCGACACCAAGTAGCGGTAGATCTCGAGCGTTCGCCGCAGGTTCTCCAGACCGCCATTGAGAAGGAGGCCAGGCTCTCCACCATACAGGCCTCTGTCGCTTGACCACGTTGGCGACATGGTTAAAAGCGATCTCGCATTTTCCCAAGTGAAGTTCGCGACTCGAGTCCAATCGTCAATCTTGTCAGGCGGAAAAAGGTAGGACGAGTAATAGTTTCCAATATAGAGGGAGCCTCCATCCGTAAGCTGGCTGACATCACTTAGGCGCAGAGTCTCGAAACCCATGAGATTCCCTCCACCAGAACAGATGTCGATAGAGGAATGTGGATGGGCCCGCCGGAAGGCCGTGAGCAATCCCATGACGTTGTGATATTCGTCCAACATCGGGGTTTCGCTTTTATTGACAGGTACAACAGAAGTCCCGTCCAAGCGCCATTGAAAGTCGCCCCACTCAGACACCTTCCGGTCGAGCTCGCCCAGAAGATACTCGATCACCTCCTTCTTGGAGGTGTCTAAGTTCGAACCAGAGAATGTTTCGGAGTCGCTAAGCCACTCGGGATGTTCGCGATACACTTTCGAGTGCTCCGAAACAGTGTATAAAGGCCACCAGACGGCCAGACTTAGGCCGTATTTCTTCATATACTTCTTGGCCTCCCCAAAAGCGGGGCCATCGTTGTCGCCAAGGTAGTTGTGCCAACCGGCGTCCTGCCACACAATGTCCGCTCCCGTGTAGCGCATGAGGTCGATGGTGTGAAACATGGTCGCCATTCGAAAGTCCCAGTTGTCTTGGGTACCTCCTCCCCAGTCCACGTCGCTCTTCTCAACCTGCCACTGCATTTCTGTCTGATATCGAATCTTAGGGAAATAGTCATCGTTGGTGTAATCCCATAAGTACTCGTATTGCCAGTCCTTGAGCTGGTTTCCCATGTTATCCAAGTCGCCAGCAAAGACTCCAGTGAACGCCTTCGGTGTGGTAACGGATTGTCCCGGAGGTAGGTCCCTTTCGTATCCAGACACCCGCACACCGATGTATCCCGCTTTGCCAAAGTAATTGCCGACGTCGGCTGCCCAACGACCGTAGTAGTCGAAACCAGCATACAGTCCCCCTTGCGTGGCAGTATCATCTACACATAACCACTGCATGTACGCCCCAGAACCCCAAGGCATGGCGTCGCCGTAGCTGGAGCCGCCCACTTCTGTTCGTTCAACCTTATCTGTCGAATCGAACGTCCGGGAATAGCTGGCGGTTAGGGCTGCCCGCTTCAAAATTTGACTACCGGTGAAGTACCCCCCACCAGTCATGTAGAGCAGAGACAGCTTTGCGGTTTCAGCGATCTGTATTCGGAGTGAAAGAAAATAGGGATCTGACAGTTTGAAGGAACGGGTACTAAGGTTTGTGAACGTCACCCATTGACGAATAATGCTGGTATGAGGATAGACTACGTAAGTCTTCTCGACCCGTACCACATCATTCTTGAGCCGAACCACGAGTTGAATCTCGCCCTGTGAAAGAAGAGTCGCGTCACTACTCTCGAGGAGCCAACGGCCAGCTGTTCCCGAATACACGGTACCATCTATTGTGACTCGAAACTCGTCCGAGCCGTCGGACCTTGAAACAAACTCGCGCCCATTTTGGCGGTTCTTTAGACTTGATAGGCTGAAGCCGCCGCTGGCGAGCACCAAGCGCTCTTCGACCGTTGACGTTCCGAGGACCCAGGTTTTTCCCCGTTCATCGAAGCTGATAGAGGCGTCACCCGAGCGAGTCGCTTTCACGGCCTGAGCACTGCAGTCTGAGGCGGTTAATAACGTTAAGGCTGCTAGCGAATAGAAGGTCAACCAAATGGAAAAATGTTGTCGTCTCATTTCTTGGCTTGCCGAAGGTGAAGCACTTATCGGACCGCTCATGGGGCGGCCACCGTCCGGACCCTTGCAGGGGAGTGGCGCAAGGAACCACCTTTCGCACCACTCCACAGTCACGCGGTGGCTACCAAGTAAGTTTCAGGGCAAACTGAATCAGTCGTGGATCACCAGCGCTAGTAATCTGACCGAGCGCAGGGGAGACAACTATATTCACTGGACTACCTAGGTGAACCTGGTTGAAAGTATTGAAGAACTCGGTTCGAAACTGCAAGGTCACGCGCTCAAGCGGTATATTTTTGAATAAACCGAGGTCAGTGTTAAACAGCCCTGGATTTGTAAACGTGTTTCTGCCGAGATTGCCAAAGTGCCCGTTATTAACCGCAAATGCTGTCGGGTTGATATACGCAGCGATCTTTTGCTGTCTTGAGCGACCGCCACTGAAGTAAGGATTCCCGACCAAGTCGGGCCGGTCAGCTCCAGCGGCGGTTAGGGAAGCATCAATACCGGTAAACACGGTAAACGGCGTCCCGGTCTGCGCAGAAACGATCGTAGAGAGTTCCCAACCGCCAAGAACGAGGCTCATCACCCTTGAGCCCCTGGCTTTGCCCGGATCCGGAAGATCATAAACTCCCGAGGCCGAAAACACATGCCGTTGGTCGAAATCGGATGATCCACGGTCAGCAAGCGGGTTTTGCGGGTTTTGGTAGCAGGCACATTGCACGCCAATCGTGCTGAATGTATCAATCGAATGCGCCCATGTGTAGGCGCTGAGAAGCGTCAAACCGCGTATCGCTCGATATGTAAGGGTGGCTTGAAGCGCATTGTAGCTGGCGTTGCCGTTCGATTGCTCGTAGTCGATCTTCTGGAAATTTACGCCGTCCAGGAGTCTACGGTCTGGCTCATTGGCAACTGAAGGCGTCAAACCTGCAATGACCTTTTGGGCCGTGTTTATATCACTTGTGGTTGCCAAGTGTCGACTCAATTTACCCACGTAGCCGACCTGGGCCATCAAGTTCTTCGCGATTTCTCGCTGGACGTTAAAAGTAATCGTTGCGATGCGAGGCTGCCGATAATTGGGGCTCCAGCCGTATCCCGCCGCTGGTAGAAATGGCTGAAAGAATGCCGGATCGGTTGTAAAGCCCGCGGTAGTTATGGGTGGAAATACCGGCACTCCAGCATACGGGTCAGTCAAATCATGCGGCGGCTGAAAAATCGATTGCACTACTAAAAATGGCAGGTTCTGACTGACCTGGGCCGGAAGATCAACGAACTGGGCATTGCTGAAAATACCTACGCTAGCTCGAACACTCGTCTTGCCGTCGCCCATTGGGTCCCACGCAAGTCCTATTCGAGGTTCGATCAGGCTTTTATCTAGGTCGATGAGGCCGTCAGGAATCCCATTGGGGAAGTGAGCAGTCTTGTCTCCTGGAAATAGAAGGCCTGGAGGCGCCTCGGGCAATACGGTTGACTGCCCTCCTCCAGGAAGGTAAGTGCTTCCGCCACTGATAGGCAGAGGTCCGCGCGGGTTCCAAATCGTGTTCGCTTCATGCTGGGCCCTATACTCAACAAATGGGTGCAATAGCTCATACCTAGCACCTAGGTTGAGAGTCAGCCTTCGGCTAACTTTCCAGTCATCTTGGAAGAAGAAGGATTGACTCCAAGCCCGATAGCCCGGGTGGTTAAGGTACCTGATTCTAATCTCTGTGTCAGGTCTTCCGAGCAAGAATTCGGCTGTCGGATTTCCTCCCGTGAATGAACCACCGAATATGAAAAACCCAGTGTCGCCGACATTTGCATCGAGATGGTGCTCACGATGGTAGAGATCAATACCGGCTCTAATATTGTGCTTCCCCTTCACCAAACTAACAATATCGGTGAACTGGAAATTTCGACCACCTTCTCTCCATTTCCCGAACCCAAGGGCACCCAACTGAAATCGCCCGGGAAGAATAAAAGTGGCCGATTGGGGCTGGGGATCTGGGTCGAAGTTAAAGTTCCAATTGTTCATCCCAAGGCTAGCGGGCGAAACTGGGTTTACCGCCTTGTTAAGCTCCTCCTGTTTGCTGTAACCAAAACGGAATTCATTGGTAATGTTCGACCGAAAGGTATGAATTTCTGAGATGCTGAAAACTCTTATCTTCTGGGTTTGATCGATGCTGCCATAACCCGTGAAAGACTCACCCAGTGAGGGGCAGCAGGCGGTAAATGGATTGCTCGGGGTGGTCTTATCATAAAGCGCACTAAAGTGCAGCTGGTCCGATCCACCGATATTGTAATCAATCTTGCCCGTGTATTGGTCTACATCTACTTTGCTCGAACCCACTTCTTGAAACACTCCATTTGCGGGTGCCGTGGGAATGTATTTACTCAACAGCGTCTGCGTTACTGAGCTGATCGGAGAAATTACATATCGGCCTTGAGAATCCGTTGGGAAGGGAAGACCAGTTGCGGGATCGAGCACGGGGGTTGAGCTAGTGATTAAACCGTTGCGCTCGTCGGCTGTGAGCGGCGTCGAGGGCTGAAGAGTTTGTTGGCGAATGCGAAAGCCTTGGTAAGACCCGAACCAAAACAATTTATTCTTGATGATACGCCCACCAGCCGTCGCTCCAAATTGGTTTTGTTTTAACGATGGCACACTCGTAGCGAAGTAGTTGCGCGCGTTCAACGCATCATTCCGTAAGAACTCGAACACGCTTCCGTGAAACGCATTCGTGCCAGACTTGGTCACAGCCGTAAAAACAGCCCCCGCGTATTCCCCGTACTCAGCGCTTAACGGATTTGTAATGAGCTGGAATTCGGAAAGCGCATCGGGGTTGGGATAGTTCAGCCCGGAATTGTTGTAGCTTCCAGCAAAACGCATGCCATCCAATTGGTAATCTGTTTCGTTGACCCGAGACCCATCGATACTCATGAAGTTCGCAGCGCGATTTCCTTGAGTGATGACCGGCTCAGTAGCCAGAGCACTCACCCCTGGGACTAGACCAGCAAGTTGCAAGGGGTTCCGTCCATTGAGTGGTAACTCACTCATACGTCGGGACTCGACAACCTCTCCGCCTCCTGCAGACTCTGTGTCGACCAGCGGTGCCGCTCCGCTAACCGAAACCGTCTCCTTGGTTGACCCTACTTGTAGTTGAAGGTCAACTCGGACATTCTGATTCAGTTGAAGCCCAATCCCTGTACGAGAAAGCGCCTGGAACCCGGGGGCTTGCACCTCGAGCCTGTACCTAGGACCAATCGGCAATAAGGGAATCAGGTACGTACCGTCAGGGAGACTCTGGGTGCTGCGCGTGAATGCCGTATCTTCGTTAGTAGCTGTGACCTTGGCGTTGGCGATCACTGCGCCCGAAGGATCACTAATATTTCCAAGAATGGTACCAGTATTTACTTGAGCCGATACCATCAATGGAAATACGAGACTCAGCAGAAATACAAGTCTTGAAATTCTCGCGCTGAACATGACCGTCTCCTTTTGCCGTCGCCTCTCGACTTGGCTTACTCACCGCTCCCGTCCACCACTCGTATCAAATCGACAGACGGTAAGTGGCTTCTCCGACAGGAATGTGGCTTCGCTACATAAGCGAGTCCACCTGTCATCTCGTACTCCCCACTCCCAGTTTCCAATCCAACTTGCATCACGTCCTTCACTTCACGGTGTATCCCCCATCCACAATTAGAACGTGGCCGGTAATCAAACTGGACGCTTCAGATGCCAAGAAAATGCAAGGGCCCGCAACCTCGTGCGGTTGACCGAGACGGCCAATCGCAATGGCGTCTAGCCAGGTATTCATCAGTTTCTCGGAGTCAAACTGGGGATCTGTCAGCAACTTTCTGAGCTGCGGAGTGTCGATTTGGCAGGGCGCAATCGCGTTCACACGTACTCCCTTTCTCGCCCATTCCAGAGCCAGTTCTCGTGTCAGTGCGTTGACCCCCGCCTTGGTAGCCGCATAGGGCGCGGTGCCTCGGCCGAGCGCTACTACCGATGCGACCGAAGATACGTTGATGATGTTGCCGCTTCCTTGCTCCAACATACTTCTGCCAACGAGCTGGCAAAAAAGGAATGTACTCCGCAGGTAGACGTTGATCGTCTCTTCCCACTCTCCGAGGCTGAACTCGGTTGCCGGCTTGAGGATGCCGTTTCCAGCCAGGTTGACCAGAATGTCGATCTTTCCAAACTTCTCCAGCACTTCGACAACGGCACTCTTGACTTGCACAGGGTCTCGAACGTCACAAACTACTGGAAACCCTTCTTCATCGCCGCTTTGTCGAACCGCCCGCACAGCTGCAGATGCGATCTCCTCCGATATGTCAAGGCATGCGACATGCGCACCAAAATCAGCAAACCCTTGGCAAATAGCCAGGCCCATCGCACCGCCAGCGCCCGTAACCAGTGCGCGCTTTCCGGTCAACTTGAAGATGCAACGAAGATCCACTGGTCTCCATTCCCATATTTTGGAATAGTGGTCCGACCACTCACAACGCACAAGGTCTTACGTCACAAAATCACCCGCGTAGCCCTTTTTTGGGCCCGCGAGCGCGCTTTTGAGAACGATACCAAGGCCAAGCGTGCACCTTTCACTCTGTCAAATCCCGAAACTCTCTGCGCGGTAGAAGCCATTCCCGATCGGCAGATCCCGCCTCCTCCCTCTTTGATATGGAATAGTGGTCAGACCACTAACCAGCGCGGAACTTTCTCACGCACCGCAATTGATTGTCAAGTGATTTCTCGGACCTTGCCGCCCGGACTATTTTCCTTTAATTCTGCTGCCGAAGGCTCGTTCTAGTTCTGTTGCGTACCCGAAGATCCCAACGTAAAGAATTTTTCTTCTGCTATTATTCACTGAGCGGATAGAGGTATGACCAGCATCCACTTTTGCATGCGACGCGTACCCCATGTCAGCAGTGGGTTCGAGCCGCCCGGAGGGCAAAGCCAAGAATGAAGCTGCCTCGATATCCGAAAAGTGAACTGAAGAAACTGAGCCACGTTACCGACGCCCTTGGGGCGGTTCGCAGGGTAGGCCTTACCGAGCAATTGATCGAAAGGCTGGAAGCGCTCGTCTTGAAAGGGGTCTTATCTCCCGGCGCACAATTGCCGTCTGAACGACAGCTCGCGCGGCTGCTATCAGTGTCACGTGCATCACTACGGCAGGCTCTGAAAGCGTTGCAGGTCATGGGAGTGTTGGAGGTCCGTCACGGATCAGGAACCTATCTCAGCGAGGGAGCCCAGGAGATTCTGAAGGTGCCCCCGCGCGTTCTTGTTCCCCTTCGGGGTCTAACGCAGGCGGAGTTATTCGAAGTCCGTCGCGCGATGGAGGGTGAAGCTGCAGCTGCAGCAGCGGAGCGGGCTAGTGCCCGAGACATCGCTGCAATGCGTTTAGAACTGGACGGCATGCACGCGAACTGTGACGATCGTGTCGCCTATGGGATGCACGACTTGGCGTTTCACAATGCGATCGCATCCGCCTCGAGTAATCGATATTTCATTTGGTTTCTCTCCTTGGCGAACAAGATTCTTTATCAAGCATTGCTGCGCCGACCGATTCGAAGGAGTATGGAAAGCTCGCTTGCAGAACACGAAAGCATCTTCCGGGCCATAGAGTCCAGAAATTCTGAGCTCGCGCGAAATGAAATGCTAAAACACGTCAGTTATGCTAAGTACTACATGCTGGACAAGAAAGAACTAGCGGAGATTCGTTTTGTCGCTTACAAATCATCTGACTCGAGAATTGCCGCGGACGGCCGCTCTTGAGTCCGCCGTCTACGAACCCTTGGCTGTTAAACAGTGTGCCACGAGCACCTGATTACTTCGTTCCCAGAGCTGTAATGCTGTTCAAGAGAGGGATGGCTTCACCCCGGAAAAATCGCACGATATTCTGAGCTGGATTTGCGTGCAAGCGATGATCAG
>Ga0210399_10003850_pt1 | contig 11693 bp, 12 predicted proteins | sample IncBWC14MmetaG_FD_150865 | JGI IMG/M metagenome (GOLD analysis project Ga0210399, IMG submission 150865) | Forest soil microbial communities from Barre Woods Harvard Forest LTER site, Petersham, Massachusetts, United States - Inc-BW-C-14-M | ecosystem: Environmental > Terrestrial > Soil >...
CTACAAAGTCGTGCTTGATAACGGCGTCGAACTCGCCGCGCGCTCGGTCGTCATCGCCACCGGCGCGCAGTACAACAAACTACGCATCGCTAATCTCGCCCTTTTCGAAGGACAGGGCGTCTATTACGGCGCCACCTTCATGGAAGCCCAGCTCTGCGGCGACGACGACATTATCATCGTCGGCGGAGGCAATTCCGCCGGCCAGGCCGCCGTTTACATGTCGCAGACTCAGCGCAAGGTCCACATACTCGTGCGTTCCGGCCAACTTTCAGACGCGATGTCCCGCTATCTCATCCAACGCATTGAGCAGAATCCCAACATCGAAATTCATTACCGCACCGAAATCATCTCGCTCGAAGGCGATTCGCACCTCGAGCACGTCACATGGCGCAATAACCAGACCGGCGAAATCGCCACGGTCCCGATTCGACACGTTTTCATCATGGCCGGCGCATCGCCGCGAACCGAATGGCTGAAGGGTTGTGTCGCGCTCGACACCAAAGGATTCATTCTCACGGGACGCGATCTCGACGGTTCCACTGACCAACCTGCCTGGCCGCTGGCCCGCAGTGCGCAGATGCTGGAAACGAGTCTTCCGGGCGTATTCGCCGTGGGCGATGTTCGGTCGGGGAACGTAAAGCGAGTCGCTTCGGCCGTCGGCGAAGGTGCAATCGCCATTCATCTTGTCCACCGAGCGCTTGCTGAACTCTAGCAGCAGCCCACAAAGGCGACACACGTCCGGCGCGAATCGCGTCTACCTCCATAATGATTCCCGCCGGGAATTCTCGATATCGCGATCAGCGGTACAACGGCAACCTTTCTGGCTCGGCGCTGGGGAAAGCGCCACGTTAGCGGCGGCAGATCCGGAGCTGTATTTATATTTGATTAGGTCTTCGCACCTTCTCCAGATTTCAGGAACCATCCGCCTAAACCAGGTACACATTTCGCTCGATGGTTTTGATGACCGTGTCCATGTGCCCGGACAGCACCTGCTTGGCACATTTTGTCCATTCGTCCAAATGGGAGGCTCAGATTGGACCTGATGACTGACATCTTCAAGACCATGCACGTAGCAGCCGTTGTCCACTCGAGACTCGAAGCTACGATGCTGAATCGGAAGAAGCGCAGGAACATGCGAACAGCAGCAGCTTGGTGCTGTATGCATAAAGCTAAGGACATCCACGACGGGAGATTTCTGGGTCATTAGCCCGATATCTCCCGTTCGTGCCTTTAGACGGATAACTTCCGGTTGCCCGTTATACGCCCACAATCCAGAAGCGCGGTTTCCCAGAAGCCGACTTCTGGACAACGTCAAAGTGCGCGATCAAGTGTCGCACCCGCTCCGCCGTGACTCAGGCAGAAGCAGCAATCGCAATCGCCACCTCTTTCCATCGGTAAACACTGGCCGACTTGTCCTTACCAATCCGCCGGCATGCTTGATTATCTCCGGTTCGCCGACCAGCTGGGAAGATTAAGAAGCCTTGAAGCGGTGCCGGTTTATGCCCAGCTTCCTTATTTTGGATTCGAGCGTCTGTCGGGGAATGCCCAGTTTAACGGCGGCACCGGTTGGCCCTCCAACCACGCCTTCAGATTCCCGGAGAGCGGCTTCGAGGATTTCTCTTTCATGCTCGACAAGGTCAGCAACCAGTGGAGCAGTCGTCGCAGCCGGTTTGGGAGTCATGTGCGTGAGCCAGGCCTCATCTACAAAGAAGGTCTCCCCTTCACTCAGAATCACCGCCCGCTCGACTACATTTTGCAACTCGCGGATATTGCCCGGCCAATCGTATGCGTGGAAGAGTTCGACCGTTTTCTTGTCTATGTTTCGAATCTTCTTGCCCAATTTTTTGGCGTACCGTTCGATCAAGTATCCGACCAACAAGGAAATATCACCAATACGCTCGCGCAAAGCCGGCAGTCGAATCGGAAAAACGTTGAGGCGGTAAAACAAATCCTGACGAAACCTGCCCTCGGCCACTGCTGAAGTCAAGTCTCGATTCGTGGCCGCTATCACCCGTACGTCAACCGAAACCGATTGAGTGCCGCCCACTCGTTCGAATTCACGCTCCTGAAGAACTCGCAGCAATGCGACCTGCGTCTCTGGAGGGAGGTCGCCTATCTCATCGAGAAATATCGTTCCACCGTCGGCCGATTCGAAACGGCCCAACCGGCGCTGAGTGGCCCCTGTAAAGGAACCTTTTTCGTGGCCAAACAGTTCCGAAGCAATCAGCGACTGGGGAATGGCCGCGCAATTCACCCGAATGAAAGCACGGTTTGAACGCGTGGACCGGTTATGAATGGCGCGAGCAATCAGCTCCTTTCCCGTTCCGGTCTCACCTAAGACCAAGACTGTGGAATCCGTCGGGGCTACCTTGGAAACCTGAACCAGCACACGACGTAATGGCTCGGAGGAACCGACGATTTCTTCGAACATGGATGAGCGTACGATGTCTTCGCGCAACGCGACGTTTTCGTTTCGTGTTCTGTCTTCGGCGCGCTTGCGATCATCGATGTCGGTTCCCGTCGCATACCAGCGCACCAGGCGTCCCTGCTCGTCGCGGAACGGGTTGAGGCGAATAAGGAACCAGCGATACTGACCGTCCTTCCGCCGCGTTCGTTGCTCGATTTCAAACGGCAGGCCGCGGGCATAGGCCGCCTGGCGCTCCTCCCGCAACTTCTCTACGTCTTCCGGATGAAACATTCGGGCACGAAACTCAGAACTAAGCACTTCTTGCATGGTCAGGCCGGTATATTCCAGCACTGCCTGATTCGCGTAGAGCGGATCGCCGCTCGGATCCAGGACGACAATGGTTTGCGGTATAGCATCGGTAATCCGGCGAAACTCACGCTCGTCTTCAAGGAGTTTCGTCTCCGCTCTTTTTCGATCTTCGATGTCGGTATCGCTTCCTAACCACCTGACGACCTTGCCTTCAGCGTCGAATTCTGGAAGGACACGTATAAGGAACCATCGGTATTCTCCGTCATATCGCCGGATGCGGGTTTCCAGCTCGCCTGGCTTGGGGTCATTCAGCAAGGCGAGCCATTCACGAATGAGTCGATCCAAGTCATCGGGGTGAACGACCACCTTCCAACCCCAACCTTTCCCCTGCTCCCGGGTCAGGCCGGTGTACTCGTACCAACGTCGGTTCAGAAACTCCTTGGATCCATCAGGGAAGCTCGTCCACAAGAAAGATGGAACCGTGTCGATGAGGGTCTGGAGCCGGGCAGCTTCCTCGCCGAGCTTTTCCAGAGCATCGCTTTGTTCGTGGCGTTTCGAATCTTGGGCCAACTCACTCATGTTCACTCAGTCCGCCGGAGTGTCAGAACCGACGTCAATAATTTTAAATCAAGATCCAAAGCCAAGCTCAGCCGGATGGCGTCATGCTGAATTTTCGGCGAAAGCTGAAATTACAGCCTGAGGTCAAAGGCTAAACACCAACGACTCAATTGATTACGAGTGGCGCCGGGATTGCCATCTGTTAGGCGTGAATCGTTCGACAGTCAAGCATGACCTTGAAAATTGAGAAGTACGCTGACGAGTACGGCACGACGATTCGACTCATTGGGCGAGTGCAAGCGGAACATTTGGCGGAACTGGAGACGCAGATCAAGGAGAGCGGATCGAAGGTCGCGTTGGACTTGGAGGAAGTGAACTTGGTCGACGTTGAGGTGGTTCGGTTCCTCGGGACATGTGAAGCACAAGGGGTCAAACTCCTCAACTGCTGCCCTTACATACGCGACTGGATCGGCAAAGAACGAGATTAGAGGAATAGGTCAGGATCCGTGTCCATGACCACACGTCATCTAAAAGGAGCGTCTATGTCAGACCAAGTAGTTTTGGTTACGGGAGCGCTGACGGGAATCGGTCGCGCCGCCGCAATCATCTTTGCGCAAGAAGGGGCACGAATTGTTGTGTCTGGCCGTCGAGACAAAGAAGGACAAGCGCTGGTTGCCGAGCTACAACGGCTCGGAGCGGAGGCCATTTTTGTCCGTACTGATGTCCGCAAGGATGAAGACGTGCGCAACCTCGTGGATCAAACAGTCAAGCGTTTCGGACGTCTGGATGTCGCGGTCAATAATGCTGGAACCGAAGGCACACCCGGCCCAGTGACGGAGCAGACTGCAGAAACCTACGCCACAACCTTCGACACAAACGTCCTAGGAACACTACTGAGCATGAAGAATGAATTGAGGGTGATGTTGGCACAGGGGAGCGGGAGCATCGTCAATGTCTCGTCGGCCTATGGAAGCATCGGGGCCGCCGGAGCGTCCGTTTATGTGGCCAGCAAACATGCGATAGAGGGACTGACAAAATCCGCGGCACTGGAAGTCGCCGGGACCGGAGTTCGGGTAAACGTAGTCGCTCCGGGCACAACGGACACCGGTATGCTCACGCGCTTCACCAGCACAGATGAAAATAAAGCGGCGCTCGTCTCGACGGTACCGTTCAAGCGTATGGCAACGTCGGAGGAGATCGCTCACGTGATCGCCTTTGTTGCTTCGGAAAATGCGTCGTACATGACAGGTTCTTCCATCCCAGTCGATGGAGGCATGATCGCTGGCTAAATCTTCCTTGCTACAGCTCCTCGCTGCTCAAGACAAGTCGTTTTCTGAACGGCGAGTTGAAAAGGCCGGGACGACGCTGGCAAACGTATTCGTTTTTGGATTGTCAGGGTATATGGAATGACTACACTTCAAGGCAAGACTGCCCTGGTGACAGGCGCATCACGCGGAATTGGGCGGGCCACTGCATGCGCGCTCGCTAACGCCGGTGCGCATGTCCTTGTGCACTACGGTCGTTCCGCGCAGGATGCGGAATCTCTCGTGGCAGGCATCCTTTCAAAAGGCGGACGCGCGAACGCAATCAGCGCGGACTTGGGAACTCCGGAAGGGGCGGCACTGCTGGTGAAACAAGTTCGTACGATCGTCGGTGATCGACTGGATGTACTTGTGCTCAACGCCGGAATCAGCAAGGCGGCACGCATCGCAGATTACACGGTAGGGGATTTTGACAACCTCTTCGCGACAAACGTCCGAAGTCCGTTCTTCCTAGTGCAGCAACTGCTGCCCGTTCTCGGAGACGGCTCGAACATCACCGTGATCTCTTCGATCGGATCCCACGCCGTAGTCGGCAAGCCCGGCGTGGAGAACCCTTCGCTGCTGGCCTACGCCTCGACCAAAGGAGCACTCGAGACTTTGGTCAAGAACTGGGCTGCCATTCTTGGACCGCAAGGTATTCGCGCGAATGCCGTCGCGCCAGGCGTAATCGACACTGACATGTCGAATTTTGCGAAGACCGAAGCGGGTCGCGAGGTGACATTGGGAATGCAAGCGCTAAAACGAATCGGCAAGCCGGACGATGTGGCGGACGTCGTCGCTTTCCTGGCGTCAGACGCAGCACGCTGGATCACGGGAGCCAGCATCCCCGTCGATGGCGGATCGAAGCTTTAATAACCTGACGCCTTCCTGGTGTCAGCCAATCGCTCGGGTAAATGGGAGGATCGGCAGATGGCAAAAACAAAAATGGCAAGTGAGACGATCGAATCCAAAAACAAAGCGCTCCTTCTAGAAGCCTTCAACACATTGTTCAACAAGCGTGACTACGCGGCGGCAGAGCGCTTCTGGTCACCGAACTACATTCAGCACAGCGCACACATACCACCAGGTCGCGAAGGACTGTTCGATCTCGTCCGCTCAGTGCCGGAAACGATGCGCTATGAGAACCAGCTCATCCTTGCAGAAGGTGATTATGTCATAGCGCATGGCCGCTTCACGGGAATGGGAAGGCCCGCGGCCTGGATCGCTGCCGACATTCTCCGGTTCGAAGATGGTGTTCTGAAAGAGCATTGGGACGTTCTGCAGGACGAGGCGACCAAGGCCGAATCTGTCAGCGGCCTTCCCATGTTTGGCGACACATTCCCCGGGTGACGGCCAAAAACAATGCGATCGTCCTGAGGGCGTTCGACACCCTTTTTAAAAGATCAAGGAGGCACTGCTATGACTTCACCCGTTGCTTTGAACGCCATGTATGTGATTTTGGGGGCGAGCGGGAACACCGGCTCGATCATCGCCGATTCCTTGCTATCGAAGGGCAAGAAGGTGCGCGTGGTGGGGCGCGACGCGGGGCGACTGCAGCGCTTCGTGCGCCAAGGCGCGGAAGCGTTCACGGGCGACATGAGCGACGCGGCTGCGCTCACCAAAGCCTTCAGTGGCGCGAGTGCTGCATACTTGCTGTTGCCGCCGATTACCTCCCGGGACGACCAAGAGCGAGAGAGCGATGCGATCGCGCAGGCCGTAACGGAGTCCGGCCTACGTTACGCGGTGTACTTGAGCAGCTACGGCGCTCATGTCCCGGAAGGCACCGGGCCAGTCACGGGACTGCATTCCTCGGAGCAAAAACTGAACGCGATCAGCGGTTTGAACGTTCTGCACCTGCGCGCCGCGTATTTCATGGAGAACAATCTGGCGGCGATCAGCATGATTCAGGAGATGGGAATTTTCGGACATGCACTGCTACCCGACCTGAAGCTGCCCATGATGGCGACGCGCGATGTCGGTGACTACGCCGCGCAGCGCCTCCTGGACCTGGATTTTTCCGGCAAACAAACTCGCGAATTACTTGGCGAGCGTGACCTGTCGATGACGGAAGCCACCGCGATTATTGCGCGAGGCATTGGCAAACCGGATCTGGGTTACGTGCAGTTTCCTTACGACCAGGTGCAGCAGGTGTTAGAGCAAATGGGCATGTCACCGAAGAAAGCCGCGGTGTACATCGAGATGTTCAAGGCCATCAACACCGGAGTTCTCGCTGCGCAGGAGCCTCGTTCGAGGGAGAACACCACACCGACTTCGTTTGAAACATTTGTGCAGGACGTCTTTGCGCCTGCATATCACGGGAAGACTCGCGCCGCGTAGACCCAGCGTCCAGGCAAGTTGTTTGTCGTTCAGCCAAAGTGAAATGCGAATGAGAGAGAAATAAAAATGAACGGCACATACAAAGCAGTGGAAGTGTCAACACCGGGCATACTCCGTGTTGTCGAGCGGCCGATTTCGAAACCGGCGTCTGGACAGTTCGCCTCCGCGTCGAAGCATGTGGCGTTTGTCATTCCGATCTAGCAACGGTACAGGGACATCGCCGTGAATTACGCCTGGCGAGTATGAAAATCTCGATTATGCTCCTTGCTTTGTAAGCTGATGACTCCTCGGCGAGCGCTAGCTAAAGTGTGGCTTGGGCGGTGCGCATACTGAGTCAAACCAGCGACTGATGTACACCTCGGCGTGAGCTTCACCGCAATAATGCCGTGCCCCGGCTGCGCTGGCGGTTTCAGAATTCGACCGGTACACGGTGAGGTCGGAATCTCCACATCGAATCACGAACCAGTGGGTGGGACTGGTGGTAACGAGTCCACAAACTTCACACCTGAATTCCTGTAGTGTTGTCATACTCTCTGTTCCGTAAATCAGTGATGCTCACTCCGCGATCGAGGCTGGTCGCAGATTTGGTGTCAGAATCGTGAGTTCGCCGACTTGTTCCCTCTTCACGGTACCGCGCAGGTGGGCGGCATGATCCATCATCCAAACCTCGGGGATGATTTCGCCGACCAGTTGTCCATGACAGAAAAGTCGGACTACCGCGCTCTCAGAGACAACAATTCCAACGGCTTTGGTAACTGCGCTCATGTTGGCGGCGGCAATGTGACGGCTGCCGAGTCCCAACGGCACATCCACTTGTGCGGCCACGGCATCCAGGTAGCGGCACGCGGAAAGGACAATTCCTTCCCGGCTGACCACGAACCCGCCATCCAGCTGCGCCAATTCCTTGATCGTTCCGCGTAGATTCAGATCCGTGACATGGAGTGAAGACTCAGGATGCCCCGATAACGGATCCAAAATCAACGGTCTAGATCTCGCGAGCACGGCACTCTCATCCCCGAGTGTAAAGAGCGTGCCTACCCGTCTTCCCTCTCGCCCCTCGCGAGCAATTTCGACTGCGAGCCCAATCAGGGACTCGAGGACGTCAGCATCATATTCCGTTACCTGGCAGAGAATGCTCTCAAACATCCATCAACTCCTCGCCTCGGCTGGACGGCGACGATAGCCTAAGTGCACTCTGCTTTGGATGAAAGCCATACCAAGAAGATGCAGGCGGTGAATCCGGGAACAAATCATGCCGATTCGCATAGTTATCTCCTTAGGCCGTTGCCGCCGGTTCCTAGCCGGCACGCGCTAAACGGTCCAGTTCCTGCATTTTGTTTTCATCAATCTTTAACTCTGCTGCCGCCACATTTTCTTCGAGATGTTCGACCTTGGAAGTTCCTGGGATCGGCAGAATGACTGGAGATAGAGCCAGCAGCCACGCCAGGGCCAGCTGTGATGGCGTAGCTTTCCATCGCGCTGCTATACGATTGACAGGGCTGTGAGGACTGGAAACACGACCGGCGGCCAGTGGAAACCACAGAATAAATCCCAGCTTTTCCTGTTCGCAGTATTCCAGAACATCTTCGGATCCGCGGTCGGCGATGCTGTAACGATTCTGAACGCTCACAATCGCAAGTCAAGCCCAACAGATCGACGAGCGCGCGTCGTTCACTTGACTGCGGAAGGAAGGCGCCTGGCGGTACCGTGCTTCGAGCGGCATGCAAAAGACCTTGAGGCGCTCATGTCTGCCCTGTCCCAGAAGGACAAGGAGCAACTCTGCGGATCTAGTAAGAAGATCGGGCTACTGGCGGCTGAACAACTCAGCCCTCAAGAAGTGACGGCCAATCGCACAGAGAACAAGCCAGGAAAATGATGATGATCACTGAATGAGTGACCATCGGTCACCTGAGGACCGCACCGGAAGGGAGAACGAGCAAATGCTAAAGGTTGGAATCATCGTCGGCAGTACGCGACCGGGACGGAAGGCTGCGGCTGTCGCAAAGTGGGTGCACGACCTTCTCAAAAGCCGTGACGACGCGGAGTTTGAAATCGTCGATATCGAGGACTACAAACTGCCACTCCTCGATGAACCTGTACCCCCCATCATGCATCAATACGGCAAGGCCCACACAAAGAGCTGGAGCGAGAAAATTGCCTCACTCGATGCCTACATTTTTGTCACCCCCGAATACAACCATGCCACCTCGGCGGCATTGAAGAACGCGATCGATTTTCTCTACCACGAATGGAATCACAAAGTGGCCGGATTCGTCGGATCTGGCGGTGCGGGTGGTGTCCGAGCGGTCGAGAACTTGAGACTCGTGATGGGCGAAATCAAGATTGCGGACGTGCGGGCACAGGTGGCCCTCTCGATGTGGACAGATTTCGAGAATTTTACCACCTTCAAACCACACGAACAGCACGACAAAGCTGTGCACTTAATGGCGGACGAGGTGATTGCGTGGGTGGAGCACTGAAGCCGTTAAGAGCAACTCACTAAAAAGCTTTTCAACACAGTCCGCGGTCCGCGACCAAACCTGTGCGGGTCTCGAATATCAGGAGTTACAAAGATGGAGATCGGTGTCGACAGCTTCGGAGCAGTCATCTCTGACCCGGCTACGGGTCTGACCGTGAGCGCTCTCCAGCGCATGGACAATCTGCTGGATGAGATTGTCCTGGCCGACCAGGTTGGCCTCGATGTCTTTGGCATCGGGGAACACCACCGCAGCGAGTTCGTGGATTTCGGCTCCGCCTGTTATCTTGGGTGCTGCCGCTACCCGCACTAAGAAGATTCGCCTAACAAGTGCCGTGACTGTTCTCAGTGCGGCAGACCCGGTCCGAATCTTTCAGGAATTCGCCACTCTGGATCTGATCTCCCATGGGCGTGCTGAAATTGTTGCGGGACGAGGTTCGTCAATCGAGGCTTTTCCGTTCTTCGGGTTCGATCTGGACGATTACGACTCACTTTTCTCGGAGAAGCTGGAGCTTCTTCTTAAGATCCGCGAGAACACTCATGTTCACTGGACAGGGAGGCACCGCGCCCCTCTCACAGGACAGGCGGTCTATCCGCGTCCGCTTCAGAATCCTCTTCCGATTTGGGTCGGTGTCGGCGGTACACCCGAATCGTTCGTTCGTGCTGGCACCCTCGGCCTTCCGCTGATGGTCGCAATTATTGGCGGAGAGCCAAAGCGATTTCGGCACTTGATCGATCTTTACCGCGAGGCTGGGCGCCGCGCCGGACACTCCGCCGAGAAACTTATCGTTGGACTTCACGCAATCGGCTTCTTGGGAGACACCACGCAGGAGGCTGCAGACGATTTTTATCCGGGATACGCTCACACCTTCACAGAGATCGGCAAGGAACGGGGCTGCCTCCCGCAACTCGGGCACAATTTGACGCTCTGCGCGGACCCACCGGGGCACTGATTATCGGAGATGCTGAAAAGGTGGCGGAGAAAATACTTTACGTGAACGAAGTTCTCGGACGACTGTCTTGTCGCATGGCGTATTCTAGGCCGATGACAAGCCCCTCCGGGACCCATGACAAACCCTCTGCTGGCGACCCGCTTCCTCCCAAGTGCTCTGTCATCGAAGTACATGTAGGCGAATTGAAGCAGTTATTCAATGCCATCGACCCTTCTCCGTTTCGCGACAAGGATCTGGACCCCAAAGCTGAGGAGTTCATTGTGGGTTGGGCCAAGGAGCTGCCCCGTGACGCAACTCTGGCTCTGGTGGTTGATCTCGACCGGGAGGCCGGGTTACCCGACGAGGCTGCTGTGCTACGCGACGCGATTCACGAGTTCTTCAGTCAACGCGCTCAAGCATACGGGCGGCGCCTACGCGAATTGTTCCGTGTGGGCCGGACCAGCCTTGTCATCGGACTCGTTGCTTTAGCGTCGGCGATTGCATTGGGCGATTTTCTAGCTGCTTTGATGAAGGGCAGCCGGATTGGCGAAATCGTTCGCGAAAGCCTTACGATCGGCGGCTGGGTTTCCATGTGGCGCCCTCTCGAGATTTTCTTGTACGATTGGTGGCCGATTCGGAGTGAAGCTCGACTTTCTGAACGGCTTGCAGCGATGCCTGTACGCATTAGATACGCGAACACCACAGGTCCCGATGCGTGGAGAGAAGACTGGCCGGCGGTGTCGCCAAGAGGTGAACGGGCGAGCAGTGGGGCTCAACCGCGAGGTCTAGATCAAGCAAGTTGACGGCGAGATCGCATGAGAATTGATCGGTAGGTGAGATCCTTATCGCAAGAATCGAGAGTTCAGGATCCAGCAGGAACATCTGCTCGAATGAGCCCAGGATGCTGCACGGCTCCCAGAGGTGCGCTCCAAGGCCGGGACCACCGACTACCTAGAAGCTGACCAACGAGACGAATTCCTTTTCCGCTGAACTGGGGCTGGCACAGGCCCTGGCGAACGAACTCATTGCTCTGGTCCAGCTCTACCAAGCTCTGTGCGGCGGTTGGCAACAATAGGACACGCTTGTATTGGACTGGCTACCCCCTCGTGAAAAGGCCGTCGAAGCCCTTGTGATTTGAAGGAGAGAACAATGCTCGACCACATGATTCTGACTGTCAGCAATGTCCAACGTTCGTTGCCGTTCTATGAGGCGGCCTTGAAGCCTCTTAATATCAAGTTCTTCCTACCCTACCCTACAAGGGCGAAGGCGATCATCCTGATCTGTGGGGATTTGGTGATGGCAAGAGGGCGTTCTTCTGGATCAAGCAAGGAAAGCCTGATCCAGCGTCCATTCACTGGGGGTTCATGGCCGAA
>Ga0210399_10003853_pt1 | contig 11687 bp, 11 predicted proteins | sample IncBWC14MmetaG_FD_150865 | JGI IMG/M metagenome (GOLD analysis project Ga0210399, IMG submission 150865) | Forest soil microbial communities from Barre Woods Harvard Forest LTER site, Petersham, Massachusetts, United States - Inc-BW-C-14-M | ecosystem: Environmental > Terrestrial > Soil >...
CTTCCACACGCCGCAATTCCTTGCTGCTCATCGCTGTCCTCTTCACTGCCCCCTCCTACCCGAGGGCGCAGTTTAGGGGACATTTTTAATGAGGTTGGAAGGGGACATTATCAGTGAGGTTCAACAGTGCAACATGCAAGTCGTTTATTTGGTGCGAGTTGACGGGCGGGACAGTGCGTAGTGGGTAGTCAATAGTGAGTAGCGGGAATAAGCGGATCCCCGCTTCCCTCGGAATGACTGCCATTTCGGGAAGAGGTGGCGAGTGAGCAGTGGAGAGTGGCCGGCTTTTGACGTAGAATGACGGAAGAATAAGGCCATGGCAAACTCTTCCATCACGATTCCGCTGGACGCTCAAACGGCGCAGGCTTACGACTCTGCCGGGCCGGAGCAGAAACGGAAGATTCAGGCGCTGCTTAGCCTTTGGCTTCGAGAGTTGGCCGCCGGGGAGTATCCGTCTCTACAGCAAGTGCTCGAGGACGCCGGGCGGAAGGCGAAGAACCGGGGGCTTACGCCGGAAATTCTGGATTCTCTCCTCAAGGGCGCGTAATTGCGCTGCGTTTTCGATACGAACGTTTTGATTAGTGCTTTGCTCCTGCCCGATTCGAAGCCTCGTCATGCACTCGAACTGGCTCTGCAAAGAGGGAAGGTATTGCTTTCCTTTGCGACGCTTGCCGAACTGTATGAAGTCCTCGGGCGGAAATAATTCCTTCGATACATCGATGAGGAAGATATCCGAAGCTTTCTGGCTGCTCTGACGCGTGAGGCGGAATGGGTTGAGGTTGAAATTCGAATTGCAGCCTGTCGTGATCCGAAGGACGATAAGTTCCTCGAACTTGGTGTGAGCGGGGGCGCATCGCACATCGTCACGGGCGACGCTGACCTTCTCGCACTGCATCCTTTCCGAGGCATCGAGATTCTTCCACCGCACCGATTTTTATAGTTGTCCGTGGTACGGATCATTTCTGCGCGTACGGCAATCAAGAAGGAGGTTCGATTTTATGAAGAAGGGATATGATTTTTCCAAATTGAAAGAGATCAAGAACCCCTATGCGGGCAAGAAAAAGGCCGTGGGGATCAATTTGAGTCCGGAAGTTGTGGACTATTTCAAAGGACTGGCGGAGGAGACGGGACTTCCTTACCAGAAGCTGATCGATCTGTATCTGCTTGACTGCGCGAAGAAGCGGAAGAAGTTGATGATGAAGTGGGTGGCGTAGCGGCGGGGCAGGATCGAATTGGGGATGTAAGTGTGCGCCACCCGCTCCCTAAGTTGAGCGCGTCGCGGAACTGTCAAACAAGAAGACTCCCCTGGAATGGGAGGCGCACGCAGTGAACTCGAACCGGCGGCCCTCTTCAGCCTGGTAAGTGACCTTGACCTCAATCCGAAGCTTTATCGTCTCGTTGTGAATACCCTGGACGTCGGGCTCTCCCATGTCAAACTGAATAAGAGAGAAGAACTCCTCCGATGGAAAAATAGCCAGAGTGCCGGGCTCTCTCGTGTGCTCTCAGAATGTTGTCAGTAAAGAAGTCGGCGGATAATTTCACGTCTAAAGCGGGCAAGGTCCCGTAATTCTTGAGGGCAAAGCTGATGTGCCACAATCGCGTGCCGCGTCCACCCTCTAACTTGATTGAAGGGACGCCGATAAAAGGACGGTTCAGAGCGGTCGCAATTTCAGCCGATTTCTTCGCGGCCAGGGCGGCCTCAGTAGCAGCGTCAGCCGATTTCTTCATCGCTTCAGCGGCTACGGCTGCTGCGTCTGCTGATTTCTTCGTTGCGTCGGCGTGGCTTCCCGCAATATCCAACTGTGCGAGCATTTCTTGACGCTGAACCTCCTGCTCTCGACGGCGTTCCTGCCTCTCTCGCCAGTCAAGCCCCAGGATTAAGACAAGTGCGATTCCTTCCAGCCAAACCGCGATGTATTCATGCGCTTGCAACCAGGGCCAGAAGGTTTCCCACATGCACGGGAATGTAGCGTTCGGCCTGACCGAAATCCAGCAGTGGCAGTCTATGAAAAGTGTTTCAGGGAAGTTGTGAGGTTGTAAGTTTGGGACAGGCGGAGCGTTTCCGCTTTCCGAGAAAATGAGCGCCGCGACTCAAGGCACATACAACCCAAGGTTGTTTTAGAAAACGTCCCGTCTGTCCCGGTGCCCCCGGTTCCCGCGGCCGGACGCCTGCCGGAGAGCAGGCGTGTCAGATGCCGGCGTACCAGGCATAGCCGAATTCTGGGGCAACGGAGCCGAGGCCTTTGCCGAATTTTTTCAGGTCGTCGGTGACGGTAAGGTGGGTGATGAATTTGACGTTTTTGTAGCCAAGCTGGCGGGGGACGCGCATGCGAAGCGGCCCGCCGTGGCCGACGGGAAGCTCGTGGCCATTCATGCCATAGGTGAGAAAAGTCTGCGGATGCAATGCGTCGGCCATATCGATGCTGTCCCAGGTGTCGGGTTCTATCGAGAAATAGACGACGTATCTGGCCTGCGGGAGGACTCCCACAACATCCAGAACGCGGGACAAAGGCACGCCGACCCATTCGGCGATGTACGACCATCCCTCTTCACACTGCAGCATGGTGATCTGGGTGTGAGACGGGTAGCTTTTAAGCTGATCGAGCGAAAACGAGGCGGGCCTGGCGACCATGCCGTTGACAGAGAGCCGCCAATCAGCGAACCCTCCTGCCTGAAGGCGCTTGAACTCGTCAGTCAGAGGCTCGATTTCGTTGGCGAAGGGAGGCTTCGAAATCTGGCTGCTAGAGAATTCACGCGCCAAAGAGTGCCTGGTGAGCAGCCGCTGCGAGGCGTAGGTCAGTGTCTCGCCGAGGCCGAAGATTCCGCCGTGATCGGGTGGGACGAGACCATACTTTTGCGCAAGGCGCGCGGCCACGCCCATGCCTGCTACGCCCGCTGTGGCCGCGAGTCCGGTTACGATGAGTTTGCGGCGGGAGATATTGCTCATGTGCCCTCCGTGGGTGCGCCGACCCGGCCAGTGATCATGGCGCGCGTTCGGCTCCAGAATCCGGCGAGAAAAACCATGGCGACGTGGACGAATAGAAAGAGAACGAGAGCGAGGGAGACGAAGAAGTGAAGCGTGCGCGCGGATTGCTGGCCGCCAAGCGAATTGACAGTGAACGGAAACGCGGAAACAAAGGCGGGGGACATGGCCAAGCCGGTCCAGATGACCAAGGGGAAGAGGACGAAGATCACGAAGAGGTAGGCGAGCCGCTGAAGCAGGTTATACGACGAGGCTTCGGAGGCTGGCGGGCGACGGAGGCGCAAATTTTTAGCGAATGCAGTCCAGAACGCCCGCAACGAAAGATCGGATTTGGCGGGGAGCAAGTTCTTGCGCAAGTGGCGGGTAAAGAAGAAGGAGAGAACGTAGAGCAAGCCGGTCAATATGACAATCCAGGCAGATTGAAAGTGGAGGTAGCGGCTCCAGCCGTTCTGGTCCGGGAGGACGTAGCTGTAGCCCGAGGGGACCAACCTGCGCGAGGAGGGGATGTGGAGTTTGAAGAGCGGCGTGGTCAAGCCGTTGCCGGTTTCGCCCCAGTAGAAGCGAGGGTGAGAGATGACGAGTTCGGCGCCGGTGACGAGCAGAGAGAAAAAGCAGAGGGTGGTGATCCAGTGAGTGACGCGTACGAGGAGAGAATGGCGTGGAGGAACCGTTGCGATGGGGGCGGAGGAGACAGAAGTTGGGACAGGAGCTGCCAGCGGCGCGCGAACGGACTCCAGTTCCGCCATGTTTAGCCCCCTGCTGAGGCTACGACTTGCCTTTCAGGTTAGACGGCATACTACCACCGACGATAGCTAGTCGTTGGGTTTTTCGGGGGTGGGGTCGTTGGGGTTGGGCGTGATTGCAGGTACGGCGGATTTGGGTTGGTTGATGGTGGAGAGAGTTTCGACGTTGAAGCGTTTGTAGTCGGAGTAGCGGGTGGTGGCGTTGAGGTTGAAGCCTTTCATGAGGAGGACGCGGACGCCGACGTGGGCTTCCATGTAGGTGGGGAGCCAGACTTCGTTGTTGAAATAGGACTGCTCGAAAACGAAGCTGGTGCCTTTTTGGAGATTGGCGAGGAGGCCGCCGGCGATACGGAAGTCGCCGACGAAATAGGCTTCGAGGCGGGCGACTTCGTGGGCCTGCTCGTCGACCCAGATGACGCCGGCGAGCTGGTGGACGACTTTTTCGACCATTTTGTGGGGCTGGAATTCGGGATTGGGCTCGAAATCGAAGACGAGAACGTCCTGGCCGCGCAAGCGTTCGCGGCGCGGGTTGACGAATTGGGCGGCGCGGAGGAAGGTTTCGATGCCGACGTCATCGTCGTCCTTGTCTTTTTTGTCCTTACCTTCTTCCTTGGCTTTTTCGTCCTTGGCTTCCTTTTTGGCTTCGCGTTTCTGAATGTTCTCGATTTCCTTTTGGGTTTTCTCGTTTTCTTTCTTTTGTTCCGCGTCGCCGAGGGGCTTGCCATCTTTTTTGACGAGGGTGGAGACTTCGTCTCCATTTAGATAGAAAAAGGTGTACTCGTTCACCGTGGTCTTTTTGACTTTGCCGTCTTTTTCGAAGTCGGTTTCTTCCTCGACGCGCGTGCCAGCGTAATTCTCACGGATTTTGTCGGCGACTTTCTGATTCTCGTCGATTTCCTTGAAAAGGGCTTTGAGGTCGGGGAGCTTGACCTGGGACTTGATGGGGAAGTCGAAGGTGCGTTCGCCGACGGTGGCGTTGATCGCGGCGCGGGTGATGTTGATGTCGTAGGTGTCTGGGCCACGGTGGAGTTCGATTTTGTAGGGGAGCTTGACGCCGTCGACGAAGCGATAGTCGTCGTAGAGAATTTCTTCGTCGAGGCCGGCGACGGGAGCGGATTCCTTGACGAGGAGATGGGATTGCAGATCGAAGAAGAGTTCGCGGCGGATGTTGGTGGGGGTGGTGAGTTCGAGCTGGAGGGCGTCTTTGCCGCGGACTTGGGCGTGGCCGATAAAGGCGACGGCGAGTTTGTGCTTTTTGAGATTGAGGAGGCGGGAGTTGTAGCAAAGAGAGGCGGCTTCGAGTTGCTGGCCCTGCTGGCCGAGAACGGTGGAGAGTTCCCCGCTGGTGGCTTGACGCCAGGCGGATTTGCCGTTGTAGGCTTCGATGAGATTCTTTTCGCCGAGGACGAATTCGGAGTAGTAGCGGTTGGGGAGTTTGAGGCTGAACGTGTAGGTGGAGGGTTTGCCGTCAGAAGGATTGCTGAAGGCGCCTTCGAGGGTTTCGGTCTGGATTTTGGACAGGGCTTTGCTGCCGCCAGCGGCTTTGACGTATTCGGAGACGATTTTGGCAGGATCCTGCGCTCGCAGTACGGGCGAAAAAATCGTAGTAGAGAGTGCCAGGGGCAGGAAATAGATGGCGCGCCGCATAGGCTTACCTTTCTAAACGCGGGTGCGGGTCAAAAGTTTCGCCAAAAAAGGGACCCTAGCTTTATAGACGACGCAGGCCGGCGGAGATTAACGCCAGTTTGCAATTTTTTTAGTTGGCGCGCCGGAACATCGACAAGTATCCAATGGAGGCTTATTCGTATCGGAGGGCAACCAAAGGATCGACGAGGGTTGCGCGGCGAGCCGGGAAGTAGGACGCAGCGACCGCAACGGCTGTCAGGAGGACCGAAACCCCAATAAATGTGAGGGGATCGTACGCGCTAATGCCGAAGAGAAAAGTACGAAGCAGGCGCGTCAGGGCAAACGCCGCAACTAGCCCGACCGCCACACCCAGGAAGGCTAAACGGAACGCCTCGCCCACGATGATACGAAAAACGTCCTGAGGTTGCGCGCCCATGGTGACGCGAATACCGATTTCGCCGGTGCGTTGCGTCACGGTATAGGACATCACGCCATAAACGCCCACGCCCGAGAGCAGCAGCGAAAGCACGGCAAAAATTGCGATGAGCCAAGCACGGAAACGCGGCTGGGCCACGGTAGTGGCCATGTTTTCTTCCATGGTGCGAACTTTTACGAGCGGCTGATCGGGATCAATTTGCGAAAGAGCGCTCCGCAAAGCGGACGTCTGGAGCAAGGGGTCGCCGGCGGTGCGCATGACGACGGAAAGCTGAAAAACAGGCAGGAGGCCGTCGGCCTGGCGATAGGGCAGATACATCTCGGCTTGCGGATCAATGCCGAGGCCAGGACGGACATCGCCGACAACGCCGACGATTTCCATCATGGGGATTTCCTTGACCGGAGTGGCGCCCAGCTGCATGTGCTGGCCGAGGGGGTTGATATCGGGGAAATAGGCTTTGGCCATGCTGGCATTAATGACGCACACGGCTGGGGAGTTCTCCGTGTCGGCTGGAGTAAATAAACGGCCTTGCAACAAGCGGAAACCCAGAGTTTCAAAATAGCCGGAGGTGACGGCGCGGTAGCCTGCGGCGGTGAAATCGCTGGCGGACTTGGGAGGGCGTCCGGCGATATTGAAATGAATGACGGAGCCGCCTCCGCTAACGGGGAGAAAAGTTGCAGCGCCCGCGGCGCGCACTCCGGGTAAGGTGCGGGCGCGGTCGACAAGCCGGTCGTAGAACGCAAAGCGCTGCTCGGGTTTGGAGTACGAGGCTTGGGAAACGGGAACGTCCGCGACGAAAAGGTGGTCGGCCTGGAAGCCGGGCGGGACATCCTGCATGCGCGAGAAACTGCGCAAAAGAAGGCCAGCACCCACCAGGAGAAGGAGGGCGAGAGCGATTTCGAGGGAGACAAGAGCATTGCCGAGCCGATGATGACCGGGTCCAGCAGTGGAGCCGCGCGAGCTTTCGTTCAGAGTTTCACGAAGATCGAGTTTGGTGGTGCGTAGCGCGGGGAAGATTCCGAAAAGGAGGCCTGTGAAGACGGCCACGCCCGCGGTGAACGCCAAGACCCAGCCGTCGAGGCCGACGACAGCGCCTTGGGGAAGGCTGCTGGAAGAAATTTTGAGCAGAGGGCCGAGAGCGGCCCACCCTAAGAGCAAGCCGAGGCCCGCGCCGGAGAGGGAGAGAATGACGCTCTCTGTCAGAAGTTGGCGGACGATACGTCCGCGGCCTGCGCCCATGGCGCTGCGGATAGCGACCTCGCGGCCGCGTGCAGCTGCACGGGCGAGCAGAAGATTGGCAACGTTGACGCAGGCAATCAGGAGAACGAAACTGACGGCGCCGAGCAGGAGCAAGAGCGCAGGGCGCGAACTTTGCACGAGTTGATCGTGCGCGAGAATCACGTCGGAGCTACAGCCCGTGTTGTAGATCGGATATTGCTGCTCGAGGCGCTTGGAGATGGTTTGCATCTCGGCGCGAGCCTGCTCGATGGTGGCGCCGGGCTTCAAACGTGCGACGGGGAGAATACCGGGGTGCCAGTTGCGATCGTCCGGGAGGGTTTTGGCCCACGGATGAAATGCGAGGAAAACGTCCGCGTCCTGGAAAAACTTGAAGCTGGGGGGCATGACTCCGACAACGGTGTAGGGCTGAGCGTCAAGATTGACGGTTTTCCCGAGGATGTCATTCGAGCCGCCGAAGGCGCGCTGCCACAGGCCGTAGCTGAGGATGGCGACGGGTGTGCCACCGGCACTGTCTTCTTGCGGCGTGAAGTTGCGGCCAATTTTCGGGGAAATACCGAGAGCAGGGAAAAAACCGGCGGTGACCCTGCGAGCGACTAAACGTTCGGGATCGCCTTTGCCCGTAAGGGTCATGTTGGCGCCATAGATGGCTTCCATGGACTCGAAGGAATGGCTTTGGTCGCGCCAGTCCAAATAATTTTGGTAGGAAACGGTGATGGTGGGGTATTTGCTTTTTTCGATGATGAGAACGAGACGGGACGGATCGCGATAAGGCAGCGGACGCAAGAGAACGGCATTGACGACAGTGAAGATGGCGGTATTCGCGCCGATGCCGAGAGCGAGGGTGAGGATGGCGATTGCCGTAAAACCGGGACTCTTCGCCAACAGCCGGAAGGCGTAGCGAACATCCTGCATCAGTCTGATCATGGGCACCTTCGAGGCGCGAATCTACCCCATTCTTCAGACGGACGATATGGACGATCGTTACCAAGACTGGTGCGCATCACCGGTGAGGTGGACGCATCAGTTCGTGGCGGTGGCTTTCGGCCGGTTCAGGTATTTCTCGTAGAGGCGTTGATGCCTGTTATCCAGCGACGTGCGCTGGCCCTTGATGAAGAGAAATTTCACTTCGGTCGTTATTTCGAGCGGGTCGCCATTCGTGACGATGAAGTTGGCGATTTTGCCGGTCTCGAGGGTGCCGACTTGATCAGCGACGCCAAAAATCTCCGCCGGATATACCGTGACGGCTTTTAGGGCTTCGTCGTACGGCAAGCCGTACGCAACGGCGTTAGCGGCTTGCTGGCCAAGACGGCGCGCGAAGGAACTGTCAAAGCTGCCGAAAGCGAACCTCACACCGGCAGCAGCGAGTTCGGCGGGTTGGGAGAGCAAGCGGTCGTAGGCGTCGTCCTCTTCAGGAGGCAGGCTTAGAGTAGGACGAAGAATCACGGGGATTCCTTTGGAGCGCAGCAGGTCCTTCACTTTGTAAGCTTCTTCGCCGCCGGCGAGAATCATTTTTAGTTTTTGTTTCTCGCAAAATTCGACAGCGTTGCGGATGTCTCGGGCGCGATCCGCGAAGACGAGCACCGGCAACTGCCCGCGTACGACCGGGGCTAGCGCTTCAAGTTTCAGGTCGCGCTGAAAATCCGCCGGGCCGCCGTGCCCCATTGCTTGCGCGTAGTGGCGGGCACGATCGAGATAGTCCGTCAGCTCGTTGACCTGCTTCTCGTAGTCTTGCTTGGCTTCGGTGAACGGCTTTTCCTTTCGCGAGAACGTGGCGAAATCGAATGTACGCGTCTGAATCTCGGGCCAGGAGATGACCATGGCGACGCTCTTCTTGATGAGCATGTCGTTGATGGTCCAACCGGAAAGATGAATCGCGGAGGCTTGGCCGCCGATGACGCCTCGCGCGCCGCCGGAATCGAAGCCGCCGCTGTCCGGGACGGTGAGGACTTCGGTGATGCCCGAGGCGCGGGTCACAGGAATGTGTTCGCTGGACGGGGAGACGGCTGTGGCTGCTACCACGTCCGGGTTATAAGCGCCGGTTTCGGTGGAGTCGACCGTGGCGTTCACCGCGGAAATTTCGCTGAGGCCCATCTGCGTGATGGGATCGAAGAGGCCGGGATAAATTTGCAGGCCTTTGGCGTCGATGACTTGCGCTCCGGCGGGGACTTCCACGGTGGCGCCGACGGCAGCGATTTTGCCGTCACGAATGACCAGAGTGCCATCTTCGATCGGCGAACCGACCAGCGTGAAAATTTTCGCGTGTGTTAGAGCGTAGGTGGAAGGCGACTGCGATTGCGCGGAAGCGCGCAGACACAAAAAGCAAAGGGCCGCGGCGATCGTCGCGAATCGAAATGCCATTTTGGCGCTTTTCACAGAGCACCCCCGGAAACGGCATCCGATTGCGGCGGCTTCGGTTTGTCCTCAGGTTTCTTTTCTTCCGGCTTTTTCTCGTCTGGTTTGGCGCCGGGCTTTTTGCCGCCTTCACCAGCGGCTCCCGGCTTTTTCTCTTCGGCCTTTTTTTCCTTCTCCATCAACGCTTTCTTTTCTTTTTCGCGGGCATCGCGCTCGGAGATATCGCGCTTGCGGTCGAAGTACACGCGGCCATCGATCAGAGTTTGTTGGACGACGGCGTAGGCGCTGAGCGGATCGTGGTTGTAGATGACCAGGTCGGCGTCTTTGCCGACGTCGATGGAGCCGACGCGCTTGTCGATGCCAAGCTGTATCGCGGGATTCAGAGTGACCAGTTTGAGCGCTTCGTCATGCGTCAAGCCCCCGTACTTCATGGACTTCGCGGCTTCTTGATTGAGGTGCGTGGCTTCTTCCGCATCATCGGAATTGACCGAAACAATCACGCCACGGCGCGTCATCAGGGCCGCGTTGTAAGGAATCGCATCGTAGGCTTCCACTTTGTAGGCCCACCAATCGCTGAACGTGGACGCTCCGGTTCCTGCCGCTGCGATTTCGTCGGCTACCTTGTAGCCTTCCAGCACGTGCTGGAGGGTGCGAACTTTGAAGCCGAACTCCTTGGCCACGCGAAGCAGCATCAGAATCTCGTCTTCGCGGTAGCAATGCGCATGGACGTAGCGCTTGCCTTCGAGGACTTCGACGAGCGGATCAAGGCGCAGATCGCGGCGTGGCGGGATTGCGTTCTTGTCACCAGCAGCTACTTTCTTGTCGTAGTCATCCCAGGTTTTCTTGTAGTCGCGGGCTTCGGCAAACGCAGTTCGTATCGTCTCTTCGACGCCCATGCGCGTAGTGGGGTAGCGCTGGGTCGAACCGGGAATGCTGAAGTTCGAGCGTTTGGGATTCTCGCCGAGAGCGAATTTGATGCCGGGGGCCGCGCCTTCAAACGGAAGTTTCGACGCGGGTTGGCCCCAGCGCAGCTTGATGACGACGGTTTGGCCGCCAATGGAATTGGCGGAGCCGTGCAAAACGTTTGCGACGGTCACACCGCCAGCGAGGTCGCGATAGATGTCGATGTCATCGGGATTCAGGACATCCGCGATATTCACCATCGAAGAGACCGAGACACTGCCTTCGTTGACGCCGCCATCCACGGCGATGTGGGAGTGGCAATCGATGATGCCGGGGATGACGAATTGGCCGGCGGCGTCGACAACCTGCGCATCTTTGGGCGCTTTGATGGACGCGCCCACTTCGGCGATTTTGCCATCCTTAATAAGGATGGAGCCGTGCTCGATGGTGCCGTGCGAAACGGTGAGGATGGTGGCGTTCTGAATGAGAATCACGGTTGGGGCATCGGGTGGAGTGGCGGCGGGCGTCAGAAAAGGAGGCCCGAAGAAGCACAACAGGCAAACGATTGCGGCGCGCAAACGCGTTTCAAGCGGCATGGATGGATATTTCAAAGTGCACCCCCGTGGACGGATGAATCGTTGCTCGTTCGACACTGAAGCGCGGAAGTCGCCGTGGCTGTGGCGGCTCGAGCCGTGGGTTTGGTGCCGGTGAATTCTATCGTGTAGCCCATGGCATCGATGGAGCCTTTCAGCGAGCTGCCGTCAAACGTGCCCGTGAACACGACGTCCGTCGGATTTCCTTCGATGGGGATGTTGATGGTAAAGGAGAATTTGTCGGCGCTGAGGTAGCCACTGATGATGTTGCCCGTGCCGCGCTTGCTCGTCATAGTTCCGGAGAGCGAGCCATCGCTTGCCATTTCCAGATCCGCTGTGGATTCTTCCGGACCATCGGGCGTGGTGTACACGAGCTTCCACTTCCCGGTTATGTTTCCTTTAGGAGGATCCTTGGGCTTTTCCGGCTCGCGCGGTTCGAATCTTTTCCCATCCACAAACACCATTTTGATTTTTGTCTTTTCGTCGAAGAGATCGCCATCGGTTACGACGAGGTTCGCGATTTTCCCGTTTTCAATCGAGCCGAGTCTATCCTCAACTCGGTAAATCTCCGCGGGCGTTAGCGTGAGCGCGCGCAACGCGGCGTCGGGCGCGAGCCCGGCATCGATGGATTTCTTCGCGGCCTTGATAATGTCCTTGGGAGCCGTAATTCCGCCGGAATAAAACGCGAATGGAACACCGGCTTTGGCGAGTGCCGCAGGTGAAGAAGGCGCCTTGTCGCGGAAACGCAGGGTGCGCAGCGAAGGCTTCTCGTCCGGGTCGGCGTCTTTCTCCCCCTCCGGCCACTTCAGATT
>Ga0210399_10003854_pt1 | contig 11686 bp, 10 predicted proteins | sample IncBWC14MmetaG_FD_150865 | JGI IMG/M metagenome (GOLD analysis project Ga0210399, IMG submission 150865) | Forest soil microbial communities from Barre Woods Harvard Forest LTER site, Petersham, Massachusetts, United States - Inc-BW-C-14-M | ecosystem: Environmental > Terrestrial > Soil >...
CGGCGATTGATGGAAACCGTGGCTCCGTTGTAATAGCTGGAGGCGGCGCTTTGAAATTCGTCGATGGCGCCGAGTTGGGCGATGGGGCGTCCAAGCGGGTTGATGCAGGGCGGAAATGGGCAGGTCAGCGAGCGCGTGAACTGCCAGGTGGCGAAGGAATCGACGGTGTAGTAGCCGCCCTGAAAGATAGACCCCGTCGAGTCGAAGATGGGATAGGTGAGCGCGGTGGGCTGCGGCAGGTTTACATCGAGCGCTCGGATCAGGTGTTCCCCGCGAACATTGAGCAATGACAATTCCACAGTGGTGTGATCGGCCACTTCCTTTTCAAGGGTCAGGTTGGCTTGCTGTACGCGCGGAGTGACGAAGTTGGGGGCGAAGGCGGAGACATGGTTGGTGACGCCCTGGGTAAATCCCGCGGGCAGCGCGCAGGCCCCGGAGTACAGCGGGCAGGCGACCAGGGGATTGGGATAGGTGGGGAACACCTGGCGGTCGTAGTAGTTCGTATTATTCAGGAAGAGGCTGGCGTCGGTGATGCCATTTTCGGTCTGGATGACGGAGTTGTAGATCTGGGGGATGCGGACGAAGAAGATGCCGTATCCGGCACGCACGACAAGCGGACGTTTATTGCCGAAGGAGTAGGCGAGCCCGGCGCGGGGAGCGAAGTTGTAGGGCTGGAACGGAACTTTGCCGGAGGGCGGGAAGAGCGGGTTGGAGAGGAGTCCGGCGGTGGTGAAGGTTTGCAGATCCCAGCGGACGCCGAGACTTACCGCAAGGTGGTCAGTCACGCGGACGGTGTCCTGGGCGAAGGCAGCGTATTCGTTGGTGTTGGGATGCGAGGTGGCGCTGCCGAAGTTCTGCAGATAGTAGTGCGGGACTTGGTGAGCGTAGGCGCGCAGTGGCGAAATCGGGAGGCCGGCTTCCATCGGCGCAAAGGTGAAGGGATCGACTTTGATGGGATAGAAAAGGTATTCACCGCTTTGCTGGCTGGGGAAGAAATCGTAGATCCAGGTGAGCAGGGCGTCGCCGCCGAACTTCCAGGTGTTGCGGGAGCCATCGTGACTCACGGTTTCCGCGAGGTGGAGGCGATGCTCGCGGGTCTGACGGGGAAGCAGGTTGGAGCGCCCCATGCCATCGAGGATCGTTGGAATCTTAACTAGCACGTCGCTGGTGTTGCTGTAGGACTGCTGGCGATCGCGCGAGAACTGGGCGCGGAGATGACTGATCCAGCGCGGAGAAAGAGCGGAGGTCAGCGAGAGCGAAGCGGTTTCGGTGGAGACGAGTTCCTGTCCGTTATTGCTGATGGAGTCGTAGGTGACGGGGCTGGCGGGGTCGAGGAACACGTTGTTGGCTCCCCAGTAGCGCGTGGTGTTGATCTTCAGCGCGAGCTGGTGGCGCGGAGTGAGATTGATGTCGAGCTTGGTATATGCGGCGTTGCCAATTTGGCCCGCGGGATATTCTCCGGCGAGTGAAGTGAGTTGCGCGGCGGCGGCGAAGACCAGGTCCTGATCGTCGGCTTCGTAGTCTCCGGGTGTGTACGGCCCAGTGCTGGCCGCAGGCACGACTTTCGAAGTGCCGTCGAGGAATTCGACGACGTTGGGGGAGTGGAAGACATGTTGGTCGAAGCCGGCGAAGAAGAAAATCTTGTTGCGCTTAAGCGGGCCGCCGACGGTGCCGCCGAACTGCTGCTGGCGGTTGTGCGGCTTGAAGGCTAAGAAGGGATCGGCCGCACCGAAGGAACTGTCGCGCAAATGGTAGAAGGCCGTGCCGTGAACGTGGTTTGATCCGGACTTGGTGACGACGTTGACCACCGCGCCGCCGGAGCGTCCTTGTTCTGCGCCGTAGGAATTGGTGGAGACGCGGAATTCCTGCACGACCTCGGTGGAGACCTGGTAAGGAGCGCGATAGCGTCCGCGGGCCTGCGAGAAGAAGGCGTTGTTGAAGTCGAGGCCGTCGACCAGGGTGGTGTTCTGGAATCCGCGAATGCCGCCGAAAGAGAGATCGCCGTTGGTGGCGGAGGTGAGGCTGCGCGGATCCTGCGTGACGCCGGGAGAGAACAGGGCGAGATCGGAGAAACGGCGGCCGTTCAGGGGGAAATCGTTCAGGGCGCGTTCGTCGAGAAGCGTGGAGACGGCGCTGGGCTGAGTTTCGACCAGCGCGGGCGCACCGGAGACGGTGACATTCTCGTGGACACCGGCGATCGCAAGACGGAATTCGAGGACCGCTGCGCCGCCGACATCGACGTGCAGCTGGGGCGTGACCTGGGGAGACATGCCCTGAGCTGTGACGCGGGCGGAATAGTCGCCAGGCGGCAGTTCGAGGGTGAAGATGCCTTCGGCATCGCTGGTCGCGGTGTGGCGTGTGCCGGTCCCGGTATTGACCACTACTATCGAGGCTTGTGGAATGCGGCTGCCAGTGGCGTCCAACACCGTGCCGCGCATCGCTCCGGTAGCGGCGTCTTGAGCCCAGAGCGAGGCCGCTAACTGCACGATGAAGAATAGGATGAGAGCGGAAAAAAAAAGAATGCGCGTCGAAGACATAAGGTCGCCCCTGCGTGCGAGATCGTGATCTCGGGAGATCAGCTCGGAGCGACGGCCCGACACGCGTTAACCGGACGCGCGGCAGGGAGAGTCCTCGGAGAAGTGCCGGAAGGCGCGTCTTTGGTACGCGCGGCCGGAAAGTTCTCCGTGGGCAATCGGGAAACCCAAGTTCTGTATAGCATGGGAGGGGAGGGGAGGTCTGTGATATGAGCCCAACTATTTTGGGATCGTTCCCGGAAGGGGAATGGCGAAGGCAATCACCACTAAGGACACGAAGGTACACGAAGGAAATCTTGGGAACTGTGGGTAGTGTCTCAGCGCTGGTCCTGAACCGACAACTCCGTCGAGCTTCGCTTGACGGACCGCCGAGGGCGGCTGTCCCCACATTGAAGCCTCGGCGGCTCTTACGCCCGAGCGCGGTCTCGTGGTATTTTCAGTTTCCTTCCGAAATATGATTCGATCCTATAAAGGTGTGCGGCCGACGATCCCGGCGACGTGTTATGTGGACGACTCGGCGCAGATTATTGGCGACGTGGTGCTGGGCGAACACGCGTCGGTGTGGATGAATGCGGTGGTACGCGGGGACGTGCATGAAATTCGCATTGGGGCATACTCCAATGTGCAGGACAACTGCGTGCTGCATGGGATGAAGCAGCAGTGGGGTGTTTATCTCGGGGAGTACGTCACGGTGGGGCATACGGTGACGCTGCATGGGTGCGTGATTGAGGACCGGTGTTTGATTGGAATGGGGTCGATTATTCTGAATGGAGCGAGGATTGGGGCGGGGTCGATTATTGCGGCGGGGACGTTGATACCGGAGGGTACGGTGGTGGAGCCGGGGTCGTTGTGGATGGGGTCTCCGGGGAAGTTTCGGCGGAAGCTGGAGGCGGCGGATCAGGAGGCGATCATGCGGTATGCGCGGAATTATTTGGGGTATAAGGATGAGTATTTGCGGGAGAGATGAGTCGAGAGTCTCGTGCACGGTGTGAATTGTCATCCTGAGCGGAGCAGGACGGTGAGCACAGCGAATCGTCTTGCGGAGTCGAAGGACCCCTAGTTGGCCGGTGTGTTCGCAGAGTGCGGAAAGGCGTTCTCACGGTGCTTTCGATGGTGCTGAGGTTGACGGAGAGAACTCCCTGACGGGGTTGCGGCAATGTCGAGGGGCACGGGGTCCTTCGACTGCGCGAGCTCATCCGAGCTCGCTTCGCTCAGGATGACAGAACACAAAATGGAAGACTGGAAACGAGAATGATTAAAGCGGTGCGAGGGACGCGGGATTTGCTGCCGCCGGAGACGGCGCTGTGGAATTTCGTGGAGGCGGCGGTGCGGGATGTGTTCCGCGCCTACAACTTCCAGGAAATTCGCACGCCGATTTTTGAAGCGACGGAACTGTTCGCGCGGGGAGTGGGCGAAGAGACCGACATAGTTTCGAAAGAGATGTTCACGTGGGAGGATCGGTCGCGAGCGGCAAGCGAGAACGGGCAGTCGCTGACGTTGCGTCCGGAGAATACAGCCGGCGTCGTGCGCGCTTACATCCAACACGATCTTCAGAAGAACGGGCTGAACAAGCTCTACTACATCGGTCCGCAGTTTCGGCGGGAGCGGCCGCAAAAAGGGCGGTACCGGCAGTTTTATCAGATCGGGGCGGAGGTGATTGGGCCGGCGTCGGCGGGGAGTGAGTCCCCGGCGCGGGATGCCGAAGTGCTCGAAATGCTGGCGACGCTGCTGGACCGGCTCGGCATCACAGATTGGAATCTGGAGTTGAATTCGGTCGGAACGCCCGCCGACCGTGCAGCGTTCAACGACGCGCTGCGCAAGGCTTTGGAGCCGGTGAAGGACAAGATGTGCGACGACTGTCAGCGGCGGGCGGTGACCAATCCGCTGCGCGTGTTTGACTGCAAAGTGCCGGAGGATCAGCCGATCATTGAGACGCTACCGCGCATCACTCAATTTCTGGGCGAAGATTCCCGCAAGCACTTTCAGGCGGTGCAGGAAATCCTGACCAAAGTGGGTGTCGAGTTTCATATTAATGACCGGCTGGTGCGCGGGCTGGACTATTACACGCGGACGGCGTTCGAGTTCACCCATGGGGCGCTGGGGGCGCAGAATGCGATCCTGGGCGGCGGGCGGTATGACGGGCTGTCGGAGGCGCTGGGCGGGCCGGCGGCTCCAGGGATCGGATTCGCGATTGGGGAAGACCGGCTGGTGATGTCGTTGAAGGAAACGGCCGAGGGTGTGCTGCGCAAGCCGGATGTGTACGTGGCTCCGATGGCGGGGATGAATGGCGAGGCGGCGCGGGTGGCGCGGGAATTGCGGCGTCATGATCTGGTGGTTGAGTTAGGAGACGACGGCTTCCGGCTGAAGAAATCGTTTGAGGCGGCCACGAAGGCGGGAGCGAAATATATTCTCATTGTCGGTGAGAACGAAGTGAAGGCGGATGCGTTCGCGCTGAAGAATCTGGCGACGGGCGAGCAGGTTTCGGTTCCGCGGGCGGAACTGGCGGGGAAGATTCAGGGGTAGCAGTGGATTATTGCTGATTGGGGTTGAGTCAGAATTCCCACCCTCTCGCAAAATGCGCGAGAAGGGTGGGGCACCCGGTGAGGGTAGCTGTGGCGAAAGCTTATCCAGAGATCAACGAAACGCTTCGAAGCTTCATTCAGGCGCAATCGGTGTTTTTTGTGGCGACGGCGCCGCTGGATGCGCAGGGGCACGTCAATGTCTCGCCGAAGGGGCTGGACACATTCCGCATTCTGGGGTCGAGGACGGTCGCGTATCTCGACATTTTCGGGAGCGGCGTGGAGACCATGGCACACTTGCGCGAAAACGGACGGATTGTGCTGATGTTTTGCGCTTTTCAGGGCGCGCCGAAGATTTTGCGCTTACATGGGCGGGGCCGGGCCGTCGAACCACAGGAGGCAGAGTTTGCCACGCTGCAAGCTCATTTTCCCGTCTATGAAGGCGCGCGTGCGATCATGGTGGTCGAGGTCACGCGGATCAGCGATTCCTGCGGGTATGGCGTCCCGTTGCTCAAGTATGAAGCGGAGCGGCCGGATCTTCCGGCCTGGTGCCGCAAGCGTGGGACCGAGGGTCTGAAGATCTACCGGCAGGAGAAGAACCGGAAAAGTATCGACGGACTGCCGGGGGTCGCGGAGCAGGTCGATTGAAAAGTTGACTATCGCTGGGGAGACGGGGGGATTCATGAAGATTTGTCTGGTGGCTGTTTTATGTCTGGCTGGTAGCGTCAGTGCCCAGAATGTGAGCGCGCCGGCGAAAGCGCTGAGTCCGTTGGAACAGACGCTGATGGCTGCCGAGAAGAGTTATGTGGAGGCGGCGAAGAAGGGCGACAAGGCCTTTTTCAAGCGCACGCTCACCGACGACTTTTCTTTTGTCGGGTTCGACGGGCAGTTGAATAGCCGGCAGGAAATGCTTGACCAGGTAGAAGCCGGCACGGATTTGCTGCCCTACGACATGAAGGTGGTGATGGCCAGCGAGGGCGTCGCCATTGTGACCTACGATGTGGTGCTGCGGGTTCCGGCGGCGGAGGATCAGGGACCGCCCCCGCGGTATCAGCACTTCAGCACGGTTTGGGTGAAGCAAGGGGACGCGTGGAAAATGAAGTTTCAGCAGATGACGGCGTCGCACTGGGGAGACTGGTAGACACACACAATTGTTGATTGTTGATTTCTGGCTGTGGATTGAAAATCCGCTGTAAGAAAGCATGGTTGACGGGCACTCTGGCGTGAGACTAATATCGCGCCGCTGTCAGAAAGTGCGCTTCCATCGGTAATCGGAATCAATGAACAACCAGAAGACACGAGGCACGCGATGAAAAACACAGGAATGATTTTTGTGGCGGGGCTGATGTTGGCGACCGCGGCCCTGGCCCAGACTGAGATGCCGAAGCCCGGGCCGGAACACAAGAAGCTCGAGATGTTTGCCGGTACGTGGACGGTGGAGGGCGACATGAAGCCCGGCGAGATGGGTCCGGGCGGCAAGGTGACGGAAACCGAGAGGTGTGAGTGGATGGAAGGCGCATTCTTCCTGGTGTGCCATGCGGACTTTAAGAGCGCGATGGGGAACGGGTCGGGGATTTCTGTGATGGGATATTCCGGCGGCGACAAGGCGTACACCTATCGCGAGTTCAACAGCTTTGGAGAATTCATGGACTCGAAAGGTTCCGCGGACGGCGACACCTGGGTCTGGACCGGTGATGAAAAGATGGGTGGGACGGTCATCAAAGGCCGGTTCACAATGAAGATTACTTCGCCCACGTCCTACAGCTTCACCTCCGAAATCTCGCAGGATGGAATGAAGTGGACGCTGGTGATGGACGGGAAGGCGACCAAGGCGAAGTGATCGCCCAAGCGTGACAATTGTCATGGCCCGCGACTGACGAATCGCACTGGGCGAGAGAATCTGGGCGGAGTACGATTCGTCCAAAGTCAAGACGTTCGAATCTAAGGAGCACTACCAATGAATTTGAAAGGAATTCTGGTTTCGATCCTGCTTTTGTTTACGGCTTCTTCCTGGGCGCAGATGCCGCCCAAGCCCGGCCCGGAAGTGAAGAAACTCGATTACTTCGTGGGAACCTGGAGCGTGGAAGGGACGGTTGCGCAAGGTCCATGGGGAGCGGGAGGAAAGTTCACTTCGACCGACACCTCGGAGTGGATGCCGGGAAGTTTCTTCGTCGAGGGGCACTCGGATTTCAAGATGCCACCAGAAGTGGGCGGCGACGGGAAAGCTACTTCGTTCATGGGATACGACACGGACCAGAATGCGTACACCTATGACGAGTTCAACAGCCAGGGGCGGCGCGAGACCTCGAAGGGCACGGTCAGTGGCGATACCTGGACGTGGACGAGCACGCAGAATTACGACGGGCAGGAGGTCAAGCAGAAGATGACCATCAAGGTGTTGACGCCGGCGAGTTACAGTTTGAAGTTTGAAATATCGATCGATGGCACGACTTGGATGACGTTCTTCGATGCCAAGGCGACTAAGAAGTAGAGTGCTGGCATGGAACACAAGGTCCCTCGACTGCGCAAAACGATTCGCCTCGCTCGTCATTTTGCTTCGCTCGGGATGACAATGTGGAGTAGGTCCCTGAGTCTTCGACGGCGTATACAATTTTGTCATCCCGAGCGAGGATGATCGTTCACGGAGTGAACGAGCACCGCAGTCGAGGGACCTCGCGCTTCGTACCAGTCGGCCGCCAGATCCTTCCAACCGGGGTTCTTTTGTTCGATCAAACACATTTTCTTTTCGCGACGCCAGCGCTTCAGTTGTTTTTTCGCGATCGATTGCGTTGGCTACATCGTCGAAGCTTTCCCAATATACGAGACGGGTGCAATTGTAATCGTCCGTGAAGCCTTCACGGATGTGGTTCCTGTGCTCCCACACGCGCTTGCGCAGGTTGTTGGTCATGCCGATGTACAGGGCGCGGCGTGAGGCGCTTTGCATCATGTAGACGTAGTAGATGTACTCGTCGCGCATTGGGGTGCTCCCGGCTGAACACAGGGTCCCTCGATTGCGCAAAACGATTCGCTTCGCTCATCGTTTTGCTTCGCTCGGGATGACAATGAGTGAGGAGCATTTCATAGGGATGCGACGCGTGTTTGTGACGATTGACCATGAAATCCACAGACTGCCTCATCATTTGCGCCACAGGCGGGAGCCTCGGGAGCCTTTCCGTCGCGTTGGAGGGCAGGCTTTCACCGTGGCAGTTGGGTGGGACGGGGTCCCTGGGAGTACGATTGAGTCCAGGGCGGTGTCATGAAGAGAATCTATTTCATTTCTGTAGTTGCGTTAGCGCTTGGGTTAGGAGCGGTGAGTGTGACGGCGGAACCGCGTGCGCAAGAGGCGAAACCCGCCGGAGATGCGGAGGCGAAACCGGCCGCGAAGAACGAGCATGCCTATTCCGGGATGTACACGTTCCTGAAAGAAGGAGAATTCGTGCAGGTGACGGTCGAGGATACGGGACACGTCACGGGATTTGTTTCGCGTTTCGGCGATGGGGAGAGCGACAAGGGCGCGTTTCTGGATCAATTCTTCAAGAGCGGCAAGTTGGACGGCAATCAGTTGAGCTTCACGACCGAAATCGTCCACGGAGTGTCGTTCGACTTCAAGGGGACAGTGGAGCGCGGTGAGGGAAAGAATCCGGGGGACGAGGCCTATTTCCTGCTGAAGGGCACGCTCACGGAGAGTGCGAGCGACGTAAACAAGAAAGTATCAGCGCACTCGCGGGAAGTTGTGTTCAAGATGTTTCCGCAGGATGGTGCGCCAGCGGCTGTGGAGCGAAAATAACCAGCAAGTACACTTCAGAACGATAGCAACCACTCTGAACGATGATTTTTGTGCCTTGTAACGAAGGAGCTCTAAGATGATGAAACTGATCGCTTCGATTTCGTTGCTTGCTTTTGTTCTTGGTCTACCCAGCGACAGATTCAAAAGATATAGCGCTGCCGAAGCCTATGAGATTAGGCCAGGGATTGTCATCACGCCGGTCTACTCAGCAAGTCATGATGTATGTGAGATCAGTATCGAAAGACGGCATTATTCCAACAACAGTGTCGATATGGACGCAGCAATGTCGAAAGAGCAAATCCTGTCAATGTTCGATGAACTCGTTCCACGGGAAGACAGAGGCGGGCCAGCAGGGAGACTCCCGCCGGACACAGAGATTACTGAGGGCGACCTTGGAATGCTTCGGACACGCATTCCATATGAGAATGTGACCTTGGCGATGTTCGGGAAGCAGGACAAACCAGATCGACAGAAATACATTGCTGCAATCATTTCCTGGAACAAGCTGCAATGCAACGCAAAATGAGGCGGTTTTTAGCTTGCGCTAACCAAGCCACTCAGTCGGCGGGCCGTCAAGAAATAGAAAAGCAGTGGTTATTGTCCAGCGCGGAGAGGGGAAAGGCTCAGGCGGCCCGGAGCTTTCTTGCGGGCGCCTTCCGAGCCGTACACCAGGTCGGGGCTGCCTTCGGAATCGGAAGACGCTTCGGCCAGAGTGGCTGCCAGAGCGCGGTAGGAGCGGCTGATTTCCGGGCCCTCCTGCAGGACTATGGGCGTGCCGTGGTCGATGGACGGTGAGACGGCATGGAAGGCGTTGGGAACCTTCCACAAAACCTTGCAGTTCGTAACGTGCTGGACGTCTTCCTCAGTGAATCCGGGAATCTTCTTGTAGCGATTCAAGACCATGCGCAGGCGGTCGCGACCGCTTCCTTCTTCGAGGAAGGCGTGAATGCGTCCGGCGCTCCACAACGAAACCACATCGGTCTGCGCGACCACGAGCACGGCGTTAGAGAGATCGGAGAGCAGGCGCGTGGTGGGATCAAGACGGCTGGAGGCATCGACGATGACGAAGCGGTAGTGATTCACCAGCAGATCGAACAGGCGAGCCAGTTCACCTGGCGTCGGTTCGGTGGGATACGGCTGCTGCGGTCCGGCCAGAAGATGCAATCCCTCCTTGGTCGGAGTCATGAGGCCATCGAGTAAAGAACTGTCGAGGCGATGAAGATTCTGCAGGGCGTCGAGCACGCCGAATTGCGGCCGCAGGTTGAGATGAAGCGAAGCATGGCCGATGGGAGCAAAATCAACGAGCACGACATTGCCGTGAGATTGCTGCAGAGCGACCGCGGTATTGACCGCAGCGGTGGTGCAACCCGCGCCTCCCTTGGCGCTGAGGAAAGTGAACACCCGGGCCTTGCCTGCGCCGCCCAGACTGCGAGTGCGGGAGGAACTGAAGCGGGTAAGAGCTTCGGTCAAGGGCTCAAACCCGGCGGCGGAGCGATCCAGATACTCGCCAGCGCCGGCGCGCATGCTGGCCACGATGCTGGCAGGATTCGTCATGTCGCCGTTGGCGAAAATGGCAATCTGCTGCGTGGTGGCGCGAATCAGTTCGATGGTGCGGACGGCGCGCTGGGCGTCCTGCGCAGGAATGTCGACGATCACGACTTCGGCGCGCGAATCCTGCAACTGGCGGAGGATGGCGTCGGTGGGTCCGGCGGGAAAACCGACATGGCTGAAAACCGGTTGTCCCAGACGCGTCGCTTCCAGACGATTTTGCAGAGCGGATAGGTGGTCCTGGTCCTCGGTCAAGAGGGCGACGGCGATCCCATGCATGGTGCGGCTCTCGCTGATTTCTCTCGGTGTCTGCATGTTAGAAAGAGAACGTACTCTCCGCCAAGTGACCTAGGTAACGCACGACCGTACCTTCGCCTGTACAACTCATATCTTGATCAACGTGTGTGGGGGAAATTCACGACGTAGATTAGCCCGAGGCCTTGCCCCTGTTAGCGGACATTGTAAGCCAGGATTCGTGAGTTGAAAAGATGTTTTGCCAGATTTTGTGAGCGCGCCCAATTCTCGATCCCGACCGCGCCTGCCCTAGCCCAAGACAGGGCGCGCGGAAGAGTGGGCCAGGGGCCGGGCTTCCTCGTGCTCGTGGTGGGGATGGAGGGCGGAGACGCGCGGGAAGGTGGCGGAAGCCTCGGAGGACTCCGGGAGGTACTCGTAGCCTTCGAAGCGCACGGCCACGCCGATTTTGGTTTCCGGGTGGTGAGGTGTTCCCGAAGAATCAGGAGTGCTGGGGGCAGGCCGCTCGACCCTTAAAATGTGGCCTCGGCAGCGAACGGGCATGCTCTCTCCCAACGTAATCTCCGAGGGCATGCGGAGCGTGAGTTCGATCTCGGAGCCTTCGGCGAGCGGCGCGTTGGTGAAGAAGAAAACTCCGCGCGAACTCAGGTCCTGGGTGAATCCGACGCCTTCCACCGAGGTTCCGGGCTGGCGCAGCGAGAGCGGGAGAAGATAAGGGAACCGCTGTCCGACACGGCGTTCAATCCCAACCGGAGGAGTGGTCATTTGTAACGTGACTCCCTTTGCCGAGTTGCCGAAAGCGCAGCGGCTACTGTAGCTCACAACGGTGGATAAGAGAAGCGCCAAGTTAGTTAACTCGGCTAAAGCCTTCCAGATTTGGGAAAATTACAAACCCTTCATAAACTGGGACTTGGAGCTTTACGGGCGGGCCGACCGGGCCGTCGGAGCGAGATCGGCCTGTGGAAAACTCAGCCGAGGCTGGGCGGATTGCGCGGGGACAGGTGCGCGCTCGCGATATAGTGGTGCGCGAGATGTTGCGCTGTCAT
>Ga0210399_10003860_pt1 | contig 11674 bp, 8 predicted proteins | sample IncBWC14MmetaG_FD_150865 | JGI IMG/M metagenome (GOLD analysis project Ga0210399, IMG submission 150865) | Forest soil microbial communities from Barre Woods Harvard Forest LTER site, Petersham, Massachusetts, United States - Inc-BW-C-14-M | ecosystem: Environmental > Terrestrial > Soil >...
GAGACGGTCACGGCCTGCTGCTGGACTTTTACGAATTCCCGGGCGTAGACCAATTCCCAATAAGCGGTGATAGTGTTAGTGACGGTGGTGATGGCTTGCTGGGTAAAGGCCCAGTCCGCGATTTTTCGGTTGTTCTTGGCGATGCGGATGTTTCGCGTGTTCACAGCGCGCCCGAATCCGTTGAGCAGTTGTTGCTGGAATCCGACGAAAATCGTAGATGTCACGGAGGGGTTAAACAAGTTCGCCGCCGAAGTGGAAGAGTTCCGGGTGTTGTCCCAGGCCGTGAAGAAGCTGGTGCCAGTCTGGAAGCCCTGCGTGTATTGCGTGTTAAAAATCGAGGTGTGCGATGCCAATGTCGTCAGCGAAAGCAGGCCCGTGCCGGTTCCGGAGGTCAGCGGGTTGTTAACCGGGAAGTTGCGGTCATCGATGGAGATGGTCTGAGTGATGACGGGGTCAAAGTTCAGCAGCGGATTATTTGCAGTCGAGCCGCCGAAGAAGCCGCCCGGCGTAGCACCACCGAAACCGCCAGAGCTGGCCTTGAGGATGCCCGTATCCGCGAACCAGGGATTATAACGTTGCACCACGATGTCCATGTTGTTTTCGAGGGCCAGCTCCACCGCCTCCTGCAGGCTCAACTCGAGCTTCCCGTCGTGGACGAGCTGGTCGATGCGAGGTGAATTGGTTAGCGTCGGCTCCCCGATCTTGAGGGGGCTATAAGGAGCGAAGAGGTTAGGAAAGGCCTTTGGCGCATGGCTATAGTTGTATTTCGCTGAGCCAAGCGAAACTGGCACGATGGGCGCGGCCGTTCTAGCAGGCGGTGCTTGCGGATTTTGCGGCGCATCTTGTGCGAAGGCCGGAGAAATGGGTCCTCCAACCAGTGTTGCAGCCAGGATGGCGGCCAACAGCGGTCGAGCATACGACGTCTTCATAGTGCTCCTTACCCTCAAGATTCATCCCCTAAGGGGCTTAATTTATATGTACTCAACTCTGTAAAACGTTCGCAACATGGAATTTGTTTCAGGCAAGTTGACCGTTTTGAGGCCACGACCGAGATACTACGGCTTCCCGGCCACCTTTACGGCGATGGGCCGCTAGCCATCCCCAGGACCGCGGCGCGCCGACCGCGCGAACAAAGCAGTCTAGCAGGGCTCATCCTTCCTTGACAAACACCGAGGGCGGCGGCTAGGCTGCTGACATTTCGACGGTTACGTGCTGGCGGCGGTTAGCCGGGGTAGAATGCTGAAACGGGAAGAATTGCTGAAGCTGTTTGAGATGGCGGGTGCCATCCGCCATGGTCACTTTGAGCTGTCTAGCGGGCTGCACAGCGGCACGTACGTCCAATGCGCGCTGGTGTTGCAGTATCCGCGCTTTGCCGAAAAACTGGGGCAGGCGCTGGCGGCGCTTTTTTCCGATGCGCGGATCGAGGCAGTCGTGTCGCCGGCGATGGGCGGGCTGATCATTGGGCAGGAAGTGGCCCGGGCTCTGCCGGAGCAGAAGAGTTCGGCCGGCGGGGGGATCCCCGCACTTTTTGTGGAGCGGGATGCCAGCGGCATGATGACGCTGCGGCGAGGGTTCTCGCTCGCTCCCGACCAGCATGTTTTGGTTGTAGAAGACGTTTGGACGACGGGTGGCTCAACCCAGGAGGCCATTCGCGTGGTGGAGGAGGCTGGCGCGCGCGTCGTTGCGGCCGGCGCGCTGATTGACCGCAGCGGCGGGAAGATCGACTTCGACGTGGAAACGCAATCGCTGATCCAACTGCCCATCGCCAGCTACGACGAAGAAGATTGTCCGCTCTGCCGCGGCGGCAGCGTGGCCGTGAAGCCCGGGAGCCGCTTCGTTCGCAGCGCTATGTAGAGCCGATCAAAAACTTGCCAAATCCCATTTCTCTCCTGAAGACTGATCACTAAAATCCGATAACGTGCTCCCCATGCGCTATTTCAAACTCACCATCGCTTACGACGGCACGGATTTCCACGGCTGGCAGATTCAGACCGGCAAGCCCACGATTCAGGGTGAGATCGTGGATGTGCTCCGCCGGCTCACGCAGGAGCAGGTTGTTTTGCATGGCACCGGGCGCACGGATGCTGGTGTTCATGCGCTTGGCCAAGTCGGCAGCTTTCGAACGCAATCGCACCTTTCGGCGCAGGATTTTCAGCGCGCACTGAACGCGCTCCTGCCGCCGACGATTCGAATTGTTGGGGCGGAGGAAGTCGGCCCGGATTTCAATGCACGTTGGTCGGCGCGTGGCAAGACGTACCGCTATCGGCTGTATCGAGGAAGAATCGTTCCGCCGATGATCTGGCGTTACGTTCTCCACTATCCGTTTCCGCTCGACGAAGACGCCATGCGCGATGCCGCGGCTCGATTTGTGGGCACGCATGATTTTGCTTCGTTCGCGGCTTCCACGGGTTCGGAAGAAGACGACAAAGAGCGATCTACCGAGCGCGAAATCTATTCAGCCGAATTAGCGCGCACCGCGGACAACGAAGAGTTGGTTTTCACCGTTCGCGGGCGATCGTTTCTTCGTTATATGGTTCGCAAGATAGTGGGGACTCTGCTCGACGTCGGCCGGGGAAAGCTCACGCCTTCGGGCATCGAACGCTTGTTTGAACTCCGTGACCGCTCAAAATCCGGTCCCACCGTGCCTTCTCAGGGCCTTGTGATGGTCGCAGTCGAACACGAAGAAGCATGGCGGATAGGCGAGCCCTGAGATTTTCTGAATGAATAGGAAACTATTTCCGGCCCTGTTCCGTACTTTGCGTGGAGCCCTGAACAAAACCGAAAAAATGAAGGCTTGCGATTGGTTCGCCACAGGGGTGTGACAGGTCCCACAAGACTAGATTTGCAGGAGAAAAGATGATTTTTCGCAAAACAATCTTCGCCGGATTGGTCATCCTCGGATTACTGGCATGCGTAGGTGCCTCCCACGCGCAGCAAGCACCCGGCCCCGGCGCGAAGCCCGCGACGGTCATGCCGGACGTGATTCAAGTCCCAGCAGCCGCGCAGCCATCCGAGCATTTCGACGCGGACGCGGCAACCGATGCATACCTCGCGGAGATTCCTGCCAGCGCGCGCTCGCGTTCCGACGCTTATTTCGAGGGCGGCTACTGGCTGATCCTCTGGGATTTTCTCTATGGCGTGGCGATCTACATTTTGCTTCTGAAAATCGGTTGGTCTGCGGCAATGAGGAATTTCGCCGAGCGTTTGACGCGGTTCAAGCCTTTGCAGACGTTCCTAAATTGGACGGAATTTCTAATTGCAACGACGATTCTTGGCGCTCCTTTGGCGATCTACGAGGGTTTTTACCGTGAGCGGCAATATGGGCTGGCGACGCAGACTCTCGGGCCATGGCTGGGAGACCAACTCATCGTTCTAATCGTGAACCTCGTGCTCGGCGGAATTCTCGCGATGGTGCTCATCGGGCTGGTTCGGCGCTTTCCCCGGACGTGGTGGATATGGTGCGCCAGCGCGTCCATTGTCTTTATGATTTTCTTCATTATGATTGCGCCGGTCTTCCTCTTTCCGCTGCTCAATAAATACACGGTTCTAGATAATCCGAAAATAACGCAGCCCATCCTGAGCCTCGCGCGCGCCAACGGGATTCCTGCTCAAAAGGTTTACATGATGGATGCCTCGCGACAGACCACGCGGATGAGCGCCAACGTCAGCGGTTACGGCCAAACCATGCGTATCACGCTGAACGACAATTTATTGCACCGCGGCTCGCTCGAAGAAATTCAGTCCGTAATGGGCCATGAGATGGGGCACTACGTTCTCCATCATATTGCCAAGGACATTCTCTACTTTTCGGTGGTCATCGTGATTTTCTTCGCTTTCCTGTTCTGGTCGCTGGAACGCGCCCTCGCGCATTGGGGGGAACGCTGGAAGATTCGCGGAATCGGGGACACTGCTGTCGTTCCGCTTGTCTTCCTCGTCGGCACGTTGCTCGGATTCGTCTACACCCCATTCTTCAATACGCATATCCGCACGAACGAACATGAAGCGGATATGTACGGCCTGAACGCCAGTCGCCAGCCCGATGGCTTCGCGCAAGCGGCCATCCATCTCGGCGAGTACCGCAAGATGAGCCCTGGCCCGGTCGAAGAGTGGATTTTCTTCGACCATCCGAGCGGCCGCAATCGCGTCCATGACGCGATGCGTTGGAAGGCGGAAAACTCACAACTCTTCACTCCGAAATCGGACCACTAGCCTCGCGGCGCCGCCCTCCGGCCGGAAATTGAACAATAGGCATGAGCAAGAATCGAGCGGCCACCTGCTCGCACTAAAATCGGTTAGAATCCCACTTATGGCGGCTACGGCAATTCCGCTCGACACGCTTCCTTCGATTAACCCGGCTACGGGGGAAGTGCTCGCGCATATCGACAGAACCCCGGCGTCCTCGCTGGAGGAGATTATCGCCCGCGCGCGAATCGCCCAGAGCGGATGGGCAAAGCTTCCGATCCGCGACCGATGCCCGAAATTGCGCGAGCTTCGCGAACGGATTATGGCCGCGCGCAACGAATTGGCAGATGCCGTGGTACGCGAATCCGGCAAGCCGCGCGTGGAAGCTCTCTTTGCGGATATTTTCGTGGCGCTCGATTCGGCGGAATACTGGTCTAAGAACGCGGCGAGCGCGCTTCGCACACGGCGAGTCCCGCATCACAGCACCGCGGCGAAAGCCAAGCGCGGCTATCTCACCTACGATCCTCTTGGCGTCATCGCTATCATTTCTTCGTGGAACTATCCGCTGGCTATTCCGCTCAGCCAAATCATTCCGGCAGTCGTCGCGGGAAACGCCGTGGTGTGCAAGACCAGCGACTTCACACCACAATGCGGTGCGCAGATCGAGAAGCTGTTCCTCGACGCAGGCTTTCCCAAAGGTCTCGTCACCGTGGTGCAAGGGGGCGGGGAAGTGGGCCAGGCGTTGATTGACGTCTTGCCGGACAAAGTCATGTTCACAGGAAGCGTTGCGACTGGTCGGCTCGTGGCCGAGGCCTGCGCTAAAAAGCTAATCCCTTCTGTGCTCGAACTCGGCGGGAAAGACGCCATGATCGTTTTGGCGGACGCGAATCTGGAGGTGGCCTCCAGCGCAGCCGTCTGGGGCAGCTACACGAATTGCGGCCAGGTCTGCCTTTCCGTGGAGCGGTTGTTTGTAGAGCAAGCTGCGGCGGAGAAATTTATCGACCTCTGCGTTGAAAAAACGAAAAAACTGCGCCTCGGGCCGGGAAGCGATCCGGCAACCGACGTCGGTCCGCTCATTCGGCCGCAACATGTGCAACGCATGAGTGAATTGGTACGTGATGCCGTCTCGCGCGGCGCGAAAGTATTGTGCGGCGGCAACGCGCGTCCTGAGCTTGGGCCAAATTTTTTCGAGCCTACTGTCATCTCGGGCGTCGATACCAGCATGAAATTGTTTCAAGAAGAGACCTTTGGGCCGATCCTGGCGATTCAAGTTGTGAAGGATGAAAAGGAAGCGATTACGCACGCTAACGATTCACCGTTTGCACTCGCGGCGAGCATCTGGACAAAGGACAAATCTCGTGGAGTGGCGTTGGCCGCGGAACTACGCGCCGGCGCAGTCATGGTGAACGATGCCATCAGCTATTTCGGCATTGCGGAAGCTCCACACGGCGGTTGCGGCGCGAGCGGTTGGGGCCGCACGCACGGACGGGCGGGACTTCTCGAAATGATTCAAACGAAATATATTGATGTCGACGGCTTGCCGGGAAGCGAGAAGCCCTGGTGGTACCGTTATGGGTTGGATCTGGAGCGCGCCGCGGATGCTTTCCTCCAATTTGAGTTTTCCGGCGGCATCGGCGCGAAATTGCGCAACGCTCGCAGCGCCTTGAAAACATTTTTTCGTGACCACGGATTGTAGAGAGGAGTTCCATGCCCGATGAAACTGCAGCATCGCCGAAAATCAAAACGCGCAAGCCCAAACAGCGTGCGTGCGACGAGAAAGACGAGAAGGGCAAGCTCTGCAACGGCCACTTGAAGCGCTATTACGATTATCCAAAAGAAGTCGCGGCGATCATCGGTTCGAAAGCGGAAATTTACCGCTGCGAATTCTGCAAGACGCTCTATCGCCCTGATCCCGCGCAACAGCCGCAAAGCTATACGTTGCGCAACTAGAATCCCGATTTCGCGGCAAACGAGGCCCGCCTTGCAGCAGAACGAATGGATCTACGATTGGAACGTCGCCACGCCACCCGCAATCCCAGCGGGCACGCGCGTGTTGATGAATGACGAAACGCTGCGCGACGGTCTGCAGAATCCTTCCGTCTTCGATCCCAGCATCGAGGAAAAGATCGAAATCCTGCATCTGATGGAATCGCTGGGGATCGATGCCGTCAATATCGGTCTGCCGGGCGCCGGGCCACGCGCCTTTGCGCACACTGAAGCACTGGCGCGGGAAATCGCCACGCACCGGATGAAGATCAAGCCCAACTGCGCGGCGCGCACGCATGAAAATGACATTCGCCCGATTGTTGAAATCTCACAAAGTGCTGGCATCCCCATTGAAGCCGCAACGTTTCTCGGCTCCAGTCCCATCCGCCGCCTGGTCGAAAACTGGACCGTGGATCACCTGGAACGAACAACAGAAAAAGCCGTGAAATTCGCGGTCGAAAATGGACTTCCGTCCATGTACGTCACGGAAGACACCATTCGCACCGATCCCGACACCGTCAAGCGCCTGTACTCCACCGCCATTCGAAACGGGGCCCGCGCCATCGTCCTCTGCGACACCGTCGGCCACGCCACACCCAATGGCGCATTCAATCTTGCAAAGTTCACCATCGATGAAGTGGTGAAACCGTCCGGAGAAAACATTCGTGTCGACTGGCATGGTCACAACGATCGCGGACTTTCCATCGCCAATTCTTTGGCGGCCGTTGCTGCCGGCGCCCACCAGGTCCATGCCGCCGCGAACGCACTTGGTGAACGAGTCGGCAACACGCCCATGGAGCTGATGCTCGTCAATCTCCGCCTCATGGGGCTTATCCAGCAGGATCTCTCCCGGCTCAAGGAATATTGCGAAAAAGTAGCCAAGGCCACGCACACGCTGATTCCCCCCAACTATCCGGTCGTCGGCCACGATGCATTCCGTACTGCCACGGGCGTGCACGCCGCCGCGCTCATCAAAGCCTTCCGAAAAAATGATCTGGAGCTTGCCAATGCGGTTTATAGCGGCGTGCCTGCGCATCTCTTCGGCCTCGATCAAGTAATCGAAATCGGGCCGATGAGCGGAAAATCCAACGTGCTTTTCTGGCTTGAGAAGCACCGCGTTCCCTCGGACGAAGCCACCGTCACGCGCATCCTTGACGCTGCCAAGCAATCCCCGCGCGTGCTCTCCGATGCGGAAGTTTTCGCTCTCTGCACCGAGGCCGCACGCCATTGAATCGGAACCGATGTTGTAACCCGACGGTGAAACGCGCCCTCGTTTGCGTTATTCTTCTGGCTATGCCGGTTCGCTCCGTCGCCTCTCCCCAAGCGTCACGTCAGGTCCCAGTTTCACGGCTTACCGACAACCCGCGAGTCCGCACCGCTCTGGATTGGTTTACCCCGAATATTTCCTGGGTCAACGACCAGCAGGCGCGCATCACGGAGATTCCTGCGCCCTCTTTCCAGGAAGCGCAGCGCGCCGTGGCTGTTAAAGAATTGTTCACCGAAACCGGGCTGGCCGCCCATATCGATAAAGCTGGCAATGTCATCGGCGAACTGCCCGGTGTGAATGAAAAGGAGCTGGTGGTCGTTGCCGCGCACTTGGACACGGTTTTCCCGCCGGGCACGGATGTGAAAGTTCATCGCGATGGCAGCCGCATGCTTGCGCCCGGAATCTCCGACAACGGCAGCGGCGTGGCTGCGTTGCTGGCGATGGCGCGGGCTGTCCAGTTTGCGCACCTAAAACCGCAGCGCACGGTTCTCTTCGTAGCCGATGTTGGTGAAGAGGGCGAAGGCAATCTGCGCGGCATGCGCGCGCTGGTCGATTCCTACCGTGCGAAACTCAAAGCGGTTGTTGTGCTCGACGGCTCGGGCACCGATCATGTCACCACGAAAGCGCTGGCGTCGCGCCGCCTCGAAGCGCTGATCACCGGTCCCGGTGGGCACAGCTGGTCGGATTTCGGCATGCCGAATCCCATCAACGCTCTCGTGCGCGGCTCGGTTCGTTTCATCAACACCAAAGTTCCCGCCAGCCCTCGCACCACGTTTAACATCGGCCAGATCGAGGGCGGCACCTCGGTGAACTCGATTCCTTACGAAGCGCGCTTGAAAGTCGACATTCGCTCCGAAAACGAGGACGAGCTTGCGCGCCTCGAATCCGCATTGCGCGAGTGCATCATCGCCGGAGTGCGCGACGAGATGGATTCCGCGCGCGACCGTTCGAAAGGGAAGCTGGAGTGGAAGGTCGACCTCCTCGGCAGCCGCCCGGGCGGCGAGCTGGCCGCGGATTCGCCGCTCCTGGCCGCGCTCCGCGCTGCCGATGAGTTTGTCGGCAATCAGTCGCGCATCGAACGCTCTTCGACGGACGCGAATATTCCTCTCTCGCTCGGAATCGACGCCATCTCCATCGGCGCCGGTGGCAGCGGCGGAGGGGCGCACTCGCTGCAGGAATGGTATGACTCCGCGGGGCGGGAGATGGGTTTGAAGCGCGCGCTGCTGACGATTCTAGGAATTTCCGGAGTTGCGGAGGAAAAATCACGATGATAGTTCGGACGAATCGCGTTCGCTACTTGGCTGTCATTCTCCCCTTTATCACCGTCGCCCTCTTCGCCGCATTCCACCCCAAATCGAGCCGCGCGCAAAAAGTTCCCACTACCACCTACTACACCCACGGCCGCATTTACACCAACGATCCCGAGCATCCCTGGGCTGAAGCCATGGCCGTCAGCGAAGGAAAGATCAGTTGCATTGGCAAGATGGATCATGTGCTCCTCGATTGCGGAGGTGGCCAGGAAGGCGTCGAGACGATCAATCTCAAGGGCCAGTTCCTCATGCCCGGCTTCAATGACGCGCATGTGCACCTCGGTGGCGCCGGCGCCGACGAACTCGCCGTCCCGTTAACCGGCGTTCCTTCCATTGAAGAAATGCAGAAGCGCCTCGCCGATTCGGTGGCGCAACACAAGGCGGGCGAATGGATCACCGGCGGCGGCTGGGATCACACCACTTGGCCGGAAAAGAAATTTCCGAATCGCCAGCAGCTCGACGCGGTATCGCCAAAGAATGCCGTCATCCTCACCCACATATCCGGCCACGTGGCCGTCGCGAATTCTCTTGCGCTCAAGAGCGCGGAGATCGACAAGAGCACTCCGAATCCACCCGGCGGCGAAATCGAACACGATGCGCTCGGCGAGCCCACGGGCATGTTGAAAGAATACGCGGCAATGTCTCTCGTCAAAGTGCGGATTCCTGACCCCACAACAGAGCAGCGCCGCAAGGGCATCGAGCTGGTCCTGGCAAACGTAGCCAGGAATGGCGTCACTTCCGTGCAGGATTATTCCGAATGGGCGGATTTCCAGGTCTACCAGCAGCTGAAAGAAGAAGGCAAACTCACCGTCCGCATTACGGAATGGCTGCCCTTCAATCTTCCCGTCGATGATTTGCAGAATATGCGTGTGCAGGGCGGCACAAAAGACCCTTGGCTGAAAACCGGTGCGCTCAAAGCCTTCACCGACGGAGCCCTGGGTTCGCGGACAGCCGCGATGCTGGAACCCTACTCCGACGATCCTTCCACCACGGGAATCCTCACCAATGATCCTGAGAAGCTAACCGCCATGGCCATCCAGCGCGACAAGCTGGGTTTCCAGTTAGCTTTCCACGCCATCGGTGACCGCGCCAATCGCATCGCCCTTGACGTTTTCGAAGCCGTCGCCAAAGCCAACGGCCCGCGCGACCGCCGCGATCGCATCGAGCACGCGCAAATCGTTGCGCCCTTGGACTTCTCACGTTTCGCCGAGCTTCACGTCATTGCTTCCATGCAGCCTTCTCATCAGACCACCGACATGCGCTGGGCCGAGGATCGCATCGGCCGGGAGCGCATCCTGGGTGCATACGCCTGGGCCACCTTGCTGAAAAGCGGCGCCCGCCTGGCGTTTGGAACGGATTACAACGTCGAGCCCATCAGTCCATTTCGCGGCCTGTACGCCTGCGTTACCCGCGAACGCCCCGATGGCGGCCCGAAAAATGGCTGGGAACCCCAGGAAAAAATATCACTCGAGGATTGTATTCGCGCCTACACCTCAGGTTCTGCCTACGCGCAGTTCGAGGAAGGGAAGAAGGGCGAGCTCAAGGCGGGCGAGTACGCCGATTTCATCATTCTATCGAACGACCTTTTCAAGGTTCCCCCAGCGCAATTTACCAAGACGCGGGTTCTTCGCACCGTAGTCGGCGGTCGCACCGTCTATTCCGCACCTTGATTAGTCAGCGGTGAGATTGGAATTTTGTTCAATGTGCCGCAGTGAGTTGCTTCTGGATTTGCTCCAGCTCCGGCAGATCTTTGTCTGCTTTGTCCCATAATTTTTCCGCCGCGGCAAACGCTTTCGCCGCGTCCGCTGCTTTGCCGGCGTGCGCCGCCGCCAACCCATACGCAAAATGGCCTCCTGCGTAATTCAGGTTGTGCAGAATCATCTGCCTTGCCAGGAAGCCGGCTAATTGCCAGTCTCCGGCCTTGCGAGCGCTTTGTGCCATGGACTCAAGCTCGAACTGCGTCGCAATCCACGCGTCAGGCCCGGGCATGGATTGAAGCGAGTTCGCCACATCCATAGCGAGTCGCTCACCTTCCTCCGTGTTTTTCTGCTCCAGCAGGATATTGACCCGCAGCAGCGCGGGGTAGGGAAGCGCGGCGATCGCTCCTGGAGGAAGCCGCTCCGTCTCTCGCTCAGCCAGTGTCATTTCCTCCTGAGCCTCCGCAACCGAACCCATTGCTAGCAGCGCTTCGCCAGCTAGGGTGTGCCCCGCAAGGAGCGGCAGAGGCCATGCGCTCTTTGTCATTTCGCGAGCCGCGTGCAGGGCCTCCTGGAATCGCCCGCGGCTCAGCAGAAACTCCGGCCAAGACTTGCGGTTGTACTCTAGAAAATCTGTAAAGGCCGGCGCCAAGAAAGTCTCGTGAAAGAGCGCTTCAGCGGATTTCATTTGCCCTAGCGACTGGTAGCACATGGCCAGCAAGGCAAGATTGTGCCCGTGATGCCAATCGTAGCGCGCTGGAATATTTTCCGTTCGGTAGTAACTTTCCTCCAATTCTTTCGTTTTCAGAAACTCGACAATCGCTTCCTGCGTGCGCCCGGAGCGCATCAGCGCATGGCCGTGCATATGTTGCGCGTGCGGAATCGCCGGAGCCAGCCGCGCATACTGGGCGCTCGCTTCGAGCGCGTCCTTCATCCGCCCCATGTTTTCGTAGGCATGGGCGCTGTAATGCAGCGCGGCAAGATTACCCGGCGCCAGCGCCAGAGCCGCCCTGTAGAACGCCAGTGCATCTACGGTGGCGGTCTGTCCATGCGTAAAGGGATTGCCTTCATCCGCCAGTCCCCGCTGGATCCAGAGCCAGGGATCATTGGGGTTCGCCTTTAGCGCCTGGTTGATCGACTTCCGGTAAGCTGTGAAGCTCTCGGTACTCTCGCCCTTCTCCAGGAACACCACCTGGCTTTCGCGAATCCCCAGCCACGTCCGCTCGCGGTCG
>Ga0210399_10003864_pt1 | contig 11672 bp, 7 predicted proteins | sample IncBWC14MmetaG_FD_150865 | JGI IMG/M metagenome (GOLD analysis project Ga0210399, IMG submission 150865) | Forest soil microbial communities from Barre Woods Harvard Forest LTER site, Petersham, Massachusetts, United States - Inc-BW-C-14-M | ecosystem: Environmental > Terrestrial > Soil >...
CCACGCTTCAACGCTATTCCCAGGATTCGAATCAGCAGACCCGCTTCTGGGCCGTTGAGGGATTGGCCATGCTGGGCACCGAGGAATCCATCGACCCGCTTCTTTCCATTCTCGCCCACGATCCCGCGAAACAAATTCGCGAACGCGCCGCCACCAACCTCGCGCGTTCCGGCATGCTCACCGGCGAGCAGCGCTTGACCGCCGTTCCCCAACTCTTGAATCTTCTGGATGACGATTCCGTCGACGCTGAGACTCAGAACTTGATTTACGCCGCGTTGCAAGCCATTACCGGCGCCTCTTTCGGCAAGGACCCGCGAGCCTGGCGTGAATGGTGGGCCCATCACGACCAGCCGGAAAAACCCCATCACGTTCCAAAAAACCTTATCACCGTGTAATCGCTCTTCTGCTACAGTTCCCAACCCTTGCGCCGCTCCGGAGCCACAAACTTCTGTGCCGCCTCCGAGTTGAGCACCTTCATACTCGCCCGATCCCAATTCAGTCTTTGCCCGGCGCGCGCCGCCACATTTCCCAATAGCAGTGTCTCCGTGACCAACCCTTCAAACTCAAAATTCCCTCCCGGCTTTACCTTGCCCCCTTTGCAGGCATCCAGCCACTCCCGCTCGTTCCCCGGCGAACGCGACAACGTCGGCGCCGGCTGCTTGTAGGCATCCATCTTTGCTTGCGGAATTATCTTCGGCCGCGCACCGTTGAACCCGCACAATATCTTGCCGCGGTCTCCCACGAACAGCAGCCCTTCGTCCTCTTCTTCCCCTTCACCCGTCCAGGGACGGTTTTCTTCCAATTCCTCTGGCCGTGGCGGCTTCAATCCGCCGTCATACCATGTGAATTTCACCGCCGGCATGTCGCCGCGCGCGGCGAAGCTGTATCGGATAATCGAAGCGATCGGATAAGTCTCTTCGTAGCGCTCGCTCGAGCTGGCCTCCACGCTCACCGGCGCCTCCAGCTTCAACACGCGGAAAATCGTGTCGTAACTGTACGAACCCATGTCGCCCAAAGCGCCGCATCCGAAGTCGCCCCATCCCCGCCACGCAAAGGGTACGTAAGCATGGTGGAAGGGACGCTCCGGCGCCGGCCCGAGCCACAAGTCCCAATCCAATCCATCCGGCACGGGCTGCGCTTCCTTCGGCCGTTCAATGCCTTGTGGCCAGTACGGCCGACTCGACCAATTGTGCACCTCGCGCACAGGCCCAATCGCACCATCCCAAATCCATTCGCACAACTGCCGTGTCGCTTCCGAGGCCTGATTTCCCACCGCAATCTGCGTAGCCACTCCCGTCGAGCGCGCGATTTCCGCCAGCCGTCGCGCTTCATAGATCGTGTGCGTCAACGGCTTTTGGCAAAACACGTGTTTGCCCTTCTTCATCGCCGCCGCCGAAACCGCCGCGTGCAAATTGTCCGTCGTGCACACCACCACCGCATCAACGCCCTTTTGTTTTTCCAGCAGTTCGCGGTAATCGCTGTACGCCGCGCACCCGTTGTATTTCCCAGATGTCTGTTTTGATCCGTAATACCCGTTCACAATCTGTTGGCACGGCTCGCGTCCGGCCACTCCGCTCGTCACGCGCATCGAATGCGTCAACTGAATCGGCTGGTCCGGGCTCAGCCAATCCCAGCCCGTGTCCACGCCAAGAAGTTTCTGCACGGACTTGCAAAACTCGTGAGTGTCCCACTGCGGATGGTCCGCACTGCCCTTGTTCGGGTCGCACACCGCGACGCCTTGAACGTCCGGCTCCTTCAAGAAGTGCAGCATCACCCGCAATCCTTGCGAGCCCACCCCGATGAACGCGATGTTCACCTTGTCGCTCGGCGGCACAAATCCCGGCCCGCCCAGCACATGCCGCGGCACGATCGTGAATGCCATCGCCCCAGCGGCGCTCTTCTCCAGGAACGCCCGCCGCGTAAAGCGGTTGGCCGAAGAGTTCTCGTTCTGGTTTCTTTCTTTCATTTCAGCACCTCGCTGCCGGCGTTTTAGAACCATTTAAGCAACAGATCGACGCTCACTGTAGCATTTGCGCGGTACCGCCAGGACGACATCCTAATTCGATTTAAAGCTGAAAGAAACAACGAAGATAGCCAGCCCTACTTCACTCTGAAGCCTGCGCCAACTCCAGAAGTCAGCTTCCGTGCGCATGCCGCTATGCCCGAAAGATCCCGCGGTATCACCAACTCCTTGATACCAGAAGCCCTTTTCGACCGTCCATGATAAATAGATATCTTCAAACTTCGCTCGACTAGGAGGCCCCGTGAAACGCCGCGAATTCCTCCATCGCACCGCTTACGCCGCCGGCGCACTCGCACTCAATTCTTCCGCCTTCGTGCGCCGCGCTTTTGCGCTCACTCCGCTCGCCCGAAAATTCAGCGCCTCGGACACCGTCACTCTCGGCAAGACCGGCATCCAGACCAGCCGCCTCGCCATGGGCACCGGTACCGTCGGCTCCGGCCATCACTCCCATCAAACTGCCCTTGGCGTGAAAGGTCTCTCCGACTTGCTGCTTAACGGTTACGACCACGGCCTGCGCTTCTTCGACTCCGCCGATTCCTACGGCAGCCACCCGCACGTCGCCGAAGCCCTCAAACACGTTCCCCGCGACAAAGTCACCGTCCTCACCAAAACCTGGGCCCGCGATGCCGCCACCGCTCGCGTCGATCTCGATCGTTTCCGACGCGAACTCGGCACTGATCACATTGACGTCTGCCTTATGCATTGCCTAACGGAAGGTGATTGGATTGATCGCTACAAAGGTGTGATGGATGTCCTCTCCGAGGCCAAAGAGAAGGGCATCATTCGCGCCCACGGCTGCTCCTGCCACAGCATCGAAGCCCTGCGCGCCGCCACAAAATCTTCTTGGGTCGAAGTCCATCTCGTTCGCATCAATCCCATCGGCGCCTTCATGGACTCGGACACCGATACCGTCGTCAGCGTCATGAAGGAAATGCGCGCCGCCGGCAAAGGCATCCTCGGCATGAAAATCCTCGGCCAGGGCCAGCTTCGCACGCGCCAGGACGAAGCCCTCAATTTCGCTCTCGGCCTCAATCTCCTCGACGCCTTCACCATCGGCGCCGAATCCCAGTCCGAACAAGAAGACCTAATCCGCCGAATCGCCGCCGCGTAAAAGCCATTCCAGGTCCTTTACGTTCGAACCGCGCGGTGGATGCCTCTTGGCTCTCTACGCACGCCTCTTTGTCTTTCCTTGGCGTTTTCTCCGCGTTTACAGACGCACCTGCCGAGAAAACCCCACTGGGCGGTTAAGGCTTTGGCTCCGGAGGGCGGTCGCCCTTTTGAGGCTTGGACTGGTTCTGCCGCTCCTGCTTCTGTTTCTCCGCCAACAGCTTCTGCTCTTCCGCGTGTTTTTGCTGCAATTGCTGCGTCTGCTCTTGATGCTGCTGCTCGACTGGCTGTTTTTTCGCCGCATCCGCCTGTTGCTGCGCTAGTTTCGCGTGTTCCTGGTCCTGCAGTTGCTGTACTCTCTGCCGGTCTTGCTCCTGCTTCACGCGGAGCTGATCCTGCTCTTGCTGGTGTTTCCTGTCCAACTCGACATTCGCGGAGGGTTGAACGACGATCCGTGGCGGAGCCGGAATCTCGTTCGGATGGACTGTCGCAGACCCAGCAGGACGATTGGCTTGCGCTGGTTGAACCGCTTGTTGCCGGGCAGCTTCCTGCCTGGCTTTTTCGGCAGCTGCCTGTTGCTGCGCTGCTTGCTGTTGTGCGGCTTGCTGCTTAGCCTTTTCCACGGCCGCTTGCTGAGCCGCTTGTTGCCGGACAGTTTCCTGCCTGGCCCTTTCTGCGGAGGCCTGTTGTTCTGCTTGTTGTTGTACAGCTTGTTGTTTGGTCTTTTCTGCGGCTGCCTGCTGCGCGGCTTCCTGCTTGGTTTTTTCGGCGACTGCCTGTAGTTTCGCTGTTTGCTGCTTGGCCTTTTCCACGGCCGCTTGCTGAGCCGCTTGTTGCCGGGCAGCCTCCTGCTTGGCCTTGTCTGCGGCTGCCTGTTGCTGCTCAGCTTGCTGCTTGGTCTTTTCCGCTGCCGCCTGTTGAACCGCTTGTTGCAGGCCAGTTTCTTGTTTGGCTTTGTCCGCGGCTGCCTGTTGTTGCTCAGCTTGCTGCTTGGTCTTTTCCGCTGTCGCCTGTTGAGCCGCTTGTTGCCGGCCAGTTTCCTGTTTGGCCTTGTCTGCGGCTGCCTGTTGCTGCTCAGCTTGCTGCTTGGTCTTTTCCGCTGCCGCCTGCTGAGCCGCTTGTTGCCGGCCAGTTTCTTGTTTGGCCTTGTCCGCGGAGGCCTGTTGCTGCGCGGCTTCCTGTTTGGCTTTGTCCGCTGCTGCCTGTTGCTGCGCGGCTTCCCGTTTGGCTTTTTCTGCTGCTGCCAGTTGCGCAGCATCCTGCTTGGATTTTTCGGCGACCGCTTGCTGAGCCGCTTGTTGCTGGACGGCTTCCTGCTTGACCTTTTCGGCGGCGGCCTGTTGCTGAGCTGCTTGCTCTTGAGCAGTCTGTTGCTTGGCTTTTTCTGCCCCTAGTTGCTGTTGAGGGGTCTGCTGTGACCCAGAAACCGCAGTCGGGGTTCCAGGAGCGGGAGGATGGACCTGTTGCGCAGTGTTTGGCGACGTTGCCGGCTGAGGCTTTTTCGCTGCTGTTTCGACTGGTTTGACCGCCGGCGCCGGAGGAGCTGTCTTCACAACTCGCTCAACGGGTGGGGGCGTTGCCGCTCGGAGAGTCTGCTCAGCCTTCGCGTCAAGTGGCTTGCCGGGGTTTGCTTGCAACGCCTGCTGCTTTTGCGCGAACCCTACCGGCGGTGGTGGCGGCGCAACCTTGGCCACCACGGGTCTAGTGACTACGGCGTCCGGGGGCTTCGGCGGTGCGCCCACGGCCGTGGCGCTCGCGGTACTCTCCCTATTCGCTCCCATCACACTGGCTCTCACGGGAGCCAGCGGCGCGGTGTGAACCGCCGGACCCACCGTGATGGCGCTCGGAGCGACTCTCACGGCTGCCTGTGCCACCGGCTGCGCGTTCACGAAAGTTGCCCGGGGCACTGCAGTCACGGCACCGGCCACACTTTGATTCACATAGGTCGTTATTTGAACGTTGTTGTTCACTACGTTGGTGATGGTGGTTTGCTTCACGACGGTGTTTGTGACGTTCACGTTGGTGACGTACGTTGGGCTGGTCTGGTGCGCGGGCACATACACTTCGCCCGGCGCCAGCGGGAACCATGCCACTCCGCCGCCGTTTCCGAAATCGCGCGATGAATTTGAATCTCCCACGAAGGTAACGAGCGCGGGAGAATACACGGGACGCTGCGCGAGCACATCTTGGCGTGTATCTTGGCGGGCTTCACGGTGCGGCGGAACCCAAGCCCATCCTCCACCGCCATACCTGTCATTATCTATGTGCGCCCACCGGCCGTAATGCGAGGTCACGAATCCAAAAGGCGCATCGTCTACCCACGTCCAGCCCCAGGGATCCACCCAAGCCCAGTGGCCCTGTCGGTACGGCGCCCAATCTCGGGAGACGCGCGTGGGAACCCAGACCTGACCGTAAGTGCGATCCGTCCTCCAAGTGCCATTCTGATCCAGGTCTTCATAGCCGGTTAGTTCCGGGGAAACGTAACGGGCGGAGCGTGAACGCTCTTCGCGAAGTTGCCGAGTGTAGGACCACCGATCGAAAGTGTCCCTGCGCGGCAGGTCGTAAGTGTCGTGGGAGATATAATCCGTGCCGGAGACTTGAACCTGCGAGCCTCCGTCCACAAGAAACGCCTGGCCTCCGCCGTTTATCTGCCCCTGGCCCTCTCGTAGCGTAATGGTTGTGAAGCTGCCTTGCGGATCCACAGTGATCCGGTAATCGCCGCTCCGGAGCACGGTGAACGCGAGGTTCGGCGTATCCACCTCGAGCACGTCGTCACGGTACAGATTCCGCACTCGCACGTTGATCGTTCCGGAGTTCAACTGGATCTGCACCGTACGGTCATCCAGATTCAGGAAGGAAACCGAGGTCTGCCCGCCCACGCGAATCGCCGTAGACCCGATATGCATCTCAGCTCTCGCGCTATTGCCAGTCCAGAGACTATCACCGGCGGTCATGGGCCGGTTCACGGTGGCCCAGCCCCAGTCACTCTCGCCGCCCGGTTGGAAAGAAACACGGCCTTCCACGTAACTCAGCCGAGCCACACGCATTGGTGGATCGTCATATGCGCAGACTGACCGGACTCCCACGAAGAACATGCAGAGCGCTAGGCATATGCGCCCGAAGAAATTTGCAAAACCGACAGTTATCTTCATCACGCAGCTCCATCGGGCACGCGATTGGCGCCCCGCCCTCGAGTAACAGGCATTTGAAAGTGCAGGAGTTCTTGGAAACGTTATCAGGCAACCCAAATCGAGCCGAGCTCTGGATGCTCGTCTCCCTCCGCTTACTCAATGCCCTTGAGGTTAGGATAAAACTGAAACCAAAAGCGTACTGTACCGTTTTGGACATTCTTATCTCGATGACGATTCGATTGAACGTCGAATTCGGAGGCGTTCTAAATTTCCCCTGGCAGCGATCAACCCGTTCAGGTTACAATTTCCTGGTTCCAATTGTGTCCGTGGAAATTTGGACTTCGGGCGCAGTCGTCACCGAAAGACAGCGCCAAGGACAACGCCCATGTTCGTCCCGCGAATCGCTGTACTCATCTAATCCGCCGCTAGTGCGGAACTGATCTTCTCTCCTGTTTCTATCAATTAACTGCTGCCGCGTCAGCGCACCTGCATTCTGGGAAGCGCCCACGCAGAACGCAAAGGTCTATATGTCGTTGGAACAAACAACTGTCGTCGCGCCCCAGCCTTCATTTTGGAGCTCCGTCCGCGAAGCACTGCGCGGCTCGCACCAGGATTTCACCACCGGCAACCTCAATCGCGCCATTCTCCTTCTCGCCATTCCCATGATCCTCGAGATGGTGCTGGAATCTCTCTTCGCGGTCGTCGATGTTTTCTGGGTTGGCCGTCTCGGGGCGGACGCCGTTGCCACTGTCGGCCTCACGGAATCTCTTCTCAGTTTGGTTTTCGCCGTTGGCCTCGGCCTAAGTCTCTCCACCACCGCCATGGTCGCCCGCCGCATCGGCGAAAAAGATCCCGCCGGCGCAGCCGTTGCCGGCGTTCAAGCGATCGCCATCGGGCTCACGATCTCCGTGCTCATTGGCGTTCCTTGCTTGTTCTACGCCCCGGACTTGCTTCGCCTGATGGGCGCCTCCCCGCAAATCATCGCCGTCGGTTCCGGTTACGCCCGCATTGCCCTTGCCGGCAGCGGCGCTATCACCATGCTCTTCCTCAACAACGCCATCTTCCGTGGCGCCGGAGACGCCGCCGTCGCCATGCGCTTGCTCTGGGTCTCTAACATCATCAATCTAATTCTCGACCCTTGCCTCATCTTCGGCTGGGGACCCTTCCCAAAGCTCGGCGTCACCGGTGCTGCTCTCGCCACTCTCACCGGTCGCAGCATCGGCGTGCTCTACCAGTTCTATCGCCTCCTGCGCGGCACGGAACGCATCCGCATCCTCCGCCGCCAGGTTCATCTGGACTTCGCTATCTTTTTTCGCCTGCTTCGCGTTTCGCTCACCGGCATCTTGCAATTTGCCATCGCCGACGTCAGTTGGATCGCCTTGGTCCGTATCGTCAGCGTCTTCGGATCTGCGGCCCTCGCCGGCTACACCATCGCCATTCGCATCGTCATTTTCGTAATTCTGCCCAGCTGGGGACTGAGCAACGCGGCTGCCACCCTCGTCGGCCAGAACCTCGGCGCCAAGCAACCGGAGCGCGCCGAAACTTCCGTTTGGCGCACCGGCCTGTACAACATGCTTTTCCTCGGCGCGATTGGAATCTTTTTCATCTTCTTCTCCGTCCCCGTTGTGCGCCTCTTCACCAACGACCCGGCCGTCGTCCCACTGGCCGCTTCCTGCTTGCGCATCCTCAGCTACGGCAATATCGCTTTTGCCTACGGCATGGTCATGCTCCAGGCCTTCAACGGCGCCGGCGACACGCTCACGCCCACCCTCGTGAATCTCGTCGGCTTCTGGTTCCTCGAGATTCCCCTCGCCTATTTTCTGGCCATTCCCGCCCGGATGCAATCCAACGGGGCCTTCTACTCTATTGTCTTCTCTGAAGCCGCCATCGCCGCCGCTGGCATCGTCCTGTTCAAACGCGGCCGCTGGAAGCGCCAGCAAATCTGACGCTCCGATTCTCCGCACTGAAGAGCGGCCGCCCTTTTCAAGGTGTTCTTGCGCGCTGCACCGCGATTCCATTTTCGTAAGAACTAAATTTATGGACTTCTTAGTCTATAGTAAATTTACTTTGACAACATACCTGCGCTTTGCTAAAGTGCGTTTCCTGATATTCCGGGGTTAAACCCACGGGACAGTGGGAAGGCCCGGGCCTCGTTTTTCTTGAGCCCAAGAGATTCGCCGCTCCCATCCCCTTCCCGCCTGTCCAACTCTCCCTTTCCATTCCCCTCCCCCGGAATCGAAAGGAGCCTATGGCTAACTACACAGAACATGTCCCGCTTAAAGGTAGTGAAAGAGTAGCTGTTGCAGGAGCGACGGCGACTGGCGCCGCCAATCCCGATGAAAGCCTCCAAGTCACTGTGCTCTTGCGTTCGCGGTCTCAAGCCGACGACGCCAAGACGAATACCAACAAAGCGACCACCAACGAGAAAGCGGCCGTCGATTCCATGCTGCAAAAGCGCGCTGCCGAGCGGCAGCATCTCACTCGCGAACAGTTCCTCGCACAGCGTGGAGCTTTGGAAGAGGACGTCCAAAAAGTAGAAGAGTTTGCTCACGAGTATGGGCTGAGCATCTCGGACACCAACCTTTCGAAAGGTTCGGTCACCCTCTCAGGCACGGTCGCGCAATTCAGTAAAGCCTTCGGTGTCGAACTGCAGAACTACACTCATGGAGAAGGGTCCTATCGCGGCCGCGTCGGCTCCATTCACATCCCCTCCGAATTGGATGGCATCGTCACCGCCGTTCTCGGTCTCGACAACCGCCCGCAAGCGAGGCCTCATTTTCGTACGCACCGCCCGGCGATAACTTCGCACGCCCGAACCACCCAGCCCGCTGGCACTTTCACCCCCGTCCAAGTCGCCCAGCTTTACGACTTTCCCACGGGTGCCAATGGCACGGGCCAGTGCATCGCCATCATCGAACTTGGTGGCGGCTTCAAAGCCAGCGACATCAAGACCTACTTCAAAAACACCTTGAATATGACTGCCCCTAAAGTTGTGGCCGTCTCCGTCGACCACGCTCACAACAAACCCACCGGTGATCCCAACGGCCCGGATGGCGAAGTCATGCTGGATATCGAAGTCGCTGGCGCCGTCGCTCCCAAGTCGACGCTCGCCGTCTATTTCGCTCCCAACACTGACCAAGGCTTCTACAATGCCATCGCTGCCGCCGTTCATGACACCCGCTACAACCCCTCGGTGATCTCCATCAGCTGGGGTGGCCCGGAATCCACCTGGAGCCAGCAATCCCTCACCGCGTACAACACCCTCCTCGAAGACGCCGCAACGCTTGGCCTTACCGTCTGCGTCGCTAGCGGCGACAACGGCTCCACCGACGGTGTCTCCGACGGCCTCCAGCATGTGGACTTCCCGTCTTCCAGTCCCTATGCCCTCGCCTGCGGCGGCACCAAGCTCACCTCCGCCAACGGCAAGTATGGCGGCGAAGTCGTATGGAACGAAATGGCAGCACAGGAAGGCGCCGGTGGCGGTGGAGTCAGCGACTTTTTCCCCAAGCCCGCCTATCAAGCCAGCGCCAACGTCCCCGTCTCCATGAATCCCGGCCATTTCGTCGGCCGCGGTGTCCCCGACGTTTCGGGTGATGCCGATCCGCAATCCGGTTACGACGTCTTCGTCGATGGACAAGCCTCTGTCATCGGCGGCACCAGCGCCGTTGCTCCTCTGTGGGCCGGCCTCACTGCCTGTATCAACCAGATGGTTGGCAAGCGCGTTGGCTCGCTGACCTCGCTCGTCTACTCTCAAGTCGCGCCGGTCCCCGGCACGTTCCACGACATCACCACCGGCAACAACGGCGCGTTCTCGGCCAAGCCTGGCTGGGATGCCTGCACCGGCTTGGGAAGTCCCATCGGCTCGGCGATCGCCTCCGCGCTCACCGGCAAAGCCGCCGCGCACTGAGGGTCTTGTTGGCCCTCTGCGGAAACCTCCACCCAACACGCGAATAAACAGCCTCTCTACAGAAGCCCGCCCCATCCTCTGGGCTCGGAGGATGGGGCTTCTTCTTGTTCCTTCGCGCACGCCGCTGGAATCCCCCGTGTCGCTTCCACCCAGCCCATCTGGGCGTATAATCTCCTCGCAACGGCAGGAGGTGCCGAAATGGCCAAAACTAAGCAGTTCACCATCTCTCTTGATAATCAGCCCGGCGCGGTCGCCGCCATCGCGCGAACTCTCGGCGACGCCAAAGTAAATATTCTCTCCCTCTTGGGAACCGTGCAAGGCACCGCCGGCTCCGTTCAACTCATCGTTGATGATGCCCGGCGAGCCAAAAAAGCTCTCGACTCGGCCAGAATTTCCTACCAGGAAACTCCCGCGGAATCCCTTGATTTGCCCAACAAACCCGGCGCTCTGTCCCAATGCTTGAACAAACTTGCCGCCAAGGGCGTCAACCTGAGCTCCATCCACGCCACTGCAGCAAAGGGTGGCAAAAAGGCTGTCGTTGTTTATACTGCCGAGACCGTCGTAAAAGCTGCCACCGCCACCGCGTAGGAGCCTTTCTCTCCTTCCGGTTTTTTCGCTCGTCAGTCGCGGAATACTCGTTCCCTGCGAACTTCTGGACTTTTCTTTTTGGGCCTTGAAACTTTTAAAGCCAAAGGTTTTTTTTGGAGACCCTTATGAAAAAAATACTTTGTCTTGCGTTCTCCCTCTGCTTGGGAATTCTTTTTTGTATCCCCCCCGCGCACGCCCTGGAAAACGGCCTCGCTCTCACTCCTCCCATGGGCTGGAACAGTTGGAACCGTTTCGGCTGCAATGTCAGCGAAGATCTCGTCAAGTCCGCCGCCGACTCCCTCGTCAGCAGCGGCATGAAGGACGCCGGCTACGAATACGTCGTCATCGACGATTGCTGGCAGATCAGCCGCGACGCCGCCGGCAACATCGTCGTCGACGCCAAGAATTTTCCCAATGGCATCAAGCCCCTCGCCGACTACGTCCATTCCAAGGGCCTCAAATTCGGCATCTACTCCGATGCCGGCACGAAAACGTGCGCTGGCCGTCCCGGCGGCCGCGGCCACGAATATCAAGACGCCCTTCAATACGCTGCCTGGGGCGTCGACTATCTCAAATACGATTGGTGCAACACCGGCACGCAAAACGCCCCCGCCTCTTACTCCACCATGCGCGACGCCTTGAAAGCTTCCGGCCGACCCATCGTTTTCAGCCTCTGCGAGTGGGGCTCCAACAAGCCCTGGCTCTGGGCTCGCGACGTCGGCAACCTCTGGCGCACCACCGGAGACATTTCCGATTGCTGGGACTGCAAAAAAGACCAGCTCGGCTGGACGCAGATTCTCGATTTGCAAGTCGGCATCGAATCCTACGCCGGCCCCGGCCACTGGAACGATCCCGACATGCTTGAAGTCGGCAACGGCGGCATGACCACCACCGAGTACCGCTCGCACTTCAGCCT
>Ga0210399_10003866_pt1 | contig 11668 bp, 7 predicted proteins | sample IncBWC14MmetaG_FD_150865 | JGI IMG/M metagenome (GOLD analysis project Ga0210399, IMG submission 150865) | Forest soil microbial communities from Barre Woods Harvard Forest LTER site, Petersham, Massachusetts, United States - Inc-BW-C-14-M | ecosystem: Environmental > Terrestrial > Soil >...
ACCTGGCGAAAGCGGAGGGGCGGCGCGTGGTAGCCGTCGGAACCACCACGGTTCGCACATTGGAATATGCAGCGGAGCACTCTGCCGATCGCGCCGGCGGAGATCGCGTAAAGGCCGGCCGCGGCGAGGCGGACATATTTATCTATCCGGGCCATCGGTTTCGCATCGTAGACGCCCTGCTGACAAATTTCCATCTGCCGCAATCTACATTGTTGATGATGTTGTGCGCGCTCGGCGGGAAGGAGTTCGTGCTAGACGCGTACCGGCATGCGGTCGAGGCAGGGTACCGGTTCTACTCCTATGGAGATTGCATGTTTATTGCGTAGCATCGCATGGTGACACTCGAACCTCCGAGCCCGAGCGCCTGAGGGCGTACTTGCGCTCTGAATCGGGACCTTCGCGACTACCGAACACCTGACGCGGGATCGAAAACGAAGGTAAACTGGTTCCAGGTTGATCCCGCCCCTCATACATCGCCGCCCAGTGACGATGGCAGCCTTGGTACTGTGCCTAACCCTCACCGGGCAGGCCCAACCGAAGACTGTGCCCGCAGCCACGCCAACCGCCAAGCCGGCCGCGCACAACGCCGCGCACAACGAAGACCCCCAGTTGTACCAAAACCGCACTTTCGCGTTCCGCTTTCAAATTCCTTACGGCTGGGTGGATCGCACCCGGGAGATGCAGGAGGGAAATGAGGCCGGTAAAGCGGAGGTCCTGCTCGCCGTTTTCGAGCGCCCGCCCGAAGCCACCGGAGACACCATCAACTCCGCGGTCGTGATCGCCTCCGAGAGCGCAGCGTCCTATCCCGGCCTGAAGAAAGCCGAAGACTACCTCGGCCCGCTCACGGAACTCGCAAACTCCAAAGGCTTCAAGGCCGAAGGCGAACCGTATGCGTTGGAAGTTGAATCGCGGCAATTGCTGCGAGCTGATTTCACCAAGCCGCTGGGCGGCAAGACAAGCAGTGTTGAGACCAGTAATGACAAACTCACCATGCGGCAGTGCACGCTCGTCCTGCTGGCAAAGCGACAGGTCGTTTCCTTCACCTTCATCGCCGCGAGCGAAGATGAGCTAGACGATCTGATGGACGGGCTGCATTTCGGCCCCGTAAAATCACCCTAAAATCCCGGCGGAGACGCGGCTTGCCGCCTCTCGCCCGAGCCGCCCAAAACCACGTCCCTAAGAGCAACAAAAAACGCAGTTTATCGTCTCGATTCCAGCCTCAATACGCGAGTCTTTTATGTTAAAATGAGGGTAGCTCAGGTAACAGCTAAATAGCAGAAAATTCAATAAGTTGAGGTCACCCGAGCAGTCCCGGAATCGCCCCTTCAGTCAGGCGTAGGATCCGGCGTTCCGCACGGAGCAGAATGGCCACCAAAGAATTGCAAGCCGAAGCGGTTGACGCGAAGACGGTCGACGCTAAAAACAAGAACGGCAAACCCGCCAACGGAGACTACACTGCCGACTCCATCAAAGTCCTCGGCGGCATGGAAGCGGTTCGCAAACGTCCCGCCATGTACATCGGTTCGACCGGCGAACTCGGCCTGCACCACCTCGTCTATGAAGTTGTCGATAACTCGGTAGATGAAGCGCTGGCCGGCCACGCCGATAAGATCGAAGTCACCATCCACCTCGACAACTCCATCACCGTAATCGACAACGGGCGCGGCATTCCCGTCGACAATATGGACATCGACGGCGAAAAAATTTCCGCCGCGCAGGTCGTGATGACCACGCTGCACGCGGGCGGCAAGTTCGACAGCAACTCCTACAAGGTTTCCGGCGGATTGCACGGCGTCGGCGTGAGCTGCGTCAACGCGCTCAGCGAAGAACTCGATCTCGAAATCTGGCGCGACGGTTTTACCTGGGAGCAGACGTACTCGAAAGGCGAACCTACCAGCAAACTAAAGAAAACCGGCGCCGCCAAAATAAAGACAGGCACCAAGGTTCACTTCGTGCCGGACAAATCTATTTTCACCACCACCATTGAATACAACTTCGATACGCTCTCGCAGCGCCTGCGCGAATTGGCGTTCCTGAACAAGGGGCTGGTCATTACGCTAACCGACGAGCGCCAGACCGATTCGAAGACCAGCGAAGCCAAGCGCACCGAGTTCAAGTACAACGGCGGCATTGCCGAGTTCATCAAGCACCTCAACCGCGGCAAGCAGACGCTCCACGAAAAACCGATCTACATGGAGGCCGACAAGGAGGACGTGCACATCGAGATCGCCCTCCAGTACAACGACGCCTACTCGGAGTCGGTTTTCAGTTTTGCCAACAACATCAACACCGTCGACGGCGGTACACATCTCTCCGGCTTCCGCACCTCGCTGACCCGCACCATCAACTACGCCGGACAGCAGATGGGCCTGTTCAAAGACGTGAAAGAAAATCTTACCGGAGATGACGTCCGCGAAGGACTGGTGGCCGTGATCAGCGTCAAGCTGCCGCAGCCGCAGTTCGAAGGCCAGACCAAGGGCAAGCTGAATTCCGATATCGCCGGCATCGTGCAGGCAGTAGTCAATGAAAGGCTGGGAGCGTTCTTCGAGCAGAATACCGCTGTAGCCCGCAAAATTATCAACAAAGCGATCGACGCCGCCCGCGCCCGCGAAGCTGCCCGCAAGGCCCGCGACCTGACCCGCCGCAAAGGCGCGCTCGATGGTGGAGGACTGCCCGGCAAACTAGCCGACTGCTCCGAGCGCGATCCGAACCGCTGCGAACTCTTCCTGGTCGAGGGAGAATCCGCAGGCGGCACCGCCAAACAGGGGCGCGACCGCCGCTTTCAGGCTATCCTCCCGCTCAAGGGAAAAATTTTGAACGTGGAAAAAGCGCGTTACGACAAGAAGCTGGCGCACGAAGAAATTCGCGCCATGATCACCGCGCTCGGCACGGGCATCTCGAAAGAAGACTTCGATCCGACGAAGGTCCGCTACGGCAAAATCATTCTGATGACCGACGCCGACGTGGACGGCTCGCACATCCGCACCCTGCTGCTGACGTTCTTTTTTCGCCACATGCAGGAGTTGATCAAGCGCAACAACGTCTACATCGCGCAGCCGCCGCTGTTCGGCATCAAGAAGGGCAAGTCGCACCAGTACATCAAGGACGAGCGCGAATTCGTCAAGGTCATGGTGAAGCGCGCCTCCGAGGGCCTTATCATCCGCTACGGTGAAGGCGCGGCCAAGCTCGAAGGCGCGGCCCTGACCAAGTTCATCACCGTGCTGAACGAGTATCTCGGATTCCTCGAGAAGCTGAACAAGCGTATTCGCGCCGAAGAAATTACCAGTCTGTTGCCCAAGCTCGATCTGGCGAAGCGTGTCGATTTTGAAGGCGACAAAAAAACTCCGCCGAAGAAAATCGAGAAACTCGAAAAAGAACTCAAACGCCGTCAAAAGGACCTGAACTTGAAAAGCGTCGAAACGCGGTTCGACGAAGAACATAATCTCTGGGAACTGCACTTCGTGAACTCGCAGGGCGCCGAGCACTTCATCAGCTGGGAACTAGCCTCGACCCCGGAATGCCGGCAGCTCATCGCCAAGTTCAAGCAGATCGAGCAGTATCTTGAGCCGCCGTTTGTGGTCGAGAGCGTGCCGAGAGCGGCCAAGACGAAGGCCGGTGCCAGTGGGAGTGATGACAAGAGTGAAGACACCAACGAAGATCGAGGCGAGAGCAATAACGGAGACGAAAGCGAAAATCTAAGCGCCGCTGAGAAAGAAGAAGCCGAGAAGGCGCAGAAGAAATCCGGCAAGCCGGCGCTCAGAGTAAGGGCGAAAGAGCCTGAGATCGTCGAGAAACATACTGCCCGAGAACTCTTCGATTACGTCCTGAACGAAGGCCGCAGAGAGTACATCGTCCAGCGCTACAAGGGCCTCGGAGAAATGACTGCCGAGCAGCTCTGGGAAACGACCATGGATCCCGAGCGTCGCACGCTTCTGCAAGTCCGCCTCGAAGACATAGCCGAGTGTGAGACCATCTTCACTACGCTGATGGGCGAAGACGTAGAAGCCCGGAGAAAATTCATCGAAGACAACGCGCTGGACGTGAAGAATTTGGACATCTAGGGGCAGCGACGGCGTCTCGCCGGCAACCGACTGCCGCGCGGCGCGCCCGCCCCGAAAGCGTCCGTTCCTGCGAAGCAGATCCGCGCAAGCTCGTCTCTTCTTTGCGCTGGTTACCCCGAGTTACTTTCTTTCCCCCTCCGGCTTGAATCTGCGACGCAAGTTTGTCCCTCTTCCCCGTTCTCTCCACAAGACGCGGCAAGCCGCGTCTCTACGAGAGAGAAGCGACGGCTTCCCCGGCCATCGCAACGACAACCACAGGAAAAGGGGACATGCACAAACTTCTCATCGCGCTCACCAGTCTCGCACTTAGTCTTACGCTGTCCGCCGCCGCGCAGGACAACGCCAGCCCTGCGCCATCACTCACCATCTACAACCAGAATTTCTTCGTCGCCCGCGATCACTTAACGCTGGACTTGAAACCGGGCGCAAACCACATCGACTTCGCCGGGGTCACTGCGCATCTCGAGCCCGATTCCGTGATCCTCCGCGACCTCGCCGGACGCCCGCTGCAGATCCTCGAGCAGAGTTATCGCGCTGACCCCATCTCCCAGGAAATGTTGCTTTCGTTTTATGAGGGCAAGACGATTGATTTCCAGGTGCAGCGCGGCGAGAAGTTTGAAACGTTCCCGGGCAAGATCATTCGCAGCGGCTACGCCTCCGGCGTCACCTACATCAACGGGTACCCCCAGGGAGTGGCGCTCCAGCCCATCGTCCAGGTCAATGGGGTTCTGCAATTCGGGTTGCCGGGGCAGCCGCTATTTCCCGCGCTCAGCGACGATTCCGTCCTGAAGCCGACGCTGAGCTGGCAACTCGCGACCACCCAGGCTGGCCGCTCTGAAGCGGAAATTTCCTATGTCTCCGGCGGGATGACTTGGCAGTCCGACTACAACCTCGTCGTCTCCGACGGCGCAAAGAATTCCAGCACGAACTCGCTCGATCTCGTCGGATGGATCACCATCGAGAACCACAGTGGCAAGACGTTCGAGAACGCGCGCATCCGGCTGATGGCAGGAGACGTAAGCAAACTCCAGGGGACGGTCAGTCGAAATGCCTATCGTCTCGAGGCCAAGGCCGCGGATATGGCCGCCGCCGCGCCCGTCGTCAGGGAGAAGTCTTTTGACGAATTTCACCTCTACACGTTGGAGCGGCCGGCGACATTGCACGACAATGAAACCAAGCAGGTTGAATTCGTGCGGGCAACCGGCATCCAGTCGCAGCGTCTCTACATTTACGATGGCGCGCAGATCGAGCAATACGGCTACTATTCTCCCGAGCAGATCCGCAACGAGCCCGGTTACGGCACGGCTTCAAATCCCAAGGTGTGGGTTATGCAGGAGTTGAAGAACTCGGAGAGCAACCATCTCGGCATAGCGCTGCCCAAGGGACGCCTCCGCTTTTACCGGCGCGACACCGACGGCAGCTTGCAATTCATCGGCGAGAACGCCATCGACCACACGCCCAAGGATGAAATGATCCGCGTGTACACCGGCAACGCCTTCGACGTCGTTGGCGAGCGCAAGCGTACCAACTTTCATGTGGAGGCCAATCAGCACTGGATGGACGAGACATTTGAGGTCCGCGTGCGCAACCACAAAAAAGAAGCTGCGAATGTGCGCGTCGTCGAGCACCTTTATCGCTGGACCAACTGGAAGCTCACCGACCAATCGCACCCGTCAAAGAAGCGCGACGCACAGACCATCGAATTTCCGGTCGAGGTCGCGGCCAACGGCGAGCAGGTCGTGACTTATACCGTGCATTATTCGTGGTGATGTGGATTGACGGCTGACCGCTGATCCCCGCTCTTCGCAAAGTGCGCGATGCGTGGGGCACCCTCGCATTTTAGGGATGCTCGCGCACTGTGTAGTTCACCTCCGGATAGACGCGGTCAAACCAGACCCAAAGCGCTCCGATCACCACGAACACGAGGTAGCTTCCCTCCGGTCCAACCGACCCGCCCGTCAGCCAATCGGGACCGCGCAAAGTGGAGTTGAGCAGATGCCCGGGCAGAATCGCTCCGCTGTCGGGAACGGAGTACAGATAGCTCTCGCCCCAATCCCACGCCATGTGGAAGCCGACAGCCCACCACAGATCGCCCGTCCGCCGCAGGGTCAGGCATAAAAAGAAGCCAATCAATCCCGCCGCGACGAGGCCCGCTTTCGCTTCGCCCGGATTGCCGCCATGGATGTATCCGAAGGCAGACGAAAGAAGTGCTGCCGCCGGCCAGAAATTCATCCCCCGTGAGAGCACCCACTGCGAGTAGCCGCGCATGAGGAAGTCTTCAAAGAATGCCGTCAGCAGAAAAAGCACGGCATAATACAACGCAAATTTCCAGGTGCGCGCACCGTGCAGTTCCAGCGCGCCGAACTCAAACGCGCCCGCTGCGCGCAACGTCAGCATGAGGACGCTCAGAGACACGATCCCCCACAGCGTCCCCACCCAGAAATTTCGTCCGAAGGCGCGCCGCGCGGGCAGCCCGAAGTCGCCGAATGGCCGGGCTTCAATGCGGGCCATCACAAAGCCAGGTAAGATCGCGGCCAGCATCATGCTGGCTTCGATCATCATGCGCCACGAGAGGTCGCTCAGATGCGGACGGAGCGAAGCGAGGAGCCAGACTTCCATTTGGAAAACGACAAAGGCGATCGCCAGGTAAATCAGCCAGCGCGGGACCGCGTAAATTCCGTCCGGTCCGACGAAAAAATCGCGCAGCGGAGATTGGCGGCGTGCGCCTGTCGTTGGTGCAGACGAGGGTGTAGACGACGACGCAGCCGGTTTGGTGTCGTCCGCCGCCAGTGGCGGGTCCGGCTCCGCGGTCGAAGGGGACAACGGTTTGTTATCCATCATCGTCCCGAACATGGTAAAACAATCGGTCCCGCTTTGTTGGGCCATATGTTTCTTCATCCCGATGCTTTCCGCGCACCGCAATTTGCCGCGGCCGCGCTGCTGCTGCTCTATCTTTTGCAATGCGTCTGGCTGTTGCGCGTCGAAACATTGCATGCCTCGACCCCGGACTCCGATCAGGCTCTTCGCATCTACCAAGGTCTTGAACAGTGGAAAGGGGGCGCCATCGCGGGAACTCCCGCATCGTTGCGTTCGGAAGCCGCCACGGGTCTCGCTTCCGCCGGCCGCGCGGGCCATCTCCGCGTGCGCGAGGGCTACGATCAGGACCGCTCGCCCCTCTATTACCTGGTCGCCTCTGCGCCGCTTTTGGCGCGTCTCGGATCGTGGTTGCCGGAATCGCTCGGGCCGTTGCTCGCCGCTCTGCCCAATCTCTTCTTCGGCGTCATGCTGGGAGGCTCGCTCTGGTACGTCGCACGCCGCCTCTACGGAAACGCGGGCGGATACATCGCGCTTACCCTCTACTGCTTTTCGCCGGCCATGATTGTCAACGTGGCCGGCACGCACAGTCTGGGTGAAATGGGCGCGCTGTGGGGAGCGTTCGGAACTGTCTTCAACGCCATCGCCGTGGCGCACACCCTCTACGCTCCCCGCGAAGTTGTGCTTTGGAATTGGCGCCGCATTCTGCTTCTGGGGCTGTCTCTGGCGCTGGCGGTGGGCAACCAGTTTTCGCTCGCGCTGCTGGCGCTGGTAATTTTGCCGCTCATGTTCTGGGTGGCGCCAGTCCGGCCGGGCGCGGTGCTCGCGATCTGGACCACCGCAATCGCAGTCGCTCTGGCGCTGTTGTTTGCCGGATACTTCTTCGAACCTGGGCTGTTCTGGCAAGGAATGCGGCATGCGCGCTGGATTGACTTCGAACCTGCGGCATTCGGGATTTCTGTCTCCTATCGCAACGCCGCGCAAACGATCTTTCGAGGCAGTCCGCCGCTGATGATTGCCCTGCCGGCGGCGCTGATCGCGTATCTCGGGTGGAAGCGCGCCCGCTATTTCGGCAACACCGCTCCGTTCGAGATCGCGGGACTGATGCTGATCCTGGCCCTGGGCGCTCCCCATTTTCCGGGACAAGGGTTCCATCTGACCATGCTCGTGTTCGTGTTTGTCTTCGTCAGTGGAGTGTTCGCCGATCTGCTGGAGACTCCACAAAGCGTGCTCGTGACGGCTAGCATGAGCGGATTATTGGCCGCGTCTGCGATCTGGAATCTGTGGCAACTGTGGCGCGTCTGATTTCCCTGCCGACAAGCGGCCTGCCATTTCCGCGCTGCCGAGACGGGGGCAAGCCCCGTCTCTACCGGCGGGTTAAAATGACTACTTACCAGGACCAACCGAGCAAGGATCAACCATGAGCACCCCTACCCAAACTCACACATCGAAGACCATCTATGTGACTCGCACCGGCCTGCCGCTCCGATTCAAGCTCGAATGGCCGTTTCGCCGTGCCACGTCCGGCGCGGACTTTGACGTTCTGCACGCGGAGATCACGCTGGAGAATTCCGAAGGACTGCGCGCGCGGGTGGCCGTGAATCTTTCCGTCACGCTGCGCGAGGTGCTGCCTTCGCTTGAACCGAAAGATACGGAAGGTCCTGTGATCAACGCTCTGCGCAAGGAAGTCGACCACAAGCAGACGGAATTCGTGAAATCCGGCAAGCTGGTGCCGCTGCCCTTCTCCAGCCGCCACTACAATTTCAAACTCAAGCAGTGGGTTTTCGGCAAGGCCACCGATGAAGAAATTGCCCGAATGATTGAGCGCAAAGTTTACTGGCAGACTCGTCTGGTTGGCGGAGATGTGTGGCTGGGAGACCCGATCGAGGCTCTCTACGTCGATACCACCCTCGATCACATTGCGGAAATCGCTGCCGGACTCGCGCAGCAGGGACTGTTCACGCTGGCGCGGGGTCACGCCACGGCGCTTCCCGCCCTGACCGACCAAAAAGACCGCTTCGAAGCCGAGCGGGCCGCGGCCTTCCAGCAGTTGGAAGAAAAACACGCCTTCGAGCGCGGGTAGGGCTGCCCCGAACGGGGCGTCTGGGTTTGATGAATTGTTGGCATCGCTCAAGCGATGCCCTGATACGGCCCGGAATCCACCGTGCTGCACAAGCGCCACAAGTACACGCGTTTTGTCCGAAGCCTTGCTATGCCTGCTACCACACTCGGCATGCCTTCTCTCGCACCATCGGCTGCCCCGGCTTGCAGTGGAACGCGGCACGAAATTCGGTCATGTTCGCGGCGACGCCATTGGCTCGATACTTGTCTGGCGAGTGCGGATCCACGGTCGCCCGCAGCCGCTTATTCTCGTCGCGCTCGTTCGTGCACCAGCTCTGCCCGTAGGCGACGAAGAAGCGCTGCTCGGGTGTCAACCCATCCAGCGGCTCCAGCTTTTGATCTTTGGTGTCTTCCTTCCACGCCAGATAGGCCAACAGCGTCCCGCCCAGGTCGGCCAGGTCCTCGCCGTTCGTCAGTTTGCCGTTGACCTTGATGTCGTCGATGATCGTGTATCCGGAATATTGATCAACCACGCATTGGGCGCGCTGCTCAAATTCCTTGCGGTCGGCCTCCGTCCACCAGTTGCGCAAATTTCCCTGCGCGTCGAACTGGCTGCCCTCGTCGTCAAATGCATGGGTCAGTTCGTGGCCCATGGTGGCGCCGGTGTCACCATAGTTGGGCGCAGCGTCGGAGAGCGCGCTGAATAGCGGGGACTGCAACACTCCCGCGGGAAAGTTGATGTCATTTTTCTGCGGATCGTAATACGCATTGACTGTGGGAGGCGACATACCCCACTCCTTGCGGTCGACGGGCTTGCCGATTTTCGCGAGCCAGCGGCGAAACTCGAACCAGGACGCCCGTTCCGAGTTCCCGATTTCGTCTCCGCGCACTATTTCCAGCGCGCTGTAGTCGCGCCAAGAGTCGGGATAACCGATCTTGTTCGCGATCGTGTGCAGCTTGGTGAGCGCCTGCTCCTTCGTCGCCCCTGACATCCAAGGCAGCGCCTGGATCTCGCTCTGCATGGCCGCTTCGATCTCTCTCACAATCTTCATCGCTGCCTGTTTCGCTTCCGGACTGAAATACTTTGTCACGTACGCCTGGCCCAGCGCTTCTCCCAAGTCATTATCGACATCGTTTGTGCAGCGCTTCCAGCGTGGCGGCAACTCCTTCCGTCCCCGCAGAGTCTTCCCGTAAAAACTAAAATCCTCTTTCACGAAGGCAGCGGAAAGGTCGCTGGCCGCGTCGTGCGCAGCGTGCCAGCGCAAGTATGTTTTCCAGTCGGCCAAGGGTTCCCTTTCGATTTCTTCACTCATGACATGGAAATAGTCCGGCGTGACTACGTTCAGCGCCCCAAGCGGTCCCACCCCGGTTTTTGCGAAATAGGTGTTCCAGACGAAAGCCGGCGCCAGCTTTTGTAATTCTTCCACGCTCATCTTGTGATAAAGCTTGGGAGGATCCCGCCGCTCGACGCGAGTCAGCTGGCCCTTGGCCAGCGCCGTTTCGATGCGCATTACTGTCGCAGCTTCTGTGGCCGCATCGGCCGGCTTGTCTCCCAGCAACTGCAACATCTTTCGGACATGCGCCAAGTACGCTTTGCGCAGTTCTTCGGACTTGGCGTCGTCCTTCAAATAGTAGTCACGATCCGGCAGGCCGAGGCCGCCCTGATCGGCCTCGGCAATCACCTGCGTCGAATCCTTAAAGTCCTGATTCGAGCGAAATGTGAACAGCGTGCCTCCGCCGTAGAGCGAGGGCGGGAACTGTGTAGTCGCGACATACTCAGCCAGATCCTGCTTTGACTTCAGACCCGCGATGCGCTCCAGTTCCGGCAACAACGGCTTGCCATCGAGCTTCTCAATGGCCGCTTCATCCATGCACGACGCGTAGTAATCGCCTATCTTTTGTGTCACGTCGTGCGTGACGTCGCGCTTCACAGCATCGCCCGAGCCGTTCGCTTTTCCCGCCTCTTCCAGAATCGTCCTCAACTGTGCGCGATTATCGTCTTCCAGCTTGCCGTACGTGCCCCAGCTCGCCTGATCGGGGGGAATCGGATTCTTTTTAATCCAACCGCCGCAGGAGTACGCGTAGAAATCGACGCACGGGTCCATGGTTCTATCCATGGCGGAAACATCGAGCACCGGCTCGGAGGAGGAGTGTTGGGCGGAGGCGGGTATCGCGGACGAAAGCGCCGCCAGAAGCAGGGTCGAGACTTTCCAGATCATAAAGTTTAAAGGGCGAAATTGCTCACTGAGACTATCGCTTCTTTCCAAACTTATCCAGCGTCAGCGACCCATCGCGGCGGTGCGCATACGGCGACCCAAGGTAGTTAGACGCGAGTACTGGGGATTCGTTAGGGGAGGTTCTATCAACAATAGGCAGGAATCGCGCGACGGCTGCTTTCGGGCCTCCAAAGAAACAGATGCGAAATCACCGCCACCCAGACTCGCCTGGAATATTTGTGATCGGGTACGCATCTATTATTGTCGCACTCTACTTCATTCACCACTATTTATGGTCTATGTTTCGACCGGTCACGGTCAGGTCGTGCACGATGAGAAACTTTGAAGACGTCGTGATCTCTGTGGTCGATATGGAGCGGGAAATCGAGAGGTTGAACGCTCTTGAAAAAAAGCGACTAGCCATGAATGTTCTGGAGGAATACCCAAACCCCGAGGTTGCGCGGCTGCTCGGATGTAGGCAGAGAGGTCGAGCGGTTCCTGCAAGACGCGCCGGAC
>Ga0210399_10003867_pt1 | contig 11666 bp, 11 predicted proteins | sample IncBWC14MmetaG_FD_150865 | JGI IMG/M metagenome (GOLD analysis project Ga0210399, IMG submission 150865) | Forest soil microbial communities from Barre Woods Harvard Forest LTER site, Petersham, Massachusetts, United States - Inc-BW-C-14-M | ecosystem: Environmental > Terrestrial > Soil >...
GAAGCTCCTCCGACCAGAGGAGTCCCGGCGCATATTATTTGTGGGGCGCATGGTCCCGGACAAGGGACTGCACATCCTGATCGAGGCGTTTCAACGGCTTGGTCGAGGAGCTTCCACACGCGGAGCTGTTTATTGTGGGATCGATTCCGATGATCGCGAGAGCCTCACTCGCCGTCCATACGAGCAAGGAAGCGATGGTAAGAGAACTGGCGAGATTCGGGGGCGCGCGGTTTGAGGGATACCTTCGCAGTCGTCTAACTCCAGCAGCGACAAAACGCGTGACAATCACCGGCGAGGTCCCCAGAAACGAGTTAATACGCCACTACCGCGACTCGGACTTGCTCGTCTTGCCGTCCATCTTACCGGAGGGCTTCGGCATACCTATCGTGGAAGCGGCCTGCTGCGGGCTGCCCACCGTGGCGACACGCAGAGGCGGCATTCCCGAAGTCATCGTTGACGGCGAGACAGGACGCTTGGTTGAAGCGGGCGACGCGGCGGGGCTGCGCGCCGCTATCGCCGATCTGTTAAAAGATGATGCCCAACGCCGCAGAATGGGTCAGGCAGCGCATGCGCGCACACTGCAGCTTTTCACTTGGAGCCGGATAGTCGAGCAGCTCCGCCATATCTATGAAGTGATATTAGCGACGTAACCATGTGCGGAAAGTAACATTGGTAACTAATATAAGCACAGCCGCATCAATCTACTCCCCCTACAGCCGGTCGCGGTTCTTTGAGAAGCTCAATGATCCAACGCCGGGTTATCGATCCGGATGCCAACAAACCATCGGAACGATCGGTTAAACTCGCTCCGCTCCATGACCTGCCGCTCCAAGCACTGAGTAGAAGGTCTGCGGCAACGCGAGCAAGCTTCGCCAGCGGCCGCTCCAGGTCCGAGGGTCCGAGTACAGGACCGCAAAGTCGCGCGTCAGCTCCACCAGCGCCGCATTCGCAATCTCCCGAATCGGCCGCAGCGGATGATCCGCACGGGCCTGAATGTCCAGCTCTATGTCAACTGAAAGACCACAGCAAATCTCTTCGTAGCCTCGGATTACCACCCCCACCTCCTACCCGAGCGATCAGGACGCGCAAAATCGGCAGCCACTTTTCAGCATCCTGCTCTCATGTTCGCTTTCAAGGGCTCGGACGCTATAATTTGTTCCGCTGTGGCGGAAGGGGTCGGCTCGGAGGTGCGCACCGCCGCAGACAGGACCAAGACGCCGGTTGAACAAGCTCTCATGAGCGGGTTGGTTACCGCATGACCGTGGTTTCGTCTCGGGGCTGCCTCGCTCTAGGGGCGAGCGTCGCTCTTGCAGACCGGCTCATAACAGGGCAGGAGGGTTCCCCACCGTGGTCCTGTCGCCGGCGGTGCGCACCGTTGGATTTGCCGGCGTCGGCCTGCTTTCCCAGTTGCCGGCGGGCGGTTTGGTCAGGCGGCGAGCAATGGTTGAGTGATGCCGGCGATGGCCCAGATAAGAACCGACCATTTTGCGAGCGATCGCGGTGGTGACCACGACCTTTGGCTTGCCTACCGCAGCCAGACGGCGATACCGCGAGCACAACCGCAGTTGGGCTTTCCAGGCAATGTCGCGCACCGCCGCCGACAGCTTCTCATTACGGTCGTGCAGCTTGCGGCTCACGTGCCGGCATGCGGTAGGTCCAGGCCCCTTCGATCAGCACGCGCCGCGCCAGCACATTGCCGGCCTTGGTGATGCAACCGCGCCGAATGCTGTCGCCGGACGAATGTTCGCAAGGCACCAGGCCGATATAGGCCATCAGCTGCCGTGCATTGGCGAAACGTCGAAAATCTCCGACCTCGGCGACCACCGTGGCGGCAACCACCAGGGCGACGCCACGCATTGCTTGCAACGCCGTGACCACGGGTGCCATCGACCAACTCTGCAGCGGCTCCTCGATCTGCCGCGTCAACCGGGCGAGCCGGGCTTCGCCGTCCTGGACGGCGTGAATGTAATCCTGCAGCACAATCTGCTGTGCTGGATGAGCGAAGCGCACCGTCGTCAGCCAGCGCCGACAGGCCAGTGTCCCAGCACGACCGCCGCGGTAGATCCGCTCGTGACGCAGCAAGAAGCTTTGCAGATGCTGTCGCGCTTTCGACAATACCCGCCCCGCCGTCGCCCGCGCCCGCGCCAGACCGCGCATCGCTTCATGGGCGGCCTCGGGGATCCAGATCGCCGTCAGCTCGCCGGCGCGATAAAGCTTCGCCAGCATCAGCGCATCGCGACGATCCGTCTTGACCCGATCGCCCGCTTTCATCGGGATCAGCGACGGCGCCACTACGACTCAATCACGCCCGCAACCGGTCAGCAGCCGGTGCAGGCCATAACCGCAAGGACCGGCTTCGTAGCAGAAGCTCAGGCGACGTCCCCCTTTGCTCAGCCGCGCCGCCAGTTTTGCGAGACCCTCAGGACGGTTCGCGAAAACCCCGACTGGGCGGATCTCGCCGCCGCGGCCGCTTTTCGGCAACTGCGACGGAGACCGTCGCCTTGTACACATCCAACCCGACGTAGGTGATAGGATCCATTCACGCCCGTCTACCATGCCTGAGGCTCTGTGCCGGCCGATCCGGCATAATCCTCGACATTCTGCATGTTGAGAGGCGGGCCGCCCGATCACTCAGCGAACATCGGGTCTAGGCACTACTCGCAGGAAGACCGAAAATTCTTCCTATAGAAATTACCGGCCGCGACATCTCTGGAAAGACATAATTTGAAAACATTTGCCGTTTGGTCCTGCTTATAAAGAGCCGAAACCCGGACGCGATAAGCGCAACTGCAATAGACCCTATTATGACAAGACGCAATGCAGGAGACCCGACTCTATCGCCGATCAACAAGGAGCATACGATCAATGCTACGATAAGTATTCCGGTGATGCCAACGGCAGGAAGCACCCAAGCGATGATGTTACACGGAGAAATCCGAAGATGGGTTGCGATAGCGACAACGTTTATCGTGGCCATGCAGGCTCCTGAAACTACAGCAGCTACCGCAATTCCACTCAGGCCATACTTTCCGACTAGAACTAAACTCAATAATGCTAAGCCAACTACGCCGAAGCCAGCACTCAAAATACGCGCTCTGAACACCGCCCGTGCTTCCAATTGACTGCCAGCTGGCTCGCTGATCATTATGATCGCATATGCGATCATAATGAAGATCAGAGGGTTGGTGGCATCGTGCCATCCGGGCCCAAGCATAAGCGCGACGATATCCTGGGCCATAACGCCAACAAAGACCGTGACAGGAAGAAGAAACAGGCAATAGGCCCCTATTAGCGGGGGCATCACCTCTCTCAGAAACTCGTCGTGATCTTGCCGTAATGCCATGACTGGAAAGATGACGGAGCTCACTCGGCCGGAAGTGGCTTGTATACCGGTTTCGACAAGCGATTGAGCGCGTTGGTATAAGCCGACTTTGAAAGATGATAATTGCGTATTGGCGATGATCAAAGGGATCTGTGTCCAAAGACCGTCCAGCAAGCGAAGCAGCGACATCTGAATGCTGACCAGGCCGATGCGGAGGATATTAGCCCCGTGCCACGAGATTGACCATCGCTCGCCTAACCTCCACCAACATCCCGCTGATTCGATCGTTACATACGCAATGCATCCATAAGCTAGGCTCCGCGGCCCCTCGCCCAACAGAGAGAGCACTATCGTTGATGCTCCCGTCCCCAAGACAAGAGCCGCCAAGTGGACGAGGCCGAGTTCGCGGAAACGCAATTCGCGTTGCAGTATTGCCTGCGCGGGGACTCCCAGACCCGAGATAAGAATTGCCAGAGAAATTAGCTGCAGGAGACCCTGTAGCGTCGCGATCTCAGCCGCCCCGGAGGCGAGCCTTGCCAGGGGAGCGACGACGAAAATTACAACTGCGGTTAATACCGCTGCGACGCAACTTGAAAGCGATACCGCCGATCCGATGACCTCTTGATCCAGAACCGGCTCCCGCACGATTGCCGAAATGAGGCCCACAGCGCCAAGCTTTGCCGCGATCACAAACACCACATTCGCTATTGCAAACAGGCCGAAATCGGATGGACTGAGAAGTCTTGCTACGACGGCGGTTATCAAAAATTGTACGCCGACCGTCGCGACGGAAACTGCAAGGTTCCATCGAACGGCGCTGATAAAGCGTTGAGCTAACCGGTTCATTGGAATCTCGCTGCAACTCACCCAATGCGGACCCTGCCCGCGTGTCGACAAAGAAGTTTCACTTCCGGGGTGCCGCGACCTCAGCCTCTGCCCTTGACTTACCATCCAGGCTGGCCGGCGCCGGGGGTACGCTCTCGAGCAAATCGGCAAGGCGTCTCGATACCACATCCCACGAGAAACACTCGACCGCCCTTTGTCGGCCCGCCTCGCTCATGGCACGCGCGAGCGCGGGATTGTCGAGCACCCGGCTGATGGCTGTCGCCAGTTCCTCGGCTTCGCCACGCGCCACCAATATCCCAGTTTGCCCATGCAATACGTATTCCGGAATGCCGCCGCTGAATGTTGACACGACTGGCGTTCCGCACGCCTGCGCTTCGAACGTCGGCAGCCCCGCTGGCTCATTCCAGACCGAGGGAAACACCAGCGCCGCCGCCCGGCGATAGAAATCGATCGTGTCGGTCTGCAGAACTCCGCCGTGTGAAATGATTCGATCATCGCCAGCCGCCTCGGCAGCGAGGTCGGCCGGATAGCTCCGGTCTCTTAGGACGAGTTGCCGCCATACCATATCGGAAAGCCCGACTCCGAAAAACCCCTCCAGACTTGCGTTCGCTCGGTCATGCGGGTCGGGACAGAGGTAAAGATAGTGCAACGCATTCGAAGCACCGACGAGGTCCAAGCGAAGCCGGGGACGGCTCTCGGCCAGAATTCTAAATGCTTGGATCAGAACGTGAACTCCCTTTTCCGGTGAAAGTCGCCCAACATATAAGAGACGCTCGGTTCCGTCGCTCTGCGAGGCAAGATCTTGCTTCGGGCAGAAGCGGTTGGTGTCGACCCCGTTGTATACAGTGTGACACCGAGCTGCGATATCCGGGAACCGGGCGCGGGTCCGCTCGGTGATGTAGTCGCTACAAGCAATAATTAAATCGATGTTGCGCAGCCGCCGCTCAGTGGCCGGCGTGTCGAACTGGGTAAGCCATTCGCACTGCATGCTTAGGCAGATCTTCGTCGATGGATTGAACAGCTTGATAATGGAGGCAAATTGAAGAAAGTTGTATACAAGGACAATGTCGCATTTCGAGGCCATGATATTTAGCGCTACTCGCAGCGCATAAAGTGGATGATAAAGATAGGAAAACATATGATTGATGCGTTTCTTAAAGTAGCACGACAAGATCCCGAGAGATATCTCAACAATAGCGTGGGGGATCTGCAATACCCTTAGACGCTTAAACTCAATAGAGGCACCGTCCATTTCCGACCGTTTTTGCCTCGGCCCACGCCGCCCATATACGATGACATACGAATTACCCGCGAGACGACGTGCGAGCTCGTACGAGATGATTACGATCGAGCTACCGCTTTGCGGGGCCACATTGTCCCATGGCTGGCACACAACAGCAATTCGGCGAGTACACGATATCATGCAAACTTTCTTTCCCTAGTCAAATTGAAGCCCCATAATCCTGTGCCGCATGGCAATTTTCTTGCCATGCGGCACGGCGCCGAGATTGATGAGCGTCTCCGCGCAGCTTCTCGGGACCGGCATCTCGCTAATTAGCTCGCTGACCAGTTAGCGCAACTACCCCCAGTGCAGAAAATCGCACGCTCTTGGGCGAACGAGTGCGATTTTTCGCACTGGGAGCTTGCACCTGCCTCGCAACCGATTGAAATTGCGCCGAGTGATTGCGGCACCAACATGGCATGGCGCTTGCGTCCAATCGTCTGGCCCAGAAGGCCGTAGAAAGGAGGACACAACGTGAGCAAAAACTTCATAATGAAATGGGCGCGCACCTTTATGTTTCTCGTGCCCGCTCTCGCGCTGGCAATGCCGACGCTTGCGCAGGATCGGCCTTTGACGTTGAGCGACTCTCAGGAACCGGGAAGCGTGATCGTCTTCCCCAAGTTCGTCAAGGGGACGGTCGCGGTCGACGGCGTGTCGACCCCGATAACCGAGATCGAGGTCGGCGTGCAGTGCCCAAAGGGGGCAACCTGCCCCGAGCACATGCCGGTCAAACTCAGATTTCACTGGGTCTGCCCCGCGATTGAAGGCGTCAACTCGCAGATCTGCCGTGAGAACAACTTCGACGTTACCACCACCGTCAACGGGAAGGTCGTGTTTGGTCCCGATGCCATCCCGATCCCGGGCAGTGCGGCCGTGACCCCCGGCACTCCTCCCGCGGCCCTTTGCCCTATGGGATACTTGGTCGGCTGGGTGATCAATACCAGTGATCAGCCAATCAAGTTTGATGGACTGATCGGTGACGCCGTCATCCGGGAAAGTTCCACCTCGGTCGGGGCGTATGACGCGATCCCGATCCAGGCAGCCACCGGGTTGGCCACGGGTGCTCTGATCACGACGAGTACGGATCCTCTGACTGGCATTCCGAGCCTCGTCTTCGACGGCGCCGACGCCCATTACCTAACTGTCCCCGGAACGGTCCGGGGAGATGTCAAGTTTGACAAGGTGACGGGCACTGCTCCGTTGAGCCAGACTTTCCTGACTCTGCTCACCTTGGATGTGCGTTCCGACCAGCCGAACTTCCCGACCGGTGTCGACTTAGACTTCTACACTGCAGGTGAGACCTTGCTGTCGGAATCTTTGGAGTTCGTGTGTTGGACAGAGGTGTCGCTTACATCGATCGACCCAAACTTGAATCAAACCTTCATGGGCCGGAAGGGGTCGTTCTTTACTGGCCCGGCGTTTAAGTTCCCGATCAACGGGATCTTCGACAGAGCTGGGCCTGTCACGCTGCTGGGACTCGTCGAGACGTTGGAGGGCCCCACCCTCACCACCCTCAGCGAGCGGGTGTACTTTACCGGGGTGTTTAATAACAGCGTCCCGGTCCCGACGATCTTCGTGCCGGAATTTACGAGAGGGACCGGTCCCTGACCGACGTGAAGTCACGCACCCTTAGGGACCTCGCCTGAGATGCCAGTCTTGGGCGGCCGAGTGAAGAGGGGCGGTATACGCGCCGCCCCTCTGAGTTTGAAGGTTTTGCAATCGTAACACGCGCTCGGCGGTGTCGAGAATCGCGGGGGTGAACCCAGTATCCGCGCCGCCGCGCCCGAGTGAGCCTACGAAGAGAGCGACCGGTGGAGATACTTAACTTTTCCTGTTTCAGAGCGGGCCGGCACCCGGGGATACTGCGCCACCTTGTTCGTCTCCTTAGAGCCGCGTCCGCGTCGTTCGATGTGGTTGCAACATCGATGGCGTCCGGCAGCAAGAAGACCTGCAAGCATACGCTCGTCAGCGGTAACGGGCGCGAACTGCCCGACTTTCTTCCGGCATTGAAGACACCGGCATTGAAGACAAGAGTCGAGCAACGTATTGCGGCGCCAGTCGAGCGTGCGGCAATCCCCGAAGTCGGACTCGATGGTTTCTGTAAGCTGGTGAGTTCTAACATTGGCGCGGTTTCCCGAAAATCGGGAGTCCTTCCCGATGGCGCAACGACCGAAACGTCCACGATCAAACCCACTTGCGATGCGCATATCCCAATCCGGGTATCCGTAATCGTGCCCGCGTACCGCAACGCGGGCGAGCTCTCGCAATGTATCTCGGCGCTGCACGCCGCGGCCACCTCCGACACCGAGCTGATTGTCGTCGATGACGCCTCGGAAGACCACGTCTCGTCCACCGCCGCGAACTTGGGCGCTCGGGTCCTCCGCCTCGCCCGGAACGCCGGCCCCGCCGCAGCGCGGAATCACGGAGCCAGACATGCGCAGGGGGAGATCCTGTTCTTCGTCGACGCGGACGTGGTCGTGCCCGACAGTGCGATCGGAAGGATCCGGACGACCCTGGATAACCACGGGGAGATCGATGCTGTGTTCGGCTCTTACGATTCCCTGCCCGCGGCGCCCGGGCTCGTATCGCAGTATCGAAACCTGCTTCATCATTTCGTGCACCAGACTGGCAAGGCTGAAGCAGCTACATTCTGGGCTGGCTGCGGTGCCGTCAGACGACTGGCGTTCGAGCGCGTAGGTGGCTTCGACGAGCGCCGCTTCCCCCGACCCTCGATCGAGGATATTGAACTGGGTTATCGGCTACGTCGAGCCGGCTATCGCATCTTCTTCGACGAATCGCTTCAGAGCACCCACCTGAAGCAGTGGACGCTTCGGTCAATCATCCGCACGGATGTTATCTACCGGGCCATCCCGTGGTCCCGATTGATCTTCGAGAGCGGTGAAGCACTTGACTACCTTAACGTGCAGGCTAGCCAAAGGGCATCGGTGGCCCTTACCGGGCTCGGCAGTCTCTTCCTCCTGACGAGCCCGCTCCATCTCGAGCTGCTGACGATGTTGGCCTTCGCATGCGTGGCGGCCGTCATCTTTATTAATCGGGACCTCTACGCCTTCTTTTGGCGCGCGCGTGGGACATTCTTTTCGGCGGCTTGTGTTCCGCTACACCTCCTGTACTTCGTGTGCTGCGGGGTGGGCTATGAGTATGCGTGGCTGCTGTCGATGCTCCAGAGCGCCGTCGTGCGGCGAGGCCGACTCAAGCTAAGGCGCTTCGTAGTCGACTGCGCCGAACCGGACTGAAGATTTCTCGCTACGGTCAGAGGGCTGCAGCCTTCGCCGTCAGGGATCGTGGCTTTTCGATGAGCGCGGAAAAAGAGACCGGGACGGAGAGACGCTTTGTCGTCATCGGCGCGGGGCCGGCGGGCCTGACTGCGGCCTACGAGCTCGCCAAGCTCGGCCTTTTTCCCGTCGTGATCGAGCAGCAGAAGTTGGTAGGCGGTCTTGCGAGCACGGCGAAATATCGCGGATATTATTTCGACATGGGTGGCCACCGCTTCTTCACCAAGGTGGCGGAAGTGAACAAGATGTGGCATGAGGTGCTCCAGGATAACTTTCTGCGCCGTCCTCGCTTGTCGAGAATCTACTACAAGGAAAAGTTCTTCTATTATCCTCTCCGTCCGCTGAACGCCGTGAAGGGCCTTGGGCTGTGGGAAGGCCTTTTCATTGTCCTCAGCTACTTGAAATGACAGCTGGTTCCGTACCGACGCGAGGACACGTTCGAGCAGTGGGTGACGAACCGATTTGGGAAGCGCCTCTTCCAGACCTTCTTCAAGGCATACACTGAAAAGGTTTGGGGCGTCTCCTGCTCCGAGCTGAAGGCGGAGTGGGCTGTCCAGCGTATCAAGGATCTTTCCCTACGAACCGCTCTCCTGCATATGTTCCTGAAGTCGAAGAGAACCATCAAGACACTAATCGAGGAGTTCGATTATCCTCGCTATGGGCCGGGGATGCTGTGGAACGCGGTCAAGAGCGAGATCGAGCGCCGAAGCGGGACCCTCCGGATGGAGGCCGAGGTGGTCCAGGTCAATCGGAGCGGATACCATATCGACAGCGTCGTAGTGCGGGACCACGGCTGTGAAGAGACTATTGAGGGGACCGACTTCATCTCCAGCATGCCGGTGAGTGAGTTCGTCCGTCGTCTCCAACCGCCAGCAGCGGCCGTTGCCGATGCCGCGGCGCGGCTCAGATATCGGGACTTCCTTACCGTCATTTGCATCGTGGACAAGCCGCAGCTCTTTCCCGACAACTGGATCTATGTCCACGATCCCCGAGTAAAGGTCGGCCGGATCCAGAATTTCAAGAACTGGAGCCCGGACATGGTGCCCGACTCTGCAAAGACCAGTCTTGGCCTCGAGTATTTCTGCACAGAGGGCGACGCCCTTTGGACCATGCGTGACGAGGAGCTCATTCAGCTTGCGACATCCGAGCTCGAGCAGATCGGGCTCTGTTGTGCGCCCGACGTCGAGGACGGGTGCGTCGTACGCGTTCCGAAGGCCTACCCCATTTACGGGTCGGACTTTCGCGAGGCCTTAGCGGTGGTGCGCGAATTCGTCGACAGCCTTGAGAACTTCCGGACGATAGGCCGCAATGGTCTGCATCGCTACAACAATCAAGACCATGCGATGCTGACGGGCATCCTGGCGGTGCGCAGCATGGTCCTCGGCGAGTCGCATGACCTCTGGAGCGTCAACACTGACAAAGAATATCTTGAAGAAGTTCGGGGCGACGCTCGGAGCCCCCGGCGGGACACTGAGGCGGTGATCGAAGAGGAGCTGACGCGAGTATTCCTGAGGGTCGACCGGGTCGCGCTGGGCTTCGCGGCCGGGGTGCTTGGCGGAGTCGGATTGTTTGTGGCAACGCTGGCGCTTGTGTTGATGGGAGGACCGGTGGTGGGGCCGACGCTGGGGCTCCTGGGGCAGTACTTCCCGGGTTACTCGGTTACCTTCCTGGGGAGTGCCGTAGGGTTATTCTACGGGTTTACTAGCGGATTCGTTACTGGGTGGCTGTTCGCGGCACTGCGTAACGCAATACTGTTTGTCTGCCTCGTTGCGATCTACCGCGCGTGGCAGCTGCGGCGCATCATCGAGTGCTGGTAGATCAGAGAAGGGTTCGATGGCCGACCCAGAAAACGGCGCTGCGGGCATCGTCCTCACCCGGTTGGCCCGCTTTAATGCAACCGTGCAAGGCCTCGTCTCAGGGATACTGTTTGGAGGCGTAATCTTTCTTGCGACGACCTGGCTCATTCTCAGGGGCGGCGAGCCTCTCGGCCCTCATCTTGCGCTGCTAGGCTGGTTTTTCCTTGGCTATCGGGTGACGTTCGTCGGCAGTCTGATCGGCTTCGGCTACGGATTCGTCGCCGGGTTCATCGCCGGATATCTGTTGGCGACGCTTTACAACTGGTTCGGAGTGAGAAGGGAAACGAAGCGGGAGAAGCTGCTCCGCCGGCATAAGTGAGAGAGACGCGCCGGCGGTGCTGCCCGGTTTGTCGGTCATCGCTTCGGGGACTCACAGTGTGTTCCGGCCGGAATGGTACGCCGGATTGCTCGCGGCGAGAGGTCACGTTATGCGCAAAGTGGTAATCGGCATGCCTGTCTGGAATGGCGAAAGGTTTCTAGCGGAGGCAATCGAGTCGATTCTTGCGCAAACATATGGCGATCTTGAACTGGTTATCTCGGATAATGCCTCTACCGACGCCACAGCAGAGATCTGCTGCACTTACGCCAGGCGGGATCAGCGAATAAGCTACATACGACAGGAAAAAAACATCGGTGCCGCACCGAATCACAACGAGGTGTTTCGTCGCTCATCCAGCCAGTATTTTAAATGGGCATGTCACGACGATGTCTTGGCTCCCGAATTCATCCATGAGTGCGTCAGAGTGCTGAATGCAGACGAGGACGTTGTGCTGTGTTGCCCCACGACCGTGCTGATCAACGAAGACGGCTCGCCCCTCCGCTATTCGACGCTGGATAAGGGAATGGTGGATAGCTATGGAACCGTCTGGCGTGTCGAAAAGAACATGCCGTTAACATCAGCTGATCCAGCTGATCGGTTCACCGCAGTGCTGTGCAACATCAATTGGTGTTTTGAAATTTATGGCCTGATCCGGCGGTCAGCGCTTGAGCGAATCGCGCTAATGCCGTCCTATTATGGGGGGGACAAAGTCGTATTGGCTGACCTCAGCTTGATCGGCCCCTATCGT
>Ga0210399_10003870_pt1 | contig 11662 bp, 11 predicted proteins | sample IncBWC14MmetaG_FD_150865 | JGI IMG/M metagenome (GOLD analysis project Ga0210399, IMG submission 150865) | Forest soil microbial communities from Barre Woods Harvard Forest LTER site, Petersham, Massachusetts, United States - Inc-BW-C-14-M | ecosystem: Environmental > Terrestrial > Soil >...
CCGCCCGGCCCAAGCGCCGAGAGACGCCGCTTGTGCGTGATCTCAGAGAGCGGGTTGGTCTGATCCATGAACTGCGACAGCTGTGACGATCCGAAGAATTCGCGGATCGCGGCCATCACCGGCTTGGCATTTACCAGGTCGTGCGGCATCGCCGTCGACATTTCCTGGTAGACCGACATTTTTTCTTTGATCGCCCGTTCCATGCGGACCAGCCCGATGCGGAACTGGTTCTCCATCAACTCGCCGACCGCGCGAACTCGGCGGTTGCCCAGGTGATCGATGTCGTCGACCGCGCCAATGCTCTTGCGCAGCTTCAGCAGGTACGCAATGGTCGCGTAGAAATCGTCGGGATCGAGCGTGCGCTTGTCGAGACTGGTAGCTTCCTGGTTCTCGAACAATTTGATGTTGAACTTCAAGCGGCCCACGCGCGAGAAATCGTACTTGCGCGGGTCGAAGAACATGCCATGAAACAGCGCCGTGGCCGTATCGAGCGTCGGCGGATCGCCGGGACGCAGCTTCCGGTAAATCTCGATCAGCGCTTCCTGCGGCGTCTTCACCGCGTCGCGCTTCAGGGTCTGGCTGATTACCGTGCCCACGTCGTCGCGCTCGGGGAAGAACAGCGACATTTCCACGACGCCGGAATCGAGAATCTTCGAAACCTTGTCGGCGGTGAGCTCGGAGTTGGCTTCGAGCATAACTTCGCCGGTGGTGGTGTCGACGATGTCGCCGGCCGTCCACGCGCCTTCGAGATCGGTGATGTCGACTTCGATTTCCGTGATCTTCGCCTTCTGAATGTCCTTCAGAATCTGGGCATTGATCTTGCGCCCCGAGTGCGCGACTTCGTCGCCCGATTTGTTCTTGATACTGTGAGCGAGTTTCATGCCGAGAAGGTTGGTCGGCTTCTCGCTGGCCGGATCGAGGGTCCAGTAAAGCTTCTTGTCGCGGACCGTGATGCGGTCGGTGGTATAGAACGCCTTCAGAATGTCTTCGCCGGAACGCAGGCCCAGAGCGCGCAGGAAGATCGTGCCCAGGAACTTGCGCTTGCGGTCGATGCGGACGTAGAGCACGTTCTTCTGGTCGTACTCAAATTCGACCCACGATCCGCGGTAGGGAATGATCTTGCCCAGGAAGTAGGTGCGGTTGTTGGCGGTCTCGAAGAACACGCCCGGCGAACGGTGCAACTGGCTGACGATGACGCGTTCTGTGCCGTTGATAATAAAGGTGCCGTTCTGCGTCATCAGCGGAACGTCGCCGAAGAAGACTTCCTGCTCTTTAATGTCGCGGATCGAGCGGTTTCCGGTCTCCGCGTCCTTGTCGAAGATCGTCAGACGCATCGTGACCTTGAGCGGCGCGGAGTAAGTCATGCCGCGCTCCTCGCACTCGGCCACGTCGTACTTCAGCTGCAGTCCCACCGGGTCGCCGCACTTGTTGCAGAAGTCGGGCGTGTTGGCGTTATAAGTGCCGCACTTGCCGCATAGAACTTCGCCGGGATGAAACGGGTCGGTAATGACCGTGGATCCGCAATTCTTGCAAGTGGTTCGGAGGTGGTGCAGGCCTTTCAGGTGGCCGCACTTGCACTCCCAGTTACCAATGGCGTAATCCACAAACTCAAGTTGTGATACGTTGCGGAAGTCGGTGATAGGAAACACGGACTGGAACACCGCCTGCAAGCCGCCGTCTTCGCGCTCGCTGGGCAGTTTGTCCATCTGCAAGAAGCGGTCATAGGAACGCTTCTGAACCTCGATCAGGTTCGGGATCCGGATGGTGGCCGGAATTTTGGAAAAATCGAATCGTTTACGGAAGGCGTTTTTCATCTTCAGAAACTCCCAATCTCAGGCGCGGCCGATGGCCACGCTTAAACTGCGGAATGTGGGGCGCGTCGTTGTTGTCGCGCCGCGGGACGTACGTGTATGAAACCGGAACAACCTGTTTTCAAAACCTGGTGTTGCAAAACCTGGAACCTAAAAGACAGCGGGGCGCCCGCAGGGACAGTCGTTCCCGCAGACGCCAACCAAGGCGTTTCGCCATATTTGATTTGAACTCTTTCGCGCCAGTTCGTCGGCCTGTTTCCGCCCCGCCTGCCCGCGGAGCAGCCTGCCCAAAACTACCGCGCGAGACTTGCTCGCGCTCAAGTGAAGCCCTGGGAGGCGACGTTATATAGATGCTAACATCGCCGCCCAAGGTTCACAAGTAGGAACGTGCAACATAATCGATTTTGCACTGTTTTCGGTGCGAGTCCGGCCCGGTAGCCTTTTGCTGGTGCCGCCCTGAATCCGAAGGGGCCGGGAAACTCCCAGATCCTTCGCAAAGTACCCTCAGGATGACGCCAGTGGGGCTCCCGCTTCGCTCACGCCCCGCTAAACGGCGTCACTTTACTTCGACAACCGCACCGGCATCCGTGAACTTCTTCTTGATGGTCTCCGCCTCTTCCTTGGAAACGCCCTCTTTCACGTTCTTGGGAGCTCCATCCACCAGTTCCTTGGCTTCTTTCAAGCCCAGGCTGGTGACTTCGCGGACGGCTTTGATCACGTTGATCTTGTTGGCGCCCACTTCCTTGAGGACGACGGTGAATTCGGTCTTCTCTTCCGCCGGAGCCGCACCTGCCGCCGCGCCGCCGCCGCCGGCCACCATGACTGGGGCTGCCGCCGCCGCCGAAACGCCGAGACGCGATTCCAGTTTCTTGACCAGTTCCGCCGCTTCCAGAAGCGACAGCCCTACGATTGATTCTTCTAATTGAGCGAGATCCGCCATGTTCGTTTCTCCAGTGTTTTTGAATTCCTTGTCTTGCTATTCCGCCTTGCTTTCGTCATCAGTAGTTCAGGTTTCCAGTGCGACTGGATCCACTTCTCTCGCGCCAGACAACGTTTGAGAACGACCCGCGCAACCCTTGAACCGCCGACAACCAAACTTTTTAATTCGGATAATTAAAAATCAAGGTTTTCAATTACCCAATTCCAAATTACTCAATTTCAATGCCTCTAGGCTTCTTTGAACTTCTTCTGCTGCACGCCCTGATCGACCACCACCGCCAGGTTGCGGCCCACCGCTCCCATCGCAGTCACCAGACGCTGCGCCGGGGCGTTGAGCAGGAACAGAAGCTTCGAATACAGCTCTTCCTTCGAAGGCATGCTGGCCAGGGCTTCGATCTCTTTAATGTTGATGACTTTGCCTTCGACCACGCCGATCTTGAAAGTGAACTCCGGCGTGTCTTTGGCGTATTTGGTCAACGCCTTGGCCATCGCTACGGGATCGCCGGTGGTGTAGGCAATCGAGGTCACGCCCGCCAGATCCTTCAACGCGCCTTCAACCTTGGTGCCCTTGGCGGCCTTCTCGGCCAGGGTGTTCTTGACGACCTGATACTTCGCGCCCGCGCCGCGCAGAACCTTGCGCAACTCGTAGTCCTGAGGTACGGTCATCTTGGTGTAGGTCGCCACCACCAAGTTGGATACGTTCTTCAGGTCCTTGCTCAGCTTCTCGACCTGCTCTGTTTTCTTCGCCTTAGTAACCGCCATATTCAGTCCCTCAAAATGATCTCGTTTTGCCTTATGTGGGGACAGCCGCCCCCGGCTGTCCGCGTCGCGCAGCGACGCTATGCCTTCGCCGCCGTCTCGATCGGAGTCACGTCCAGAGAAATCCCGGGACCCATCGTCGAACTCAGGTAGCAGCCCTTGATGTATTTGCCCTTGGCCACGGACGGCTTGGCCTTGATCACGCTGGTGATCAGCACCGTCGCGTTCTCAATCAACTTGTCCGGCGAAAACGAAATCTTGCCGACCGGGCAGTGCACCAGCGCCGTCTTGTCGGTGCGGAACTCGACCTTGCCCGCCTTCACTTCCTGCACCGCCTTGGCTACGTCGAAGGTGACTGTGCCCGTCTTCGGATTGGGCATCAGGCCCTTCGGGCCGAGAATCTTGCCTAGGCGTCCCACGGATTTCATCACGTCGGGCGTGGCGATCAGGGCATCGAAGTCGGTCCAGTTTTCCTTTGTGATCTTCTCGACCATCTCTTCGCCGCCGGCGAAATCGGCGCCGGCCGCCTCGGCTTCTTTAATCTTGTCGCCGGTGGCGATAACCAAAACTTTCTTTGATTTGCCCAGCCCGTGCGGCAGGACGACCGTGCCGCGCACCATCTGGTCGGCATGCTTGGGATCGACTCCCAGGCGCAGCGTGACCTCGACGGTCTCGTCGAATTTTGCGTACTTCACTTTCTGCAGGAGAGGAACTGCGTCCTGCAGAATATAGGGGCGCTTCTCGACTCCAGCATGCGCCTTGGCGATGTTCTTTCCTTCTTTTTTCATTGCTTTTCCTTGTCTCCCACCGCCGATCGGTGTTCCGTCAGCCGTGGTGCTGTTGACGATTGGGCCATTGTGCGATTGAGTGATCGGGCGATTTTTCAATCGCTCAATGACTCAATCACTCAATCACCCGATTACTTCAATGCCCATCGACCGGGCCGTGCCGCGGATGCTCTTGATCGCGGTCTCGACCGAGGCGGCGTTCAAGTCGGGCATCTTCTGCTTGGCGATTTCTTCGACCTGCTTGGCCGTGACTTTGCCAACTTTATCTTTGTTCGGCACGCCCGATCCCTTGGCGATGCCCGCAGCGCGCTTCAGCAGAATCGACGCCGGAGGCGTCTTGGTGATGAAGGTGAAAGAGCGGTCGTTGTACACCGAGACCACGACCGGGATGATGAGTCCCTCCATCTCCTTCTGGCTGGTTCTGGCGTTGAACTGCTTGCAGAACTCCATAATGTTGATCTGCGCCTGACCCAGTGCCGGACCGACCGGCGGTGCCGGAGTCGCCTTGCCCGCGGCGATCTGCAGCTTTACGAAACCTGTAACTTTCTTTGCCATGATCTCTCTTCCGTTTCAACTCCGGGTCTCGGATTTTCGGCCCGGCAATTTGAAGCTTATCTTTCTTAACAACTCAAACGCCTTGTCATCCTGAGCGAGACGCTTTTGTCTCGCGAAGGATCTGTGCAATCTCGCTTACTACGCCACCTTCTCCACCTGGTTGAACTCGAGTTCCACCGGAGTGGAACGGCCAAAAATCGTTACCATGACCTTCAGGGTTTCGCGGTCTTCGTTCACTTCGTCGACGATGCCGGTGAAGCTGGCGAACGGGCCTTCGGTGATGCGAACCGATTCGTTTTTCTCGAACTTAACTTTGAGCTTCGGCTTCTCGCGGCTGTCGGCAACTTTGTAAACGATGTGCTGCACTTCTTCTTCCGACAACGGAGTCGGCTGCTGCCCGGTTCCGACGAATCCGGTGACACGCGGCGTCGACTTCACCACGTGCCAGACATGATCGTCCATGTCCATTTCGACCAGCACGTAGCCGGGATAGAACATGCGCTCGGAGGTGTACTTCTTGCCGCCGCGGACCTCGGTTACGGATTCCGTGGGGATCAGCACTTTGCCGATTTTGTCCTGCAGCCCGAAGGCCGTGACCCGCGACTCCAGCGACTCCTTCACCTTGCGCTCAAACCCCGAGTAGGAGTGGATGATGTACCACTTCATGTTCGGGTTCTTGGGAGCCTCGGCGGTGGCGGCAGCGCCCTCCGCGCCAGCGGTCTGCGGATCGCTTGCTGTAGTGGTTGCCACTTCGTTTTTTTCTTCGTCCAGCATATGTGGTGCTTCTTCCCCGCCAGCCAAACTGCGTTTCGTGAATCCTGATTAGCGCAGCCCGACTAATGAACCCTGAAATAGTCGAACAGCGCGGTCACGCCGTGTTGAATGACGAAATCGATCACGGCAAAATACAGCGCAAAAATGAAAACCGTGATGACGACCACGGTGGTCGTAGCGCGGACTTCCTTCCACGAGGGCGCCGTTACCTTGCGCATTTCGGTGCGCACGTCGTTGTAGAACGTCTTGACCTGCTCCGGCCAGGACTTTACCCGGTCCACAAAGCTGCCGCCGAATGGTGCTAAATTCGCCATTTTCTTCGTCTCGACTGCCATCACGACTCCTGGCCTGCTGGCTGCTCTCCAAAAACTCTGGCAGGGGCGGAGGGATTCGAACCCCCAAGTTCGGTTTTGGAGACCGACAGTTTAACCGTTGAGCTTACGCCCCTGAATCTCCATTGAGGAATTGTGCGATTGAGCAATTGGGTAATTTGAAAACCGCCACACTCCGCGTCAGGCTTTCAATTTCCCAACTACCAAATTTCCCAATTACTCAATTATTTCACTTCTTTATGCGGCGTGTGCTTGCGGCAACGGTTGCAGAATTTCTTGAATTCCAGCCGCTCCGTCGTCGTTTTGCGGTTCTTGGTCGTCGAATAGTTCCGCTCTTTGCAGTCACCGCACTGTAATGTCACAATTTCTCGGGGCATGAAACAGCTCCTAGCTTCTAGCTCTTAGCTTCTAGCTTTGTCATCCTGAGCGAGACGTTTTTTGTCTCGCGAAGGACCTATGCACTTCTGTCGTCCCTACGGGACTCGTTCTCGTTTTGCACCTTACCCAGGGCTTACGCCCTGGGCTAACTTATGCCGCCCCTTCCGGGGCTGCCGTCGCTGTGCCGCCCGGCTCTTGGCCAACGACTAACGACTGACGACCAACGACCAACGACCGGCCCTTACGTCACAATCTCCGCGATCGTTCCGGCGCCTACGGTATGTCCGCCTTCGCGGATCGCGAACCGCAAGCCCTTTTCCATGGCCACCGGCGTGATCAGCTCAATCACCAGACTGACGTTGTCCCCCGGCATCACCATCTCGGTGCCCGCAGGAAGCTCTGCCACTCCGGTCACGTCCGTCGTGCGCAGATAAAACTGCGGACGATATCCCTTGAAGAACGGCGTGTGTCTTCCACCTTCTTCTTTGGTCAGGATGTATACCTCGGCCTTGAACTTGGTGTGCGGAGTAATGGACCCCGTCTTGGCCAGCACCATGCCGCGCTCCACATCTTCCTTCGCAATGCCGCGCAGCAGCAGACCCGCGTTGTCGCCCGCCATACCTTCGTCCAACTGCTTCTTGAACATTTCGACGCCGGTCACCACCGTCTTGCGGGTTTCGCGGAAGCCGACGATTTCCACTTCCTCGCCAACCTTCACCTTGCCGCGCTCAATTCTTCCGGTCACTACAGTGCCGCGGCCCTGAATCGAAAAAATATCTTCAATCGGCATCAGGAACGGCTTGTCCAGTTCGCGCGCCGGCTGCGGAATATATTTGTCCACCGCCTCCATCAGCGCGTCGACCTGCGCCTCCGCCTTCGCTTCCCCGTTCAGCGCGCCCAGTGCCGAAACTCGCACCACCGGCACGTCGTCCCCAGGAAACTTGTACGACTTCAGCAGTTCGCGCACTTCGAGCTCAACCAACTCCAGCAGCTCCGGATCATCGACCGCATCAACTTTATTCAACGCTACGACCAGATACGGCACGCCCACCTGCCGCGCCAGCAGCACGTGCTCGCGCGTCTGCGGCATCGGACCATCCGTCGCAGCGACCACGAGAATGCCGCCATCCATTTGCGCCGCGCCCGTGATCATGTTCTTGATGTAGTCGGCGTGGCCCGGGCAATCCACGTGCGCGTAGTGCCGGTTGGCCGTCTCATACTCGACGTGCGCCGTCGCGATCGTGATTCCGCGCGCTTTCTCTTCGGGAGCGTTGTCGATCGAATCAAACGACCGGAACGTGTTCTTCGGATTGTGCTTGGACAGAACTTTGGTGATCGCCGCCGTCAGCGTAGTCTTGCCATGGTCGATGTGACCAATCGTCCCTACGTTGCAGTGCGGCTTAGTGCGATCAAATTTTTCTTTCGCCATAACTCAGCTCTTAGCTCCTAGCTCTTAGCTTAACCCTTGTCATCCTGAGCGGCGCCCTTCGCCGCGAAGGATCTACGCAACTTCTCGACTGCTAGTAATACTGATACAACTTCTTAAACTTGTGCCGCAGCGCGATGTCGACGCCTTCGAGCTTCGACAGATAAAACTCGCGCATCTGCGCCTGGTCGGACACAGGAAGCGAGCCATACAATCCACGCGCATCCAGTTCCGCTTCGCCGACCGCCCCTTCCAGCAGGCGCTGCGTCAGCACCGCTTCAAAATCCCGAACGCGAATTCCCTTGCGCGACATCTGCTTCAGGAACCGCTCAACCTTTTCGGGCAAGAACGCCTGCTCCACTGCGGCTTTCAGTCTGGCGAACTCTTGCTCCTTCTCAACCTTGATCGGAGCCCGCTGGAAAGTCACTGTCATACTCGGAACACGATACTTAGTTCCCTCGCAAGCTACGCTCGGGATTTCGCCAGCGGGCTCAGACGCCCGCTAAACGGCTCAACTCTGGAGCGGGAGACGGGAATCGAACCCGCGACCAACAGCTTGGAAGGCTGTGACTCTACCACTGAGTTACTCCCGCTCAGCCTCAAACTTCTGATCCCTCGCAAACTGCGCTCGGGATTTCGGCTGCGGGCTCCCGCTTCGCTCACGCCCGCAAGACGCCTCAACCTCAGCGGCTAAAGCCGCGTCCAATTTCCACCGCTAACGGACACGGCTGAAGCCGTGCCCTTCCACAAAACCTTGCCGGTCAAGAAACCTTGCCGGTCAAAAACCCTCGCGGCGCGGCCGATGCCGAACCTTTTCAAATCTGGAGCCGATGACCAGGATTGAACTGGTGACCTCTCCCTTACCAAGGGAGTGCTCTACCAACTGAGCTACATCGGCCCGAAACTCACTCCCGCTCTTCACTTCCTTGACGCCGCTCTTCGGCGGTGGCACGCAGAAAATTCACCGTCGTCAAAGCAGCCAGCAAACCCAAGATCGATACTGTCGCCGTCCGGAAACTGATGCTGACGTCAATCCCGAGTTTGGCGTCGTGAAGCGAAATAGGATCGCCCGACATCGTGTTCCAACTCAACAACGCCAGAACCAAGAACGCGCCCAGCGAGAAAGCGAATTTCCTTCTCGTATTCAACTCCGCCTCAGCAATCTGGTGCACAGGGAAGGATTCGAACCTTCGTACCTCGCTAGGAGGGACAGATTTACAGTCTGTTGGCTTTAACCACTCACCCACCTGTGCATAAACTTTCGGGCGGGCGGGAAAGCACACGCTGAACCCGCAAACCAAACGCAGCACAATCCACGCTTTGCTTTCGCAACACAGGGAAACCAAGGCTCGCGCAAGAAGACCGCGAAGATCACTGCACGCCGGAAAAGTACCGAATGGAGTGCGTTGGAAAAACCTGTTGCGCCGCTAACCCAGCCCGCCGCCTGCCGGAAAAACATTTACTGGAGCTGGCGAAGGGATTTGAACCCCCGACCCTCTGATTACAAATCAGATGCTCTACCAACTGAGCTACGCCAGCAAATTCGGGGGAAAGACGCGCCCTCGCGCAAACTTATCCCTCAGATCCCTGCCAGATGTCCGGGACAATTATTTAAGGTATCACAAGCGGAATTAAGCGTGCAAGGCTGTCATTGTTCCGAGGCAGAGGCGGGCGTACAATTCAGCTGTGAATGAGTGGCGCAGCGTTGTCGTCCAAGGAGCGATCTTTTTCCTTTGGATGGAGTTGCTCGATATCGGCAGGTGGGCCTTCACCAACGGATGGAGCGGCGTGCGCAAATTTCGTTTCCGCTGGAACCGGCTGCTCTTGGCTCACTGCTTCAGCTCTGTCGTCGCAGGGGTGACTTTTGGAATTCTGATGGTGTTCGGCTGGCAAGCGTTCCGGGGCGCGCCGCTGGCCGTGCTCGTCGCGCTTTTCGCCCCAATGCTGGTTGCGCTTCCCTTTCGTTCGTCCATCAAGAACTTCTTCAGAGACCAAGACGCGAATCGGCCGGTGAAGGCTCACGAACTGCCCTTCCCTCGGTAAGTGCTATCATTTCATCCCTGACCCGCACTTCATGCGAATAAGACGCGCCTTCCCCATCGCGCTGGCGGTTGTGATTGTCGCTGCCGCAGTGACGCTTGCCGTCCAACTGCGCAAGCACGCTCCGCCGGAGACCGCGCGCCTGCTGCCCGGAGCCGACGCCTTTGTCTACGCCAACTTCGGCTGGGTGCGCAAGGCGAATGGCGGAAAGCCGTTTTTCCCGGTCTCGCACGATCCGGAGTACGATCGCTTCATCCAGGAAACCGGGTTTGACTTCGAGCGCGACCTGGACGCGGCGGCCTTCGCCATCCATTACCCGCAGAACTGGCCGGGCGGCGGGACCGGTGGCGCGGCTCCCGAGGCCCGCTTTTCAGAAGTCGTCACAGGACGGTTTGATGGCAGCAAGTGCGCCGCTTACCTGAAGCGGACCGCGCAGTCGGTGGAGAACTACAACTCGGTCGACATCTTCACGATTCCTCTCTACGGACGAACCTTCCGCATCGCGATTCTGGGCGTGGATACGGTCGCCGCTTCGAATCACGACGACCCCGCGGTGATCCGCGGCATGGTAGATCGCTCGCGGCGACTGGCGTCCCCATTTGGCGGCCCGGCGTTGCTGCGGCGCTATTACAAACGAGTGCAGCTGGCCAGCCCCGTGTGGATGGTGGCCCGGGTTGAGCCGGGATCGCCGGGATTTGAGTCGTGGACCTCGATTTTTCCCAAGCCTGCGGACCTGGTGGTTTCGGCCAGCTACAACCCGCTGCATCTGCCGCTGCGCACCGGCGCCCTGCACGTGCGCGCCGAAGCCTGGGCGGGCAGCGACGAAGATGCCCGCGGCATTGCAGACAAGGCCAACGTGTTTCTGTCGATGTTTCATAGCGCGGAGGTTTCCGTCGGGTCGCCGGGCGGCGATGCCGACGTGAAAGCGCTTTTTGACAGCCTGCAGGTGCGCCAGGAGGCGAACCGGGCCGTTCTGATCGCGACGCTACCCACGGGAGTCTTTCGCAAGCTGGTGGGATCTCCGGATCCGAGTCCGCAAGCGGACCAACCTCGCAAGTAGGCAGGGCAACCCCAGTTCTTTACCACGAAGGACACGAAGTATCACGAAGGAAACCACGCATGTTAAGTCCGTCGTGATACTTCGTGACCTTCGTGGTTGACGTTTTGTTTTGTGGCGTCTAACGGGACCACTGCCGCTTGCAACTAAATTGCATTCCGCGCGTCTGATTCTAATGAGACAACTGGTACAACCGCGCAAGGTACAATAAAAGCCGATGTCGAGTCTCCCAAATCCTTCCATAATTGGCGTGTTCTTCGCAGGCTTGGTTTCCTTTCTCTCGCCCTGCGTCCTTCCGCTGGTGCCGGGATACGTTTCCATGATCTCGGGCGTAGGCGTCGAGGAACTGAAGGCGCCCCAAGCGCAACTGATGCGACGGGTAATGGTGAACTCCATTGCGTTCATCCTGGGTTTCAGCGTAGTCTTTATCGCGCTCGGGGCGGCCGCAACCGAACTGGGCCAGATGCTGGGCATCTACAAGCACACGCTGGCGCGAGTAGCTGGCGTCGTCATCATTTTATTTGGGTTGCATCTTACGGGCATCTTCAAGATCAAGGCGCTCTACATGGACGCGCGCCTGCACGGTCTAAAAGGCAGCAGCACGCCGCTGGGCGCTTTCGTGATCGGGTTCGCCTTTGCCTTCGGCTGGACGCCTTGCCTGGGGCCGATTCTGACCGCAATCCTCACCGTCGCCGGAGAACAGGACACGCTGGTAAAAGGGATCCTTCTGCTGGCGGTTTATTCGCTGGGTTTGGCGGTGCCGTTTCTGCTGACCTCGCTGCTGATGGAGCGCTTCCTGAAGT